>k87-481454_pt1 | contig 11603 bp, 6 predicted proteins | sample MGYA00084031_6733416 | MGnify analysis MGYA00084031
CCTCGTCACAGTCAACTGTGGGGATCGTCGACGAGCTGGGGAGGTGGCGGTGACCGCCGTCGCGCTCAAAGACGTCACCAAGGTTTTCCCGGACGGTACGGTGGCGGTCGACAATTTGAGTCTCGATGTCAACGACGGCGAGTTCATGGTCCTGCTGGGGCCATCGGGCTGCGGCAAGTCGACGGTGCTGCGCATGGTGGCCGGCCTGGAGGAGCCCACCAGCGGCGCCATCATGCTGGATGGCGTCGTCGTGAATGACGTGCCGCCCCGCGACCGGCGGGTCGCGATGGTCTTCCAGGACTTCGCGCTCTATCCCCACATGTCGGTCGCGGAGAACATCGCCTTCCCGCTGCGTCTGTCCCGTGTGGACCCCGTGCAGCGCAACGAGCGGGTCGCCGATGTGGCGACCGCCTTGGGGATCGCTGATGTGCTCAACCGCAAGCCCAGCCAGCTCTCCGGCGGTCAACGCCAGCGGGCGGCGATGGGGCGGGCGATCGTGCGCCGCCCCCGGCTCTTCCTCATGGACGAGCCGTTGTCCAATCTCGACAGTGGTCTCCGTGCCGAGCTTCGCGCTGAGATCTCCGGCCTGGTGCGGGAACTCGGGGTGAGCACGATCTACGTGACGCACGACCAGGCCGAGGCACTGACGATGGCCGATCGAGTGGCGATTCTGCGCCGGGGTGTGTTGCAGGACGTGGGCACCCCGACCCAGGTGTACAACAAGCCTGCCACCCTGTACGTCGCCGCCTTCTTGGGCAGCCCGCGGATGAATTTGCTGGAGGCGTCGGTCTTCGTCCACCTCGACCAGTACGTCACGCTCAATTTCGGCTCGCAGTCGCTGCATTTGCCGTGGAGCGATATTCGAGCGCGCGCGGTGGCCCATTACCACGGAGAGCGCATCGTCGTCGGAATTCGCGCAGAGGCGCTTACTCCGGTCGCGCCCGATACGCCCGGTCACGTGCTGCGCGGACGAATTCGGTATCTCGAGCATTACGGTCACGAATCGCTGGCGTTCGTGGATATCGGCGCCACCGCGGTGGTGGTGGACGATCTTTCGACTCCGGTGTCGGATCCGCTGCCGGGCCCGAAACGGTTGCGCCGGTTGAGCACCGTGATGCAGCGGTTGACGGGTCGCGCGGGTGACTCCCGGCGCGGAGAGTCCGCGGACGAGGCCGAGTCGCGAAGCCGGGGCATGCCCGAGCTCGGCCGGCACCACCGCCGGCCAGCGGATCTCACGGTGCGGCTGGCGCCGTATCCGCCGATCAGCTCGGGGCATCCCCTCACCGTGGCGGTGCAGATGGATGCTCTGCACTTCTTCGACGAACGCGGTGACCGGATTGACGTGGGCTGGCGGTAGCGCCGGCGGCGATCGACGACGTGCCTGACCCCACGTGCCATCCCTGATTAACCGGAAAAGAGCCGAACAAACTGAGAAAACGGATGTAGTGGGGCGGACAGCGTGAGATAGGGCGACATGTCCGCACGGCTCGTGCCGGTGTGCCGAGTTGTCGTCGCAATATCGACGGAAACTCCTATCAGGTGTGGCTGGCCTCGCTAGATTAAGGCCGTGCTGGGTCTGCCCGCTCACGTTAAGGCGTGTCTCTTCGATCTTGATGGCGTCCTGACGCAGACCGCCCGCGTGCACACCGAGGCGTGGGAAGAGGTCTTTAACGCATTCCTCGCGAAGAGAGCGGCGATGACCGCCGAACCGTTCCGGCCATTTGATCCCGGGCCGGATTACGCCCAATACGTCGACGGTAAGGCGCGTGCCGATGGGGTGCGCGCCTTCCTCGCCTCACGTGGCGTCGTGCTTCCCGAAGGGAACGCCGATGATCCACCAGAGGCGGAAACGATCAGTGGCATTGGCAACCGGAAGAACCAGATATTGCTGCGGCGCATTCGCGACCACGGCGTCCAGGTTTATGACGGTTCGGTCGCGTATCTCCACGCGGCCCGTTGGGTGGGCATGCGCCGGGCCGTCGTCTCCTCCAGCGCCAACTGTCGCGATGTGCTCGTAGCCGCGGGTATCGAGGAGTTGGTGGAAGTGCGAGTGGATGGAATCGTCGCGCGTGAGCATGGCCTGCGGGGCAAGCCGCATCCGGACATGTTCCTGGCAGCCGCTCACCTGTTGGGCGTCGCACCGCAGAACGCCGCGGTATTCGAGGACGCCCTCGCTGGGGTCGCCGCCGGTCGAGCCGGTGGTTTTGGCTGTGTGGTCGGGGTGGACCGTAAGGACATCGCCGACGAGTTGCGCGCCAATGGCGCGGACATTGTGGTGAGAGATTTGAGCGAGTTACTTGTAGGGGCGGTCCGGTGATCCGAGAACGCGCCTACCCCGTCGAACCATGGCACGTACGGGAAACGCGGCTGGATTTTGACGTTCTGGCCCAGTCGGAATCAGTATTTGCCCTCGCGAACGGCTACATCGGACTCCGTGGCAACCTCGACGAAGGGGAACCCCACGGCCTGCCGGGCACCTACCTCAACTCATTCTACGAGCTGCGTCCGTTGCCCTACGCCGAAACAGGCTACGGCTTCCCCGAGTCTGGCCAAACCATCGTCAATGTTACCAACGGCAAGCTGATCCGACTGCTTGTGGACGACGAGCCGTTCGACGTGCGGTATGGCGAACTGATATCGCACGAACGCGTGCTCGATTTACGCGCCGGCACACTCGAGCGACGCCTGGCGTGGCGCTCGCCGGCGGGGCGGGTGGCGCGGGTGCGCAGCACCCGGCTGGTGTCCTTCACGCAACGCGCCGTCGCCGCCATCTGTTACGAGGTCTCCGTCGACCAGCCGACGCGGATCACGGTGCAATCCGAGCTCGTGGCCAACGAGAAGCTGCCTCCGCAGAGCAACGATCCGCGGGTGGCGGCGGTGCTCGAGGCCCCGCTTCAGGCGGAGGAGCGGATCGTGCAGCGTCTCGGTGGTTTGATGATCCACCGGACGCGGGCGAGTGGGTTGCGCGTCGCCGCGGCGATGGACCACGAGATCGACGGGCCGGACAACACCGCGGTGCACACCGAGACGTTCGACGACACGGTGCGCACGAGCGTCACCTGCCGCTTGGCGCCGGGACAGCGGCTCAAGATCGTCAAGTATCTCGCGTACAGCTGGTCCGACCAACGTTCCCTGCCGGCCGTACGGGACCAGGCCGGCGCGGCGTTGGCGGGGGCCCGGCACGCGGGCTGGGACGGGCTCTGTGCCGAGCAGCGGCAGTTCCTCGACGCCTTCTGGGACACCGCCGACGTGCGCATCGACGGTGACCTGGAGATCCAGCAGGCGGTCCGCTTCGGCCTGTTCCACGTGCTCCAGGCGGGGGCGCGTGCCGAGAAGCGGCCCATCCCCGCGAAAGGGCTCACCGGCCCGGGGTACGACGGCCACGCCTTCTGGGACAGCGAGATGTTCGTGCTCCCGGTGCTCACGTACACCCGGCCGGAAGCGGTGAAACAGGCGCTGTCCTGGCGGCACTCGACGCTGGATCTGGCACGGGAGCGCGCCCAGGTCCTCGGGCTCCAAGGGGCCGCGTTCCCGTGGCGCACGATCCGAGGCCAGGAGTGCTCGGGGTACTGGCCGGCCGGCACCGCCGGCTTCCACCTCGCCGCGGACATCGCCTACGCCACGACGCGGTACATCAACGTCACCCAGGACGTCGAGTTCGAGCGCGAGGTGGGCCTGGAGCTGCTCGTCGAGACCGCTCGGCTGTGGCGGTCACTCGGCCACCACGACCGGCATGGGCGGTTCCACATCGACGGGGTCACCGGGCCTGACGAGTACACCGCGGTGGTGGACGACAACGTCTACACGAACCTCATGGCTCAGCAGAATCTCCGCGCCGCAGCGGACGCCGCGACCCGGCACCCCGACCGGGCGGCGGCCCTCGGCGTCGACGAGGAGGAGATCGCCGCGTGGCGGGACGCGGCCGCCGCGATGTACATCCCGTACGACGAGGAGTTGGGCGTCCATCCGCAGTCGGAGGGGTTCACGCGGCACCAGGAGTGGGATTTCGCCAACACGCCACAGGACAATTACCCGCTCCTGCTGCACTACCCGTATTTCGATCTCTATCGGAAGCAGGTCATCAAACAAGCTGACCTGGTCTTCGCGATGTACGTGCGCGGCGACGCCTTCACCCACGAGCAGAAGGTGCGCAACTTCGCCTACTACGAGCAGCGCACCGTGCGCGACTCCTCATTGTCGGCCTCCATCCAGGCGGTGATGGCCGCGGAGGTGGGTGACCTCGAACTCGCCCACGACTACTTGGGTGAGACCGCGTTGATGGATCTCCACGACATCGCGCGGAACACCCGGGACGGCATCCACGTCGCCTCGTTGGCGGGAGCCTGGATCGCGGTGGTCGCTGGATTCGGCGGGATGCGCGACTACGACGGGCGCCTGTCCTTCGCACCCCGACTGCCGAGCCGGATCACCCGACTGGAGTTCTCGCTGATCTGGCGGGGCCGGCGGTTGCGGGTCGACGTCCGTCCCCACGAGGTGACGTACGCGCTGCGGGACGGCGACTCCGACGCCTGCGTCGATCTGCTCCACCACGGTGAGCCGGTGCGGGTCACCGCCGCGGCGCCGGTGACGCGGCCGATCCCGCCGGCACCGCCGCCCGGCCCGCCGTTCCAGCAGCCGTACGGACGGTCGCCGGTGCGTCGGTCCGCGAAGTCGGACTGACGGGGAGCGCCGGCCGCGGCGCGTGGGCGAACACGCCGGCTGTCCGAGACGACATTCGCCGGCCCGCCGATATGGCGGGCCGGCGAATGCCCTTGTCGTCAGGTGGGCCGCGGCGCGCTAGATCACGGATAGGTGGACGTGATTGGTGTGGTCGCTGGCCGGATCGCCACCGGCGAGGGTGTATGTGGACCAGCCGGTGGCGGGGAACCACACCTGCTTGTACCAAATCACGTAGAGCACACCGAGCCGGTCGGCGTTGCGGACCAGGAACGCGGCCAGGTTGTTGCCGTACAACCGGGCCTCGCCGGTCGCGGCTCCGCCGAAGCCCTGGTACTGCGTGGAGAAGTCACAGGCTCGGCCCTTGGGATGCTCGTACATGTCGCCGGGCCGGTAGCAGCCGACGAAGCGGTCGAAGCCCGCGCGCCGGACTTCCTTGAGCGCGTGCAGCATCCGCGGCGTGATGCAGCCGGAGGTCGTGGGATCTGGCTCACTGCACGACTCCGCCGGCCACGAGCCATCACTGTTGCGCGGCGCCGGCCGCGCCACCGGCGAGGTAGCGGCGACGAAGCCGCCCGTGGCTGCGCCCCCGACGAGGGCGAGCGCCTCCTCCGCCTCCTTCTTGCGCTTGGCGACGACCGCGAGGTGCTTCTTCTGCTCCGCTACCTCGGCGTCGATCGCCGCTTTGGCCCGCTCCGCCCGGGCGCGCGCTTCCCTGAGCTCCTTGAGCTTCTGGTTGTCGCGCAGGGCGAGCATGTCGAGGCTTTCCGCGCGGCTGAAGAACTCGTCGGGGTTGGCGCTGTTGAGGAGCAACATCACCGGACCGATGCGTCCGGTGCGGTAGGCCTGGTCGGCCACGAGCGCGACTTGGGGAAGGAGTTCGTTGATCCGATCCTCGGCCTTGCGGAGTTCAAGAGCGAGTTGAAGTTGCCGCTTCCGTGAGTTGTCCAGTGCGTTCTTCGCTTCGATGTACGCGCGACCGGCCTTGTCGAGGACGTCGCGCAAGAGCGGCGTTCCTCCCTCGTCCCCCGGCGAGGACGAGTTGTTCGGAGCGGCGGATACCGACCCTGGGACCGTCGTGATCCCGAGGAGCAGTGTCAGCGTCATGACCACTGTGGCGGTCAGCTGACGCCGCCAGCGTTTCATCGCCGTCATTCTCTGTTCCTCCCGTCGGCCGCCTGCCGAGTTAGCTGACGGGTTCGGGACGGAACGACCCCTACCGCGATCGACGATGTCGCCGGCGATCGCGGATTCACCCCACAATCTGTTGGTTCCCCGGCTCGCCCTTGCGGGCGACTAGGCGGCGGTCGTTGCCGGCGGGGCCCCGCCAGGCGCGGACCGCGGGTCAGCTTACCGGAATGAAACCATTCAGCAACCCTGTTGAGGTCGCGTGATTGGCTCAAATGTGTTATATAGCCGGGACTTTCTGTGACGGCGATCGGTAGCGCCGCAGGTCAAACGGGTATCCCCAGCGCGGAATGACGATCGACAATGTGACAAAAAATGCGTTCCGGTGGGGGAGGGCGTCGGGTAGCGCGGCGCGTCTTCGTAGCGGCGATCATGATAGTCGATCTCGTCCAGCCGCGGCCCGGAGGTCGGTGAGGGCGAGCGCGCCGTGTGTCGAGGCACGCGGATCGGGTTCGCACGAGGGCGGTGGCCGTGCCGACCAGGGGTGATGATCGAGTGACCTCGCCGCCCGCGGGCCGGGCATGTGGACGCGACGCGAGACACGAAAGTTAACGAAATCAGATTTTGAGTCGTATAGCTGAAGAAACGTGTATCGGGCGAAACAATTCGCCAAATTTCTCCGTATTATCCCCTGATAGGGGGTGATTCGCGTCACCGCAGCGCGTTAAGATCCGGCTACGGAGAGATGTATATCACTCACCGGAGAACGAGGACACGTCGAAAGGTTCCCCGTGACGGAACTTCGCGCCGGTGCAGGCACCAGTGACAATCGCGACCCCGCCGAGGCGGGCCGGGCCGCGGCGGAGCAGGCGATGCGTGGGCTCGGCGGTGAACGACCCGCGCTGGTGTTCGTCTACGCGACCGCCCACTACGACCTCCCGGCGTTGCTCGCGGCCGTGCGGTCGGTGACCGGAGACGTTCCGCTGGTTGGAGCGAGCAGCAGTGGCCAGTTCGCCACTGGGCGCCTCATCGAGCCCGGACGTGGTATGGCGGTCATGGTGTTGAGCGCGGGGCCCTACCGTTTCGGCACGGCGGCGGTCACGGGGATGCGCGCCAACGCCTTCGAGGCGGGCCGGCGACTGGCGCGGGCGGCCAGGGCAGCGGTCGACCCGCGACCGGGGCGGCACAGCGCGATCGTGGTCTTATGCGACGGCCTCGCGGGGGACCCGCAAGCGCTCCTGAACGGGATCTACCAGGTCGCCGGTGCCGCGGTGCCGGTGGTGGGCGGTGCGGCGGCCACCGACCGGGAGCTGGATGAGACGTTCGTCTTCCACAATGGCGAGGTCTTGGGCGACGGCGCGGTCGCGGTGTGGATCGAATCGCCACGCCCTCTGCGGGTGGTCTCGGCTCATGGGTGGCAGGCGCATGGGCTGCCAATGCTGGTCACCAAGGTTGACGGCCCGGTCGTGTACGAGATCGCCGGCCGGCCCGCGCGGGAGGTCTACCACGAGAACTTCCGATACGACGACCCCATGCTGGAGCTGCCGACCCCGCGGGCGGCCGGATACCACTCCGCGCACGCGTTCGGGTTGATCGAGCCGGACGGCACCCAGCTCATCCGGGGCGCCTACATCGACGACGAGGGTCTGATCCGCACCTTCGCCCCCCTGCCGCTCTACAGCGCGGTGCAGATCGTCACCTGTGAGCCCGATCAGCTCCTCGAGATCTGCGAACCCGTGGTCACCGAGGCGCTCGAGGTGGACAACCCACGCGTTCTCCTCGCGTTTAGCTGTGCGGCGCGGATGGACATTTTGCGCGAGCGGGCGGCGGAGGAGCCGATGCGGTTGCAGGCGGCCGCCGGGGACCTCCCGACCTTCGGCTTCTACACCTATGGAGAGTTCGCCCGCACGACCGGGGTGTCGGGCTACCACAACGCGACGTTGACCGCGGTCGCGCTCTGACGGAGAGGGCATCGGTGGTCGGTGATGGGCGCGACACGGGGGGATCGCCAGTCTGAGGTCGAGGAGCTGAAAGCGCAGCTCGCGGCCGCGGTGCAGGCGGTGAGCGAGGCGTATCGGCACAACGCCCGGCTGGTGCGGGTGTTGACGGTCCTGGGGCAGCCCTGCGGACCGGAGCAGCTCCTCGAACAGACCCTCATCGTGCTCTCTCAGGTCTTCGCCGCCGACGTCGTGGGGTTGGGGCGCGCGGTCGGCGACCGGCTGATGCTGTCGAGCTGTTGCGGGGTCCCGGAGAACGACCTGGCGTACATCACGGGGTGGCCGCTGGCGGGCGCGGCGGCGGAGGCGCTGCGGCGGAACACCGCGGTGTCGCGGTACAACGAGAATCTTTCCTCTTACGACATTCCCGCGACGCTCGCGGGATTGGCGCTGCGCTGTGGCGTGTGGGTGCCGGTCTCCACCGGGCCGGATTTCGGCGACCAACTACTGTTCCTGTTCCGGCGCTCGGGAGAACCGTTCTCCCCGACGGAGCTTCAGGTGCTCGCCTCGGTCGCCGCCCGGCTGGGGTTGGCGGTGCAGGAGCGGGAACGCAGCGCCATGGTGGAACGCCTGGCCCGCTCGGGGCACCGGCTCAGCCGGCTCTTGGAGCGCCCCGCCCTGTTCGCCGAGGCGACTCGCTTGCTCGCCCAGCTCATCGACGCGGACGAGGTGCGGATCGTCACCGTTGACAACGGCGTCGCCGAGCTTCAGACCCCGGATGGGGCACCGCGAGGGGCGTCGGCGGGAGCGAACGGCGCTGACCCGCTTCCCCGGCGCGGTCCGGTGGACCGGCTGCCGGGGTGGGCCGAGGTGGCGCAGGGCGCGGCGTACCGGGGCACCGATCCCACCACGGACCGCGCGATGCTCGTCGTTCCGGTGATGCGGGACGGAACTCCCGTGGCCCTGCTGTACGCCTTCCGCGACGCGGCCCGGCCCTTCCTCGCCACGGCGGTGGAGGCCGCCGTCACCTTCGCCAACTACTTCGGCGCGGCGATCACGAACGCTGACCTGTATCGGGCGCTCCGCAGCAGCGAGGAGTCACTGCGTCTCATCACCGACTCGATCAGCGACTTGGTTGCGGTGGTCGACTCGGCCGGACGCTTCGTGTACGCCTCCCCCTCGCACGAGCGGGAGCTGGCCCACGCGCCCGAGGCGCTGCTCGGCACCGTGGTGGTGGATCTCGTCCATCCCGCGCACCGGGATCGGTTTCGGCGAGCCCTCGCGGAGGTCGCGAGCGCGCCCACAGTGGAGTACCGGATGCGCAGCGGCCACGGCACGTGGGTGTGGGTGGAGAGCGCGCTGCGGCCGGCGCCCGCGAACAACAACACGGTTGTGCTCTCCTCGCGCGTGATCGACAGCCGTAAGCAGCTGGAGCAGGAGTTGCTGCGGCGCGCCACCCACGACCCGTTGACGGGTTTGGCCAACCGAGTCCTCGTGAACCAGCGGCTCGACGAGGCGCTCGCCAGCTCGAACGGGCACTCGATCGGCCTGCTCTTCTGCGATCTGGACAAGTTCAAGGAGATCAACGATCGGCTCGGTCACGACGCGGGGGATGAGCTGCTGCTCCAGGTGGCGGACCGCCTGCGCCGCTGTATCCGCCCGGGTGACCTGCTCGCCCGGTTCGGCGGCGACGAGTTCGTCGTGGTGTTGGACCGCATCCGGGACCTGGAGGAGGTCCGGGAGGTGGGGCAGCGTATCGTCCGCGCGCTCGAGGGCCGGCTCTCCCTCGGCGGTGAGCACGTCGAGATCTCGGTGAGCGTAGGCGGTGTCCTGGGCGTCCCCGGTCGGGCCACTCCGAGCTCCATGCTCCGGGACGCGGACGCGGCGATGTACGCGGCGAAGCAGACCGGGCCAGGGCTCGTCGAGGTCTTCGACGAGGTGGCCTCCACTCGGTCACTCGAGCGGTTGGAGCTTCGGTCGGACGTGGTCCGCGCGCTCGACCGCGACCAGTTCGTGGTGTACTACCAGCCGATTTTCGACCTCGGGACCGGGGTGATCCGCGGCTTCGAGGCGCTGCCGCGGTGGCGACATCCGCACCGCGGTGAGATCTCCCCTGAGGTCTTCATTCCCTTGGCGGAGGAGACCGGGGCGATCGGCCCGATCGGCAACTGGGTGCTCGCTCAGGCGTGCCGGCAACTCGCGAGGTGGCAGCGGCTGCCCGGCTGGGAGCGGCTGTTCATGAGCGTCAACCTCTCGGCGACCCAGCTCCGGCAGACGGACCTCGCTGGGCGCGTCCTCGCCCTCATCGATTCGGCGGGGGTACGGCCGACCGACGTATGGCTGGAGATCACCGAGCACAGTTCGATCCGCTCCGACGTCACGGAGTTCGCCACGACGCTGCGCGCGGCCGGGGTGCACTTCGCGCTCGACGACTTTGGCACCTCGTACTCCAACCTCGGTCACCTCAAGCGGCTCCCGGTCGAGGCGCTCAAGGTCGACAAGTCGTTCGTGGCGGGGCTGACGGAGAAGGACACCGACCGGGGCATCGTCCGCGCGGTGCTCGCGATCGCCGAGTGCCTCGGGTTGCAGGTGGTCGCGGAGGGGATCGAGACGCCGGCGCAGCAGGCGGAGCTGCTGGCGCTCGGTTGTCCCCTGGGGCAGGGGTATCTGCTGTCCGCGCCGGAGCCACCGGAGGTGGTGACCGAGCTGCTGCAGGGCAGCCGGTCGCTGGCTCAGTTGACGCGCGTCGGGGCGTGATGCGCAGACCCGAAGCGGAGCGGGTCGGGATTCATCCGTAAAACCTATAGTTTGCCAGCTAGCTACCGATATGTCGATATCGACCGCTTCGCTCGGCCTGACAACGTTTTTCGGATTGGTGCCGATATGTCCGCAAGACGAGCTTCTCGGGTCACGCTCACCGTGCGCCGCAACTGGCTCATCGGGTGGTTCGCCGACCGCCGGGTCAGAACCAAGATCCTCGCCTCGATGGTCCTCGCCAGTCTGATCGGCTTCCTCGCCAACGTCACGACGTACGAGAAGTTGCAGGACCTCAGCGAGAGCATGCAGACCATGCGGGCGCGGAACCTGGCCGGTCAGGAGGCCCTGGCCAAGATCAATGCCGGGTTGTCGCAGTCCCTGGGGAAGATGTCGGATCTCGCGGCGGCCCCGCCGGAGATGGTGGCGGGGATTCAGGCGTCGATCGCGGAGGCCGACGCGCTGGTGAACCTCGGGATTGAGCGGTACCAGGCCGCTGCCGCCGGGGACGAGGAGCGACTGAAGACCATCGACCGGGTGCGGACCTCGTTCGAGAACTACACCGCCCTGCGCGATTACCTCTACTTCGGCACCCAGTTGCCCACCGAGTTCGGGTATCTGAGCAAGGACGAAACGCGGGACAAGCTCGCCGACCTCCAACGAGTGATCACTGATGCGACGGCGACCCTCCAGCAGAAGGAGAGCGCCGAGGCGGACCAGTTCGTGACGAGGGCGGGAGACGCGGTCGCCGCGGCGGGGACGACCGCGCTGGTGATGATGCTGATCGCGGTCGTCGTGCTGGCGATCCTCGCGATCGCGTTGACCACGGCCATCACCCGCCCGTTGCGGCGCGTCGAGGACGCGCTGCGGGCGATCGTGGCGAACGACCTGAGCCGGACTGTCCCCGTCACGTCGCGGGACGAGTTCGGCTCGATGGCTTCGTTGGTCAACCAGGCGACAGAAGCGCAGCGGGAAGCGGTGCGGTCGATCGTGGCCGGGGTGCGCACCCTCACCGACAGCATCAGCCGGCTGCGTGTGGTCAACGACAAGATCACCAATAGCGTGGGGGAGACGACGCACCAGGCCGAGGTTGTCAACTCGGCCGCC
>k87-469367_pt1 | contig 11598 bp, 15 predicted proteins | sample MGYA00084031_6733416 | MGnify analysis MGYA00084031
AGGGGCAGCCCGCAGGCGAAGTCGCAGAAGTGCTGGGAGAAGCTCAGCAGCTTGTGCACCATGAGCTGGGTCGCGGAGACCGCGGGCAAGGTCACCGCGCCGACCGTGCGCGGCACGCTGTCGGCGAGGGTTTCGTCCGTGACCGGATGTTCGACGGGACGGTGAATGAGATCGACCGTCCGCCCGTCCCCGTCGAAGACTTTCACCAGCCAGTCCTCCGGAGGGCGTTCGACGGTGAAGCCCGCGCCGGCCAAGGCCTCCAGCGCGCGGTCGACGTCCTGCTCGCGGATGAGGAAGTCGACGTCGTGGTCGCTGGGCTGCCCGCCGTGCGCGTAGACCGCGAAGCTGCCCCCGAGGGCGAACGGGATCTTCGACTGTTTGAGGATGGCGGCCACGCGCTTGAGGGTGCGCAGGAGGCCTTCCTCCCCGTGCTCCGTCATGCTGAAACTCCCGTCGAAGCCGGTCGCCTCTCCCTTGTCGAAGCCGGTCGCTTGACAAGGGGGTACCCGAGGGGTGATCCGTTACACACGCCCGCGGCCACACCCGTCGGCGGGGGCGATGCGGCGCGGCGGGTCCGGCGACGGGATCGTGGCGGTCTGTCCGGTCAGTGCGCGATCGCACTCGTGATCCCCGATGGCGGGTTGCCTGCCCGCCCTAGCCTGAATGGCGTGATCGATACGCCACGACCGGGTCGGACGGCGCGCCGGGCCGGTGCGCGGCGGCTGCGCGCTGTCGCGTTGGTTGGCGTCGATGGATCGGGGAAGACCACGCAGGCGCGGCGGCTCGCGGAGGCGCTGACCGCGCAGGGGATTCCGGCGCGGTACCGGCAGAACGCCGGCGGCCGGCGGTGGCTTGGCCGGTGCGCGCGGCGGCTCGGGCGACCGAGCGCCGAGGCGCTCGTGGGGCGGGCTGGTCTGCTCGTCATCGAGTCCACCCTGCGCTGGCTGGCGATTGCCCGTTCGGTGCTCGGGGCTGTCTGCGATCGGCGGGTGGCGGTGCTGGACCGGTACGCGGTCTGTCAGTACGCCAGCTTGCGCGCCCGCGGCGCCCACCAGTGGGAGCCGCTCGCCCGGCGGGTGTACGCGCTCTTCCCGCCGCCGGACGTGACCTTCCTGCTGGTCGTCGATCCCGCAGAGGCTCAGCGGCGCATTGAGGCGCGCGGCGAGGACGTCGAGACGCTGGAGTTTCTGCGCGCGAGCGACGCGGCGTATCGCTCACTGCCCGAGGCGGACCAGTTCGTGGTCATCGACGGCAACGCTCCCCCCGACGAGGTGGAGCGCGCGATCCGCGACGAGCTCCAGCGGTGGCTCGCCGCTGGTGGAGCGATCGCCGTCCGCTGACCCGAGGGCCCGCCGGCGGCGCGCGGCACCCTGCCGCGGGCACGGGAAAGGGCCGACCGGTGGTGAACCGTTATCACCATCGGCCCGTACATATAGGCGGTGACCAGGATCGCAACGGGATAGTGACTCGGGTCGCTGTCGGGGAGTAGTGATCATGTGATGATTCGGACAAAACGTCCGAACCATGGGCGGCCACGACCCTGCGCCGCCCCAGCACGCCTACTGATAGGGGGTTGGGCCAATCTTAACCACACTCTCAGCGAATACTCAGGCACGCGTGGCACTTTCTATCCACCTAACGGAATCCCCGACGCGTCCCGAATGTTGTGTAGATGCCAGGACCGCACGGCACGTCGCTTCGGTCGACCGAGGCCGAAGCCGATAGGGGGACGACGAACGGGGGAGGGCCGATGAACGGAGCTACCGCAGGCAAGACGGCACGCCGGCTGGATGAGGGGATCGTGAAGACTGTGGATACCGACCTGGTGATGCGAACGGACGAAGTCGCTGAGGAACGCGATCTGGTCGGTGTCTACCTGCACGAGATCTCCCGCACGCCGCTGCTCGACGCCGCCAAGGAGGTCGACCTCTCCAAGGCGATTGAGGCGGGCCTCTACGCCGAGCATCTGCTCGAGAAGGGCACGATTCCCGAAGGCGTCAGCCGGGAGGAGCTCGAGCTCCTGGTGGCCGAGGGGGAACGGGCCAAGGATCTCTTCATCCGCGCCAACCTGCGTCTGGTCGTTTCGATCGCCCGGCGGTACGTGCGCTCCGGGATGCCGATGCTCGATCTCATCCAGGAGGGTAACACCGGCCTGGTGCGCGCGGTCGAGAAGTTCGACTACGTCCGAGGCTACAAGTTCTCCACCTACGCCACGTGGTGGATCCGCCAGGCGATCAGCCGGGCTATCGCCCAGCAGGAGCGTACCGTCCGTCTGCCGGTGCACCTGGTCGAGGACGTCAACCGGATGCGGAACGTCGCGCGTCAGCTCACGCGTGAACTCGGCTCGGATCCCGAGCCGGAGCAGATCGCGGACGCGCTGGGTGTCCCGGTGGAGCGGGTCCTCGAGCTGATCCGCTGGTCGCAGGACACCGTGTCGCTCGACACTCCGGTGGGCGACGACGGGGACACCAACCTCGGTGACCTCGTCGCGGATGACGATGCGCCGTCGCCGGAGGACATCGTCCTCACCGGCCTGGAGCGGCAGCGGATCGAGGGTCTGTTGGAGCACCTCGACGACCGGTCGGCCGGCATCATGCGTGCCCGGTACGGCCTGGAAGACGGGCGGGAACACTCGCTCACCGAGGTGGCGTCGCGCTTCTCGCTATCCCGGGAGCGCATCCGCCAGCTGGAGATTCAGGCGTTGGGCCGGCTGCGCGAGCTGGCGCGCGCTGAGGGTATGCAAGCTGCGTGAGCAAACGGCGGATGGCGGTCACACCGCCATCCGCCGTTTCGTATGCGGTCACCCTTCTCGCGCCCCACGTCGCGGTCACCCACACCCGCACCCGCGCCGGGGAGCGCCCGGCGCGGCCAACACTGGGCTCCTTTTTGGTTTTTTGCGTGCTTTTTCTTGATAGTCGCATTCAAACCGTTAATCACTATTAGCAGATCTATGGACGCCGAAGCGGGATAAATCCGAATAACAGCCGCAAATAGGTGTCCATAGCGCTTGCTGCACTCTGGCATTCTGCCAGGTAGCAGATTGCTGATTCTCTATCGGGCACAGCGCATCGTGCCAAGGAGACCCAAGCCGGGCCACCCGCAGGGATCTCCGCAGAGATCCCGCGACAGCGACGCACCAGAAGGAGCGGCGACGGACATGGCTGCCCGTCAGCCGGAGCACCGAGACCACCGCGCGAACCAAGGGAGAGACCCATGCAGTCCCTTCGTCGTATCCCCTCGTCGGGAACCCCGCCCGCCGCCACCGCCGCGAAGGCGGTCGACCACGCCGCCGACGACCTGGGCGGTCTCACCCTGTATCGGCAGCCCGGCATCCACGTGACGCCGGAGTGGTTCGTCGTGGCGGGGCGCCGATTCCCCGTTCGCGAACTCAGCAACCTCCGCACCACTCGGGGCGCGCCCGACCGGTTCACCGTGCGCGCCGTCACGGCGACCGCGCTGGTCCTCGTCGCGGTCGGCGCCGCCCTGGGGTATCGCGGACTCGATCGATTGAACGCGACGACCTGTCTTGCGCTCCTCGGCGCCGTCTTCGTCCCCGCGCTGCTGGCGTGGGTCGGCCATCGGCGGCGTCCTCGCCCCTACGAGCTGTGGGGCACCTACCGCGGCATGGACACGCTGCTGTTCCGTAGCGACGAGGAACGGCAGTTCGGCCAGGTCACTCGCGCGCTCGTGCGCGCCCGGGAGATCTCCCAACTCGGCGGACTGGCCGAGCCCATCGCCGATGGGATCATCTGGATTCCGCAGCCGGTCAATCGCCCCGCGCCCGGTCGCTCGTCGACTCGATCAGCCTCGTAATGAGGAGGCGAGTCTCGGCCGGGCTCAAGGCGAGCTCCCGTAGCCGGTCAAACTCCTCGCGGAAGGCGCCGACAACCTCGGGGTGATCAATCACATCATCAGTGGCGGCGCTCTCGACGTACATCACGTCCGGATCCGGCTCCGGAAACTCGAGGATCGCGAACGGGCCACGGAACTGGCAGATCCCGGCGGTGAAGGGCAGGACCTGGATCGTGATGTGCGGCCGATCGCCCAAGGCCCGCAGGTGCTGAAGCTGGTCGCCGAGGCTGTCCGGCCCTTCCGCGATCCGCCGCAGGACCCCCTCGGCGACGAGCGCGACGACCTGCGGCGGGTCGGGCCGGTCGAGGAGTTCCCGCTGGCGCGCCAATCGCACGGCCACGTGGTGCTCGTCGCCGCGGAACGTGTTGGCCGCCACGTACGCCGCGGTCTGGAACAGATTCGGCAGCCCGGTGGGGTGGTAGTAGCGGATCGAGGTGGACTCGGCCTCCAACCCGATGTAGGCGGCGTACGGCGCCGGCAGGTTCCGCCGCAGCGACGAGAACCATGGGCGCCGGCGGGAACGCCGGGCCAGCGTCACCAACTCCTCGACGCGCCGCGGATCGGTGATTCCGTAGAGCCGCACCAAGGCGCGCACATCGGTGGTGGAGACGCTCACCGCGCCAGACTCGATGCGGATCACCTTGGAGAGGGACCACTCCATCGCAGCGGCGACCTGCTCCTGGGTGAGGCCGGCCGCGAGTCGGGCCGCCCGTAGTGCCGCCCGTAGACGGCGTCTGCCGAGCGCCGGTCCGTCTCCAGGCGACACCGCTCCTCCTCGCTCAGCCCAGTTCGCTGGCGATCTTCGAGATCAACGCGATCGAGTCCTCCGGAGAGAGGGCCTTCTCTTGCAGGCGCGGGAACATCAACTGGTACGACCGGACCGCGTCCGGATTGTCGATCACGTCTTGGATCATCGCCGCTTCGACGTAGACGACGTCCGTGTCGTCCGGATCGGCGAAGCTCAGGATGGTGAAGGGCGCGGCGACCGCGTAGTCGGTCGCGGTGAAGGGAAGCACCTGGATGGTGATCTCCGGTCGTTCGGCCATCGCGACCAGGTGCTCGAGCTGTTCCCGGAGGCACGCGGGCCCACCGGTTTGACGGTGCAGCGTCGCCTCGTCCAGGACCACCTCCATCCGCGGCGGCTGCGGCCGGTGGAGGACTTCGCGCTGCCGCCGCATCCGGACCTCCACGGCGAGATCGACGTCGGCCGGTGTGGTCCGCTCCGGTGGGGCCGACGCGGTGAAGATCGCTCTGGCGTACGCCTCGGTTTGCAGCAGGCCGGGAATGCCGACCGCTTGGAAAAAGCGCAGCACGACCGCTTCGCTCTCCAGGCCGATCAACGCCGTGTAGCTCGGCGGCAGGGCGTCGCGATAGCGCGACCACCACGCGCGGCGTCGTGAGACGCGGGCGAGCTCGACGAGTTCGGCGACTTGGGCGGGATCGGCGACGCGGTAGTGCTGCAGGAGGGCCTTGACGTCGTTGGTCGAGATGGAGACCGCGCCCGCCTCAATCCGGATCACTTTGGACAGTGACCAGTCCATTGCGGACGCGACCTGTTCCTGGGTGAGCCCTGCGGCCTCGCGGGCGCGCCGTAGCGCGGCCCGCAGCCGGCGGCGCCCTACGGTCGGTCCCTGCGCGGTCATCGACGCACCCTCCGACGCGATCGATCACCGAGGTGTCCCTCGGTGTCGCGCTGTCTGGTGGTGTGGTGCCGCTTCGACATGGCCCGATCTGCTACCTGGCGGGTCGCGACCTGGCGTGACTCCAGATCGCCATGAGGGTACACCGTGTCGGTTACGCCATCGAGACTCGTGGTATTCGAGGCGGGTGCCGGTGCCGCCGGTGGATCCGTCACCGCGCCGTCGAGGTCAGTTGACCGGCGGCCACCGCGTGGCAGAACGCCCGCCACATGGCGGCGGACACCGTGAGCCATGGTCCGTCCGGGCAGGCGGAATCGCGGATGACGACTCGGTCGCCGTCGACGCGCATCTCGAGACAGGTCTGGGTGTCACACCGACTACTGCGTCGCCATGCCTGATCCCGCATCCACGCTCCCTCCGGCTGACGTCGATGCCTATGGCAGCGGTCGGTCCGCTCTTGACGCTTGACTGTGCCACAGCGGACCGTGAGCGGGTAGAGCACGCGACGTGAATGAACGATTGTCGCGCGACGACCCGGGCGCGATGACTACCGCGGCTGGAAGACGCCCGCCCGCACGGCCGCGAGGAACCGGTTCCAGTCCGGCGTGGAGAAGCGAAGCCACTGGTCGGGGTGGGTGGAGTCGCGCACCGCGGCGGCGTCTCCCACCCGCGCCACCTCCACGCAGTGGTGGGAATCACACCGACTGCTCCGGCGCCACATCGGCGCGTGCGACGCCCCGTTCAGGCCCATGGTCGCTCCCTTGGACATACGTAGGTTGGGCAGACAGGTGTGTTCGGTGAGTGCCCCGGACATGCGGCACCAGACATGTCCCTGGTGCGCAGTCGGTGGTCGGGCACCGGGATCGTGTCCAATGGGTGCCCGGGGAGATGGGCGAGACGCCGGTGAACCTTATCGATCAGCGGATGTTCCGACAAGGCCGCCGGCGGGGTCGGGGCGGGCGCCCGCAGCTAGCGGGCGGCGGTCAGCTCGTGAGAGTCGGTCGCCGCGGCGGTCTGCTGCTGCACCCAGCGCGACACGGCGCGCTCCGCGACGAACGACACGAACGGAATCGTGCCCGCCAGCATCACCAGCACCATCCGCGTCAGTGGCCACTTCGCGCGCCGGGTGAGGTCGAACGCGGCGAGGATGTAGACCATGTAGAGGAAGCCGTGCGCGGGGCCGACGACCTCCACCACGATCGGCCGATCGAACAGGTACTTCAACGGCATGCCGATCAAGACGAGCACGATGAGCACCACGCCCACCACGTAGGCGATCACGCGGTACCGGGTTAGCGCACCCTGCACGATCTCCGTCCTTTCCTGCCAGCGCGCTGTCCTGCCAGCGGGGTCAGCCTGGGTAGTCGCTCGGCCGAGCGCCGGGGTTCTCGTTCAGCCACGCGAGGTAGCGGTTGTATTCGGCCAGTTCTGGATCGGCTTCGCCGTCGACCGGTTGGAGGGGGCGGTGGACGCGGATCGGGCGCCGGTACCCCGACGCGGGCGCGGGCTCCGATGTCGGAGTCGGTGGCGGGGCGTTTCGCCACCGCTGCCGTACCTCGCGGAACCAAACGAATAGCACAAAACCGGCGAAAACTGGCCACTCCAGGGCGTATGCCCAGCTCTGGAGGTTGCCCGACACCGCCCGGTTGATCTGCCACCAGCCGAGGGCGAGAAACGTACCGACCAAGACGACGGTGACCACGTGGAGGGCGATCCACCCCGGGGTCAGCAGCCGTTTCATGCGCCCGAGCGTACCTGTGGCGGCGGACGTTCTCCGACTGGCCGTCGTAGTTCATCGGTGATCCTCGCCATGCCCGGTCCGATCGGTTTGATCGTCCGCGCCTCGGGAACCCACCGGGAGCCGACCGAACGAGAGTGACCGGGAGGCCCGATGAACGACTCCGTCCGCTACGGCGAATACTCGTCGGCCAATTCGGGCAAGGCGTTTCCGCCGAGCGCGACACCGCGGCGGCCGAGCTGGGACGGTGACCACCTGCGCGACGAGGAGCTGATCGAGCCCGACGAGGAGATGGGCATCGATCCCGCCGATCTCACCGACGAAGACCTGCTGCGCGAGATGAGCAGCCTGCACCGCACCCGGCTGCACACGCTCCGGCACGCCCCGGACCCGGCGCTCGCCACACACCTGCGGCGCACCGCCGAGCTCGAGACCGAGTACCTCAGCCGGCATCCGGGCCGGGAGGTCGACCCCGGGCGGCTCCGCGATGGCGACTGACCCGGTCGTCTGCGTTGAGCGGGGCATGTCCGTGCCCGCGGAGGTGGTGTTCCACACCGCCACCGATCCCAGCCGGGCCTCGGCGTGGCTGCCCGTCCACATCCGTGCCGCGTGCGCCAGCCCGACCGCGCGGCACGCCGGACTGAGCGCGCGGTGGGCGAGCCCCAACGGGTGGGCCATCGTGCTGCGCGTCGAACCCGGCACCGTCGGGGGCGCCACCGTGTGGTTGGCGCTCACCGGCACCGCGTCCATGCCGCGTCTCGCGGCGCTAGCCCAGGAAACCCTCGCCAACCTCGCCCGCGAGGTGGCTGACAACTTGAACGTCGGATGAGCCTTCAGGAACGTCTCCGTCGCTTGCGCGAAGCGTACGCGCCCCATGACTACCGACCACTCGGCGGCTACCTGGCCGCGATGGGCGTCTACACCAGCGTGACGCTCGGCATGGCGGCGATCGTCCGCCTCACCGAGCGCCCTGTGCCCGAGCGGGTAGCGACCAGCGACGTGGTCCTACTCTCCATCGCCACGCACAAGTTGAGCCGCGTCGTGGCCAAAGACGCGATCACGAGCCCGTTGCGGGCGCCGTTCACGGCGTTTGAGAAGCCGATCGGCCGCGGTGAGGTCATGGAGCAGGTGCGTGATCAGGGCAGCACCGCCCGCCACGCTCTGGGGGAGCTGTTGAGCTGCCCATTCTGCTTGGCGGTGTGGATCTCCACGCTCTTGACCGGTGGGCTCGTCATCGCCCCTCGGCTGACCCGTTTGGTCTCCACCGCGCTCACCGCGATCGCCGTCTCGGACTTCCTGCAAATGGCCTACGCCGCCGCGCACCGGCTGGCGAATCCCCCCAACAGTTAGGCGGTGTCGCCGGCCGTCGCCGCGCGGTCGACACCGGGGCGGACGAGGCGCGGTCGAGCCGGGGTGGACGAGGCCCGACAGCGCGGCTCAGCCCGCCTCGGGCCGGAGAGCCGGACCGGCCCCGACCGGGGTGGCGCGCTCCTCAGTCGACTGTCGCATTACGACGTTCTAAACCCGACCATCCGCGGGGTGACTCCGGCTCCCGGTCGTCGGTTCCGGTCAGGATGCTCTCGTCGACGGCGGTGTTGTCGTGTTCGCCGGCGAAGTCGTTGTCGCCATCGGGGAGCGGCTGCGCGTCGGGCTCCCCCAACGCCGGCAAAGGCCGTTGACGCTCGGTCATTCCTTCCAGCTACCCGACCGGGTGCGCGTCAAACCCCGGAGGGGAACGGCGGGCGATATCGCGGCGCGCCACGGGCGATTCTCCAGCTTGCGCCAGGCTGGGCATGTGCATTTCGCGGTGGGCGGGTAACCCAGTCTTAGGGCCGAAGCCGGCACGCGGCGAACGCTGGTGCTGTGCCGGCTTCCGCAAGGCCGAAGTCCATATTGGCGCGGCCGGAAGGGAGAATCATGATCGGGACTATTCTTTGGGCGCTGATCGGAGGGGCCATCATCGGAGCCTTGGGCCGCCTGGCGGTTCCTGGGCGCCAGAACATCTCGATTTGGGCCACGATCGGGATTGGTATCGCCGCCGCGTTGGTCGGCGGGGCCTTGGCACAGTGGCTAGGCGTCGGCACGACTCGTGGCATTGACTGGATCTTGCACCTCATCCAGGTCGCCGTCGCCGCTCTCTTCGTCTGGATCGCGGCCCGCATCATGGCGAACCGAACAGAAGCGGGGCAAACGCGGTAAGCGGCGGTCCGGGCCGGCATCCGGCCCGGACCCCCATCGCTTCGCCGCGAGGCGGCGTCAGGACGTCACGTACTGGCTGGTGACCGTCGTGCGTCGCGCCGCCACTGCCTTGGCCAGACGCTCCAGGAGACGTTCCGTCTCCTCCCAGCCGATGCACGCGTCGGTGATCGACTGGCCGTACACCAGCTCCCGGGTGGGGTCGAGGTCCTGTCGTCCGGGCACCAGGAACGACTCCATCATCACGCCGACGATCCCCCGCGAACCGGAAGCGAGCTGTTGGGCGATGTCCTCGACCACCAACGGCTGCCGGCGGTGATCCTTGCGGCTGTTGCCGTGGCTGGCGTCAATGACCACACGCTCCGGCAGACCAGCGTTGCGCAGCAGGGCGAGCGCGTCGGCCACCGCTTCCGCGTGGTAGTTCGGCCCGTCCTGGCCACCGCGCAACACGAGGTGGCAGTCGGAGTTCCCTCGGGTACGCAAGATCGCCGGAGTGCCGGTGATGTCGATACCGGGGAAGACGTGCGGCACGCTCGCCGCCCGGATGGCGTCCACCGCGGTGGCGATACACCCGTCGGGCCGGTTCTTCATGCCGACCGGCATCGACAGTCCTGAGGCCAGCTGCCGGTGCACCTGACTCTCCACGGTGCGCGCGCCGATCGAACCCCAGGAGACGGTGTCCGCGATGTACTGCGGCATGATCGGGTCGAGGAACTCGCAGCCCACCGGCAGTCCGGTGCGCAACACGTCCAGCAGGAGGGTGCGCGCGATGCGCAACCCGGAGTTGACGTCACCCGAACCGTCGAGGTGAGGGTCGTTGATGAGGCCCTTCCACCCGACCGTCGAGCGGGGCTTCTCGAAGTACACGCGCATGACCACGAAGAGGTCGTCGGAGAGGCGCTGGGCGACCTTCGCGAGCCGCTGCGCGTACTCCAGCGCGGCGGTGGGGTCGTGGACGGAGCACGGACCGACCACGGCGAGGAGCCGGTCATCGACGCGGTCGATGATGCGGGCCACGGCCCGTCGGCTCTCGACCACCGCCTCCGCGAGTGAGGGATCGAGTGGCAGCTCGTGATGCAGTAGCGCTGGCGTGGTGAGCGGGACAACTTGCTCGATGCGTTGATCCCGGACCCGGTTGGGATCCGCGGGGGCCACGAAACACTCCTCTCGCCGGCTATCACCGGGGCCGGCACCCGGATCGAGCCGGCAACTCCTAGACAGACAAAAAGGCAGGGAATCTCCCTGCCCGATGCCGGCTCTGGTGCGGGACGTCAGTTCACGGCTGAGTCACCGGCACCAGGGCCGGCTTCCCAAACCATCGATACCACCGCACCATGTCATCTAGAGTACCTCACTTTTCGTCGATTGGCTGCCCGTTCTCGGCACCGCTTTTTCCGCGCCCCGATTTGATCTGTCGGGCCCGTGTTGAGGCCGGGACGCCCGCGATCCGATAACGTCGGCGGTATGTCGCTCAACGGGTACCCCTGGCCGATTGAAACCACCCGCTTGGCGAACGGCCTACGGGTGACGGTCAGCCCGGACCACAGCGCCCCCGTGGTCGCGGTCAACCTCTGGTACGACGTCGGCTCGCGGCACGAGCCCGAGGGCCGCACCGGCTTCGCGCACCTCTTCGAACACCTCATGTTCGAGGGCTCCGTGCACGTGGCCAAGGCCGAGCACATGCGGCTCATCCAAGGCGCCGGTGGTTCGCTCAACGCGACCACCAACCCGGACCGCACGAACTACTTCGAGACCGTCCCGGCTGAGCATCTCGCGCTGGCGCTGTGGCTGGAGGCGGACCGGATGGGCGGGCTGGTACCCGCGCTGACCCAAGAGACGCTGGACAACCAGCGCGAGGTGGTGAAAAACGAGCGTCGGCAGCGCTACGAGAACGTGCCCTACGGCGACGCGTGGCTCCGCCTGCTGCCGATGCTCTACCCGCCGGGCCACCCGTACCACCACGCCACCATCGGGTCGATGGAGGACCTCAACGCCGCCGACCTCGACAGCTTCAAGGAGTTCCACGAGACCTACTACGCGCCCAACAACGCGGTGCTGACCGTGGTTGGCGACACCGAGCCGGAGGAGGTGTTCGCCCTCGCCGAGAAGTACTTCGGCGCGCTGCAGCCGCGCCCCGATATCCCGCCGGCGCCCGACGGACGGCACGTGCCG
>k87-680632_pt1 | contig 11588 bp, 10 predicted proteins | sample MGYA00084031_6733416 | MGnify analysis MGYA00084031
CGCTGGCGGGCAGCAGCAGGCCGTACAGGGCGCCGGCCAGCAGCACGGCGCCGGCGAGATCGAGCCGCTGCCGGTCGCCGTGGCTCTCGGTGACGGCGTAGCGGGCGCCCAGGGCCACCACCAGCCCGACCGGCAGGTTGATGAGGAACAGGGCGCGCCACCCCAGGTCAAACGGGTTCCACGACAGCAGGGCGCCGCCGGCCAGCGGGCCCGCGATCCAGGCCATGCCGATGGTGGCGCCGTACAGGCCGACGGCGCGGGCGCGTTCGCGGGGCGGGAAAGTGGCGTGCACGATGGCGAGCACCTGCGGCAGCATCAGCGCGGCGGCCAGGCCCTGCCCGGTGCGGGCGGCGATCAGGGCGCCCGGCCCGGGCGACAGCGCGCAGGTGAGCGACAGCAGCGTGAACGCGGTGACGCCCAGCTGGAAGATGCGCCGGCGGCCGAGCAGGTCGCCCAGCCGGCCGCCGGTGACGAGCCCGGCGGCGTAGGCCGCGGTGTACCCGGCGAGGACGAACTGCGCCTGGCCGTGCGTGGCGCCCAGCTCGTCCCGCAGCGCGGGCACGGCCAGCACGATCACGCTGGCGTCGAACTGCCCGATGAAGGCCGCGAGCAGGATCGCGGTCAGGGCGACCGCGGCGGCACGGCGCGTGGCCGGCGCGGTGCCGCGGTCGCCGGTGGCGTGGGTGTCCTGGAGTGTGGGCACGCCAGCATTGATCCACGCCGGCAGCCGGAACGTCCAAGTCCGGTTTGTTGTCAGGTGAGAAGCGGCGCTTATCACCGGTGGCCGGCCGCCCTAGACTGCCGGCCGTGGAGCTTCGGCTGTTGCGGTATTTCGTCGCCGTCGCGGAGGAGTTGCACTTCGGGCGGGCGGCGCGGCGGCTCGGGATCGCGCAGCCGGGCCTGAGCCAGCAGATCAAGCGGTTCGAGCGGCACCTGGGGGCCGCGCTGTTCGTCCGCGACCGGCGCGGGGTGGCGCTGACGCCGGCCGGCGAGGCGCTGCTGCCGCTGGCGCGCGAGGTGCTGGACACCGCGCGCGCCGCCGAGGAGCTGGTGCGCTCGCACGGCGCGGGAGAGGCGGGGCTGCTGCGGGTGGGGCTGACGCGCTCGGCGGCGTGGGAGCTGACCGAGCGGCTGGTGGACGGCTTCCGCCAGGCGTTCCCGGCGGTGGATGTGCGGCTGTCGAGCGGCTATACGGCGCTGCACGAGAACATGCTGCGCGCGGGCCAGCTGGACGTGGCGTTCGTGCGCCCGCCGATCGGCCTGGACGGCGGCCTGACGTGCCGGGTGATCGCCCGGGAGGCGGTGGTGGCGGCGGTGCCGGCCGGGCATCCGCTGGCGCGGCGGCGCAGCGTGCGGGGCGCGGACCTGGCGGCGGAGCCGCTGGTGTGGTGGCCGAGGGAGCACGGGCCGGGCATGTGGGACGCGATGCTGGACCAGGTGTTCGGGGAGGGGGAGCGGCCCCGGGTGTCGCGGTGGGAGCCGGACGAGGAGGGCATGCTGCACGCCGTCGCGCAGGGGCACGGCGTGACGCTGGTCGTGGCGGGGAGGGCAAGCCGGCTCCGCGTGCCAGGAGTCGCCGTGCGGCGGTTCGCCGCGCCGGTGCCGACCGTTCCGCTCGGCATCGCCTGGCGCGGCGACCGTGGGAGCCCGTTACTGCGGCGCTTCCTGCGGCACGCGGAGAAGGAGCTTACGGAGAAGGTGACGACGGACGTTACAGACGAGGTGCGCTGAGCGCCCGGAAGTTTCTCACGACGGGACTGGTGTCGCCCCGCCGCCAGGCCAGGTGGAGCGAGATCGAGCGGGTCTGCGGGGTGAGCGTCCGGAAGACCACGTCGGTGCGTCTGAGCGTGGCCATCGACCCCGGCACGATCGACACCCCGATGTCGGCGGCGACCAGCCCGATGATGGTGTGCATGTGGACCGCCTCCTGCGAGACCTGGGGCTCGAACCCGGCGGCGCGGGTGAGGCGGGTGATGTTGTCGTGAAGGGAAGGGCCCAGGTGGCGGGGGAACAGCACGAAGGACTCCTCCGCCAGGCTGGCTATCGGTAACGGATCGCGGTGGGCCAGGGGATGGCGCCTGGAGAGCGCGGCGACGAGCCGGTCCCGCGAGATCTCCTGCGTGACCACCTCGTCCTGGTCGACGCCCTTCTCATGCGCGTGCAGGATGCCCACGTCGAGGCTGCCAGCGAGCAGCTCATCGATCTGCTCGGTTGAGGCGAGCTCCCTCAACTGGAGTTTGACGTTGGGGTAGTTGCGACGGAAGCGTCGCAGCAGGCGCGGCAGCAGCTCGTGCGCGGCGGACCCGACGAACCCCAGGGACAGCTGTCCCACCTCGCCGCGTCCCGTCTGCCGTGCCACCCGCTTGGCGCGCTCCGCGTGGTGGAGCGCCTGCGCCGCCTCGGCCACGAAGTTCTTCCCGGCCGAGGTGATCTGCACCTCCCTGGTCGTGCGCTCGAAGAGTTGGACGCCCAGCTCATCTTCCAGCTTGCGCACCTGCTGGCTCAGCCGCGGAGGCTGGAGCCCGAGCTTGGTCGCGGCCCGTGCGAAGTGCAGCTCCTCGGCGAGCAGGACGATGTACCTGAGCTGGTCGAGATTCATACGGCCATTGCATCAGTTATGACCCCAGCATGAAACTATGGACCTGCTGGGCGAGTTGTCGGACAGCATGACATCCATGAGGTTCACCGCCCGGTCGATGACCCTGTCCGCCCTGCTGGCTGCCCCGCTCACCCTCCTCGCGGCCGTCCCCGCCGCCGCGCACCACGGCTGGGAGGAGTACGACACGACAGCCGCCTACTACGTCTCCGGTACGACCACGGACGTCAGGTGGGGCAACCCCCACCCCCAGGTGACCATCGAGATCGAGCGGCCGGTCACCGTGCCGGACGACTGGACCGAACTCGACATCCCGCCCGAACTGGAGGAGATCGGCGGCCAGGACGTGCTGGACGCCACCCAGGCGTACGCCGGTGAGGCCGAGACCATCACGATGGACCTCGCCCCGATCGAGCGGCTGTCGGCCTGGGGCATGGACGGCCAGGTCGAGCCGGGCGACTGGATCGAGGCCGTCGGCTACATCGACCGGGACGACAACGGGCATCTGCGGCCCGAGCTGATCGTGCTGGAGTCCGGCCAGGTGGTGCGGCAGCGTTCCGTGCCGCTGGCCGATCCGCCCGAGGCGCCCGCGGACGGCAGCGGCGCGGAGGCCGGCTCCGGTGACGCGGCCGGCGGCGAGGGCAGCGGGGACAGCGGAGACGGGGAAGACGACGCCACCGCGTCCGGCGGCAGCTCCAGTGAGAGCTCCAGCGACAGCGCCAGCGACAGTGCGGCTGAGGCGGATGACGGCTCGTCGTCCGCCGTCATCTGGGTCCTGGTCGCCGCGGGCGTCGTGGTCGTGGCCGGAGGCGGCTTCTACATCGTCCGCCGAAGCAACCGAGGGTAGGCGTGGACTCCTTCTTCGAGTGGCTTGAGCACACGACGCTCGGCGAGGCTGTCCGCACCACGCCCTGGGTGTACTCCTCTCTGGAGAGCGTGCACATCCTCGGTATCGCCCTGCTCGTCGGCCCCGCCCTCGCGTTCGACCTGCGGCTGCTGGGCGTCGGCCAGCGGCTGCTGCCGGTCACCTCGGCGGCGCGCCACCTGCTGCCGCTGTCGCGCGTGGGCTTCCTCATCGCCGTCCTCTCCGGCGCGGTGATGTTCGTCTCGGGCGCCATGGCTGTGGGCAACAGCGGGGCCGCGCCCTGGAAGCTGGGGCTGCTCCTGCTGGCCGGCGTCAACATCGCGGTCTTCCACCTTGGCGTCTACCGGTCGGTGGACCGCTGGGATCTGAACGCCCCCGCGCCCGTCACGGCCAGACTGGCGGGCGTGGTCTCCACGCTTTCCTGGACCGGCGTCATCGTCTGCGGCCGGCTCCTCGCTTATACGTGATACATCTCTCTTTTTTCAGCGTTGAATTAAACGGCCCGTCACCGGCGGGCCGTTTTTGCGTCTGCCGCACCGGAGCTACCCGTCAGTCGTTCAACAGACGCCACTCAGCCCTCTCCCGTACCGCCGGATGTGACGAGCCCGTGAACCGCCTGGCATTATTTCGCCCCTCGCACATAAAGCGGCCTCAAACATAATCAGTACTTCATTGCATCGCGCGCTCTAAGTCGATAGTTTCGTGAACGCTAAAAAGCACAGCCTGCACATCTTCCACAGGTGGAGAGTGACGTGCTGATCACGACACCAGCCCAGCTCCAGAACCTCCTCGACGCACGCGAAGAGGTCACAAGATATCGACAGGAGAATCCCCCGCATTCCTTTCACAAGCGGAAGCTTGAAAAGGTCTGGGAAAGGGCCTCATCCGCCCCTGCCTACGCGGGCCTCGGCGCCTTCTCGATGGAGGCCTTCGAGAAACTCCCGGTGACGCTCAAGGACGACCTGAAGCAGCGTCCGCTGGACTACTGCGTCGTTACCCCCGGCGAAGCCGCCAAGTACTACGAAACCACCGGCACCACGGGCAGGGCCACGCCGACTCCCCGCCTCGCGGAAGATTCCGTGCGCAATGCCGTTTCCGTCGCCGAGGCGTGGCGGACGCTGCTGGGCGAGAACGAGCGCGTCCTGATCATGATGCCCTCGGACGTGGTGCCCGTCGGCGATCTGATCGTCCACGCCTGCGAGTACCTGGGCCACGTGCACACCCGGGCGTACCCGTTCGCCACCGGCATCTGCGACTGGGACCGGCTCACGCAGATCTGGCGCACGCTGCGCCCCACCACCCTGTTCATCGCCCCCGGCGTCGCCCAGCAGCTGACGCGGCTGCTCAAGCGCCGCGGCGAGCTGGACTGGCACGCCGAGTCGGTCGAGAAGATCATGCTGCTCGGCGAGGTCAACACCGCGCCGTTCCGCTCCCGGCTCGGCTCCTGGTGGAACGCCGCCGCCTACGACGCCAGTTACGGCTCCACCGAGACCGGCACCCTCGCCACCTCCTGCCGCGAGGGCCGCCAGCACCTGCTGCTGGCCACCAACTACTTCGAACTGGCCACCGACAGCGGCGTGACGCCGCTGACGGCCGGGGTACGCGGCCGGCTGGTCGTCACGCCGCTCAACCAGCACGCCCGGCCGCTGCTGCGCCTGGACACCGGCGACGAGGTGACGGTCGCCAGCGACTGCCCCTGCGGCAGCCCCGCGCCCACCGTCACCGTGCACGGCCGCAGCAGCGACGCCCTGCTCATCGGCGGCGAGAAGATCACCGTCCGCGAGGTCGAGGAGATCGTCTACGGGGCCACCAGCGCGACCGGCTACCTGATGGAGGTCGACCCCGACGGCCAGCCGCTGCGCCTGCTGCTGGAGCGCGACAGCGACGGGGACCGCGCCGCCGAGGCCGAACTCGCCGATGCCGTACGGGCCGCGTCGCTCGACTCGCTCCGCCTGAGCTGGGGCGACGTCCGCTTCGTCAACGCCCTGCCCGCCAACACCAAGAGCGGCGCCTCGCAGAAGAGCTGGAAGCGCACCAATCTCCGTGTCGTGGAGGCACCGTGACCCTGACCACCACCGAGGCACGCGGCGTCGCCACCGGTCAGCCCGACCTGTGGTGCACCTACGCCGCGCTGCGGACCCTCGCCTGGCTGCGCCGCCCCGACGGCGTGGTCCAGCCGCAGGCCACCGCCCGCTACCTGGCCAGCCGGCGCAACGCCGACGGCGGCTACGCCTGGAGCCGCGGCATGGCCTCCGACGCCTGGGCCACCTACTACTGCACGCAGGGCCTGGCCGACCTCGCCCGCCTCGGCGTCAGCGACCAGAAGGCCGCCGGCCTGGACCGCACCCGCGACTGGCTGCGCTCCACCTGGTCCGGCAGCGCCTTCGCGATGATGCCCGGCCAGCTTCCCGACGCCTGGGCGACGTTCTTTTCTACGCGCACCACGCTGGAGACCTGCGGCGAGGACGTGCCCGACCGGGAGCGGCTGCTGGCCTGGCTCGGCGCGCTCCAGGCGCCGGACGGCGGCCTGGGCTGGACCCCCGAGTACGCCGAGGACGGCGTCTCCGACGTCCGTGCCTGCTTCTACGGCGTCATGGCCTGGCGGGCCCTGACCCGCACCGGGGACGCGCCCGCGCCCTGGGACACCGGACGCCTCATCAGCTGGATGCGCGACCAGCAGAGCGCCGAGGGCGGCTTCCGGTTCTCGCCCGCCGCCGACGTGCCATGCATGTGGGCGACGTATCGAACCACCGCCGCCCTGGCCGCCCTGGGAACCGGCCCCGCCGACCCGGAGGCATGCGCCGCCTGGATCGCGCGACTGCGCGGACCGGGCGGCGCTTTCGTTCGGTGGGACGGTTACGGCGTCGAGGACGTGTGGGCGTCGTTCTGTGCCGTCGGCTCGCTCGTCGCCATGGGCAAGCCGGCCGACGCCTACGCCGAGGACGTCACCCGCCGGATGACCGAACTCGCCTGCGCCGGCGGCGGCTACACCTACCGCGAGCCCGCGCTGGCCGCCGACGCGCTCGCCACCTCCGCCGCGCTGCTGGCCGGCTCCCCCGAGGCCGCGGCCGACGACGGCGAGCCGCTGCGGCGCTGGCTGGAGGGCTGCCTGCTGCCGAACGAAGGCGGCGTGATGTACATGCCCGCCCGCGGCAGCGAGGTCCGCTGCACCCTGTGGGCGCTGGAGGCCGGGGCGTTCCGCCGCGACCAGGCCAGCCGCAAGCGCGTCGCCGACTGGCTGCGCGACCTGCAGAACCCCGACGGCGGCTTCGGCTACTGGGAGGGACGCGGCTCCGACGTCGTCTCGACCGTCTCCGCCATCGAGGTGCGGCGGCTGCTCGGGCCGTCCCACCGGGACGCCCTGGACACCGAGGCGCTGCTCGGGTTCCTCGACGCCTGCCGCACCGAGGAGGGCTCGGGCAACGTGCCCGGCGCCGCGCCCACGCTGCGCGCCACCCTCCAGGCGCTGCGCGCCCGGGAGCTCGCCGGGCGGCCCGAGCCCGGTGCCGTCCGCGAGGCGCTCGACCGGCACCGCGTCAGCAGCGGCGGCTACGCCAACGAGGGACGCCGCATCCCCGACCTGCTGACCACCTACGAGGCGGTGCTCACCGCCGACCGCTACCAGATCCCCGTGGACATCGCGCACCTGCGGGCCTTCTGCGACCGCGTGGTGACCCCCGGCGGCACCGCCTGGACGCCGCTCGCGCCCCCCGAGGGCTCCGACCGGCTCGCCGACTGCCTCGGCACGCTGCTGCTGCGGCGCGCCAAGGGCCAGCCCGGCACCCTGCCCGCCCTGACACTCTCGTAAGACAGGCGACCACCGTGCCCACCATCACCATCACCAGCCCGGAACTGCCCCCCAGAAGGCGGCGCGCCATCGCTGTGCGCCTGACCCGCTGGCTCACCGGCCAGGGCGTCACCCCCAGCCACGCCGTGGTCCGCTTCGTGACGGAGGAGCCCGGCACCCTCTACTCGGGCGCCATGCCCGTGGAGGCCATCCGCACCCCGGCCAGCGGCGACGGCGAGACCAGCGATGGCGAAACCATTCACCACGCGACCGTCGTCTGCCAGATCGGTGTCGACCGCGACGAGGTCTTCCGCGACCAGCTCGCCGGGGAGATCGCGGCGGCCCTCGGCGTCGGACCGGCGACGGCGTTCTTCTACCTCGATCTCCAGCCCACGGCGCGCGGCCACGTCTACATCTCGGACCACGGCAAGCTGCGCCGCGTCGACACCCTCGGCACCCCTGGCACGGATCCCCACGCGGCCCCCGGCACGAATTCCCGCACGGATACCCACACGAAGGAGACAGCAGCATGACCGCCCCCACCTCGGTGCCCGAAGAGACCCAGATCCGCGAGGGCATACGCGAGGCGCTCGCCGGTCCGCTCGGCGACGCGCTGGCGTCCGTGACGGACGACGCCGAGCTGAACCAGGCCCTCGGCGAGCGCTACGACAGCCTCACCGCCATGGAGTGCATCACCGCCGTGGAGAACCGTTTCAACATCGAGGTCGACTTCGTCGCCGACGATGTCCGCCACTGGTTCTCCACCATCGACCGCATGACGCAGTTCGTCCGCGAGCGCCTGGAGGACGGCGCCGTCCTCCAGGGTGGCGGCCGGTGACCGCCACCGCTCCGGCCGCCCCGGCGGCGGCCACCACGGGGGCACGGGAGGCGGCGGACGAGGCCGCGTTCGCCACCTCCGGACACACCGGCGAGCCCGTCACCTGGCGGCGCCCCCGCGACCTGCTGGACTACGAGGCCGCGCTCGTGGCGGACACGCTCATCGGGCCGGTGGACTACATCATCAACTTCGCCCCGGTGCACCACATGTACGGGCACCTCTTCGGCGAGATCCTGCCGCGGCTGCGCGGCGCCGAGGTCCACCAGGCCTGGCACCGGGACCCCACCGACGTGCCGCCGCTGCGCGAGGGCGCCCGCACCCTGCTGGTGTGCCTGCCGTCCTCGTGGCCGCTGCTGCGTCACCTGGTGCCCGCGCTGCGCGACCTGCCCGGCGTGGTGTCGCTCCACTCCTCGGCCGCGCCGACTGACGCGGCCCGGGAGGTCGTCGCCGGCCTGCACGACCGGGGCTTCCGCGCCGAGTCCCTGCTCGGCGCCACGGAGACCGGTGCCGTCGCGCACCGCCCCATCGAGCCCGCAGGCGCGCCCGGCACCACGCCCTGGCGGCTGCTGCCGGACGTGTACCTCGTGCCCGACCGCGGCGACGACGCCGGCGCCGACTACCTGCACGTCGCCAGCCCGCGCATCGCACGCGGGCCCGGCATGAGCCAGGCACCGCACTCGTGGCGGCTCACCGACCTGATCCGCCGGCGGGGCCCGCGCACCTTCGACCACCTCGGCCGCGCCTCGCGCCTGGTGAAGGTCAACGGGCGGCGGGTCTGGCTGGACCACGTCGAGAACGCCGTGCGCGGCGCGCTGCCCGGAGCGGACGCCGCCTGCTTGCCGGTCAACGATGACGTACGCGGCGAGCACTACGAGTTGTACGTTTCAGCACCTGCCGACCCGGCCGGGCCGGGCGGGCCGCCCGACGGGGCGCGGCTCGTCCGCGAGTCCCTCACCGCCGCACTCCCCGGGGTTCCCGGCCCCAGGGCCGTGCGTTTCGTCCCCCGCATCCCCCGCACGGACACGGGCAAGGTCCGCCTGCCCGCCCTGCGCGGCCTGGCGGACCAGACGCACGCGGCGCACGCCTGACACCCAGGCGACCGGAAACCGACACCCGACCAGTGCCGGAACGAGAGAGGACGCATGTCAACCACCCGACTGCTGATCGCCACCAGGGCCGTACAGCAGCCCGACTGGACCCGCTGGGACGAACTCGACGCCGTGCTCGGTGAGCTGACCGAACGCCCGCCGCTGGTGTCGCCCGCCGTGCCGGCCGCCCTCACCGAGGAACTCGCCTTCGTCGCCCGCGGTTCGGCCTTCGTCATCCAGACCGGTGACTGCGCCGAGCTGTTCGCGGACAGCTCGCCGGAGCGGGTGCGCGCCAAGGCCAACGAACTCCACCGGCTCGCCGACCTGTTCGAGTCGCTGACCAAGCTGCCGGTGGTGCGCATCGGCCGCCTGGCCGGCCAGTACGCCAAGCCCCGCTCCAACTCCCACGAGACGCTGCCCGACGGAACCGTGCTGCCCGTCTACCGGGGCGACGCGGTCAACAGCGCCGAGGCCACCGAGGCCGCCCGGCAGCCCGACCCGCAGCGGCTGCTCGCCGCCTACGACCACGCGCGCCAGGCGCTGGACACCCTCGCCACCCACTACCCGGCGCGCCCCGGCGACGCCAGCGGCCAGGCCGTGCGCGCCGCGCTCGCGCCCACCTACACCAGCCACGAGGCGCTGCTGCTGGAGTACGAGCACGCCCTGACCCGCGCCGACGAGCGGGGCGGCCGCTACGGCTCCTCCGCGCCGTTCCTGTGGATCGGCGAGCGGACCCGGCAGCTCGACCACGCGCACGTCGAGTACGCCGCCGCCATCAGCAACCCGGTGGGCGTCAAGATCGGCCCGCGCACCGAGCCGTCCGAGGTCGCCTCGCTCATCGAGCGGCTCAACCCGGCCGGCCAGCCCGGCAGGCTCGCGCTCATCGTGCGGATGGGCGCCGCCAGCCTGCCGCACCGGCTGCCGCCGCTGCTGTCGGCGCTCGGCCCGCTGGCCTCCCGGGCTATCTGGCTGATCGACCCGATGCACGGCAACACCAAGACCAACGCGGCGGGGCAGAAGACGCGCGTGCTCGACGACGTGCTCGCCGAGACCGAGGCGTTCTTCGCGGCGCTCGGCGCCCACGGCCTGCCCCCGGGCGGCCTGCACCTGGAGACCGCGCCCGACGACGTGACCGAGTGCGTCGCGCACGGCGAGGACCTCGACGACGAGGCCCCGCTGCCGCGCTACGAGTCGGCCTGCGACCCGCGGCTGAGCCCCGCCCAGTCCGAGCGGGTCGTCCGGCTCGCCGCCTCCCTCGTCACGCGCCGGTCGTCCTGACCGGCCGCCCTCGCGGCATCAGCCGTCTTCCTTCCCGCACGAGTTACCCCTCACGAGTCGAAAGAGAAGAACCAACCCCCCATGCGCGCGTCAGCTTCCGAACGGTCCGCACGGTCCGCACGATCCCTCCGCCCCAGCCGCCGGGCGCTGCTCACCGGCGGCGGCGCGGGCCTCGCCGCCCTCGGCGTCTCCGCGCTCGGCACCGGCCAGGCGGCCGCCGCCGCCCCGGCGCAGGCCGGCGGGACGCCGCCCGGCGAGGGACCCTGGCTGCCGGTCCCCGAGGTCACCGAGATCGCGCGGCTCGGCGAACACGGCTGCGAGGGCCTGGTCTTCGACGCCGAAGGCCGGATGTTCATGTCCAACACGCAGGGCAGCGAGATCTTCGAGATCGCGCAGGACGGCACCTGGCGCGAGTGGACCTCGGGCGAGCTGGTCTCCCCCAACGGCCACCGCGTGCTGCCCGACGGCACCCACGTCGTCGTGCAGATGGGCCCGCCCGCCGCCGTCGTCTGGCTCGACCCCGGCGGCACCGTCCTGCACACCCTCACCGAGGACCACCAGGGGCGGCCGCTGCGCTGCCTGAACGACCTGGCCATCGACCCCCGCACCGGCGGCGTGTACTTCACCGACCCGGGCTCGTTCACCGAGCGGGAGCCCGGCCGGGTGTTCTACGTCGAGGGCCCCGGCGAGCGGCCGCGCGTGCTCGTCGACGAGGGCGTCATCGACTTCCCCAACGGGGTGGCCCTCAGCCCGGACAACGACGTCCTGTACATCTCCGAGGGCCGCCGCAACCGCGTGCTGCGCTACCCGCTGACGGCCCCGGGGCAGGTGGGCCGCGGCACGGTGTTCACCCGGCTGCCCTCGCAGCCCAACACCTGGTCGCCCATCGCCGAGGCGCAGCCCGACGGGCTCGCCGTGGACAGCGAGGGACGGCTGTACATCGCGCACTTCGGCACCGGCCTGGTGCGGGTGCGCGACCGGTACGGCCGCGACCTGGGCTCGCTGGACAGCCGCACCCCGTGCCTGACCAACTTCGCCTTCGGCGGGCCCGACCTGGGCCAGCTGTTCATCACGGCCCACCTGGGCTACGACCTGGACGACCCGGGCGCGGCCGTGGTGGTGCGCATGACCCTCCC
>k87-1259083_pt1 | contig 11581 bp, 11 predicted proteins | sample MGYA00084031_6733416 | MGnify analysis MGYA00084031
ATAAAAACAGATAGGTTGATAGAGAAGCGTAGAGCCAAAGTATACTTACTAGCCTGAGGCTTGGGAGAAGCAAGAAGGTCGTAGGAAGCGCAGAGAGAGAAAACCGGAATGTGCGTTCAAAGAGGAAAAACTAAGTATTAAAGAATGGGTGATCTGTGCTCTGTTTTTATATCCTCGATATTTTTTGAAACTTCTTTTTATTGTGACTGATATAAAAAGTATAGTAGAAAACTTATTATGTACATTTGAATTTTTGAATATGTAATTGTTTTACGGCTATTCTAATAATAATTATGCATATTTTACTTCTTTGAAAAGAATTTTATCTCTCCCATTGTAACGATTAAAAAATTTTAGTAAAATAAAACCTAATTTACTTTACGGGAATAATATGAGGAGGAATTTTGTGCTTCAAAACAGCATCACAATGGTTCTCATCATTTTAATTATAAATATTGTATATGTTTCGTTCTTTACAATCAGAATGATATTAACATTAAAGGGTCAACGGTATTTGGCTGCTTTTATTAGCATGTTTGAAGTAGTAATTTATGTCGTCGGTCTTGGGTTAGTTTTAGATAATCTAAATGAAATACAAAACTTAATTGCATATGCGGTAGGGTATGGTATCGGTGTTATTGTTGGAATGAAAATCGAAGAAAAATTAGCGCTTGGATATATTACAGTTAATGTTATAAGTACAGAGAGTGAAAAGGACTTACCAAAGTTATTACGAGATAAGGGGTATGGGGTTACAAATTGGATGGCAAGTGGATTAGAGGGGAATCGTTTAGCGATGCAAATATTAACTCCAAGGAAGTATGAGTTAAAGCTCTATCAAAATATAAAGGAGCTTGATCCAAAGGCATTTATTATTGCATATGAGCCTAAGACAATTCATGGTGGATTTTGGGTGAAGGCTGTTCGAAAGGGGAAATTAAAGCATGACAACTAAGCCAAAAAAGCAAAAGTTTGTTGTTGAAGAGAATGAGACAATTGATGAATGTTTAGATAGAATGAAACGGGAAGGCTATTTTCCTGTGAGAAGAATGGAACAACCAATTTTCAAAGAAGAAATGATAAATAATGTCGTTGAAGCAGTGCCTTGTGGTAGAAAAATCGTTTTCGAAGGTAAATTGCTGTAAAATCCGAACATTAACATTACATTAAAATAAATCGTTCGATTTTAACATTGACATAGAACGTCTACATTGTTAAGATAAACTTGTAAATCAACCTCATATATAATTGGGAATATGGCCCAGAAGTTTCTACCCGATAACCGTAAATTGTCGGACTATGAGGGAAAGTGAACGTATAAACGAATCGGATCATATGATTATTTGGATTCCGGACTCGGTATACTGTCCTTTCTCTATATATGAGAAAGGTGTATATCGAGTCTTTTTCTGTTTAGATAAAGAATAAAGGTGGGGAAAAGATGAATCCACAAGTTGGAGTGATAATGGGGAGTACTTCAGACTGGGAAACGATGAAGCATGTATGTGAAATACTAGATGAACTTTGTGTTCCTTATGAAAAAAAGGTAGTATCTGCTCACCGAACGCCAGATTATATGTTTGAATATGCAGAGAGTGCTAGAAATAGAGGTTTAAAAGTTATTATTGCAGGTGCAGGTGGTGCAGCTCATTTACCTGGTATGGTCGCAGCAAAAACAACACTACCAGTTATTGGTGTCCCTGTACAATCTAAAGCACTAAATGGAATGGATTCTCTATTATCTATTGTTCAAATGCCAGGAGGAGTTCCAGTTGCTACTGTTGCGATTGGGAAGGCTGGGGCAACAAATGCTGGTTTATTAGCTGCAGAAATTTTATCAATTCAGAATGATGCATTAGCAGAAAGCTTAGATTCGAGAAGAGAAGAATTAAGATTAAAAGTTTTAGAGAGCAGTGATGAACTTGGATAATAAAACAATCTTGCCAGGTGGTACAATAGGAATTATCGGTGGAGGTCAGCTTGGGCGAATGATGGCAATTGCAGCTAGGCAGCTTGGATATAAAATTGCTGTTTTGGATCCTACGGAAAATTGCCCATGTGGTCAGCTTGCCGATATTGAAATTACTGCAAGCTATGATGATATAGAGGCGATAAAAAAACTAGCTGAAGTTAGCGATGTTATCACATATGAATTTGAGAATATCGATTATGATGCGCTTCGTTGGTTAGAGGAGCAGGCAAACCTTCCCCAAAAAAGCTCACTTTTACTTTTAACGCAAGATCGTGAAACGGAAAAGGAAGCAATCGTCCAAGCTGGATGTGAGGTTGCACCGTATCGGATAGTTCGAACTGAGGAGGAGCTACAAGCTGCTGTTAATGTTCTAGGTGTACCGTCTGTGTTAAAAACATGTAGAGGCGGGTACGATGGTAAGGGTCAATTCGTAATGCGCCAAGAAAGTGATTTTGAAGAAGCGAAGAGGCTTTTAACAAATGGTACTTGTATTTTAGAAAAGTGGGTTCCATTTGATAAGGAAATCTCAGTTATTGTTACTAGATCTGTAAATGGTGAAACAAAGACGTTTCCAGTTGCTGAAAATATCCATAAAGATAATATTCTTTATCAAAGTATCGTTCCAGCACGGATAAGTAAAGATATAGAGGTAAAGGCTGAGGAATTAGCTGTTAAGCTTGCAAATCATTTCGAGCTAGTTGGAACACTTGCTGTTGAAATGTTTTTAACTAAAGCTGGAGAAATTTTTATTAATGAATTAGCTCCACGACCACACAATTCAGGCCATTATACGATTGATTTTTGTGAAACGGACCAATTTGAACAGCATGTTCGAGCAGTTTGTAATTTACCATTAGGACAAACGACATTATTGCAAAGTGGATTGATGGTTAATATTCTTGGCGAAGATTTAGAGGTTGTTAATCACAATCTCTCACTCTTAACACATGGGAAGCTGCACCTATATGGTAAAAAAGAGCCGGTAACCAAACGAAAAATGGGCCATTTAAATCTATTTAGTAACAATATTGAGCAAGATATAGAAATGATAAACAAAATATGGGGTCAAAAAGAGAACGGAGGAAATAAGGAATGATAGAACGTTATACAAGACCAGAAATGGGCGCAATTTGGACGGAAGAAAATAAGTTTAAAGCATGGCTAGAGGTTGAAATTTTAGCATGTGAAGCATGGGCGGAGCTAGGTGTAATTCCTAAGGAAGATGTTGCACTTCTTCGAAAAAATGCAACATTTGATATCAACAGAATTAATGAAATTGAATTAGAAACTCGCCATGATGTTGTTGCCTTTACTCGCGCAGTATCTGAAACACTTGGTGAAGAGCGTAAATGGGTTCATTATGGGCTAACTTCAACAGATGTTGTTGATACTGCATTATCTTATTTACTTAAACAAGCGAATGACATCTTATTAAAAGATATCGAGAACTTTATTCAAATTTTAAAAGAAAAGGCTCAAGAGCATAAGTATACAGTAATGATGGGGCGTACACATGGTGTCCATGCAGAGCCGACTACGTTCGGATTAAAGCTTGCTTTATGGTATGAGGAAATGAAGCGTAATCTAGAGCGTTTCAAGCAGGCTGCTTCTGGAGTAGAGTACGGAAAAATCTCTGGGGCAGTTGGAACATATGCAAACATCGACCCTTTTGTTGAAAAGTATGTTTGTGAAAAATTAGGAACTAAGCCAGCGCCAATTTCAACACAGACACTACAACGTGATCGTCATGCAAATTACATGGCTGCGATTGCACTTGTCGCAACATCGATTGAAAAATTTGCAACGGAAATTCGCGGACTACAAAAAAGTGAAACTAGAGAAGTTGAGGAATCCTTCGCTAAAGGTCAAAAAGGATCGTCAGCAATGCCACATAAACGTAATCCAATCGGCTCTGAAAATATGACAGGACTTGCTCGTGTTATTCGTGGTTATATGATGACAGCATATGAAAATGTTTCACTTTGGCATGAAAGAGATATTTCTCATTCTTCAGCTGAACGAATTATCTTACCAGATGCAACAATTGCATTAAATTATATGTTAAATCGCTTTGGAAACATTGTGAAAAATCTAACGGTCTTCCCTGAAAACATGAAGCGTAATATGGACCGTACACAAGGATTAATCTATTCTCAACGTGTGTTATTAGCGCTTATTGATACTGGTATGACAAGAGAAGAAGCATATGACCTTGTTCAGCCAAAAGCGATGGAAGCATGGGAAAAACAAGTACCATTCCGTGGTCTCATTGAGGCAGAAGAAAAAATCACTTCACGTCTTTCACCTGAAACAATTGAGGATTGCTTCGACTACAATTATCACTTAAAAGGTGTCGACACAATCTTTGAACGATTAGGTTTGTAAAAAAAATAAAGGGAAGGGGTTTTAAATGTTTAAAACCCCTTGCTAATCTATGAACAAAAAATGTGGTTAGAAAATGTGACAAAGAATATCTTTAATATTCCTAATATTCTGTCAGGGGGGCTTACAGTTGAGCATAGAAAAGCTTGAACAATTATATGAAGGTAAAGCCAAACGAATTTATAAAACAAATGACCCAAATTTACTATTTGTAGCTTATAAAGATTCCGCAACGGCCTTTAATGGTGAGAAGAAGGAAGAGATTACTGGTAAGGGTCGATTAAACAACGAGATTTCAACATTAATCTTTGAGAAGCTAACAGCAAATGGAATCGAAAATCATTTTGTTAAACGACTTTCTGAAACAGAGCAGCTCGTAAAGAAGGTAACGATTATTCCGTTAGAAGTAGTTGTCAGAAATGTCGTTGCTGGAAGTCTTTCTAAACGAATTGGAATTGAAGAAGGAACAGAAATAAAGGAACCCCTGGTTGAATTTTATTATAAAGATGATGCGCTTGGTGACCCGCTTATTACAGAAGACCATATCGCGTTATTGCAAATTGCGACAAAGGACCAAGTAAGTACGCTTAAAACATTAGCAAGACAAGTAAATGAAGTACTTAAAGCACATTTTCTTTCATGTGATGTTCGCTTAATCGATTTTAAACTTGAATTTGGTTTAACAGATGAAGGCAATATCATATTAGCGGATGAGGTATCACCTGACACTTGTCGTTTATGGGATATTCATACAAATGAGAAGTTTGATAAGGATGTTTTCCGCAGAGGTATTGGTAGTTTAACAGATGCATATGAAGTGATTTTAACTAGACTAGGAGGACAAAAGGAATGTACAAAGTAAAAGTTTATGTCACGTTAAGAGAAAGTGTATTAGATCCACAAGGGAGCGCAGTAAAAAGCGCACTACACAGTATGGCGTATAACGAAGTTCAGGATGTCCGCATTGGGAAATATATGGAGTTAACAATCGAAAAATCAGACCGCGATTTAGATGAGGCTGTTCGTGAAATGTGTGAAAAGCTGCTTGCCAATACAGTTATTGAAGATTATAGATATGAGGTACAGGAGGTAGTCACAAAGTGAAATTCGCTGTGATCGTTTTCCCAGGATCGAACTGTGATGTAGATATGTATCATGCCATTAAAGATGAGCTCGGTGAAGAGGTTGAGTACGTTTGGCATGATGAGACTGATTTAAGTCGCTTTGACGGTATTTTATTACCAGGGGGCTTCTCTTATGGTGATTACTTACGCTCTGGCGCGATTGCACGTTTTTCAAATGTGATGCAAGAAGTGATTAAAGCTGCTGAAGCGGGTAAACCTGTTCTTGGTGTATGTAATGGATTCCAGATTTTATTAGAGGCTGGATTATTACCAGGTGCTATGAAACGAAATGAAAATTTAAAATTTATGTGCCGTCCAGTTAACTTAGTTGTTGCAAACAATGAAACAGCCTTTACTTCAGCTTATGAAAAAAACGAAGTAATTTCTGTCCCAATTGCGCACGGTGAAGGGAATTATTATTGTGATGAAGAAACACTTCAAACGCTTAAAGAAAACAATCAAATCGTGTTTACGTACGAAGAAAATCCAAATGGCAGCCTAGAGGATATTGCAGGAATTACAAATGAACGCGGAAATGTATTAGGGATGATGCCACATCCTGAGCGTGCTGTTGATTCATTGCTTGGAAGTGCTGACGGATTAAAATTATTTCAATCAATCGTAAAAAACTGGAGGGAATCTCATGTCACTACTGCTTGAACCAACGAACCAGATGATTAAAGATGAAAAAATCTATAGACAAATGGGTGTAAGTGATGACGAGTTTGCCCTTATAGAAAAAATCATTGGGCGCCTTCCGAACTATACGGAAATTGGTATTTTTTCTGTTATGTGGTCTGAGCATTGCAGCTATAAAAATTCAAAGCCTATCTTAAAGAAATTCCCAGTAACAGGCGAAAAGGTATTACAAGGTCCTGGTGAAGGGGCTGGGATTGTTGATATTGGAGATAACCAAGCGGTTGTTTTCAAAATTGAAAGTCATAACCATCCATCAGCAATTGAGCCATATCAAGGTGCTGCAACTGGTGTAGGTGGAATTATTCGTGACGTATTTTCAATGGGAGCAAGACCAATTGCAATTTTAAACTCACTACGCTTTGGTGAGCTAAAAACGCCACGTGTGAAATATTTATTTGAAGAGGTTGTTGCTGGAATTGCCGGTTATGGTAACTGTATCGGAATCCCGACGGTAGGTGGAGAAATTCAATTTGAAGATTCATATGAAGGAAATCCACTCGTTAACGCAATGTGTGTGGGGCTAATTAATCATGAAGATATTAAGAAGGGTCAAGCAAAAGGTGTTGGCAATACGGTTATGTATGTCGGCGCTAAAACAGGCCGCGATGGAATTCATGGGGCAACCTTTGCATCTGAGGAATTAACAGAGGATTCTGGTGAAAATCGTCCAGCGGTTCAGGTTGGAGATCCATTTATGGAAAAGCTATTGCTTGAAGCTTGTCTTGAAGTGGTAAAATGTGATGCTTTAGTTGGTATTCAAGATATGGGGGCAGCTGGATTAACAAGTTCTTCTGCAGAAATGGCAAGTAAAGCTGGATCGGGCATGGAAATGAATCTTGATTTAATTCCACAACGTGAAACAGGTATGACTCCATACGAAATGATGCTTTCTGAATCACAAGAAAGAATGCTACTTGTAGTAGAGCGTGGTAGAGAGCAAGAAATCATTGATTTATTTAAAAAGTATGATTTAGAAGCGGTAGCGGTTGGGAAAGTAACAGATGATAAAATGCTACGTCTTTTCCATAAGGGTGAAGTAGTTTGTGAGCTTCCTGTTGATGCTCTTGCAGAGGAAGCACCTGTTTATCATAAGCCATCAGCTGTACCTGCATACTATAAAGAGTTCCAAGCAATGGAGGTTGCACCGCTTAAGGTAGATAACTATAAAGAAACACTTATCAATCTATTAAAGCAACCGACAATCGCAAGTAAAGAGTGGGTTTATGACCAATATGATTATATGGTTCGTACGAACACGGTTGTAGCACCTGGTTCTGACGCAGCAGTTGTGCGAATTCGTGATACGAAAAAGGCTTTAGCGATGACAACAGATTGTAACTCTCGCTACCTTTATTTAGACCCTGAAGTTGGCGGGAAAATTGCTGTAGCAGAGGCAGCACGTAACATCGTTTGCTCTGGTGGAGCACCATTAGCGATTACAGATAATTTAAACTTCGGTAATCCGGAAAAACCAGAAATCTTCTGGCAAATTGAAAAAGCTGCAGACGGTATTAGTGAAGCTTGCCGTGTATTAGAAACTCCAGTTATTGGAGGTAACGTATCACTTTACAATGAAACAAACGGTACAGCTATTTATCCAACTCCAGTTATCGGAATGGTTGGCTTAATTGAGGATACAGATTATATTACGACTCAAGACTTTAAAGAAGCTGGAGACTTAATCTACTTAGTAGGTGAAACAAAGCAAGAGTTTTGTGGAAGTGAGCTTCAAAAGCTACTTCACGGGGAAATCTTTGGTAAATCTCCAGAGCTAGATTTAGAGAATGAAAGAAACGTATTAGGACAAATTTCAAAAGCGATTCGTGCTAACACAGTTGCATCAGCACATGATGTATCAGAGGGTGGCGTTGCTGTTGCTTTAGCAGAACCATTGTTTGCTGGCAAAGGTTTAGGAGCAGAAGTAACACTTTCTGGTGATGCAACAACAGCATTATTTAGTGAATCTCAAACTCGATTTGTTCTTTCAGTGAAAAAAGAAAACCAACAAGCATTCGAGCAATTAGTTGATGCAGTATGTATCGGAGAAGTTACAAATACAGGAACGTTAATTATGAAAAATGAAAACGGAGAATCACTTATCGATGCATCTGTTGAAGAGCTAAAGGATGCATGGAAAGGAGCTATCCCATGCTTGCTGAAATCAAGGGATTAAATGAAGAGTGTGGAGTCTTTGGAATTTGGGGACACCCTGAAGCGGCTCAAATTACTTATTATGGACTTCACAGTTTACAACATAGAGGGCAAGAAGGTGCTGGTATCGTCACTACTGACGGGGAAAAGCTGACTAGCATGAAGGGATTAGGTCTGATTAATGAAGTATTTAGTAACGGTAAACTAAATGAATTATCAGGTAAAGCAGCGATTGGGCATGTTCGTTATGCTACTGCTGGTGGAGGCGGATATGAAAACGTCCAGCCTCTCCATTTTAAATCACATAGTGGCAGCCTAGCACTTGCTCATAACGGAAACCTTGTCAACGCAAATCAGCTTAAGCATCAGCTAGAAGCTCAAGGCAGTATTTTTCAAACGACTTCCGATACTGAGGTGCTTGCTCATTTAATTAGAAGAAGTGGCTATAAAGATATGAAGGAAGCAGTGAAAAGTGCATTAACGGTTATTAAAGGTGCATATGCGTTCTTAATTATGACTGAAACAGAAATGATGGTTGCTTTAGACCCGAACGGACTACGTCCACTATCAATCGGTGTGTTAGGTGATGCTTATGTCATTGCTTCTGAAACATGTGCATTTGATGTAGTTGGTGCACGATATGAAAGAGATGTTCAGCCTGGTGAATTATTAATCATCAATGATGAAGGAATACGTTCCGAACGATTCTCAATGAACATCAATCGCTCAATCTGTAGCATGGAATATATTTATTTTTCTCGCCCTGATAGTAATATTGATGGGATTAATGTTCATACAGCTCGGAAAAACCTTGGCAAGCGATTAGCTGTCGAGTCTGAAGTGGATGCTGACGTTGTAACAGGTGTACCGGATTCTAGTATTTCAGCTGCGATCGGTTTTGCTGAGTTAACAGGTATTCCTTATGAACTAGGGTTAATTAAAAATCGCTATGTAGGACGCACGTTCATTCAGCCTTCACAATCGTTACGTGAGCAAGGCGTAAAAATGAAGCTTTCTGCTGTTCGTGGTGTTGTTGAAGGAAAACGTGTTGTCATGGTGGATGATTCCATTGTTCGTGGAACAACGAGTCGTCGGATTGTTACGATGTTACGTGAGGCAGGCGCGAAAGAGGTTCACGTACGGATTAGTTCCCCACCGATTGCCAATCCATGCTTTTACGGAATTGACACATCAACACATGAAGAATTAATTGCATCTAACCATTCCGTTGAAGAAATTCGTCAGCTTATTGGTGCTGATAGTCTCGCCTTTTTAAGTGTTGAAGGCTTGCTTGAAGGAATCGGCAGACCGTATGAAGGTGAATTCAAAGGACAATGCTTGGCTTGTTTTACAGGACGTTATCCAACAGAAATCTATCCAGATACTGTACTTCCGCATGAGAAGGCGTAGAAGAAATGCGGAAGCGGCTTGAACAGCTTCGACAAGCAAAAGAGATTGTGAATTGAAGGTGTACGTTACCTTCTATTTCTAATCGCTTATGACTCGAGGAGCTAGTCGCTAAAAGCTAGACACAAAAATTAAGAATAACCTTACCTTCTTAAAAGATAAGAAAAAAGTGAGATAGGAATCGAAGTGATCGATTCCTGTCTTACATTTATCCGAATGTATTATGAGAAGAAACAATGAAGATTGCTAAGGAGGAATCACATATGTCCGATATTTATAAACAAGCTGGTGTTGATATTGAAGCAGGCTATGAGGCAGTATCAAGAATGAAAAAGCATGTCCAAAAAACATTGCGTTCCGGTGTTATGGGTGGTCTCGGTGGCTTCGGGGGAATGTTTGATTTAAGCGAATTAAATTATAAAAAGCCAGTTTTAGTTTCCGGTACAGATGGAGTGGGAACGAAGCTGAAATTAGCTTTTATGGCAGATAAGCATGATACGATTGGTATCGATGCGGTTGCAATGTGTGTGAATGATATTCTTGCACAAGGTGCAGAACCATTATTTTTCTTAGATTATTTGGCATTAGGTAAAGCAAAGCCAGAAAAGATCGAACAAATCGTTAAAGGAATTGCCGATGGTTGTGAAGAATCAGGCTGTGCACTTGTTGGCGGTGAAACAGCAGAAATGCCGGGATTGTATGAAGAAGATGAATATGATGTGGCAGGTTTTTCAGTTGGTGTCGTTGAAAAGGATGAAATTGTAACAGGTGAAGACATTCAAGCTGGACATGCACTGATTGGTCTCCCATCAAGCGGTATTCATAGCAATGGATTTTCACTTGTTCGTAAAATTCTTCTAGAGGATGAAAAGCTAGATCTTCAAACAATATATCCTCCATTTACACAAACACTTGGTGAGGTACTATTAACACCAACAAGGCTATATGTAAAGCCTGTACTTGATGTAATTAAAAATTACAAGGTAGACGGAATGGCTCATATTACCGGTGGCGGCTTTATCGAAAATATTCCAAGAATGCTTCCTGAAGGAACTGGGGTAGAAATTGATTTAGGATCATGGGAAATCCCAACGATATTTGATTTCCTAAAGGAAAAGGGAAATTTAAGCAGTATGGATATGTACAATGTGTTTAATATGGGAATCGGATTTGTTCTTGCTGTTAAAGAAGAGCTTGTACAGGATGTAATGAGGCAGCTTGAGGCAAACGGAGAAAAGTCATATGTTATAGGGCGAGTTACAGAAGGAGCAGGTGTATCGTTTAACGAAGGAGTGCTCCGATGAAAAGGATAGCAGTTTTTGCATCAGGGAATGGCAGTAATTTTCAAGCGATTGTTGAACGGATTAATACAGGTGAAATCAAAGCAGAAATTGGTCTTGTTGTTTGTGACAAGCCTCAAGCTGGTGTAATTAATCGAGCAAAAGATGCACAAATTCCTGTTTTTAGCTTTAATCCAAAAGATTATGATACAAAAGCACAGTTCGAGGCAGAAATCCTAGCTGAGCTACAAAAACGAGAAATTGATTTAGTTATATTAGCGGGGTATATGAGATTAATCGGTCAAACCTTATTATCGGCATATGGAGGGAAAATCGTTAATATTCATCCTTCTCTTTTACCAGCTTTTCCGGGAATCGATGCGGTTGGCCAGGCTCTTAGCGCAGGTGTCAAAGTAACCGGGGTAACGGTTCATTACGTTGATGCAGGAATGGATACAGGTCCAATTATCGCGCAAAAGGCAATTGAAATTGCTGAAGATGATACAAAAGAAACGTTAGCAGAAAAGGTTCATCAGGTTGAGCATGTCTTATATCCAGAAGTAATC
>k87-766138_pt1 | contig 11577 bp, 9 predicted proteins | sample MGYA00084031_6733416 | MGnify analysis MGYA00084031
GACGACAAGGGGCGTCGGGATCGGCGAAGCGGGGGTCGTGGTGGGCGAGGACCCGCATGATCATGTCGGTGAACTGGCGCAGTTCCTCCTCCGACAGCGGGGCGAACAGCCGCCGGTTGAAGCGCAGCCCGGCCTCGCGGCGGCGGCTCAGGAACAGCCGTCCGTCCTCGGTGACGTCCAGGGCGTAGCGGCGGCGGTCGGCGGGGTCGCGGCGGCGCCGGACGTATCCGTGCCCTTCCAGCATGTCGACGAGGCCGACCACGTCGGCGGGGTCCATGCGCAGGCGCTCGCTGACCTGCCGCTGCGACATCGGACCTTCGGCGGCCACGCACGCCAGCACGAGCACGGCCGGGACGGGCAGGCAGTCGGCGGGGTCCCCGGTCGGCGGGGCGTTGGCCGATTCGCGGGCCGACTCGCGGCGGATCAGCTTCATCAGCTCGGCGACCAGATAGGTGGGAACGCGCAGCAGGGGTTCGGGCGGCGTGTGCGCGGTGCAGGCGTGGTCTCGCCGCTCCGCTGGTCCTGGACGCGCCACGGCGGGCTCCTCCGGCATGTCCGACAATTCTCTTGACGGAAAAGATTGGACGTTCCTATGGTTGGGCAGTCCAATCGAAGGAGTCAAGGGAGGCCCGCATGCCGAGCGGAGAACCTGCCGTCGAGGTCGACGGCTTGGTCAAGCGGTTCGGTGACGTCGAGGCCGTGCGGGGGATCGAGTTCGCCGTCCAGCCCGGAGAGATCTTCGGGTTCCTCGGCCCGAACGGCGCCGGCAAGTCCACCACCATCAGCATGCTGTGCACCCTGCTGCGCCCCACCGCGGGCACGGCGCGGGTCGCCGGGCACGACGTGGTGTCCGAGCGCGACCGGGTGCGCCGCAACATCGGCCTGGTGTTCCAGGACCCGACCCTGGACGGGTATCTGAGCGGCGAGCAGAACCTGCGCTTCCACGCCGAGCTGTACGGGATGCCGCGCTCGGCGACGCGCGAGCGGATGCGGCAGGTGCTGGAGATGGTCGGGCTGTGGGACCGGCGCGGCGACCTGGTGCAGACGTACTCGGGCGGCATGAAACGCCGCCTGGAGATCGCCCGCGGGCTGCTGCACTCGCCGCGGGTGCTGTTCCTCGACGAGCCGACGGTCGGGCTGGATCCGCAGACCCGCTCGTCGATCTGGGACTACATCCGCCGGTTGCGCGACGCCGAGCAGATCACGATCTTCCTGACGACCCACTACATGGACGAGGCGGAGCACTGCGACCGCATCGCGATCATGGATGCGGGTCGGATCGTGGCGCTGGACACGCCCGAGGCGCTCAAGGCGGGCGTGGGCAAGGACCGGGTGCAGATCCGCACCGACGACGACGAGGCGGCGATCGCGGCGTTGAAGGAGCGGTTCGATGTGGAGGCGGCGGTCGCCGAGGGCGCGGTGACGTTCGCGGTGGCGTCGGGCGAGGCGTTCGTGCCGCGGCTGTTCGCCGAGCTGGGCGTGCCGATCCGGTCGGTGAGCGTGTCACGGCCGTCGCTGGACGATGTGTTCATGTCGTTCACGGGCAAGACGATCCGCGACGCCGAGGCGTCCGGGGCCGACTGGATGCGCATGGTCGCGCGGGGGAGGAGGTGACGATGGGCGTCGCGGTGGCGCCTCAGGCGGTGCGGGTGCCCGAGCGCAGCGTCCGGCACGACCTGCGGGCGGTGAAGATCGTCCTGCACCGGGAGCTCATCTGGTTCTGGCGGGACCGGATGCGGTTGGTGGCCAATCTGCTGCAGCCGCTGCTGTGGCTGCTGGTCATGGGCACGGGCCTGTCCACTCTGATGACGTCCGGGCCGGGCCCGGCGGGCGAGGTGGACCTGAAGACGTTCATCTTCCCGGGCGTGTGCGCCACGTCGGTGATGTTCACGGCGCTGTTCTCGGCCGGGTCGATCGTGTGGGACCGCGAGTTCGGGTTCCTGCGGGAGATGCTGGTCGCACCGGTCAGCCGGACCGCCATCGTGGTCGGCAAGTGCCTGGGCGGCGCCGTGGTCGCCACCGTGCAGAGCGTGCTGGTCCTGGCGCTGGCCGGGTTGGTGGGGGTGCCCTACGACCCGGTCCTGCTGGCCGAGCTGCTGGGGCTGATGTTCCTGACGGCGTTCTCGCTGGCGGCGTTCGGGATGCTGCTGGCGGCGCGGATCGCCAGCATGCAGTCCTTCTTCGGGATCATGCAGGTGGGCATCATGCCGATGATGTTCCTGTCGGGCGCGCTGTACCCGCTGAACGACCTGCCGGCGTGGCTGAGCGTGCTGACCCGGTTCAATCCGCTGACCTATGCGGTGGATCCGCTGCGCCACACGGTGTTCTCCCATCTGGAGGTCTCGCCCGAGCTGCGGCGGGCGTTCGATCCCGGGGTGACCTGGAACGGGTGGCTGGTGCCGGTGTGGCTGGAGGTCGTGCTGGTCGTGCTGACCGGCCTGGTCCTGATGGCCGGGGCGATCGCCCAGTTCCGCCGGGGCGACTGAGCGGCGCGCCGGGGCGGGCCGATGCGAGGCGGGGCCGCCGGATCACCGATCCGGCGGCCCCGCCGTGCCGTGGAAGGGCCCGGCCGGGCCCGGCGGCTCAGACCGCGAAGTCCAGCAGCGGCGTCGCGTTGCTGGGGTGCCGCAGCTTCGACAGCGACTCCTTCTCCAGCTGGCGGATCCGCTCGCGGGTCAGCCCCAGGTGCTTGCCGATCTCGTCGAGGGTGTGCGGGGTGCCGTCGTACAGCCCGAACCGCATCGACATGATCATCTCCTCCCGCGGGGAGAGGATGGACAGCGTGCGGCGCAGCTGGTCGGCCATCAGCTGCCGGTCGACCATCTCCGACGCCTCGGGGCTGTCGATGTCCTCGATCAGGTCGCCGATCCGGGTCTCCCCGTCCTCGCCGATGGTGGAGTCCAGGCTGATCGGCTGCCGGCTGGTGCGCAGCAGCTCGCGCACCTGCTCCGGGCTCTTGTCCAGTTCGGCGGCCAGCTCCTCGGGGGTGGGCTCGCGGCCCAGCCGCTGGTGCATGTCCCGCTCGACGCGGCTCAGCTTGCTGAGCATCTCCAGCACGTGCACCGGCAGCCGGATGGTGCGGGCCGAGTCGGCGAACCCGCGCTGGATGGCCTGCCGGATCCACCACATGGCGTAGGTGGAGAACTTGAAGCCCTTGGTGTAGTCGAACTTCTCCACCGCGCGGATCAGGCCCAGGTTGCCCTCCTGCACCACGTCCAGCAGCGACAGGCCGCGGTCGGAGTACTTCTTGGCGACCGACACCACCAGCCGCAGGTTGGCCTCCAGCATGTGGGCCTTGGCGCGGCGGCCGTCCTCGGCCACCCATTCCAGCTCCTCGCGCTCCTGGGGCGACAGGTCGGGCTCGTTCTCCAGCTTGTACTCGGCGTACAGCCCGGCCTCGATCCGCTTGGCCAGCTCGACCTCCTGCTCGGCGGTCAGCAGCTGACGGCGGCCGATCGACTTCAGGTAGGTGTGCACCGAGTCGCCCATGGCGCTGGAGACGTCGTCCAGGTCGGCGTCGGCGGCCTCGTCCTTCTCGGTCTCGACGGCCTCGATCTGGAACGCCTCGTCCTCCTCGGGCGTCGGCGCGTCCGGCACCGCCGTGGGGCCGGTCTCGGCGGCCTTGCGGGTGCGCCCGGCGGCGCCGGCGCTCTCGGCGCCCTCGGAGGCGGTGCCGGCCGTCCCGGCGCGGCGGCGTCGGGCGGGGGTGGAGAGCTCGTCCTCGGTGGCCAGGTCCACGCCGGCCTCGGTGATCTTCCGCAGCAGCGAACGGACCTGCCTCGGGCTGATCCCGGCGTTCTCGAAGGCCTTGCGGACCTCGCTGAGAGAGAGGTGGCCCTGGGCCCGGCCGCGCTCCAGGAGGTCCTCGAGCAGCCCGGACGGCGTCTCCCGGCGCGGGGTGGGCACGGCGGCGGTGCGCGGCATGGGGACACCCCCCTCCCTTCGTTGCGACGTGGGTGATCGACGCATACCTCACCTGCGGGCGGATGCGTTCATGAGCGGTGGATTGTGCGGCTGTGCGCACTAGTCGGAACGCCCTCGACCGCCGAAGTTGTTCCCGACCGGGCGAATCGGCCGCCCTGAACGGACCTTACTTTGTCAAGGCAGTGGGTCGGGAGAAGGAGCCCACCAGCCCTCAGCCGACCGACGGAAAAGGGCGGCCACGAGAATAGGGACGCCCTCTTTCCCGGGATGCGGAGCGCTCGTCCCGGGCCGGCGAACGGACCGGGAACACGGACCGAGGAGGGGCCGGTCGGAACGGCGCCCGGCGGCGACGCTGAGGCTCTCGCGGCCGGCCGGCGGCGGGGAGGGCGCCGCGGCGAGGAGACCGTGCGGCGTCCCGGCGGATCGCCGCGGCGGTCAGCGGGGCAGGCGGAGGGCCCGGCGGTCGGGCTTGCCGGAGGGCAGCAGCGGAATCGCCTCCCGCACGTCCAGCTCGCGGGGGGCGGCGTAGACCGGCAACCGCGCGCGCACCAGGTCGCGCAGCTCCTCGAGGGTGGGCGGGGCGCCCTCGGGCACGATCACGGCGGTGACCCGCTCGCCCCAGTGGGGGTCCGGGCGGCCCACCACGACCACCTCCCTGACCCGGGGATGCCCTGCGATGACGTCCGCGACCTCGGTGGCCAGGACCTTCTCGCCGCCGGTGTTGATAACGTCGTCCACCCGCCCCAGCACCCGCAGCCGGCCGCCTTCGAACGCGCCGAGGTCCTGGGTGCGGAACCAGTCCCCGTCCCTCGCCTCGGCGGTGGCGTCGGGCCGCCGCCGGTATCCGGAGAACAGCATCGGGCCCGCCAGGCGGATCCGCCCGTCTTCACCGATCTTCACGCGCACCCCGTCGAGGGGGACGCCGTCGTAGACGCAGCCGCCGCTGGTCTCGCTCATCCCGTAGGTGGCGACGATCCGCCCGCCTCGCGCCCGTGCCCGCCGCACCAGGTCGGGCGCGGCGGCCGCGCCGCCCAGCAGGATCGTCCCGAACCGGGACAGGTCCGTTCCCGCATCCAGCAGGCGGTGAAGCTGCGTGGGCACCACCGACAGGTGCCGGGCGTCGGCCTCGCCCACCGCGGCGGGGGAGAAACGCGGCACGATCACCGGGTCGGTTCCGGCGATCAGGGAGCGCACCAGCACCTGCAGCCCGGCGATGTGGTGGGTGGGCAGGCAGCACACCCACCGGTCCCCCTCCGCGGCGGCGATCCGCTCCAGCGTGGCCGACGCCGAGTGCCGCAGCGCGGCGGCCGTCAGCTCCACGAACTTGGGGGCTCCCGTGGAACCGGAGGTGGCGATCAGCACCGCGACGTCCGGTGCGACCGGCTCGCCTCCCTCGTGCGGCCGGATCCCCTCCGGGGTCTCGACGGCCTGCGGGGCGAGGGCGTCCAGCATGGTCCGCAGGGCCGGGGCGGGCAGGCCGGGGTCCAGCGGGCAGATCGCCGGCCCGGTGCCGTCCAGCGCCTCGGCCAGGGCCTGCAGCAGCCGGGGCCCGGGCGGCAGGAGAAGAGCGTGCAACGGGCGTTCCATGGCGCGGCCCAGCCTAGAGGACCCCGGAGGGTCCGGTGCCGCCCCGCCGGCATGCCCGGTGCGGCGGCGCGGCCTCGTCGCCCCTCCGCCGCACCGACCCGCCCGATCGCCCCGCCCGGACGCCCGAGTACGGTCCCACCAGTCGACGAGGGTTGAATGGACCCGGCCGGCGAGCGGCGCCGGCCAAGGGAAGGGACACATGGTTTCGGAGCTGTTCGATCCGGCGGCGTGGAAGGAAGTCGAGGGGTTCGACTTCACCGACATCACCTACCACCGCGCCGTCGACCAGGGCACCGTGCGGATCGCGTTCAACCGGCCGGAGGTGCGGAACGCGTTCCGGCCGCACACCGTGGACGAGCTGTACCGGGCGCTGGACCACGCCCGGCAGACCCCCGACGTGGGGTGCGTGCTGCTGACCGGCAACGGCCCCTCCCCGCGCGACGGAGGCTGGGCGTTCTGCTCCGGGGGCGACCAGCGGATCCGCGGGCGGGACGGCTACAAGTACGCCGAGGGGGAGACCGCCGACACGATCGATCCGGCCCGGGCGGGGCGGCTGCACATCCTGGAGGTGCAGCGGCTGATCCGGTTCATGCCCAAGGTCGTGATCTGCGTGGTGCCCGGCTGGGCCGCCGGCGGCGGGCACAGCCTGCACGTGGTGTGCGATCTGACCCTCGCCAGCCGGGAGCACGCCCGGTTCAAGCAGACCGACGCGGACGTGGCCAGCTTCGACGGCGGGTTCGGGTCGGCGTACCTGGCCCGGCAGGTGGGGCAGAAGTTCGCCCGGGAGATCTTCTTCCTCGGCGAGACCTACGACGCCGAGACCGCGCACCGGATGGGCATGGTGAACGCGGTGGTGCCGCACGCGGAGCTGGAGCGCACGGCGCTGGAGTGGGCTCGTAAGATCAACGGCAAGAGCCCGACCGCGCAGCGGATGCTGAAGTTCGCCTTCAACCTGATCGACGACGGTCTGGTCGGCCAGCAGGTGTTCGCCGGCGAGGCCACCCGGCTGGCCTACATGACCGATGAGGCGGCCGAGGGCCGGGACTCGTTCCTGGAGAAGCGCGACCCCGACTGGTCACGATTCCCCTGGTACTACTAAAGGCCGGTACGGTTCGGTACGTCCCGGTAAGAGGCAATACTGCACAGGAGCGGGGGTCAGCGGGTGCGGGTCTACTCCATCCCGATGCGGACGCGGTTTCGCGGCATCACGCGCCGGGAGGGCGTGCTCATCTGCGGTCCCGCAGGGTGGGGAGAGTTCTCCCCGTTCGCCGAGTACGGTCCCCGCGAGTGCGCCCGTTGGCTGGCGGCGGCCCGGGAGGCGGCCTACGACGGCTGGCCCGAGCCGGTGCGCGAGGCGATCCCGGTGAACGCGACGATCCCCGCGGTCGGTCCGGAGCGGGCCGCCGAGCTGGCCCGCGCCTCCGGGTGCCGCACCGCCAAGGTCAAGGTCGCCGAACGGGGGCAGACCGACGCCGACGACATCGCCCGGGTCGAGGCCGTCCGTGACGCGCTCGGCCCGGGCGGGCGGATCCGCGTCGACGTCAACGGGGCCTGGGAGGTCGACCATGCGGCCCGGATGATCCGGACGTTGGACCGGTTCGACCTGGAGTACGTCGAGCAGCCGTGCGCGACGCTGGAGGAGTTGGGCCGGGTGCGGCGGCTGGTGGACGTGCCGATCGCCGCCGATGAGTCGATCCGCCGCGCCGAGGATCCGCTGAAGGTCCGGGCCGGCGGGGCCGCCGACATCGTCGTGCTGAAGGTCCAGCCGCTGGGCGGGGTGCGGGCCGCGTTGCGGGTGGCCGAGCAGGCGGGTCTGCCGGTGGTGGTGTCCAGCGCGGTGGAGACCTCGGTGGGGTTGGCGGCCGGGCTGGCGCTGGCGGCCGCGTTGCCGGAGCTGCCGTACGCGTGCGGGCTGGCCACGATGTCGCTGCTGGAGGGGGATGTGACCGCCGAGCCGCTGGTGCCGGTGGACGGTGTGATCCCGGTGCGCCGCCCCGAGCCGGACCCGGCGGAGCTGGAGCGGCACGAGGCCGACGCGGCGACGGCCGCCGCCTGGCGGCGCCGGGTGGCCGACGCTCAGGCCCTGATGGACGCGCCGCCGGTGATCGGGGTGATCCGATGAACCCGGCGACCGCCCTGGCCACGGTGCTGGTCGATGAGCTGCTGCGGTGCGGGATGACCGATGCGGTGCTGGCCCCGGGGTCCCGTTCGGCGCCGTTGGCGTTGGCGCTGGAGGCGGTGGCCAGGACCGGGCGGCTGCGGCTGCATGTGCGGATCGATGAGCGGTCGGCGTCGTTCCTGGCGTTGGGGCTGGCCAAGCGGTCGGGCCGGCCGGTGGCGGTGGTGTGCACCTCCGGCACGGCGGCGGCCAACTTCCATCCGGCGGTGATCGAGGCGCACGAGGCGCGGGTGCCGCTGATCGTGCTGACCGCCGACCGGCCGCCGGAGCTGCGCGACACCGGCGCCAACCAGACCATCGACCAGATGCGGCTGTACGGCACCGCGGTCCGGTGGAGCTGTGAGATCGGGGTGCCCGAGGAGCGGCCCGGGATGGTGGCCTACTGGCGGTCGCTGGTCAGCCGGGCCTGGGGGCTGGCGCTGGCCCCCTCGCCGGGGCCGGTGCACCTGAACGCCGCGTTCCGCGAGCCGTTGATCCCCGACGGCGACGAGACCTGGTGCGAGCCGCTGGACGGCGACGCCACCGGCGCGTGGACCCGGGTGCGGGCCTCCACGCCCGGATCGGTGCTGCACGTGCCGCCGGCCCGGCGCGGCGTGCTGGTGGTGGGAGACGGCGCGGTCAACGTCAAGCGGTATGTGGCGGCGGCGTCGATGGCGGGCTGGCCGGTGCTGGCCGAACCGAACGGCAACGCCCGGTACGGCGACCACGCCCTGTCCTCGCACCACTTCCTGCTGGGGATGCCGGAGTTCGTGGAGCGGCACCGCCCGGAGGTGGTGGTCACGCTCGGCAAGCCGGGGTTGTCGCGGCCGTTGCTGTCGCTGTTGCGGCGCGCCGAGGAGCACATCGTGGTCTCCTCGGACCTGAGCCGTTGGCCGGATCCGGTCCGGTCGGCCACTCAGGTCGCCCAGGAGGTGGAGATCCCGGTGATGTCCGGGGACGACGGCTGGCTGCGGTCGTGGCGGACCGCGGATCTGGCCGCCACCCGCGCCGTCGACGCAGTGCTGGACGCCAGCGACGAGGTGACCGAGCCGCGGCTGGCGCGGGATCTGGCGGCGTCGATCCCCAGCGGGTCGCTGCTGTTCTGCGCGGCCAGCATGCCGATCCGGGACCTGGATCAGACGATGCGGCCGCGGCGCGGCGTCCGGATCCTGACCAACCGGGGCGCCAGCGGCATCGACGGGCTGGTGTCCACGGCGATGGGGGCGGCGTTGGCGCACGGGGGCCGCTCGTATGCGCTGCTGGGGGATCTGTCGTTCCTGCACGACCAGAACGGCCTGATCCTCGGGCCGCACGAGCCGCATCCGGATCTGGCGATCGTGGTGATCAACAACCGCGGCGGCGGGATCTTCTCGCTGCTGCCGCAGGCGGCGCTGGAGGAGCCGTTCGAGCGGGTCTTCGGGACTCCGCACGAGGTGGACCTGGCGTATGTGGCGGCGGCGCACCGGATCCCCTACACGCTGCTGGAGTCGGCGGGGGATCTGCCGAAGGCGATCTCCGGGCAGGGCCTGCGGATCGTGGAGGCGCGCACCGACCGGGAGGCCAACGCCGAGCTGCACGCCCGGATGCGGCAGGCGGCCCAGGACGCGGTCCGCGCCGTGTTGGCCTCTCGGTGATCGCCGGTCCTCGGTCGTTCCTCTCCGGGATCGCTTAGCGATCTACGATGTAAAGGGCTGTGCATGAGAGCGCACTCCCACAACACCGCTCCACGACACGCACCCGAACAACGACCGACGAGGCGACGAGGGACCGGATCGGCCGTGCAAGGCGCCTTCGGTTCGCGATCTCATCGAGACGGCCTGATCTCTGCGGACGCGCCCTCAGGGCCCGGCGGGGCGATTCCCTGCGGCCTGTTCGGCGTTCCGGCCGGGGCCGGCCGGGCCGACGCCGTGGAATTCCCGCACGGGGGCCGTGTGCGCCGGATCCGCCGCGTCGCCGTCATCACCGGTCGAGGGGCGGCCTGGAGTTCTGTGAGGCGCGGATCGGGAGGACGGCGCATGTGGTCTGCTGCTCGGTCTCGGGTCTCCGCACGGTTCCGTGCGGTGTGCTTCCGCCTCCGGCCGCGGTGTCGTTCGGCGGATCGGGGAGGTCGCCGAGCGGCACCGCGAGACCGGCCGCGTCCCGGTCACGGCTTCGGCGGGGCCGGTGGTCAGTCGAGGAAGCGGGCCCGCAGCGCCCGCGTGTCGTCCTCGTCCCAGCCGTGCTCGGTCAGCCAGCCGAGCACTCCGCCGTGCTGTTCGTCCACGGCGGCCAGGAACTTCTCCATGATCGCCGGGTCCGGCAGGTGGGTGTCGGCCGGTCGGGAGTCCAGGTCGGCGGAGTAGGTGTCGCTGGCTCGCAGCCGGGCCAGGATCGCCTCCAGCCGTTCGCCGGTCTGCACGTAGTCGGCGATGATCTCCTCGCGGCGCACTCCGACGGTCTCCAGCGCGAGCGCGCACACCACGCCGGTGCGGTCCTTGCCCGCCGCGCAGTGCACCAGCGCCGCACCGCGGGTGCGGGACATCACTCGCAGCGCCGTCACCACCGAGTCCGCGCGTTCTTCGAGGTAGCTCAGGTAGAGGCGGAGGGAACGGTCGTGCTCGTCACCGTCACGGGACCGGAGCTGCCAGGGGAGCGCCTTGTCCACGTCCACCGTCGGCGAGCCGGCGGCCGCGCCGGTGTTCTCGCCGTCTTCGGAGAACAGCGACAGATGGTGGATGGTCACCGCCAGCACCCGGTTCAGCGGTCCTGGGCCTTCCAGCTGCACCTCGGGTCCGCTGCGCAGGTCGATGACGTCGGTGAGCCCGTAGTCGCCGAGCAGCGTCCGCACGTCGCTGTGGGTGAGTGCTTGCAGGTTGTCCGAGCGCAGGACTCGGCCGAACCGAGTCGTCCGCCCGTCGATCGTGGTCAGTCCGCCGAGGTCACGGACATTGACCGCGCCTTCCAGCTCGATCCACCGGGAGTAGGTGCTCATCACCCGAAACCTTATAAGCCTCATCTATCGCAATTTCTGGCGGGGTGCGGAAAACCTTCCGTTCCGGGCAGGGAGTCGAGGATTACCGGTCAGGGCGCGGGGAGGGGGCGGCGTGTCCTTTTCGGGGGTGACGGGGATGACCGTGCGATGTTCTTCGCTGCTCGAATGCGGTGGCCACGCCGTCGAGCACGGAATTTGTGACTCTGCTCACAGCGAATACGACTTGTGGAAAACCCCCTCGGACAACCCCACGGTCACCCGGGAACGCGTCGAAACGCACGGCGCCGAGCGCGGCGCCGGCTTCGGGACGGGTCCGCCGTCCCGGCGCGAGGGCGGTCGCCGCCTCTCATTCGATGCGCGGCGGGGTCCGCCGACGCCGCGGGGCGTCCGGTGACGCCCTGCCGGATGCTTTCGGCCCTCCTCGGCGGTTCGTCGTTGTGCGCGAGAGGGCCCGGCCGGCCCTCGAACGGCCGGCTCTTGTGTCCCGTCTCGACGGCGGCGGTGTCTGATCTACAACGTCAAGGCACGTGATGGGTGGTCACAGACCAACGACACGAGCGCACTCGGCGGAACGAAGAGCCGCCTCGATGACCTCGAGACCGGCGACGGCGTCGGCCATGGTGACCGGCGGGGCTGCCTCTCCGCGCACGGCTCGTGCCGTGGCCGCGTAAAAGTCCTGGTAGGCGCCTTGTGCTGTGGGGACGGCGCGGGTTCGTCCGGGGGTGCCGAGGCGGCCGTGGCGGGACGGCGGGGTCGTTCCCCAGTCTTCGTCGAGGGGGGTTCGGCCGGCGCGGAGCGCTTCTTCCTGGCCGTCCATGCCGTGGACGACGTAGGAGGCGCGGTCGCCCAGGGCGCGGAAGCGGGGGCCGAGGTCGGCGGCGGTGGCGCTCATCCACAGGTGGGTGCGGGTGCCGCCGGGGTGATGCAGGGCGACGAA
>k87-2068825_pt1 | contig 11574 bp, 8 predicted proteins | sample MGYA00084031_6733416 | MGnify analysis MGYA00084031
ACCGACACCGTCGGCGACGCGATCCACCTGCTGCCGAAGCGGGCCCACGGCGCGGTGATTGTGGTTGACGACGACCATCGGCCAATCGGTGTGGTGACCGAGGCGGACACCGAGGGCGTGGACCGCTTCACCCAACTGCGCCACGTCATGTCCACCGAGCTGCACACCGTGCCGGTGGACGCCGACCCGCGTACCGGGTTCGACCTGCTGTCGCAGGGGCGGCGGCGGCTCGCCCCGGTGGTCGACGCCGACGGCCGGCTCGTCGGCGTGCTGACCCGCAAGGGAGCGCTGCGTGCCACCCTCTATCGGCCGGCCGTGGACAGTCAGGGCCGACTCCGTGTGGCTGCCGCGATGGGCATCAACGGCGACGTCGCGGCCAAGGCGACGGCCCTGCTGGAAGCGGGGGTGGACGTGCTGGTCGTGGACACCGCGCACGGCCACCAGGAGCGAATGCTGAACGTGCTGCGCACCGTCCGGGCGCTCGACCCGCAGGTGCCGGTGGTAGCCGGCAACGTGGTCACTGCGGAGGGGGTACGCGACCTGATCGAGGCCGGCGCGGACATCGTCAAGGTCGGCGTCGGCCCGGGAGCGATGTGCACGACCCGCATGATGACCGGGATGGGCCGGCCACAGTTCTCCGCGGTGCTGGAATGCGCCGCCGCCGCCCGCGCGCTCGGCCGCCACGTCTGGGCCGACGGCGGGGTGCGCCACCCGCGCGACGTCGCCCTCGCGCTGGCCGCCGGGGCATCCAACGTGATGATCGGCTCCTGGTTCGCCGGCACGTACGAGTCGCCGGGCGATCTCTACACCGACGCCGATGGCCGGATGTACAAGGAGAGCTTCGGCATGGCGTCGGCACGGGCGGTCAGCGCCCGCACCGCGGACGACAGCCCGTTCGAGCGGGCTCGAAAAGCGTTCTTCGAGGAAGGCATCTCATCGGCGCGGATGTACCTCGACCCGGCTCGGCCGGGCGTCGAGGACCTGATTGACGAAATCGTCGCCGGCGTGCGCAGCGCCTGCACCTACGCGGGCGCGTCGAACCTGGAGGAGTTCCACGAGCGGGCGATTGTCGGCGTGCAGAGCGCAGCCGGATACCGGGAGGGCATGCCACTGCCGGCGGGATGGTGAGACCCGGCGGGCCGGCCAACGTGTGCCAGGTCACTTCGGCCACCGTGCGGCGCCGCAGGTGGCCGGGCCCAGTCCGACGAGGTCTACCTCGGCGCGCGCACCGCCATGGGGTTCGGCCGGGACCTGCTGCGGCGCTCTTCCGGCACGTCACGGCCTTCTCGGCCCGGGAGGTCGCCCAAGCCGTTGGCAGCACTGCGGGCTGACCAGCTTCGTGATCGCGCACCGGCTGTCAACCGTCCGGGACGCCGACCTGATCCTGGTGACTCCCCGTCCTGACCCGGGCGGTCAGTCCAGCCTGTGCAGCATGAGCTGGCGGGCCGCCTCGGTGATGGAGCCGGACAGGGACGGATAGATCGTGATGGTCTGGGCGAGCTGGTCCACAGTCAGATGGTTCTCCACCGCCATCGTGATGGGCAGGATCAGCTCGCTGGCCCGGGGCGCCACCACCACGCCGCCGATCACCTCGCCGCTCGCCGGGCGGCAGAACAGCTTGACGAACCCGTCGGACACGTCGTCCATCTTCGCCCGGGCGTTGCCGGCCAGCGGCAGCATCACCTGGCGGGCCTGCACCTTCCCGGCATCGACCTCGTTCTGCGACACGCCCACGGTCGCAAGCTCCGGGTCGGTGAACACGTTGGCTGCCACGGTTCGCAGGCGCAGCGGCCGGACAGCCTCGCCGAGCGCGTGCCACATGGCGATCCGCCCCTGCATGGCGGCGACACTCGCCAGGGGCAGCACTCCCGTACAGTCACCGGCGGCGTAGATGCCGGGCACGTTGGTCCGGGAGACCCGGTCGACGGTGACGTGGCCACTCGGAGAGACCTCGACGCCGTACTCGGCCAGCCCGAGGTTGGCCGTGTTCGGCACCGAGCCGACCGCCATCAGCGCGTGCGAGCCGGTCACCGTACGACCGTCGGTGAGAACGACCTCCACCCCGTCGCCGATCCGGCGCACCGCCTCGGCGCGCGAGTTGCTCAGGATCGTCATGCCGCGCGCCCGGAAGACCCGCTCGATCGCCATCGCCGCGTCGGCGTCCTCGTGCGGCATCACTCGGTCGCGGCTGGAGACCAGGGTCACCTGGACACCCATCGCGAGATAGGCGCTGGCGAACTCGGCCCCGGTCACCCCGGAGCCGATGACGATCAGGTGCTCGGGAAGCTCGGTCAGGTCGTAGATCTGACGCCAGGTCAGGATGCGTTCCCCGTCCGGGACGGCGGCGGGCAGCAACCGGGGGGTGGCGCCGGTCGCGATGAGCACCGTGGTCGCGTCGATCGTGTACTCGGAGCTGGCTCCCTCCGGCCGGACGACGACCTGGTGGGTGTGACCGAGCGTGTCCTCGCCCAGCCGCGCGGTGCCCTGGACGAACGTCACACCGGCCTTGATCAGCTTGGCATGGATGTCGGCCGACTGGGCGAGCGCGAGCCGCTTCACCCGCTGGTTCACCGCGGAGATGTCGACGGTTATCGCCTCCAGTCCGTCGGAGTGCACCCCGAACTCCTCGGTGTCGCGGTAGCCGGTCACCACTGCGGAGCTGGCGATGAAGGTCTTCGAGGGGACGCAGTCGGCGAGGACGCAGGCGCCCCCGGCGCCCACGGCCTCCACCACGGTGACATCGGCGTCCAACTGGGCCGCCACGAGGGCCGCCTCGTATCCGGCCGGCCCACCACCGATGATCACAATCCGATTCATCTGGTCCCCCATAGCTGCGACACGCTCAGCCGTATTCTCCCCCACGCCCGATCCGGGCTATCGTCATCGCCGTGCGTCACTACGCCGCGTACGGCTCGAATCTCGACCCGGATCGGATGCGTGCTTACTGCCCGCATTCGCCGATGGTCGGCACCGGCTGGCTGGAAGGCTGGCGGCTCACCTTCGCCGGCGAGGACGTCATCGGTTGGGAGGGCGCGGTGTGCACGATCGTCGAGTCGCCGGGCGACCGCGTCTTCGTCGCGCTCTACGACCTCCACCCCTGGGACGCGGCCGAGCTTGAGCGGGTCGAAGGGGTGACCGCGGGCACCTACCGCAAACTACACGTGCGGGTGGCCACGCTCGACGGGGAGGTCACCGCCTGGGTCTACGTCTTCGCCGGATACGAGGGCGGCCTGCCCACCGCCTGGTACCTCTCCGAACTCGCCAACGCGGCGCAGAAGGCGGGCGCCCCCGACGACTACGTGGCGCAGCTGCGGTCCCATCCCACCCGCACCGCCTCGGCCTAGCCGCTCGGGCGGTCCTGCAACGCCTCGATGGCGGCCTGCACCTCGCCGGTACGGCGTCGGGCCGCGGCGGCACCCCGCTCGGCGGCCTTGCGTGCCAGCTTCCTACGGGAGACCTCTTCCTCGGCAAGGGCGCGACGACGTTCCAGCTCGGCGAGCTCCGCCTCGGTCTCGGCCAGCACCCGGTCGGCCTCACGCTCGGCCGCGACGGCACGCTCCAGCTCCGCCTCCGCCTGCCGTTCACGCTCACGGGCATCGGCCAGCTCCCGCTCCAGCTCCTGTCGTCCCGCCTCGCCGGTGACCCGCTCCGCCGCGCCCGCCTTCCCAGCCGCTCGGCGGTCGGGCGGTCCGGTCCCGGTCACGAGGCGCAGCTGGGGCCGGGGCGGCTCGCCGAACCCGGCGTAGCGCACCGGCCGCACCAGGCGCCCGGACCGGACCCGCTCGGCGATGTCGGTGTCCGAGAGCGCGGCGTTGAGCGTCTCCTCCACCTCGGCGAGCGGCAGCTTCGCGCCGACCGTCCTGGGATCAACCTGCCGCGCCAGGTCCCGGGCCTCACCGACCAGCGCCGCCACCGCGGCTCGCCGCTGAGCCGACAGTTCACGCAGCTGCTCACCCCGCAACTCGCGCTGCGCCGCCCGGAGTGTGGCGGAGAGGTCAACGAGCTCGTCCATCAGCTCGGGGCGCCGGATGGCCAGCAGATTGACCAGCCACGCGGCGAGGGTGGGCTTGCGCAGCCTGCCGATCTCGCGGGCCAGGTCCGGGTTCTTCGCGCGCTTGGCCGCCGCGACCGCCTCGTTTCGGGCAGCGACGAACCCGTCGGGCGGCACGGTGTAGAGCCGCTCGACGAGATCACGGGGGACAGCGGGCATCGACGAGGTCAGCTGATGGTGGTTCCCGGCTCAAGGCGGGAGTAGTCGCAGTCGGCTAGCTTCGCCATGTTGCTGTCGGTGACAGTGTGGCCGGCGTCGCTGAGCAACGCGTCGTGCAGTGCGAAGGCCCGCCGGGGCGCGATCGCACGGACGAAGGCGACCGCCTCGGAGAGCTTGAGCCAGGGCGCGGAGACCGGCACGAAGAGCGTGTCGACCTGCGCGCCGTGCGGCACGTCGAAGGAGTCCCCCGGGTGGTAGATCGAGTCGTTGATGAGGAAGCCGAGGTTGGGGACGCGGGGAATCTCCGGGTGGATCTCCGCGTGCCAGCCGCCGTACGCCTTGACGGAGAACCCGGCCGCGGTGAAGGACTCCCCCGACTCCACCGCGGTCACCACGCCGTCGAGGGCGTCCAACTTTGCCACCACCGACGGGTGGGCGTGCACGGTGACCGCCGGCCGTTTGCTGAGGGTGTCGGCCAGCGCGTCCACGTCGAGATGGTCGAAGTGCTCGTGCGTGATCAGGACAGCGTCAACGCCGTCGAGCGCGGCCCGTTCCGTGTAGGTGCCCGGATCGATCACGAGGACCCCGTCGCCCTCGATCCGGACACAGGCGTGGCTGAACTTGGTCAATCGCATGGTGACCCCTTCTAGCGATCCAGTGGCGGACCGACTTCCTGTTGTGACCGGGACAGCGCTGAAACGTGATGTCCCGTAAGGAGTCTGCCGGAACGGGCGCATGGGCGTCGCGCGTCTGACCAGACACCCACGCAGATCGGAGGAGCAATGGACAGGCTACGACGGCTGGGACCGGGCGCGGGTGTCGGCGCGCTGGCTCTGGCCATGATCGTAATGCTATCGGCGTGCAGCGGCGGTGGAGACTCCAGCGAGAGTTTGGACGCCCCGGTTGCCGACCGCGACGCGGGTGCGGCCAAGAACATCGCCCCGCCCGCGGAGCAGGGCACAACCGACGGTCAGGAGGCGGGCTCCGCCCCGTCGACCGATGTCAGCGTGAGCCAGCGATCGATCGTCTACACCGGCTCGATGACCATCCGGGTGACCGACGTTGACACGGCAGCGAGACACGCCACCTCGATCGCCATTGAAGCCGGAGGCTTCATCGGCGGCGACCAGCGGACCAGCGACGAGAGGAGTTCGGAGGCGATCCTGACGTTGCGGGTGCCCGCTGACAAGTTCAACGAGGTGGTCGAGCAGATCGCCGACCTCGGCGATCAGCAGCGGCGGGACATTCACACCGAGGACGTGACCGAGGAGGTGCTCGACCTGGATGCCCGGATCGAGACACAGCGGGCGCGGGTGGAGAGCGGGCGCCGACTGCTCGCCCAGGCCGAGACCCTCCAGGAACTGATCATGCTGGAAGGTGAACTGGCCAGGCGGGAGGCGGACCTGGCTTCGCTGGAGGCCAAGAAGCGGCGTCTCGACGACCTGACCGCGCTCTCCACGATCACCGTTAAGCTGCTCGGTCCAGCGGCCGACGGATCTAAGGAGGATCTGGGCACCGGCTTCATGGCCGGTCTGAAGGCCGGCTGGAAGGCGCTCGTCAACATCGCGAAACTCGTACTCACCCTGCTGGGTGCTCTGCTGCCGTTCATCCTCGCGTTCGGCGTCCCCGGCTTCGGGATCTGGCTGATCCACCGGGCTCGGCGCAACCGTCGGCCGTCCGCGCCAGTGACGCCCGCGTCAGCGCCTGCCGAAGCCGGGGGCCAGGTTCCACCCGGGACACGGGGTCCGGTCTCTGCGGCAGCATCGACGCCGGGGTCGGGTCGCCTGCCGGCGCCCGCGCCTGGTCCATCCCCCGCGTCGGCGCCCGCAGCCGGTCCGGTCCCCACCGCCCGGCCGCCCGAGTCGGGACCGGCACCGGAGCCCACAACCACCGGTCGACCCGCGGAATCATCCGGTCAAGGGTCGGATGAGTAGACGGCACGTGAGCACTGCGGGCACAGCCGGCGGGAATGTCTCGCGGCGGACCGCTCTGGCGACCGGTCAGAAGGTGCCGGCGGCCAGGGCTGCCAGGGCGGTGTGGACCATCACCCGCACCCCGTAGCCGATGCAGCGCTCGTCGACGTCGAACGACGGCTGGTGGATGTCGAGCTTGACGGGTGAGCCGGGGACGCCGGTACCGAGCCGGATCATCGCGCCGGGCACGTGCTCAAGGTAGAACGCGAAGTCCTCACCGCCCATGCTGATCTCGGCCTCGACCACTCGATCGGCGCCGAGGGCGGCGCCGGCGGCGCCTGCGATGACCGCGGTCGCCATCCGGTCGTTCACCACGGGCGGCACGCCCCTGGTGTACCGGACCTCGGCCTTCGCGCCCGTGCCGCCGACCACGGCGTGCACCAGCTCGGTGACCAGATCGGGCGCCTCCCGCCAGGCGTCCCGGTTGAGGACGCGCAGCGTACCCCGCACGCTGCCTTCTCCGGGGATCGCGTTGAACGCCTCACCGGCGCGCACCTGACCCCACACGAGCGACAACCCGGCGCGCGGGTCGACCCGGCGGCTCAGGAGCGCCGGCACGTCAACGATCACCCGCCCGAGGGCGTGCACGAGGTCGGCGGTCAGGTGCGGCCGGGCGGTGTGCCCGCCGGGCCCGGACAGCTTGACCTCGACCGTGTCCGCCGCAGCGGTGAACGCCCCCGACCGCACCCCCACCATGCCGACCGGCAGCTGGGGGGCGCAGTGCAGGGCGTAGATGACCGCGACGTCACGCAGCGCCCCGGCCGCGATCACCCTGGGCGCGCCGGAGGGGATGGCCTCCTCGCCGGGCTGGAAGACCAGGCGCACCCGGCCCGGCAGCTCGCCCCGCTCGGCGAGCTGGGCGAGCGCCAGACCCGTGCCCAGCAGCACCGTCGTGTGCACGTCGTGGCCGCAGGCATGGGCCACGCCGTCTACTGTGGACCGGTACGGGACGTCCTTGATGTCCGGCAACGGCAGCGCGTCGAGGTCTGCCCGCAGCGCCACCACCCGGTCGCCCTCGCCGATGTCGCAGATGACCCCGTTGCCGCTAGGCAGCATGCGGGGCGCGAGCCCGGCCTCAGTCAACTTGCGCGCCACCAGCGCGGCCGTCTCGAACTCCTGGTTCGACAGCTCAGGGTGAGCGTGAATGTGGCGGCGAATCGCCACGAGCTCAGCGCCACGCGCGGCGAGCCATCGGTCAAGCTGGCCGGGAAGCGGGTCCGCGCCGGGTGGGGTCTCGGGCCACGGCGGAGCCAGGCCGCCCACGGGCAGCGTCAACGCACTCGTCACTGCGAAGTCTCGATCACTAGCCTTGGACAGGTCGTCAGCAACAGCGGACAGCCTAGACCCAGGGCGGTGACGCTGCGCAACCCCAGGACCGTAGTGGTCATCTCGCGGAGTGTTACGCAGGCCCCGGTGCTGCCTTGTCCTGGAGCCCTTGGCGCGCCCATGGCGGTCAGCAGACACCGTCCCACACCCCCTACAACGAGTGACCGCCCCGGCTGGCCACGCCTCGCCTGAAGGTTGTTCATCCGAAATTACCCGATAGTCCGGGTTGACCACCCGGAAAGGCGGGAATTCGGAGGGCTGGTTACCCGAGGGAGTCGACGGTACACCCGCCCAGGTCAGAAGTGGTCGCTCGGCTGGTAGGTCCCCCAGACCTCCCGCAGCGCGTCGCAGACCTCGCCGACCGTCGCCCGGGCCCGCAGCGCCTCCTTCATCGGGTAGAGCACGTTGTCCGTGCCCGAGGCCGCCTTCTTCAGGTCGCCCAGCGCCCGTTCGACGGCGGCGTTGTTCCGCGACGACCGCAGCTTCGCCAACCGCTCCGCCTGGGCAGCCTCGATCGCTGGGTCCACCCGCAGCGGCTCGTACGGCTCCTCCTCATCGATCACGAAGCGGTTGACACCGACCACGACCCGCTCGCCCGACTCGATCTCCTGCGCGATCCGGTACGCCGACTTCTCGATCTCCCGCTTCTGGAAACCGGCCTCGATCGCGTCGACCGCCGAGCCGTACTCGGCGACACGCGCCATCAGCTCCTCAGCGGCCGCCTCGATCTCCGCCGTCATCGCCTCCACCACGTACGAGCCGGCGAAGGGGTCGACGGTGGCGGTCAGGTCGGTCTCGTAGGCGAGCACCTGCTGGGTGCGCAGCGCCAGTCGGGCGGCCTTCTCCGTGGGCAGGGCGATCGCTTCGTCGAAGCTGTTGGTGTGCAGCGACTGGGTGCCGCCGAGGACGGCGGCGAGCCCCTGCACCGCGACCCGGATCAGGTTGACCTCGGGTTGCTGGGCGGTCAGCTGCACCCCGGCGGTCTGGGTGTGGAAGCGCAGCATCATCGACTTCGGGTTCTTCGCGCCGAACTGGTCGCGCATGATCCGCGCCCAGAGCCGGCGCGCCGCCCGGAACTTGGCGACCTCCTCAAGGATCGTGGTGCGGGCGACGAAGAAGAACGACAGCCGCGGTGCGAAGTCGTCAACGGCGAGCCCGGCGGCGATCGCGGCCTTCACGTACTCCACGCCGTTGGCCAAAGTGAACGCGATCTCCTGCACCGGGCTCGCGCCCGCCTCCGCCATGTGGTAGCCGGAGATGGAGATGGTGTTCCACTTCGGCAGCTCCTTTCGGCAGTAGGCGAACGTGTCCGCGACCAGCCGCAGCGACGGCTTGGGCGGAAAGATGTACGTGCCGCGGGCGATGTACTCCTTGAGGATGTCGTTCTGGATCGTGCCGTTGAGCGCCGAGCCCGGCACCCCGGACTCCTCGGCCACCAGCTGGTACAGCAGCAGCAGCACGGCGGCCGGGGCGTTGATGGTCATCGACGTGGAGACCTTGTCCAGCGGGATTCCGTCGAAGAGCACCCGCATGTCGTCGATCGAGTCGATGGCGACCCCGACCTTGCCCACCTCGCCGTGCGCGACCGGGTGGTCGGAGTCGTAACCCATCTGCGTGGGCAGGTCGAACGCCACGGACAGGCCGGTCGTGCCGGCGCTCAGCAGCTGGTGGTAGCGGGCGTTGGACTCCGCCGCCGTGCCGAACCCGGCGTACTGGCGCATCGTCCACGGCCGGGTGGTGTACATGGTCGGGTAGACCCCGCGGGTGTACGGGAACTCCCCCGGGCGGCCGAGCCGCTCCGCCAGGTTCTCCGGGACGTCCGTCTGGTCGTACACCGGCTTGATCGGGAACCCGGACTCGCTCAGCCGCCGCTCGCTCATACCTGGAGATGGTATGGCCTGCGGGGCGACTACCCGGTGCGGCGTTGCACACACAACCACCCGAACGGACACCGGCGGTGACGCGACGACCACGCGCTGTCCGCTCTCCTCCGAGTGGGGCCCCGCCGCTTTCCCTTCCGCCGACCAACCCTCAATATAGAGGCGGATGTGTCCGTGTTGTGTCCCCTGTGACCTCGATCCTCCCCGGCGGCATTTGCTGTGACTCAGACTCCGACGTGGAGCGGTGGACCCTCCGCTCCCAGCCACAGACGCGCAGCTCCAGGCACCACCATCGGCGGCAGGTACGCCCTGCGGGCAGCCGTGGGACACGGCGGAATGGGCACCGTGTGGCGCGCCACCGACACCCTGCTGGGCCGAGACGTAGCGGTCAAGGAAGTCGTCCTGCCGCCGGGGCTCGCCCCGGCCGACCGGGACGCGATGTACCAGCGCACCCTCCGGGAGGCGCGGGCGGCGGCCGCGCTGCAGCACCCGGCCGTGGTGCAGGTCTACGACGTGGTCACCGACGGTGACCGGCCGTGGATCGTGATGGAGCTCCTCGACGCGAGGAGCCTCGCCGACATCGTCCTTGAGGACGGCCCGCTCGCCCCGCGGGCGGTCGCGAAGATCGGCATCGCGCTGCTCGGGGCGCTCGAGGTCGCCCACGCAGCCGGCGTGCTGCACCGCGACGTCAAGCCAGCCAACGTGCTGATCTGCTCCGACGGGCGGTGCGTGCTGACCGACTTCGGCGTGGCCCGACTGCCGACCGACGTGCAGCTCACCACCCCGGGCATGGTGCTCGGCTCCCCGCACTTCATCTCGCCCGAACGCGCGATGGGGCGGGAGTTCGGGCCGCCCAGCGACCTGTTCTCCCTCGGCGTGACGCTCTACACCGCCGTCGAAGGACGACCGCCCTTCGACAAGGGCGACCCGATCGAGACGATGCGGGCGGTGGTAGAGGAGCCACCGGCGCCGGCGCAGCGGGCGGGAGCGCTGCTCGACGTGCTGATGGGCCTGATGGAGAAGGAGCCGTCCCGGCGACTCGACGTCGCCACGGCCCGGGACATGCTGCGGTCGCTGCTGGCCGGCCCGCTGGCCAGCACGGCCCCGGCCCACCTGACGACCGATCCCTACGCGGTGGTGCCCGCCGGCGGCTGGCAGCCACCGGCCCCGACCCAGCCGATGCCCGCCGGTCAGGTCGGCGGTCGCGCGCTACTCAAGCCGGACGAGTCGCCCGCCGATCGGCTGGCCCAGGCCGGCCCGGCGTCCGCCGCGCCCCCGGCCACGCCGAACCCGTGGGGCGCTCACCCGACCGGCCCGGCCCAGGCGCCAGCCGCAGCCGCCGGCCCGACGCCATGGCACGCCGGGCAGCCGCCGGGACCGTACGGGCCACCCGCCGGGACGTACGCCTCGGCGGGCCGGACGACTCCGGGGGCGGCGCTGGACCGGGCTGTCGTCGGTCTTCGCAACGCCGGTGCGACCATCGTCGGCACCGTCCGGAGCTGGTCGACGACGGTCCAGGTCGCGGCCGCCGGCGGAATCGCCGTCGTGCTGCTGCTGGGCGCGGTGCTGCTGGCCAGCCGTTCCGACGACCCCGGGCAGCAGAACCCCACGCCGCAGGCGGTCGCGTCGTCAGAGCCGGCCGGCCCGGACTTCGAGACCGAGACGCACACCGGTCGCGGCCTGTCGGTCAACGTGCCCAAGGACTGGAAGAAAAACGCCCCGAAGGGAGCCGTGTACGTCGACTTCGTCGACCCGGAGGACCAGGGGCGGCGGATCCGGATCCTCGTGGAGAAGTCGTCGGCGGAGCCGCTCACCTTCCTCAGACAGGCCGGGAACCGCCTGGACCGGAACCCGTCGTCGTGCGCCAGGCCGTACACGGAGGTGGCGCTGCGGGAGGTCGAGCTCGCTGGCAAGCCTGCGGCCGAATTGGAGTACACCTGCGGCGAGGGACCCGAGATGCGACACGGCATCTGGCGGGCGGTGACGCACAACGGCAGGACGTACTCGTTCTACCTGACCACCACCGACGCCCAGTTCGCCGACAGCAGGAAGTACTACGACGAGATGGTCCGGTCGTTCCAGCTGGCCGATGCCGGCTGAACCGGACCGAGGCCGGCCGGGTTCTCCCCCGCGGGGCGGGCGCGGTCGATCAGTTCGTCGCTCTCCAGCGTCACCCCGTCTTGAT
>k87-180472_pt1 | contig 11570 bp, 10 predicted proteins | sample MGYA00084031_6733416 | MGnify analysis MGYA00084031
CCGCCCTCCATTTTGTCCAGACCATCGAAACCGGTTCCCCACAGCTCGTATGCTTCGCGATGCTGATGCAGCAGCCATAACACTTTGTTGTCGTGCCGGGCATAGTAGATCGGAAATTTCAGGGCAATCATCAGGTCGATCGGTCTCCCCTTCATTTCCGACAAGTCGATCAAGCGGGACATACGGATGCTGTTTTCCAGACTCTCAGCCGGATACCACTTGAAGGGGATGGTCACGACCTCCGCCTCGTGTCCCCTGAGAATAAGCTGCATTTTTAAATTGTTGGCCAATATCTCTGCTCCCCCGTATTCAAATGGCACTTGAACGGAGGCAATGGCAATCCTCATCGATCCACCTCATTTTTTGAGCAAGCGTTCATTGTTGGCCCCGGATTTTTTTCCAGCGAAAAAAACCTCCGCAAAAAATGCGGGAGCTTGTCGTGTCTGCAGCCAAAATAAGCGCCCAACCTTCTGGCGATATGCCACCGCCAGCGAAAATAAACCCAGTAACACTTTTCGTGCCGACGATAGTCGGTCTCGGAAAAAATGAATTGCGCTTCGGCTCTGGCTATTCGATAACAGGCGGGAATCAAGGTTGCAAGCGAAACATCTTCGGTGTAGCCGAAAGCCATATGCATCCCCCGCAATTCATCAAAGAAACGCTGAAAATAGCGAAAAAACGAGGAGTAACTATGGGAATGGATGACTGCCGCCTTTGGCATATATACCTTTTTCCAGCCATTGACGATGATGTCTCTGCCCATTACTTGGTCTTCCGTGTATATCACATCGCGAAATCGGATAGCAGCCCACGCCTCTTTCCTTAAAGCCGAATTGACATTTGAGTTAAATCCGTACCAGAGCGGATTCTGGTGATAGAGAGCCCGGCCTTCAGGGGTATCCTCCACATATTGCACGAGAGGCTCATCCGACTTGGAAAACATTTCGAAATGGAGCATCAAATCGCGCCGTGTAAAGGGATCGCATTCAGGTCTGGCAATCTGCTTGCCAAACACACAGCCGACTCTGGGGTCGAGGCTAAAACCCCTGATCATCTCCTCCAGCCAAAACTCATCGGCCGGGGTTGCGTCTTGCGTCAAAAAAACAAGGTATTGCCCGCGGGACAATTCGGCCCCGTAGTTCCGTGTTTTTCCATGTCCGAACTGTTTCTTGTCAATGGGATAAAACCGGACGGGATATGACATCAGCACGTCGACTGTTCCGTCCGATGAGCCGGAATCAATGGCAATCACTTCAAAAGGAAAGCTTGTTTGCTGCCGATAGATCGCGCGAAGAACTTCATCGATATACCGGATACCGTTATACGTCAGAAGAATAATGGAAACATCGACCTGCCCCATTTCCATCCCCCCTTCTGTCCTCCCCGTCGCTCATCTGGTGCTGCGACACTTTTTCGCCACGTGAAACCGCGCTTTCCATCCACCCCATCTGACTCCATCCGGAGAAGCTGAGACGAGACCTGTGAGCGATCGTCACCCGCGATTCATCCGCTCGCTCCTTGCACCTCTCGTATATCCAGAATCTGCTGGTGAAACAGCCTCGCGTTGTATTCGGTTTCTACAAATTTCAGGCCGTTGGTTCTAAGGCGCTCCCATACCAGACTATCTGTGTAGCAAGCGATGATTTTATCTGCATAGTCCCGAGGATCCCTTCCGATCAGCACCGTATCTTCCGTTAAACCGAGCTGATCCGCGATGAGAGGGGACACAACAGCCGGGACGCCGTATGACATGCTTTCCAGCAATTTCAAGGGTATTCCGGCAGCAAATCTGGTAGGCACGACAAACACTTTGCTGTGATTGTAATATGGCTGCAGATCAGGGACGGTCCCGGTGACCTTGATGTGATCGGAAGCCAGGTTTTTGATCGAATCCAGCAGATTTGTGCCGGTGAGCCACAGATTGACTCCCAATTCCTTGAAGACGAGCGGATAGACTTCGTTTACAAAATAAAGTGCCGCATCCTCATTCGGCGATCCTGGCGTAAAGCTTCCGACAAATAGCAAATCTTGACGTTGTGAAAATGGATTGGGCGTTGGCTGGACTTCGATACGGTGGCCCAGCACCTGGACCTGCTTCACACCGAGACTTTGAATGGTTTTCCTTTCCCGTTCAGATACCGAAATCACCTTGTCTGCCAGGGCCATCAATTGCATTTCCTCCAGAATCAGGCTTTGTACGGTTTCTTCAGTCAGTGGGATGCCCAGCGCAGTTTGCCGGCCGATTTCCCTGTGGAAAAAGAGAGCTTCCGCATCGTACACGATCTGGGGTTTGGGGTTGGTGTTTTGCATGATGCCGGCAATTTCCCGCATGTTGTGCGGTCTGCTGACCAGCACCTGGTCATACGCATCCTTTCTTTCTTCCCAGAAGTCACGGAAGTTTATCTGTTGATCGCCCGTGTTGTAAATGACTTCGATTCCCATTTGTTGCAACTGTTCCGTGTAGGGCTGCACTGACTCCGAAAATTGCAAAGGAAACAGCGTCACGGAAACATTCGCGTCGGCCAGCCCCTGCAACAGCATCCAGCTTCGCGGATATCCGCAGCCAAGCGCAGGGATTGGAATCCGGTCATCGACTACGAGCACCTTCCATTTTTTGTCCCGCTGATGTTCTCTGGCCCGGATGCTCGCACCGGCTCCGGGTAAATGGTAATCCTGCAGCCGGTGATTCCATCGCCCGGCAAATACTTCCCTGTGTTTGGCCTGAAGCAGCATGGCCTGTTCCGGGGAACTGCTTCCAAATTCATAGTGAATGACGACAGCAGCAGGTTGATACATAATCCGATAACCGAGCTCCCGCAGCTTCATGCACAAATCTGTTTCTTCGTAGTATCCTGGGTGGTAACGCTCGTCAAACATCCCCGCTTCCATAAATACGTCTTTTTTGAGAAACAAACAAACACCGGAGCAATAATCGACCTCGCGCACATACGAATACTCCGGTTTGAAAGGTTGATCTCCCCGACCGTATCCCGCACAAGAGCCGTCTCGCCAAATGATACTGCCCGCCTCCTGGAGTTGTCCGTCGGGGAAGATGACTTTGGCCCCTACGGCTCCGCAATGTTTTGTCGTTTCCGCAGTCCGGAGCAGCGTAGACAGCAATGCAGGAGTGATCTGTGTATCGTTGTTAAGAAAAAGCAGCCATTTCCCGCGCGCAGCGGCAGCTCCCTGATTGCATCCCTTCACAAAGCCCTCATTCTGCTCATTGCGGATGATAGCTGCCTGGTGGGTCCTTTTCAAAAGGTGGACTGTTTCGTCACTTGAGCCATTATCGACGATGACAACCTCATAAGGGACATCAGCGTGGGCTTTTATCGTTTCGAGGCATTGGAACGTATACGCAGCTTTGTTGTAAGCGACCAGAATGATAGAGACAACTGGCTGTTCCCAGTTCGGATACTGCAGCGTCGAGCTGGGATTGGCAAGAAAAACGCCCAGTTTTACCTTCAGGAAAGTGGCAAGCTGTTCTTGAAGCTGACTTCTTTCATTCATTTTTTTGCCTCCGGGTGGTTACCTCCATGTTGTCGTCACGTTTGTATCAGGACAGGCCGAATAGCCATCATTACACAGTGAACCACTTATGCTTACATCTATTTTTATGAAACAAGTGACCTGATGGAAACTGGCCATTCCGACCAAAAACGCGCCTTTCACGCGGTGAACATGCTTCTTGCAAGCCGAAGCCTTTTGTGTGAACACTTGAAGGCTGCCAGGTGTTTCTGTGCGATCAAACAGAGGGGAAATGCCCCTCTTTTCATTCCGTCAATGTTTTTATAAAGGCCGGATCCGGTATCGAATAGTCGGGCGGTACCCTCTTGAGCACGTTGCTCCATTGCGCAGCATCAAATTTTGCCGGATCGATGTCGAAGGAGAAAATACTCTCTGCCTTCCCGGAGCGATCTATTCTCTTGGAGACCAAACCGTGCTTGCCAGACAAATCCGGCTGCTCCCGCCGCTCTTCCGATCCGTGCTTTTTTCTCTCGATTGCCTGAACATATATCCCCATCGTCTTTTCAAACATGGTTTTGGAAGAGAAACGGATTCGAGCCCGTCCGGCAGCGTTCATACCCAGTGTGAAACGCAATTCCTGATTGGTTAGCAGCCGAATCAGGCTTTCGGCCAGTTGGACGCTGTTGCCCGTCTGGAAGATCAGGCCTGTTTCTTCGTGGCAGACTACCTCGGGAATCCCCCCGGCATCAGATGCGACACATGGTTTTCCTGCCACTTGCGCTTCCATCAGCGTATACGGGTGCATATCCTGTATCGACGCCAGCGCGACGATATCCGATAATTTCAGTAGAGCCTCGACATCATATCGATCCCCGAAGAAAACGAGATGATCCCATACCCCTGATTTTTTCGCTTGCATCTCCAGCTCATCTCTCAACTTTCCGTCCCCGATAAGCCAGCAGACGAAGTTGCTCTCCCTTTCCTTTACGATGCGCAAAGCCTCGATCAATGTCTTATGATCCTTTTCCGGAACGAGCCGCGCAGGACAAGCGATAATCAATCTCCCTCCCGCCTGCTGATTTGCAGTCAAAGGCGGGTACGGTTCAAAGTCGAAACGGGTTAAAAACGGGGGCAAATCCAATGCATAAGGGAGTACGGTGAGTTTGTCTGGATGGACGCCGTATTCGCCCCCCAGTATCTTCTTTTGCCATCTGGTCGGTACAATCGTCGCATCGGAGGACATGTGACCGACATACTCTTCGGCTGCGGCATACTTCCATTTCAGGCTTTCCTTGCTTGCGATTGCTCCTGAATGGATATATTCCGTTGCAAGGATGCCGTGAATGGTCGCGACGAGGGGGATATGGTGCGGCTTCGCACGAGACAGGGCGCGTGTGGACAGGATGTCTTGGGTGTGTATCACATCGTAATTCTGGAGATCGAGCAAGGCAGCCGATACTTCAAACGTGTATCGCTCGACTTCCCGCCAGCGAATGGCGGGTTCGGTGCCAGGAAGATGCCTTTCAAAATACTGAAACATCTGATGGTCAATGACATCCTTAATCGTCAAGCGCTTTTCGTGACTGTTCGTCGTTTTATCGATTTCACGCCCGGTCAGGCTCCGTCCAAACTCATCTCGGATGTGACTGTACTTGTAAATGGTTCGCATGTCCTGATGATGGGCGAGAATGTCGACGTGATGTCCATTTTCCTCAAGCTCTTTTTTTAGCGTATCTATGTAGCGATTTACTCCGCCAACGTGAGGAAAAGGAAAATAGGAAGCAAGCAGAATTTTCAAACAGGACCCCTCCCGCCTTGTTGACTGATCATCGCGTTGACCAGCCTCTTGAAGTTGTCATAATGATACAATTCAACAGCCCGTTGTCTCCCCTGCTGCCCCATAGCCGCCCGTATATCCGGTTCGTCGATCAATTTCTGTATCGCGGCGCCAAGCGAAGCGGTATCTCCTTTGTCGATCAACATTCCTGTCTTCCCGTCGATGACGATTTCCTTCAGACCGCCTGATTTGTAGGCGACAATACAGATTGAAAGTGCCATTGCCTCCAGAGCGACGTTGGGAAACGCTTCTTCGACGAGACTCGGGACGACGACCATATCGACTGCGAGCAGCAAATCCGAAATATCCGGAAGCGCACCCAGATAGTGATATTCGACCGCCTCCATCCATTTTGCTTCTTCCTGGCACATTCGAAAGTAATCGTCGTCTCCTATGTTTCCCGCCGCCAACAATACGATTTTCTCCTGGCTTTTGAGAGAACGGCAGGCTCTGATCAGCTCAATCAGTCCCTTTCCGGCATAGATAGAGCCAAACCATCCGATCACGGCATCTGAATCAGTCCAGCTCAAGGTCTGACGGACCACTTTTCTTCTCTCCCTCACAAACAAATGATCAAGAATGACAACCCCGTAGGGAAGCAGATCAATCTGCCGTTGTCCTGCTGACGCCAGAGACTGTGCTATGATCGCGGATGGAACGAGGATTCGATCGCCATGACCGTGGATCAAAGCCAAAAGAGGCAATGTCTCCGGCTTGCTCGGGACGGTTTCGTGAATATACCACCAAACGGGAATCTTCCTTTTTTGGGCGATGACCAACGGAAATGCGTTTATGGCACTGTTGGCAATGATCAGGCTCGGGGATATCTCAGCAATCGCTTGATCGAGCAAACTCCCTTCTGCTCTCATCTGAAGCATGCCGATCTCATCTCCCAAACGACCGGGACTGTAAATGAAACTCCACAATAAAGGAAAGGGGATGATGCGCGATTCCATCCCCATCTGATCCGCCCGCACTACGGACAGTCCAGGTCCCGGACTTATCCAGACTACCTTCAGCCGCATCTCCAGAAGTGCAGCGCCAAGCATAAGCAGTACTTTTTCCGCCCCTGTTACGATCTCCGGGTGTGCATGATGGCTGATAAGCATGACCACCCGTTCACTTGCAGACGGTGCGCTGATGTTCATTTAAATGCTCCTTAGCTCATCAATAAATTGGGTTAATGCGGTTCTCCAATGTCGCAAGGTCGAGAACCCGTTCAAGCGTATGGCCATGTGGTCAAGAACGGAGTATGCAGGCCTTGCGGCGGGGAGGAGAAATTTTGCCGTGTCAACCGGACGTACGGTTACCCCCAATCCCGCGGCAGCAAATATCGCTTTTGCCCATTCATATCTGGAACAAGCTCCCGTATTGGAAACGTGATAAATGCCATATTTCTCGCTCTCCAGCAGCTCTTTTATAAACCAGGCCAATTCCGGCGCATAGGTCGGAGAGCCCACTTGGTCGCAAACAACGTCGATCTCCGTGCGCGTTTCAGCCAACCGCAACATGTTCTTTACAAAGTTGCTCCCATGTCTGCCGTATACCCAGGAGGTCCGTACGATGAAATATTTGTCTGATAAAGTTTTTACCATGTCCTCGCCAGCCAGCTTCGATTTGCCATATACGTTCACAGGATTTACAAAGTCGTACTCCCGGTATGGCTTAGTACTGCGGCCGTCAAATACGTAATCCGTGCTGATATACATCATCTTTGCCCCTGCCTGCTGAGCGGCTACCGTCATATTTCGCGTTCCGTACGCATTCACGAGAAATGCGCGGTCTTGATCGGCTTCTGCTTGATCGACATGGGTGTAGGCAGCCGTGTGTACGACGATCTCTGGCCGTGCTTCCTGTACGATGTCCCGAGCTTTGGACAAATCGGTAACATCCAGTTCGTTGCGGGTGCAGCCAATCACCTGGTGATGAGCGGAAAGAACCTTGACCAACTCACGACCCAATTGGCCGTTTGCACCTGTCACCAAGATTTTCATGCTTCCCACCCTGTTTCCGGAAACCCGGGTTTTTAGACGCATGTCCATGATCAAAGCCTGTTTTTGTACCAAAGCACTGTCTCTCGGAGCGCAGTTGCAAATTCATAGACGGGGCGCCATCCGAGTTCCCTGCGTATCTTATCGGCATTGATCGCATACCGGCGGTCATGTCCGGGCCGATCCTCGACAAATTCAATGAGACTCTCCGGTTTTTGCAATACCGCCAAAATTTTTCGGACAATCTCGCTATTCTTATGTTCGTTGTTGCCGCCGATATTGTAAATTTCCCCTGGCCTTCCCGAATGAATGACGAGGTCTACAGCCGAACAGTGGTCTGCCACGTGCAGCCAGTCCCGCACGTGTCCGCCGTCGCCGTAGATCGGAAGCTTTTTGCCCAGCAAAGCATTCGTTGTCATAAGCGGAATCAGTTTTTCCGGATGCTGATAAGGACCGAAGTTGTTGGAACAGCGTGTAATATTGACGGGCAACCCGTATGTTTCATGATAGGCGCGGACCAACAGATCGGCTCCTGCTTTGCTGGCCGAATAAGGGTTGTTTGGAGAAAGCGGCGATTCCTCCGTAAAACATCCTGTGTCTCCCAGTGAACCGTACACCTCGTCGGTCGATATTTGCACGAATTTTTTCACCTTGTATGTGCGGGCTGACTCCAGCAGTACGTGGGTTCCGACCAGATTCGTCCGGATAAAGACCCCGGGATCGGCTATGCTGCGGTCCACGTGGGATTCAGCAGCAAAGTTCACAATGACGTCAACAGGAGCCGGTGCAGTCGTTCCATATGCCTCGCTTTTGCCGGACACCAGTGCATCTACCAATCGCGAGTCGCAAATATTTCCCTGTACAAATGCATAGTGTGGATGGGACTCGACATCCTTCAGTTTTTCCCTGCTCCCCGCATACGTCAGGAGATCCAGATTGACAATCTGATAATGAGGGTATTTCTCGATCATATACCGGATAAAGTTGCTACCGATAAAGCCCGCTCCTCCTGTTATGAGCAGCCTCATCTTCTCCCTCCTTATGGCAGCTTCTCTCTATGGAAAAAGCCCGTCACCTGAACTTGGTGGACCAGTCAAAACCGATTACGGGATCGTCGAAAGCAATCCGGTATTCGTCAGGTTGTTCCGGATTGTATGATCGATTGGTCACATAAAGGATCATCGCAGGTTCATTGCCGAGCACGCGATAGCCATGGGCGACCTCACGGGGAATAAACAGAGAAATCGGGTTGTGTTCGCCCATGTAGTACACCTCCGTTTGCTGAAAGGATGGAGAATGTTCACGCAGATCATGCAGTACCACTTGGGCGTTCCCCTTCGGAAAAAACCAGATATCGTCTTGCTGCTTATGGTAATGGAACGCTTTGATGACACCGGGATAGCTAAGCGAAGCGGATAGCTGACCAAAGCTGGCAAGCCACCCGTCATCATCACGCAGCATTTCCATGAAATAACCCCGATCGTCGCAATGCTTGATTAGCTTCTTCGTTTTCACACCTTCGATCAAAGGAATCCTCCCTTCTTGCCTCTGATCTGATGAAGAATCCTTTCTTTCATGTTTATCTTCTTACTTTATGCTATGTAGTGATGATGGAAAACGCTCTTGAATGCTTCGGACAAAAACTACCTAATCCCTCAAGAGGCCATCGGGATTCACGTCTAGCTACCGGTGTTATAAAGCCGTCATTTCCCCTTTTCCCTGTTCTTAAGGAGTGATATAGTCTCAAACCCCTATAACTTTTCCTGCCTGTCGGCATATAGTAAACGAGTAGTTTTTCCATCACCAATCACCAGTAAAGGGGCGATTTGCATCGTGCTGAAGTCTCAAATGTGCAAACAGCAAGACTTTGATACTCCCTGGTTCCGTCAAGCCTGTGAAAGGCTGAAGGAACCGTTTCGCTATCACAGAAAGCTGTGGGAGTTTTGCTACATTTATCAAGCCTTGCTCGAGCGGGGAATATTGGCTCCCGGTAAAAAAGGGCTCGGATTTGGCGTCGGAACAGAACCATTGATTCCGTTATTTGCCTCGCACGGTTGCGAAATCGTGGCAACTGACCTTGACTATGACAGTGCTCTCACCCAGGGATGGGTCCAGACTGACCAGCATTTCAGCAGTATGGAAAAAATAAACGAACGAGGGATATGCGATCCGGTTCAGTTTCAGAATCTGGTGACATTCAAAACGCTGAACATGAACGAAATCGGGCCCGAGTATTACAACCAGTACGATTTCACCTGGTCTTCCTGCTCGTTCGAGCATGTCGGTTCGATTGAACTGGGCAAGCAATTTATTCTGAACCAAATGAATTGCTTGAAGCCGGGCGGTGTCGCGGTTCATACGACAGAATTCAATCTCTCCTCGAACGACGATACTATCGAAAGCGGCATCACTGTTATTTTTCGCTTGCAGGACATCGAATGGATGGTGGAGGCACTGCGGGCACAGGGACATTCCATCGAGATCGATTATTCAGTAGGTACCGGAGAGATCGAATCGTATGTCGATGTGCCTCCCTACTCAAATGACTTGCATCTCAGACTGCTATTGGGACAATACGTCTCCACCTCTATCGGGCTGATCATTAAAAAGGCGGAGTAAATTTGAGAAACACCGTGCGATAGAATACCGCACGGTGTTTCTGCTTTCTGTGGCTTTCTCGGGCTCACCTGAATAGTAATAAATCTAGGTGCTCAACCGCACTATGGGCGGCAAGCTCTGCTATGTTCGTCTCAACGATTCTACCGTCATCATGCAGAATATGGAAACGGAAGCCGCGATCCGTGAACCGTCTCAGAACTGACATGGGCTCATAGCTCACAGGCCATATTTTCGGGCAATACTCCATAAAGATGAGGATCCCGGGATTGTGGTCAATGACTTCACATAAACTGTCCATAATAAGCGGTTCTGAACCGTCAATATCAATTTTAATGACATCTGCCTTCAGATTGGGCAAGTAATCAGTCAAAATGCCTTTCTCTACAGTCATGCATGTATTTCCAGTCATTTCTCCAAGACCTTGGAATTCGATGCTTGTTCCTCCCTCGCCGGACGTACAGATCTCGGTTTGTCCTCTGCTATCGGATAACATCACTTTATTTAATTTTACACGGCCATACATGCCGTTGATCGAAACGCTTTTCAAAAAATTCTTATGGTGAAACGGATTCGGCTCAAAGGAATACACACTCCCGGTCGGGCCGACAAGCATCCCTGCCAACAGCGAGTAGTAGCCGTGATGGGCTCCGATATCAACCACTGTCATACCTGGTTTGATCACCACATAAAAGCATTGGTCAACCATTCTTCCCAGTAGCCCACTAGCATGATGACGACGTTCACCGGATCGCGGCTATCCAAAAACATGTATGGTCCATTCTTCAACCTCGTTACTACCGTATGGTCTCCCAGATAAATATGAGATCGCTCCAAATAAAACACCCCTCAATTATAGTTGTGACAGGAACATGTTGGGAATGCGAATCGTACAACTTGTGGGATCGTGTTTATGCAAGCGGACTTCCACATTTTTTTCCTCATGGTTCAAATAAATCAGATCCCTAATCACGGAGGATTTGGACAGTCTCCTCTCCCACAGTACTTTCTTGCCCGAGTCTGACATAATATACAGCGTGAATTCCCCTTCTCCTTTCATTTCAATACATGCTTCAAATCGATATACCTGACGTGGCAAGTTTATAAATGGCCCGTAGAAAGCGAGGCCAGGTTGATCCACTACGAACCACCCGTTCAGATCGTATGGAAACAATTTGTAAAAAGGAGTGTAATAGTAGTTTGGGATATTAACCGGCGAACGGTAGTGCAACGGCTCTGGCCGACCTTGAATGACAGCTCTCGTTTCTGCCACTTTGTCCAGTTCGATCACGGCAATTCCGTTCGCAAACGGGAACGGACTTTGAAAATACGTGTTTTCCAGCTCCCGCTCCTCACATTGAATCCAGACTTGCTGGCAAATTGTTACGGATGTATCAGCATCCAGTTTTTTTAAAAAACTCATCGATAACGCTTCCCGCGGGATGCCGTATTTGTCAACGAGAAGAGCCACGTATTCACTGCTGAATTGTATCAACCACCCCATGTCCATCAGCTTACCAAAGGGAACGGTAATCAACGCTTTTCCCCCCGGATGAAGCAAGTTATAAATTTTCAAGATCGCTTTCAGCGGTGCTTCCCGGTCACCAGAGCTGTGTTCTCCATACGCATTTTGCCCGATATGCTCTACTGTAGAGATC
>k87-157102_pt1 | contig 11568 bp, 8 predicted proteins | sample MGYA00084031_6733416 | MGnify analysis MGYA00084031
ATGCTTTCGTTGTACAATCCGGCCATTTTGGAGCTGATGACCGCTCCGGACGGCGGGATCTACGCGATGCCCTTCGAGCTGGGCTCGACGCCCGCGTTCTACAACCGGGACCTGTTCAAGGAGGCCGGCCTTGCCGACCCTGAGCAGCTGGGTGAGGGGTGGACGTGGGACGCGGTGCTGGAGGCGGGCAAGCGCCTCACCGTCGACCGGAACGGCGACGGGGTGCCGGAGCAGTTCGGCGTCGACCGCCCGTGGGGCGCGCTGTGGCGCCAAGCCGTGCACCAGGCCGGCGGTGCGTTCTACGATGACCGGATGCGGCCGACTCGCAGCCTGTGGAACTCGCCGGAGGCCGTCGAAGGGATCTCCTTTGTTGCGGAGATTTATCGCTCGGGGATCACACCGCACCACCACGTTCCCGACCAGACGCAGTTCTACTTCTGGACGGGGAGGACGGCCATCAACCTGGGCGACGGTCCGGGCATCGTGGGCGCGTATCTGGCCGACGCGACGTTCGATTGGGACTTCTACCTTCAACCCAAGGGTCCCGCTTACCGTTCGGCGGCCGTCGGCGCCGGCGGTCCTCACATCCTCAGCTCGACGCAGAATCTGCCGCTCGTCTGGGAGTGGGTGAAATTCTACGCCGCCAGCGTGGAAGGCGTCACCCAGTTCGTCCAGATGACCGGCCGGCTGCCCGCCTTGGTTGCCGTACAGCCCGTCTATCCGGACGTCGCCGGCATCGGTGACAAAGCATTTCACTACATCTTCGAGCAGACGGTGCAGCCGAACCCTTACTCGTACACGTTGCCTTTGCAGCTCAATCCTCGCCGGATCAACCTCGATCCTGTCTGGCGCGGGCAGCAGTCTCCTCAAGAGTTCCTGCACAACCTGCACAACCAGATGACGGCGATCATCGCGGAGCTTTACGGCTCAAACTGACGGATCGGCTCGCGTAAGGAGTAGTGTGGAGGAGAGCATGTTCAAGTCACTGGAAGAGGCACAGGCGTATTGCAAAGAGGCAGGCATCAAAATGGTCGATTTCAAGATGATCGACCTGATGGGCCGCTGGCGTCACCTGACGATTCCCGTCGAGCGCTTCACCGAGGAGATCATGAAGCACGGGATCGGCTTCGACAGCTCCAATTACGGCTACGCCTCGGTCGAAAAGAGCGACATGGTGTTCATCCCCGATCTTTCGACGGCCGTCGTCGAGCCCTTTGTCGAAACGCCGACGCTGTCGATGATCGGCGACGTCTTTGTCATCGACGAACCGCCCCGGCCTTTCGACCAGTATCCCCGGGCGATCGCTGCCAAAGCAGAGGAGTACATGCGCTCCACGGGGGTCGCGGACACCATGCTGACGGGTCCCGAGTTCGAGTTCTACGTCTTTGATCACATCTCGTACGAGGTGAGCCCGCAGTCGTCAGGCTTTCGGATCGACGCCCGCCAGGCCGAGTGGAACTCGAAAGTCGACGACGGCCACAACCAAGGCTACAAGGTGCCCCGCAAGGGCGGTTATCACATGGCGGCGCCGATGGACATCATGTACGACCTGCGCAGCCGCATGGCTCTCCTCCTGCAAGAGTGGGGCGTCGAGGTGAAGTACCACCATCACGAGGTCGGCGGTCCCGGCCAGCTGGAGATCGAAATCGAGCCGGGTCCGATGCAGGCCATGGCGGACGTGACGATGATGATCAAGTACCTGGTCAAGAACGTCGCGTTCGCGGCGGGGAAGACGGCGACGTTCCTGCCCAAGCCCCTGTACGGCGAGGCGGGAAACGGAATGCACGTCCACATCCAGCTGTTCAAAGACGGCCGGCCGGTCTTTTACGACCCGAAAGGGTACTCGGGGCTCAGCCGCACGGCGCTCTCCTTTATCGCCGGCCTCCTCGAGCACGCCCGCGCCCTGTGCGGTCTTACCAATCCCAGCACCAACTCGTACAAGCGGCTCGTGCCGGGGTACGAGGCGCCCGTTTCGATCTGTTACGCGACGGCCAACCGCAGCGCGGTCGTGCGAATCCCCGACTACGCCCGAGCGCCCGAACACAAGCGCTTTGAAATCCGCTCGCCGGACGCCACGTGCAACCCCTACTTCGCGTTCGCCGCCATCTTGATGGCCGGCCTTGACGGCGTCGAACGGGGCCTCGATCCCGAGAAGTTAGGCTACGGGCCGTACGATGTGAACCTGTACAACCTGCCGCCGGAGGAGCAGCGCAAGATCAAGTCGCTGCCGCGCTCGCTCGACGAGGCGCTCGACGCTCTCGAGGCCGACCACGAGTTCTTGCTGAAGGGCGGCGTCTTCCCCAAGAGCCTTCTGGAGACGTGGGTGAAGAAGAAGCGGGAGGAGGCGCGCGCGATCAACCAAGTGCCGCACCCGGCCGAGTTCGCCTATTACTACGACCTATAAGGCGATGAAGCGCCAGCAAGGCGGGCAAAAACGGGCGCGGGGCGCTGCGCGGCTGATCGCCGCGGCTCACTTGTCGGCCGGGAGGACGTCTAAAGAGGGGCCTGAGCTGAGGCTGCCGCTGCGGAAGCCGGCCAGATCCATGGTGACAAAGCGGTAGCCTAACCGGGTGAGCGCGGCGACCACTTGGTCTGCCGCCTCAACCAGGCGGCTCAGGTCCTCTTTGGGCACCTCAATCCGGGCGATGTCGCCGTGATGGCGGACGCGAAACTGCCGAAAGCCCAGGGACCAGAGGACGTCCTCCGCGGCTTCGACCCGCTCCAGCAGCTCTTTGGTGATGGGGGTTCCCACCGGGAACCTGGAAGAGAGGCAGGCGAAAGCCGGCTTATCCCATACGGGCAGGTTCAAATAGCGGGCCAGATCCCGCACGTCTTGCTTGGTGAAGCCGGCCTCGCGCAGCGGGGCGCGCACCCCGTGCTCCTGGGCTGCCCGCCGGCCGGGGCGGTAGTCGCCGAGGTCGTCTTGGTTCTCGCCGTAAGCGACCCAGCGGATGCCGGTGCTGGCCTTCACCCGTTCAAGCGCGGTGAAGAGCTCGTCTTTACAGAAATAGCAGCGGTTGCCGGCGTTCTTCGCATACTCGGGATTGTCCAGCTCGTAGGTGTCGACGATGAGCAGGCGGATGCCGATCTGCTGCGCGACGTCCTGGGCAAGCCGCAGCTCCCGTCGGGGCAAAGAAGGAGAGCGCGCGATAACGGCCACCGCTCGCTCGCCGAGGACCTGGTAGGCGACGGCTGCCAAGAGCGCGCTGTCCACGCCGCCTGAAAACGCGACGATCACCTCTCCAAGCTCGGCGAGGATCGAGCGGAGCGCTTCGTACTTCGCCTGGAGACTCGGGGCGAGTTCCTGTTCACGCACCTGCACGGTTCATCACCTTTCGCAAGATCAAGCTGGCCGCGTAGGCGGCGCCGAACCCGTTGTCGATGTTGACGACGCACACTCCTTCGGCGCAGCTGTTCAACATGGTCAAGAGCGCGGCCAACCCGCCGAAATTGGCCCCGTACCCGACGCTGGTCGGCACGGCGATAACCGGCGTCGGAATGAGCCCGGCGACCACGCTGGGCAGCGCGCCGTCCATGCCTGCGATGACGATCACGACGTGTGCTTTACGCAGGACGTCGACGTGATCCAAAATGCGCTGCAGTCCTGCGACCCCACAGTCTTTGATCACCCGCACGGGATGCCCGAAGACAGCCAAGGTGCCGGCCGCCTCGTGGAGAACAGGATCGTCGCCCGAACCGGCGGAGACCAGTGCCACGTAGGGAGCGTCCGGGTCGCCCAGCGTCTCGCCGGCTTGGAGAAGCTCCCAGAGGGGAGGCCCTTCCTCGGCGCCGGGGGGCTGCAGCGCGGCGGCCGGGGGATCGGGCCGCCATACGAGGAGACGGCCGATCGGATCGTACACCGCGGCGGAGAGGGCTTTGCGAACGGCCCGGTAGTGGGCCTGCGAAGCACGGGTTCCCAAGGCGAGCTCGCCGCGCTCCGCCAGCGCCGTGAAGATCTCCCGGACCTGAGCCGGGGTCTTCGATTCACAGTAGACCACCTCGGGCAGGCCCCGGCGGCGGCTCCGGTCGATGTCGAGGCGAGCCGTCTTGGTCGTAATGTACGACATCGCGGGGGGCTTAGCAAGCGCCCGCACTCCCTCCTCGACGCTGAGTTCGCCCGCGGCCACCCTTTGGAGCACGGTGCGGAGTCGCTGCGCGTCGTTCATCGGACGGTCTCCTCGCGCGCCAGCTCCAGGGCCTTCTGGTAGATGGCGCGCAGCGGAAGTCCCAGGCGGGAGGCTGCTTTTGCGCAATCATCGTATTCGGGAGCGACGTTGACGATCCGGCCTTGGGCAAGGCCCAGCTTGACGCGCACGGGTTCGCCCTGGATCGTTACGCTGACCCATGAGCGCTCCAGCATCCAGCGGCGGGCGGGGCGCACCCGCATTCCCAGCGTGGTCGTCTCGGCAAAGAGAACCTCCACAAGGCGCGCTTCGTCGCCGGGCTTTCCCAGGACGTGGAGGATGTGCCCCGGGCGGCTTTTTTTCATGGTCACCGGCGCCACCCAGACGTCGAGGGCGCCGGCCGCGAACAGACGCTCCATGACGTACGCGTAGAGCTCCGGCGCCATGTCGTCGATGTTCGCCTCGATTTCAATGACGTCGTCCCTCAGCCAGCCGCATGCGGGATCTTCGCTGGCCGCGTTCGAGTTCGTCGCAAGGATCGCCCGCACGATGTTGGGGATCGGCAAATCCCGCCGGCCGGCGCCGCAGCCGACCCGCTCGATGCGGCGCAGTTTCATGGGGCCTACGTCCCGGCAAAGCGCCCGCACGAGGGCCGCTCCCGTCGGGGTGACCAGTTCGCCGGTGACGTCCGTCTGGTAAGCGGGCAGGCCCTCCAGCAGCTTCAGCGTCGCCGGCGCCGGCACGGGGAGGCGGCCGTGAGCAGAGCGCACGAATCCCCTGCCCACGTGCAGCGCGGAAGCCGTCAGCTCGTCGACGTCGAGCGACTCCAGGGCGAGAGCGCAGCCGACGATGTCGATGATGGCGTCGGTCGAACCCACTTCGTGAAAATGCACGTCCTCCGGGTCAATTCCGTGCACGGCCCCTTCCGCTTTGGCCAGCTCCCAAAAGACCGCGCCGGCGCGCTGCTTCACCCGCTCGGGAAGGGGCGCGGCCTCCAAAAGGGCGCGAATCTCCCGGTACGGCCGGTGAGGGTGACCGGCGCCGTGGGTATGGCTGTGCGTGTGACCGTGGCCGTGATGGCGGGCGTGGCTGTGGTCACGGCCATGATCGTGGTCGTGACTGTAATCGTCGTGACGGTCGTCGCCGTGGTCGTGGTCCATGTCCGCGTCGGCTAAAGCGCCGCCGACGCGCACTTCCGCTCGCAGGGCAGAGATGCCCAGCTTCTGTGTGCGCACCACGTCGAGGCTCCACGGTTCGGCAAGGTCCAGGGCGCTTAAGCCTTCACGCACGTACTCCAGTGAAGCGCCCAGATCAATTAAGGCTGCGAGCAGCATATCGCCCGCAATGCCGGAAGGACAGTCCAAGTGAACGGTTCTCACGAGGATCACCTCACGTGTTGGTTCGTGAAGGGGAACGACAACCCTGCGGCATGACCTGTGCAGAGGGCCAAGGGGTCGATCGGGGGATTTGAGTGCCCGGCACGCCGTGAATCCCGAAAAGGAGTCGCCGCCCCTGAGAAGAACTGGTGGAATTGTGATGGTGCGATGATTCAGCGATTACTGCTACTCGTACTCTTTTTTGTCAGTTGGATCGCGGCGTGGTGCGGGGGCCCGCTGCCCGCAGCAGCGGCTCAAAGCGCCCCATGGACCGTCACTGCGATCATCCGCATAGCCGACGACGCCAAGGTGGAAGAGCAACCGGTCCACCTGGTCGGCCTGGCACAGGCCGCAGGCCCGGCGCTTGCGGGTTCGTCTGAAAGCGGCGGCGAGGCGCCGGTGTTCACTCTCGTGTGGGCTCCCGACCAAGCGGCAAGTTGGTGGGGAGTGACCTGGGCGGTTCAGCTGGAGGTTGGCCCTGGTTGGCTCGTCACGAGCGCGTCCGAAGAGGCCGGGGGAACCATCCACGAGCGTATGGCGAGGGGGCACGTGCTCCTCGGCCCGCGGCCCGGAAACGAGTATGAGAGTACGATCAGTTACGATCCGGTTTCGGGATGGGTCTCGGCCGCCGTCGTCGACCGCACGCTGGGCCTGCGTCTGTACGCAGCCCGAGCGCGCGTGCGCTTCGAGGGTGAGGCGCCAAGTCAGACGCTTCGGCCCAGCCCGGCCTTGGAGCGTCCCGGCGTCACGCTCGTTTCGCAGCGCGTGGCCGACGCGTTCGTCCCCGTCGACGCGGAGTGGGAGATTGCGCTGCGCAGTGAACCCGGCGCGGAATTGGATCGGGAGGGGGAACTTGGCCGTGCAGGTCCGGGCGGGGTCGCGGTCGGCTCCGATTCTCTCACGCCTCTTCGCATCGACCGGCGCCGCGTCCGCGAGCTGGCGCTGCGCGTTCACAGTGAGACGGGGAGCGGCAGCGGGCGTTTCCGCCTGAGCTGGGAGGGTTCCTCCGGCCAAGGGGAGCTCTTCGGGTTTGCGGTGGCTGCAGGGCAGGCCGGCGGCGATCCGGGCGCGGCGGCGTTCGCGGCCCTTGCGACGGCCTCGCTGCCTGTGGGCGAATCGGAGCTTATCGTCGAGTACGTCGACGGCGAGCACACGTGGCTGCTGGGCCGGCGCACGATGCGAGTCGGCGCGCTGGAGGTTGCGATCAGCCCTCTTCAGATCGAAGGGGACCGGTGGAAGGGGCAGGTGACGCTGGCGGCCGACGGCGACATGCCGGGGGCGCAGCTGCTCCTCGCGCTCGAGGCGACGCCGATCTCGACGCTCCTTCCCGGGGTGCCCATCGGGAAAGAGGTGTACATCCAGCCGGTCCTCGCCCTCGATCTCGGCGGGAGCTGGGAGACGTCGCGTACGGTCGAGTTTTCGCTGCCGAAGCCGTCGCTTTCTGGTCTGCAAAATCACCCGCGCTGGCACGTGCGCTATTTGCCGGAGGTATCCGCTGCGGTGGACCTGCGGGTTCGCGGGGAGGTCGATGAGTTGATGATAAGCGGCGGGGGACGGTACGAGCCGCCGGCGGTGACGGTGGAAGTCGAGGAGGAGATATACCGCTTCGTACCCCCGAACAACGGGGCCGGTCCCATGTGGGCCCGGGGAAGCTCCGCTCTGATTCGCCGGGGCGATAAACTCTTCGTGACGGGAATCAAAACCCTTCCCGATGCTCAGCCCCTCAACAACGTCGTACCCGTCATTTATCAGCGCGTGGAGGGCGGGTGGAAGGTGGTTTACGAGGGGAGCGAACGCACCCGGGAGCCTTCGCCGCTGGCGGCTTTCGCCGACGGGCGCCTTTTCCTTTCGATCAACCCCACTCTGGCGCCGCCCGACGCGTATGCCGGGCCGGCCGAACCCCGCATCCTCGCCTTTGATATGGATCATCCCGAGGCGGGGTACGAGACGCTGCTGCCGCGTTGGGATGGGAATCCTCCCTTTACGGAGCACTCCTACCGCAGCTTCGCGGCCGACGCCGATAACGGTGAGCTGATCCTGTTTCAAAACATCGGCTACACCCATGCCGAGTGGGCCTTTTACGACCGCCACGGAGAGTGGTCGGCCAGCGGGCGGCTCGTCTTTCCCTGGGCGAAAGAGTACGACGAGCCGGGACCCGTGCGCTTGGCGTACCCGCCGGTGGTCTTGAAGGATCGGGCCGTCTACTTCTTCGGCGTCTCCGATGTGGTGGAGCCGTACACGGCCTGGCGGCAGCGGAAGCGGGAGATCACTGGCCAAGATTGGGACTACGATTTCCGCCGCCTCTTTTTCACGTGGAGTGACGACATCCGGACCGGGAAGTTCCACCAATGGATCGAGATCGCCACGCGGGACAGCACCGCCGGATGGCTCACTCCTTACGATCTTTACGTCGACGACGAAAAGAAAGTGCACCTGCTGTGGACAGAGCGTGCGCTTGACGAACGCCTTCGGGCGGAGTTTTTCCCGTTGGAGAGGCAAACGCACACGTTGAACTACGCCGTGTTTCAAAACGGGGTGGTACTGCTCAGGCGCGTGCTGCACATAGCCGGTGAAGGTTACGGCAGCGAAATCGCAGAGCGGGCCCGGTTTCACATCACCCCCTCCGGTCGCCTTTTTGTGGTTTACTTGGTGCGGGGCGCTGGGTCGCAGCTCCGGCTGGCGGAGATCTTCCCCGACGGAAGCGTGAGTCCCCCCGTGCCGATCCCGCTCGCCTACCCCATGCTGGAGTTTAATGCGACGCCGCGAGGCGGGAGCGAACCGTCGGAGTACCTCGACATCATCGGTCTCGAGGGGAACGCGGTTCGCTACGCCCGGGTGCGCATCGATGCGGAGTAGAGCGGGCGAGCAGGGCGCATTGAACGACCCCCCAGGTCCCTACAGAAGGGCGCCTGGGGGGAATTTCGGGCGAAATTGGGCTCCGGCACGGTGCAGTGCGATGCCTTGAGGCTACGTTTTTCCACCGTCGCAGTCACGCGGGTGGAAGGGCGTTGCCCCGATCTCGTACTCGGCCGATCTTCCTTATTCGTTAAAGATCGCCGTCATGAGCTGGTGAAGCTCTTCCATGGCCGACTGCGCGCTGCGCTCGCCCCGGATCACGGCGTTGACCAGCGGGAAGGCCAGGCTGTCGAACCGGGCGTAGTGCGGGCTGAGAATGTCCAGGTAGTTGTCCGGATGCATGGCAGATTCAATGTAGTAGTGCGCGCCTTCGGGGGCGTTGGGCAGGCGCTCGATCATCTCCAGCCACATGGGCATCACCTGGGTGCGGGCGGGGAGGCGTCCGGTCCCGCTCATGAAGCTTTGCCACGACTCCACCGAGCCGAGAAGGAACTCAATCCAGCGGAACGCGGCGTCGGGGTTTTGGGACGTGCGCGGGATCTGGAAGGAGTTGACCGCCGTGTACGCGCCCTGGCGAACGCCGCCGATAGGCAGCGCGACCCCCCAGCGGAACGAGGCCTGCGCCTGGCTGAGGAGGTTGGCCGTGTTGGGGCCTGTCCCCAAGCTCCAGGCGTAGATCCCCTTGGGAAGCTCGGCGCTGTACGAGCCCGACGACAGGTCGGTTACGTTGTGCACCAAGTGCAGGTCCGCCACCCACTGTAGGGCCTCGATGACCTCCGGCGACGCCAGGCGGCTCTCCGTCGGCTCGATATCCCGGTCAAACCACTCGGCGCCGCGGTTTTCGAAGGCGTTGCGGTAGACCCACAGGGTGTAAGCGTTGTGGGTTCCCCACTCTTCGTTCACCCCGTCGCCGTTGCGGTCGACCGTCAGCCGTTTCGCCGCTTCCAGGGCCGCCTCGAAGGTCCAGGCCGTGCCCAGCTCCGCCGGCGTCGCCAGGCCGCCTGCGATAAACATGTCGGCATTGTAGTGGGTGGGAACCACGTAAAGGTCGACGGGAACGCCCCAAACCACGCCGTCATGGCGCGTCACCGCCTGCCGGGCGACCGGCGCGAAATCGTCCAGCGAAAGGACCGCGCTGCGTTCAAGGTACGGCCTAAGGTCCGTGTACACTCCCTGGGCTGCGACGGAGGCGGCAAGGCGCAAGACCAGCTCGGAGACGTCGATGCTCGTCCCGGAGGCGATCATGGTGAGGAACTGATCGGCGGAGACGGACGACGCCGGGATGATCAGCTCCACCTTGATGCCGGGATTTTGCGCTTCGAAGCGGCTAATTTGCTCCCGGAGCCAGGCGCTCCAGGCGGTGCCGTGGGCCGGGTTGTGAAAGTGCTGGACCACCGTCTGGGCAGCGGCGCCCAGTGTGAAGGTAAAGAAAAGAACCCAAGCGAGAGCACAACGAAACGAGGGGGTGAGGCGGGCTGGGACGGTTCCTTCGGTCTTTGCCATTGGGGAGCTCCTCCTTCGCGTCTGGCTCTCTTTTCGCAATAATCGACGAGATTCGATGGCTCAATGCCCTTATTCTAGAAAAAACGTAAACTCCTGCTGACAGAAGGAGAAGAGAGAGAAAAATAAAGAGCGAGAGACAGCAGCGAAAAGAGCGCGACGATTTTCGCGCGAAGTGGTGAGCTTCAAGACGGACTTGGGCGGGGCAGGGATTCTCTAGACGATCTGCCGGCGTTCGGGTTCGGAGCCTGCCAGAAGCCGGACTCGCTCGAAGATCCGCTCGTGGGAGAGCGTGCGGTGCGCGTCGGCGCCGAAGGCCTCGATCGTGTGGGAGGCGACGGCTGCTCCGGTGTACGCCGCCTGCAGCAGGGCGTCCGTTTCGTCGGGCGTCGTCCCAAGACGGGCCAGGTAGCCCATCAGCGCGCCGGCGAAGCTGTCGCCGGCGCCTGTCGGATCGACCAGGTCGACGTCGGGAACGGCCGGAACGTGGCGGGGCCCTCCGGAGGCGGCCGCCTTGCGGTCAAAGATCCACACGCCTTGCCCGCCGCATTTGATGATCACCCGCTGGGCGCCCCAGTCGAGGAGCCGCTGGCCGGCCTCAATCACACGCTCTTTGTGCGTCAGTTCGAAGGCCTCTTGCTCGTTGAGAAAAAAGAGATCGGCGCGGCGCATGACGGCGAGCACTTTCTCGGGATTGAGCGAGATCCACAAGGACATGGTGTCACAGGCGACGCAGCGCGGCGAAGCGAGCTGGTCTAAGACGCTCAGCTGAAGCTCGGGGTCGATATTTCCTAGGAAGATGTAGGGCGCCGCGGCTCCGGTGGGCGAAAGCCGGGGCCGGAAGTGCTCGTACGTGTTGAGGTGTGTCGCCCGCGTGATCGTGCGTCCGGTCTCAAGCGAATGGTATCCGTCCCAGCGGAAGGTCTTCCCTGAGTAGACGGCCAGCTCCGAAAGATCGATCCGCTCCGCGAGGAACTGCCTGTACTCCGCCGGAAAGTCGTCGCCGACGACGCCGACCAGCCGGGGTTTAACGAAGTACGAAGCCGCGAGGGCGGCGTGGGTCGCCGAACCGCCGAGGCATTCGGTGGCTTTGCCGCGTTCGGTTTCGATGGTGTCCAGCGCGACGGAGCCGAGGATCAACAAAGACATGGCTCTCCTCCGAGACGGACCGTCTTGGCGCCGGCCAGGGTGTCCGGGCCAGCATTAGGAGTTCGAGCTGCGGGCGGGGACCTCCTCTTGCCGCTTAACGGGCGAAGGCCCGTTCAAGGAGTTCCAACGCCGCGTCGGCCACCATGCGGCCCGCGGCGGGGACCAGCGGCCGGTTTTGCCAGTAGCGGTAGGCGGTCGGCTCGTACCCGCCTTCGGCCACCGCCTCTTCGGTCGGAAGGTAGCCTACCCACCCGTTGGCGTACCCGACCACCTGGGTAAAGGGAAAGGGGCTGCGCCTTTGGATGTCGAGGCCCAGCTCGACAAAGAGTTCGCCGGGGACAAAGACGAAGGTCGCGGCGCCGGCTCGGACGGCTTGGAGCGCCGCCTGCGTTCGGGGCCGGCCTGTAAGCGTGCTGGGGCTTCCCCCCTCGATTTCGGCCAGGCACTCCGTGGCCCACTGTTTCAAGGCCAAAAGCGCGCGGGCGCCTCCTCCGGCCCCACCTCGTTGCCTTCTTCCCCGTTGGCGGGGGCGCAGTTGGCCTTTGCTGAGCGGACGATCGAGC
>k87-94849_pt1 | contig 11562 bp, 10 predicted proteins | sample MGYA00084031_6733416 | MGnify analysis MGYA00084031
CCAACGATGTACATCGCGGGCGACAGGTAGGACAGCACAGCACCGGGCCGCTGTCCAGGGGTGCGGCGAGGACGAGCGCGAACCGGACCTTCGGCGCCGTGGTCCAGGCTCTCCGCGCACACGCCGGATTGCGCAGGACACAGCTCGGCCGGCTCGTCCGCTTTCCGCACACCCCGTCGGGTAGTGGAGCTGGGCCGCGGCCCCCAGGGCGACAGCTGCGTCGAGGCGGCCGTCGCCGCGCGGGCCCGGTGGGCCCGCTTCCTGCGGAACGCCGGGAGCCGTCAGGGCCGCCGTCGGCCGGTCAGGACCGCGTCGCGCAGGATGGTCCGGCCGCCGCGGGCGGTGACGGTGCGCGTGCGGGTTCCGGTGGTCACCTCCCAGCCGCCGGCCGGGCCGAGAGAGGCCGCGAGGTCCGCGGTGGTGACGCGGGCGTGCGGCAGCGAGCCGTGGGGCTCCGTGTGGTGGTGGCCGACGACGAGCAGCGTGCCGCCGGGGGCCACGGCGGCGGCGAGGCGGCGGACCAGGGCCGCCGTTCCGCCGGGAGCGTGGACGTAGTGGCTGGTGACCAGGGCGAAGCCGCCCGCCGGCGGGGTCCAGTCGGTCAGGTCGGCGCGGACCCACGCGATCCGGCGCGCCGCCTCCGGGCCCAGGACGCGGGCAGCGCGGCCGCGGGCCCGGTCCAGCGCGGTGGGTGAGACGTCGGCCGCCGTCACCCGCCAGCCGCGCGCGGCGAGCCACACCGTGTCAGCGCCCTCGCCGCAGCCCGCGTCCAGCGCCGTGCCGGGCGGCAGGTCCCCGGCCGTCTCCCGCAGGTACAAGCTGGCCTCGGCGCCGGCCCCGGCCGGAGCCGCACGGTACCGCTCCTCCCAGTACGCCGGGCCGAATTCCCTGCCGCTGTGCTCTTCCGGCACGCTGACCACCTCCGCGGCGACCATGCGCCCTCGCAGACCGGGAAGGCAATCTCTGTTGCTGTTATGACAAGCTGGCAGGTATGGACGACGAGCTCGATCAGGCGCTCAGCGCGGTCGGTCCCCGGCTGCGCGCGCTGCGCCGCCAGCGCGAGCGCACCCTGGCGGAGCTGTCGGCGGCGACCGGCATCTCGGTCAGCACGCTGTCGCGGCTAGAGTCGGGCTCGCGGCGCCCGACGCTGGAGCTGCTGCTGCCGCTGGCCAAGGCGTACGGCGTCACGCTGGACGAGCTGGTCGGCGCGCCTCCCACCGGGGACCCGCGGGTCCACCTGCGCCCGGTGACCCGCGGCGGGATGACCATGCTGCCGCTGACCCGCCGCGCCGGGGGCATCCAGGCGTACAAGCTGGTGATCCCGCCTGCCCCGGGGCGGGAGCCGGATCCGCAGACCCATGAGGGCTACGAGTGGCTGTACGTCCTCAACGGGCGGCTGCGGCTGATCCTGGGCGAGCACGACCTGGTGATGGCGCCCGGGGAGGCCGCCGAGTTCGACACCCGCCTGCCGCACTGGTTCGGCACGGCGGACGGCGAACCGGTCGAGATCCTGAGCCTGTTCGGCAGGCAGGGCGAGCGCGCGCACCTGCGTGCCCGCCCCAGGTCCCGGCCGTCGGCTACCCGGCGCTCTCCGGGAGCGGGGAACGGCTGACGCGGATCTTGGACTGGCCGTGGGGCCGCTTCTCCCAGTCGTCCATGAACCGCGCGTGCAGGCCGTGCTTGCGGGCGAGCCGCAGCAGCGTCTCGGTGCGGTAGTAGAAGTCCTCGCGCAGCACCTGGTGTTCGGCTCCCTCGGTGCGGTCGAAGGTGAAGTCGAAGAAGCCGTCCTTGGTCAGCACGCGTCCCACGTGGGACAGGCACTCCTCGATGACGGGCAGCGGGGAGTGCGAGAAGACGCTGTGGGCGTGCACGACGTCGAAGTAGTCGCCGGGCAGGAAGTCCAGGGTGAGGTCGCCGGTGAGGGTCAGGTGCGGCAGCTTGTCCTGGAGCCCGCGCTCGGTGAGCGTCTTCTTCGCGGCGATCAGGATGTCGGGGGAGATGTCGATGCCGTAGTAGTTGCCCGCGTCGAGGTAGTCGATGAACCACCAGCCGCCGCGCAGGTTGCCGCAGCCGATGTCGAGCATCCGGTGGCTGGGGCGCAGGCCGTGCTCCAGGAGGTAGTCGAACTGCATCTTGCCCAGCGCCAGCCAGCGGTCGTGGGTCTGGCTGCCGACGGCGGCCTCGGGGCTGCGGCGGGTGTCGGAGGCCATGACGGCCCGGTAGTAGCCGACGTGGTCCTGGCGGTGCTGCCAGCGCAGCCAGGCGTCGCGGGCGGCGCGCCGCAGGTAGGGCGGGACGCGGCCCGGGTGGCGCAGGGCGTAGCCGATCTTGTGGCCGAGGCGGGAGCGGTTGCGGGTGAGCTTCTGCTGGGGGGAGGTGCCGGCGGGCATGAGGGAGTCTCCGTGACGCGGGCGGAACGGGGAACGCGGGGCGCGCCTGCCCCCGCGGACGGCGCTGTGCGGCGCCGGACCGGGGCGGGTGCCCCGTCCGGCGCCGCGTGACGCGGGCGCGGGTGCTGCGGCGCGCGGCGTATGCCCGCCGGCCGGTGCCGCCAGGGCGCCGCGGGCCCGGGGCGGCCCGCCGGGCGGCGGCAGGCGCCGCTGTCCCGGTCGGTGCCGCGTCCGGCCATGTCACTGTCCCTTCACGATGAGTCACCGTAAGGATCAAGCGCGGGCGGACGGCTGTCAAACCGCGGGCCGCCCGCCGGGCGGGCCCCGGTCAGCCGGTGAACTCGGCGAAGACCCGGGTGTACTCCCAGTCGGACTGCGAGACGCCGGAGCAGGAGGCCGAGGAGCCGCCGGTGCAGTTCCGGTCGCGGTTGACCGACCAGAACGCCAGGCGCGCCAGGCCGTTCTGCTGGGCGTAGCCGAGGATGGTCTCGAAGTCGGCGACGGTGACCGTCTCGCCGACGTCGGTGAGGCCGTTCATGGAGGAGATGCCCATCACCTGGTACGCCTCCTGCTGGGTGTAGCCGTAGGCGGAGCGCAGGGCGGCGTTGAGGCCCTCGGCGGCGGTGATGGTCAGCTGCCCCATGTCCTGGCCGGTGCCGCCGAAGTTGAACGGCATGATGGTCCAGGCGTCCACGGTCAGGCCGGCCGCGGCGGCGCGGTCGATCAGGCTGGTGTCGGGGCCGGACTGGTAGGAACCGATGGTGACGTACACCTCCAGGCCGGGGTTGGCGGCCTTGACGGCGGCGAGCGCGTCCACCGTCCGCTGCTGCGTGGCCGGGTCGTCGTACGCCTCGGCCTCCAGGTCGATGTCGATGGCGGTCAGGCCGTAGGCGTCGATGACCGCCTGGTAGGCGGCCGCGAGTTCCTCGGCCGTGGCGCAGGAGCTCTCCAGCTTGTTGCCGCTCCAGCCGCCGAAGGACGGCACGACGTCGCCGCCCGCCGCCCGGATCTGGCTGATGAGCTGTTCATCGGCGCCGCCGGTCAGCGGGCGGGCGCCGTCCCACTGCGGGTCGCAGTAGCCGTTGGAGAGGATGAAGGCGAGGGTGAAGTGCCGCACGCCGGTGGCCTCCATCACGGCCAGCGGGTCGGGCGGGTCGCCCCAGCCGTTGTAGAAGTAGGGGGCGAACGGCATGGCCGAGGCGGCGGGTGCGGGTTCCTCAGCCGCCGCGGCCGGCGAGGACGGGGTGGCCGCCGCGCCCAGGGAGAGCAGTGCGGCGACGAGCACGCCGATCCGGCGGGCCCGTCCGGTGCGCTGTGGGGGTGTCATGAGAGCCATCCATTCGTCGATGACATGACTGCGTCAAACGGCCATTAACAAGGGCCCGGGCCGCCGCGTCAAGACTTTGGACTAGACCAACCGCGGAATATGGTCTAGACGACTCAACAGAGCGTCAAAGTCCACCAGTTCACGGTTACCGGGCGGTTCACACCGGCCTGGGCGCGGACAGGTTTCCCAGCAGAAGGCGGTGCGGTGACGGCGCCCGCCACCGCACCCGCACCTCCCCCACCCCCACACCTCTCGGGAGGCAACTTTGCACAGGAAGATCACCGCCGCCGCGGCGGGGGCCGGGCTCGCCATGCTCTCGGCCCTCGCCACGGCCGGCAGCGCCGAGGCGCACGGATACACGACCAGCCCCACGAGCCGTCAGGCGTTCTGCGCGCAGGGCGCGGTGAGCGACTGCGGCGAGATCGTCTGGGAGCCGCAGAGCGTGGAGGGCCCCAAGGGGTTCCCCTCGGCCGGGCCCGCGGACGGGGCGATCTGCTCGGGCGGAAACTCCCGGTTCTCGCAGCTCGACGACCCGCGCGGCGGCGCCTGGCCGGCGACCGACGTCAGCGCGGGCCAGAGCATCTCGTTCACCTGGACGTTCACGGCGTCGCACAGCACCAGCGACTTCCGGTACTACCTGACCAACGACTCCTACGACCCCAGCCAGCCGCTCACCCGCGCCGACCTGGAACCCGAGCCGTTCCTGACGGTGTCGATGGACGGCGCACAGCCCGGTGAGACCGAGACGCACACCGGCACGCTGCCCGCGGGCAAGTCCGGCCGGCACCTGGTGCTGGCCGTGTGGGACATCGCCGACACGGGCAACGCCTTCTACGCCTGCTCGGACGTGCAGTTCTGACGCGGGCACAGCCCGCACGGCACCCGGCGCCGGGGCCGCCGCCCGCGACGGCGCGGGCGGCGGGGCCGGCGCCCGCGGCCGTCTCAGCCGCCCGCCGCCGGGGCCGCGAACGACTCCCAGAAGGCGGCGTAACGGCTGCTGCGGCGCAGCAGTTCGTCGTGCCGGCCGTCCTCCGCGATCCGGCCGCCCGCCAGGAAGACCACGCGGTCGGCGCGGCGGGCGGTGCGCGGCCGGTGCGCCACCATCACCACCGTGCGGCCCGCCATCAGGCGCTCAATGCCCTCGTGGACGGCCGCCTCGCTGACCGGGTCCAGCGCGGAGGTCACCTCGTCCAGCAGCACGATGGGCGCGTCCTTCAGCAGCGCCCGCGCGATCGCGACGCGCTGCCGCTCCCCGCCCGACAGCCGCGCGCCGCCCTCCCCGACCCGGGCCTGCCAGCCGCCGGGCAGCCGCTCGACCACCTCGTCCAGCCGGGCGGCGGCCGCGGCGGCCCGCACCTCCTCCGGGGTGGCGCCGGGCCGGCCCAGCCGCACGTTCTCCTCGATCGTGCCGTCGAAGAGGTACACGTCCTGGAAGACCAGGGCGATCCGCGCCATCAGCGTCTCGGTGCTCAGCTGGCGCACGTCCACGCCGCCGATGCGCACCGCGCCCGCGTCCACGTCGTGGAACCGCGCCAGCAGATGCAGCAGGGTGCTCTTGCCGGCGCCCGAGGGGCCGACGACGGCCAGCCGCTGCCCCTGCGGCACGGACAGGTCCAGGCCGTCCAGCACGGTGCGGTCTCCGCGCCGGAAGACGACCGCATCCCACCGCAGGTCGTGCCCCGTGGGCTCGGCCGGCTCGCTCGGCCGCGGCAGCGGCTCGGTGCGCAGCACCTCGTCGAGCCGGGCCAGCTCGGCGCGCCCGGCGCGCAGCTTGCCGCCGGCCTCGGCCAGCGACAGCAGCGGGTCGGCGCAGCGCGCGGCGAGCACGAGGACCGCCAGCGTCTCCGCCGCGCCCGCCTGCCCGCCCAGCGCCAGGCAGGCGCCCAGCACCAGCAGCGCCGTGAACACTGCCTGCACGATGAGGGTCAGGCCCAGCACACCGGGCAGCGCCGACAGTGCCGTGCGGCGGGAGGCGCGCTGCACTCCGCGCAGCGCGTCGTCCAGCAGCCGGAAGCGTTCGGTGGTCCGGCCCCCGGCCCGCAGCACCGGCTGGGCCTGGAGGTACTCGATGACGCGCCCGCTGGCCTCCCGTTCGCGCGCGGCGCGCTCCGCGTCGGCGGCGGCCATCGCCCGGCCGGTGCCCGCGTGCACCAGCGCCACGACGGGCGCGGCGGCCAGCGCGGCCAGCCCCAGCTGCCACTGGAAGGCGAGCATCACCACGGCGGTCGTCAGCGGCGTGACGCAGGCGGTGACGAACGGCGCCAGCAGGTGGGCGAGCACGCTCATCGCACCCAGCACGCCGCGGCTGGCCAGGACGGACACCTCACCGACGCGGTCGCCCTCGTACCAGCCGATCGGCAGCCGTGCCAGGTGGTCGCCGAGGCGGTGGTACACCCCGCGCAGCAGCGCGCCCCCGACGCGGAAGCCCGCCAGGTCGCTGGCGTAGCGCAGCACCGCGCACACCGCGACGGCGGCGGCGAACGCCCACACCCAGGGCCAGGCGTCGCCGGGGTCGTCGCCGAACAGCGCCCGCAGCACGGGAACCAGCAGCGCGCAGGCCAGGCCCTCGGCGACCGCGGCCGCCGTCATCAGGGCCACGGCGCGGCGGACCGGTCGGGCGTGCTCACGGCCGAGCACGCGCAGCAGCAGGCGGATCATCGCGGATCGTCTCCTTGCGGGGCGGCGGCGGTACTGACCACGCCGCCGGCCGGGTGGTGGGACCGCCAGAAGGCGGCGAACGTACCGTTGCGGGCCAGCAGCTCGTCCGGGCTGCCGCGCTCGGCGACCCTGCCGTGCTCCAGCATCACGAGGGTGTCGGCGCCGGCGACCGTCTCCGGCCGGTGGGCGATCACCAGGACCGTCCGCTCCCGGCCCGGCAGCTCGGTCAGGGCGCGGCGCACGGCCCGTTCGGTCGGCGGGTCGGCGAACGCGGTCGCCTCGTCGAGCACGAGCACGGGCGTGTCCGCGAGCAGGGCGCGCGCCAGCGCCACCCGCTGCGCCTCGCCGCCCGACAGCCCGGCCTCCTCGCCGATCACGGTGTCGTAGCCGCGCGGCAGGCTGAGGATGCGCTCGTGGATCTGCGCCCGCTGGGCGGCGCGGACCACCTCCTCGCGGCTGGCGTCCGGCACGGCCAGGGCGATGTTGTCGGCGACGGAGGCGCGCAGCAGCCGCACGTCCTGGAAGACGAAGGAGACCGTCCGGTACAGCTCGCGGCTGCTGAGGTCGCGCAGGTCGACGCCGCCGAGCGTAACCGAGCCCTCGGTGGGGTCGAAGAACCTCGGCAGCAGCCGCACCAGCGTCGACTTCCCGCTGCCGGACGGGCCGACGAGCGCGGTGACCGTGCCCGGTTCGAGCGTCAGGTCGATGCCCCGCAGCACCTCGTGCCCGGATTCGTACCCGAAGCGGACGCCGCGCAGCTCGATCCGGTGGCCCTGGGGTGCACGCGGGTGCGCGGGCTCGGGCAGCGGCGGCACGGCGAGCACCTCGCGGATGCGGCCGGCGGCGTGCCAGGCGGCGCGGGCCTCGTCGAAGCCGTGGCCCAGCGCGGCGACGGGGGCGGTCAGCCCCAGCCCGAGCAGCAGGAACGGCAGCAGGTCGGCGGGGGGCATGCCGCCGGAGGTGATCAGCGCGGTGCCGCCGGTGAGCACGGTCAGCAGCACGAACGGCGGCGACAGCACCAGCTGCATCGCGGCGGCGATCGGGGCCATGCCGCGCACCCAGCGGGTGAAGACGGTGACGAAGTCGTCGGCGGCGGACCGGAAGCGGCGGTAGGCGCGCTCTCCCCCGCCGAACGCCTTGACCACGGCGATGCCCCGCACGAACTCGACGGCGGCGCTGGCGATGTCCCCCATGGCGCCGTCGAACTCCTCCTGCTCGCGCTGCCGCGCCGGGGTCATCATCAGCGGGACCATTGCCATCGCGAGCACGACCGGGATCAGCGTGATCAGCGTCAGCCGCCAGTCGACGGTCAGCAGGTAGACCAGGGAGACCAGCGGCACGGCGAAGGCGGCGGCCAGTTCGCCGGGGCTGTGGGCGATGAACGGGTGCACGGCGCTGACGTCGTCGCCGACCACCTTGGCGAGTTCGCCGGTGCGGCGGCGGGAGAGCCAGCCCAGCGGCACCCGCCCCAGCCGCGCGGCCAGCTGGCGCCGGAACGCCAGCTGGACGCGGGTGTCGAGCAGGTGCCCCAGGCCCGAGGAGGCGGCCGTGGCCAGCAGCCGGACGAACAGCCCGGCCGCGCCTATGGCCACGGCGAGCCAGACGCGGCCCTCGTCGGGCGGCCCGGGTGCCAGCAGGGCACGCCCCACCTCCGCGACCGCCAGCAGCGGGGCCAGGCCCGCGACCGCACCGGTCACTTGCAGGGCCATCACGGCGGCGAACGTCCCGGCGTAGGGGCGCAGCAGCCCGGCGGTGCTCCCAGCCGTATTCCTGGTGGTGGTCCCGGAGCCGCTGCCGGCCGCCGCCGTTCCGGCGGAGTCGGTAGTACCCATCGCGCGGCCTGCCCGTCAGGCGGCCAGCGCCCGGCGCAGCACGTCGCCGAGCTCGGTGATCTGCCGCTGGGACACCTCGGCGGACAGGATCGCCTGCGAGCCGTGGAAGGTGCCGGGCCACTGGTGGAGTTCCACGGAGACGCCTGCCTGGAGCATGCGGAGCGCGTAGTCGATGCCCTCGTCGCGGGCCGGGCAGAACTCGGCGGTCGCCAGGTAGGCGGGCGGCAGGCCGGCCAGGTCGGTGGCGCGGGCCGGGGCGGCGTAGGGGGTAGCCGGCGCGCCGCCGAGGTAGTGGCGCCAGGCGTCGGTGGTCTTGTCGCGGGTCATCCAGGGGGTGTCGGTGAAGTTCCGCTGCGACCAGGTCTCCTGCCGGTCGTCCAGGCCGGGCTGGTTGAGCAGCTGGAAGCAGATGGCCGGCCCCCGCTCGTCGCGGGCGCGCAGCGCCAGCCCGGCGGCGATGCCGGCGCCCGCGCTGTGGCCGCCGACCGCGATCCGCCCGGCGTCGAAGCCGAGTTCGGCGGCGTGCTCGGCCGCCCAGGCCAGCGCGGCGTAGGAGTCGTCGAGTGCAGCGGGGTACGGGTGCTCGGGGGCCAGGCGGTAGCCGACCGAGATGACGACCGCGCCGGCGTACTGCGCGAGCCGGGCGGCCCACGGGTGCTCGGTGTCGAGGTCGCCCATGACCCAGCCGCCGCCGTGCAGCCAGATGATGGCGCCCTGGGCCTGGTGCGGGCGGTAGACCCGCACCGGCACGGCGGGGTCGGCGGGGACCGTGCGGTCCTCGATCTCCATGCCGGAGGTGTCCGGTGCCGGGACGGCGGCGGACAGCTCGGCCAGGTGCTTGCGCGCGGTCACCGGGTCGGACAGGTCGGCGCGGGGAAACAGGGGCAGAAAGGCTTCCAGTTCGGGATCCATGGCGCCCATCCTCACCGGCGGCGCCGGCCGGGGTCATCCGCCGCCCGTCGCGCATGCGCCGCGGGCCGCGCGACGGGCGTCGCCTATCCTCGCGCTTTATGGAGGCAATCGCCCAGCGGCTGTCGCACCTGGACAGCCAGGCCGAAGGCGCGCTGCGCGTCATCATGTTCTACGACACGCTGATGCGCCGGCGGGTGGATCTCGGCGCGCTCGGCCGCGCCTCGGCGGCCCTGGCCGAGTGTGTGACGGGCATCCGCCTCCACGGCACGGGGCACGTGACGCGGGTGGGCCCCGACGGCCGTCCCGCGCCCGCCGCCGACCCGCTGCCGGCTCCGTCGACCGCGGTGCCGGTCACGCTGGACGAGGAGGAGATCGGCACGGTCTGGCTGGAGCGCGACGGCCGGCCCAGTTCCCTGGACGATCTGCTGCTGGAGCGGCTGGCCCTGGCGGTGGCGGCCGTGGTCGAGCGGTACGGCCCCGCCCGTACCACCATGGCCGACCCGGCGCTGGTCGAGCTGGCCGTCAGTCCGGGCAGCGACGAGGCGGCCAGGGCCCGCGCGCTGCGGCTGCTGGGGTTCGGCGCCGGCGTGCCGGTCCGCGTGGTGGCCGTGCGGGCGCGGCAGCCGCTGGACCAGGTCGCCGCCGCGGTCTGCTGCGGCCGCCTGGCGAAGGCGGCGCCGCTGACCGGGACCGGCGTCATCCTGGCGGCCGCCGTGGACGCCGGCCGGTTCCCGGCGGGTGTGCGGGCGGGCATCGGCGGCGCCGGGGCCGTGGACGCCTCCTGGCAGCAGGCCCGCACCGCCCTCCGGTTCGCCACGCCCAGCCAGCCGGTGGTCCACCACGACGCGCTGGGCGCGCTGGCGCTGCTCGACCGGATCCCGCCGGACGCCGCGCGGGAGAACGCGGACGTGGCCGCCGTCGCCCGGCTGGCCGCGGACCCGGAGGACGTGCGGACCCTGGACGCCTACTGCGCCACCGGCTCGCTGCGCCGGGCCGCCGGCCTTCTCCACCTGCACCACAGCAGCGTCGCGCGGCGGCTGGAGCACATCGGTGAGGTGCTTCGTGTCGATCTGTCCGAGCCGTCGGGCCTGCTGCGCGCCCGGCTGGCCCTGACCACGTGGCGGCTGCTGGAGGACTGAGCGGCGGGCCCGGGAACGCGAGGGGCGCGGCGGCCGGTGGCCGCCGCGCCCTGGTGCGAGCGTCCGGGACGCCGCGGGAGGAAGGTCAGTAGACCGTGATGTTGGAGCTGCCGGAGCTCTGGTAGCCCTCGGTCGCCATGATCATGTAGTAGGCGAAGCTGCCGAGGTTCATGCCGGCGTTGGCCCAGGCGTCGAAGTGGGTGCCGGTGTTGATGGTGCCGCTGGTCCGCGTCCCCTGGTTGACGCTCCAGTACTGCGGGAAGGTGGCGGTGCCCTCGACGGAGGGAGCGTCGTACCGCATGGTGTGGTACAGGTCGTAGGTGGCGCCGTCGCTGCTCACCGAACCCCGGTACTCGCCCGTCGGCCGGTAGGTCCCGTAGGCCTCGACGATGTAGTACTCGACGAGCGGGTTGGTGGTCCAGCCGTAGAGGCACAGGTAGCCGTTGCCGGAGGGCCAGAAGTCGCCCGAGTAGGTCACGGTCCGGCGGCCGCCGTTGGCCCAGCCCTTGCCGCAGACGAAGTTGCCGGTGTTGCTCCACTGGGTGCTGTAGCTGCCGCCGCCGTTGAGGGTCATGGAGACCGTGCCCGGCGCGTCGGTCCAGAACGAGTAGTAGTACCCGTCGTGGGTGCCTTCCTGGTTGTCCCAGATGACCTGCTGGGCGTGGGCGGTGCCACTGGTCAGCATGGTCGCGGAGCCCGCCAGCGCCAGGGCTCCCGCGCCGCCGATGAAGCCGCGCCGGCTGAGCGAGGGCATGGGCATGTTGTTCTTCTTCATGCTTCCTCCTGGGGGTGGCCGCCGCGAGCCTGGACCGTGGGGCGGCTCCAGCGGCCTGTCGGTGGGGGGTTGCCGCCGCCCCCCTTGGGCGGCGTGCCCGTGACGCGTACGCTCAGCGGCCGACGAGCGCCCGTCACGGAAGTGACGACCCGGTTCGACAGCGGCGCTGCCCTGTCGAAGCCATGACAAGGTTCATGCGGGGTCCTTGAGTTGTCAACAGTTCTCGCAAGGATTCCGGAAGCTCTCGGTCGCCTCGTTTCCCTCACCGGCTGTCAACACCACTGGTCGTCCGCTCGTCTGCTGCAATCCCGATCAACCCGCTGGCGCGCTCAACCTAAAGCGGAGACCAAGCCGATCACTCAGCTCCGAAAATTTTTCAACAGTGTTCCGGCCCGCCGCGGGCAGCAGAGAACCCCGCCACCGGCCGGCGGCCGGTGGCGGGGAAAGTCGCCGGGCAGCCGGCGCGCGCAAACGGTCAGTTCCGGTCGGCTGGAGCGGCCGTGAGATCCCCGGCGGCCCGGGCGCCCGG
>k87-313589_pt1 | contig 11547 bp, 12 predicted proteins | sample MGYA00084031_6733416 | MGnify analysis MGYA00084031
ACATAATCCCCCGCGGAATGCCGCGCTTTTGGGCGGCGACGATCTCCATCAGCGGATGAGAGCTCACACCCGCCCCCTCCCTACTTCCCCGGCGGGGCGTCCTCGCTGCCGCCCCCGCCGCGACGCCTGGCCAGCTCGGCAAGGAGCGCCTCCAGCTCGACGCCCTCCTCCACCAGCAGGACCAGCAGGTGGTAGAGAAGGTCGGCGCTCTCCATGACGAGGCCCTCCCGGTCCCCGCCTTTGCCGGCGATGATCACCTCGGCGCTCTCTTCCCCGATCTTTTTCAGGATCTTGTCGACGCCGGAGCGGAACAGGTAGGAGGTGTACGAGCCTTCGACGGGGCGCTCCTTGCGCGAGGCGACCACCTGGTAAAGGTGCTTCAAGATCCCCTCGCCGCCGGCGGCGCCGTAGACGCGCTCCGGGTCAAACGTGCGCGCGGGGCCGGCCTGCTCCCGGCTGGCCCGCTCGCCGGTTGAGACCGGGTAGTGAAAGCAGCTCTTATACCCCTCGTGGCACGCGCCCGGCCCCTCCTGGTCGACCCGGATCAAAAGAGCGTCCTGGTCGCAGTCCGTCAGGATCTCCCGCACCCGCTGGACGTGGCCCGAGCTTTCACCCTTTTGCCACAAGCGCCGGCGGCTGCGGCTGTAAAACCACGTGTACCCCGTCTCCAAGGTCCGCGCCAGGGACTCCCGGTTCATGTAGGCGACCATCAGCACCTGGCCGCTCTCCGCCTCCTGCACCACGGCCGGCACCAGGCCGTTCTCGTCGAAGCGCACGTCGTCCAACCTCATGAGCCTCACACGTCCTCCGTTTGTCCTCCGGCGACCGGCCGGCGCGCGGCGCGTCCGGTTTGCGGCCGTCTTTGCGCCGGCACGCCTACAGGCGCACGGGCACCCCGTGCGCGCGCATGTACGCTTTGGCCTCGGCGATGGTGTACTCGCCGAAGTGAAAGATGGAAGCGGCCAGCACCGCGTCGGCCCCTCCCACCTTGACCCCGTCCACCAGGTGCTGCAAGGTGCCGGCGCCCCCGGAGGCGATCACCGGCACGCCCACCCGGCAGGCCACCGCGCTGTTCAAGGCGTTGTCGTAGCCGTCTTTCGTCCCGTCGGCGTCGATGCTGTTTAGCACCAGCTCGCCCGCCCCCAAGGCGACGCCCCGCTCGGCCCACTCGAGGACGTCCATCCCGGTAGGCTGCCGGCCTCCGTTGATCACCACTTCCCACCACAAGGAGCCGTCGGGACGGTGGCGGCGCCGGGCGTCGATGGAAAGGACGATGCACTGGCTGCCGAACAGTTCGGCGCCGGCCCGGATCAAGTCGGGGTTGCGCACGGCGGCGGAGTTGACGGATATCTTATCCGCCCCCGCCTGGAGCAGCGCCCGCATCCCTTCGACGTCGGAGACTCCGCCGCCGACGGTGAAGGGGATGAACACCTTCTCCGCCACTTTGCGAGCCACGTCAACCATGGTGCGCCGCCCTTCCGCCGAGGCGGTGATGTCGTAAAAGACCAGCTCGTCCGCGCCCTCCCGGTCGTAGTAGGCGGCCAGTTCGACGGGGTCGCCCGCATCCTTGATCGCCTCGAAGCGCACCCCTTTGACCACTCGCCCGTCGCGCACGTCGAGGCACGGAATCACTCTTTTGGCCAGCATTCTCTCACCCTCTTGCGGCGGCGCGCACGGCGGCGATCGCCTCGTCCAATCGCACGCGCTGCGTGTAGAGCGCCTTGCCCACGATGGCGCCCGCCAGGCCCCGGCCGCTGTAGCGAGCCAGCGCCACCAGGTCGTCGACGCTGGCGACGCCGCCCGAGGCAATGACCGACAGCCCCGTCGCCAGCATTCGCTCCAGACTCTCAAAGTTCGGGCCGGTAAGCGTGCCGTCGCGCGCGATGTCGGTAAAGACGATCTCCCGCACGCCCATCTCCTTCATCGCCAGGGCCAGCTGAAACGCGTCCGCGTCGGCCTCCTCGACCCACCCCTTCACGGCCACCTTCCCGCCGCGCGCGTCGATCCCGACGATGATCCGCTCGGGCCCGAACCGTTCGCACGCCTGCCGGACCAGCTCGGGATGCTGCAGTGCGACGGTGCCCAAAATCACGCGCGCGACGCCCAGCTCGAGCACCTGCTCAATGGCGGCCAGCGTGCGGATACCGCCGCCGGTCTGCACCTCCACGCCGGGGACCGCCGCCACGATCGCCTCGAGGCTGGCGCGGTTTTTCGGCAGCCCTTCGAAAGCGCCGTCCAGGTCGACCACGTGCAGCCGCTCGGCCCCTTGGGCGGCAAAGCCCGCGGCCACCGCCGCCGGATCGTCGGCGAAGACCGTCTCCTCCTCCTTGCGCCCTTGAACCAGCCGGACGCAGCGCCCGGCCCTCAGATCAATCGCAGGGATGACAATCACGCCGCCGCCACCTTCTTGAAGTTCGCCAAAATCTTTAGCCCCACCCGGCCGCTCTTTTCCGGATGGAACTGCACCGCCATCACGTTCTCCCGCTCCAGCGCGGAGGCGAAGCGGACGCCGTACTCCGTCCAGGCGGCCACCGCTGCGGGATCCGCAGGCTCCGCGTAATAGGAGTGCACGAAGTAGACGTACGACCCGTCGGGCACCTCTTCGTAAAGGCGCGAGGGGCGCGCGAAGTGCAGCTGATTCCAGCCGATCTGAGGAACCTTCACGCCGGCGGGAAGGCGCCGGACGCGACCGGCGATGATCCCGAACCCCTTGGGCGCCGGGCTGCCGTCGTCGAAGCGCTCTTCGCTCTCGTCGAGCAGGAGCTGCAGGCCAAGGCAGATGCCCAAGTAGGGCTTGCCGCTTTGGATCGCGGCGATTAAGGGCTCGACCAGACCCTGCCGCTGGAGGTTCTCCATCGCCTTGGCGAACGCGCCGACCCCGGGGAGCACGATGCCGCGCGCGTCCCTCAGCGCCTGCGGCTCGGAGACGACGCGCACCTCACAGCCCACGAACTCCAGCGCCTTCGCGACGCTGCGCAAATTCCCCATTCCGTAGTCGATGACGGCGATCACGCGAGAACCCCCTTGGTCGACGGCACGCCCCTGACGCGCGGGTCGAGCGCCACCGCTTCCCGCAGCGCCCGGCCCACCGCCTTGAACGCCGCTTCGATCATGTGGTGCGCGTTGCCCGCCGCGAGGCAGCGCAGGTGCAAGTTGCAGCGCGCCTCGCTTGCCAGCGCCCGGAAGAACTCCTCGGCCAGCGGCGTGTCGAAGCCGCCCACGGCCGGCACGTCGAACGTAAATCCTGTAAAGGCCAGGTACGGACGGCCGCTCAGATCGACGGCGGCCATGACAAGGCTTTCGTCCATAGGCACGTGGGCCGCTCCGAAGCGGGCAATGCCCGCCTTGTCGCCCAGGGCGTCCCGCAAGGCCGCGCCCAGCACCAGGCCGGTATCCTCCACGGTGTGGTGCCCGTCGACGTGCAAGTCGCCCTCCACCTCGACCTCCAGATCGAAGAGGCCGTGGCGGGCAAACGCGGTCAACATGTGATCAAAGAACCCGATCCCCGTCCGGACCTTCGCCTCGCCCGTCCCGTCGAGAAAGAGGCTGAGGCGAATGGCCGTCTCCGCCGTCGTCCGCTGCCGGCTGGCGCGGCGAGCCGCCGTCATCGTTCGCCACCTCCGTCCCCGCGCGCGGGCGTCCCCGCGGCGCCCTCCCCTTCGGCCCGCCGGATGCGCATCGCCGCCGCATGCGCCCCCAGCTCCTCTTTCTCGGCCAGGAGGATCGCGTCGTCCACCACCCGGGCAAACGCTTGGGCGTTGTACACAATGACGCTCGAGCGGCGCAGAAAGTCGCGCACGCTCAAGGGAGACGAGAAGCGCGCCGTCCCGTTGGTGGGCAAGATGTGGCTGGGACCCGCGATGTAGTCGCCGATCGGCTCCGTGGAATGCGGTCCCAAAAAGATCGCCCCAGCGAACCGGATCTTGGGCAGCAGGCTCCAGGGATCGCGCACCATGAGTTCGACGTGCTCCGGGGCCAGGTGATCGACCCAGCTGCACGCCTCGTCCAGGTCGCGGCAGACCACCAGCGCCCCCCAGCGGTCCAAAGACTCCCGGGCGACCGCGCGGCGCTCCAGGCCTGCCAGCTGCTCTTCCAGTGCCCGGCAGACCGCGTCGGCCAGCTCCGGGCTGTCCGTAAACAGCAGCGCCGCCGCCTCCGGATCGTGCTCCGCTTGGGAGAGGAGGTCGGCCGCCACCCAGTCGGGCCGGGCGCTGGAGTCGGCGACGACGGCGATCTCGCTGGGCCCGTTCAGGGCGTCGATGCCCACCCGGCCGAAGACGGCCTTCTTGGCCAAGGTGACGAAAATGTTTCCGGGCCCGACGACCTTGTCCACTTTGGGAATCCACGTCGTGCCCACGGCGACGGCGGCGATGGCTTGCGCGCCGCCCACCTTCAGGATGCGGTCCGCCCCCGCCTCGACCGCCGCCACCAGCAAATACGGATTCACCTTGCCGCCGGGACCGGCCGGCGTGGCGACGATGACCTCCTCCACCCCGGCCACCTTCGCCGGAACGACGCTCATCACGGCGGTCGACGGAAGGGGCGCCCGTCCACCGGGCACGTAGCAGCAAACCCGCTCCAGCGGGAAGACCCGCTGGCCCAGGATCTCCCCGTCTTCTCCTTCGATCAGCCACGAACGCTCTTTTTGCGCTTCGTGAAACGCCCGCACCCGCCGGCACGCGTGGCGAATCGCCGCGAGCGTACGCTCGCCGACGGCGGCGCGCGCCTGTTCGATTTCCACTTCGTCGACGAAGAGCGTTGCCGGGTCGAGGCGGACGCCGTCGATTCGCTCGGTGTACTCGAGGACGGCCGCATCGCCGTGAGCCTCGACGTCGGCCAAAATCCGCTCCACGACTTGCATGGGGGTGAGCGGCTCGCCGAAGATGCGCTCAATCCGCTCGGCGACGGCGGGCGACACCGCCACCTCCTCAAGGCTTGGCCGGCTCAAGAGGAGGCGCAGCTCCTCAGGGTTTGCCCTCGCTGTGTCGATCCGCTTCAACCCGCCTCCACCTCCGTGCGCAGCGCCGCTTGCAGCCGCCGGGCCAGCTCGCGGATCCTGCGGTACTCCACTTTGTAACTCACCGGGTTGGCGATCAGGCGCAGGCTGCTTTCCATCACGTGCCCGACAATGCGCAGGCCGTTCTCGTGCAGGGTCCTTCCCGTCTCGGTCAGGTCCACAATGGCATCGGCGAGCCCCACCAAGGGCGCGAGCTCCACCGATCCCCCCAAGGGGATCACCTCCACCTGGATCCCCCGCCGGTTGAAGTAGGCTTCGGCGACGCGCGGGTACTTGGTGGCCACCCGGGCGTTGAAAGGCAGGTCGCTGACGCGTTGCACGGGGGAGTCGGAAGGCACCGCCACGATCAGGCGGCAGACGGAAATGCCCAGGTCAAGCAGCTCGACGACGGGCTTGTCAAGCTCCATCAGCACGTCCTTGCCCGAAATGCCGATGTCCGCCGCGCCGTACTCGACGTAGGTGGGCACGTCCATCGCTTTGGCCAAAAAGAAGGTGAGGCCCAGCGCCTCGTCGACCACCGTCAGCTTCCGGGAGACCTCGTTCCAAACGTCGCCTCCGCCCCCCATCGCCTGGAAGTAGGGCAACAGGTCCTCCAGCGGCCGGCCCTTGGGCACGGCGCACGTGAGATTCATCCGATGACACCTCCCGCGGCGCGCCCTGCGGCTCCTTCTCCGGCCTGCGCCGGCTCGAGCGGCCCCGAAGGCGCCGGTCCGCCCTCAGGCGTGACGGCGAGCGCGACCCGCCCGCCTTCGGCGCGGTAAACCCGTCCTGTGCGCTCGATGCCGCGGCGGCTCGCGGCGGCCTGCGCCTGGTCCGCACTCATGGGATCCAGGGCGAGCTCGACGCGCACCCCGCGCGCCCGCAGCAGGGCCGCAGCTCCAAAGAGCGCCTCAACCTCCTGGTCCGTTTCGGTGTAAAGGAATAGGTCAGGCGCCGGCTCGTGGAGGCGCCAACCTTGGCGCTCCAAGGCGAGCATGGCTCGTTCGACGCCCAAGGCGAAGCCTGTCGCCGGGCACGGGGAGCCGAAACGGCCGACGAGGCTGTCGTAGCGCCCGCCCGTGCACAGGGTCAAGCCCAGCTCCGGCGTGTACCCTTCCAGCAACAGCCCGGTGTAGTAGTCAAAATCCTTGACCACCGCGAGATCGATCGCGAGGTGCTCCCCGACGCCGTACGCGCTGGCCAGGCGATAAATGGCCTCCAGCTCCGCTAACGCGGCGACCGCCTTGGGGTAGCGCCCCGCGGCCTCGCGGGCCGCGGCGACCACCTCCGCGCCCCCGCGCATCTCCGGCAGGGCGAGCAGCGCTTCTTTCAGCTCCGTTTCCATCGCCGCTCCTTTGAGCAGCGCTTCGTACCGGACGTAGTCCCGCGCGAGGAGAGCCCCTTTCAGCTCCGCCGCAAGGCCATCGTCGCCCAGCGCTTCGAGGAGGCTGTGAATGTAGCCGATGTGCCCCAAGTCGACGTGGAAGGCGCGCAGGCCCAGCCGCCCTAGGAGCGAGACGGCAAGGGCGACCAGCTCCGCGTCGGCTGCGGGCCCGGCGGCGCCCAGCAGCTCGACGCCCACCTGGGTGAACTCGCGCTGCCGGCCTGCCTGCACCTCGTCGTAGCGGAAGACGCTTCCGACGTAGTAAAGGCGGACGGGCATCTCGGCGGGGGTGTACCGGGTCGCCGCCATGCGGGCGATGGGCGTGGTCATCTCGGGGCGCAGGGCGAGGGTGTGGCCGTCGCGGTCGACGAAGCGGTAAAGCTTCTCGTCGATCTGGGGGCCGTTCCCTTGGACGAGGGCGTCGTAGTACTCAAAGGTGGGTGTGTAAACGCGGCGGTAGCCCCACGCTTCCAAAAACGCGGCGGCCTCCCCTTCGAGGTAGCTCTTCTTGTACCCATCGGGCGGGAGGATATCCTTGGCGCCGCGCGGGGTTTGCACCTTGGTGAACTTCACGCCGCGTCACTCCCACTCGATGGTCGCCGGGGGCTTCGCACTGATGTCGTACACGACCCGGCTCACATGGGGCACCTCGTTCATGATCCGGCTGGAGATGCGCCCTAAGACCTCGTACGGCAGCCGCGCCCAGTCGGCCGTCATCCCGTCGGTACTGGTCACGGCCCGCACCGCCACGACGTACCCGTACGTGCGCTCGTCGCCCATCACGCCCACGCTGCGCGTGTCGGTGAGGACGGCGAAAAACTGCCACATCTGGGAGTCGAGGCCGGCTCGCTTCATCTCCTCGACCACGATCGCGTCGGCCTCGCGCTCGATCGCCAGCCGCTGGGCGTCGACCGGGCCCGTCACGCGAATGGCAAGGCCGGGGCCGGGGAACGGCTGCCGCCAGACGATCTCCCGGGGCAGGCCCAGCTCCTCGCCCAGCGCCCGCACTTCGTCTTTAAAGAGGTATCGCAAGGGCTCAAGGAGCTTCAAGTTCATGCGCTCGGGCAGTCCCCCGACGTTGTGGTGGCTTTTGATCGTCGCCGAGACGCCGGACCCGCTCTCGATCACATCGGGGTAGACCGTCCCCTGCACCAGGTAGCGGACGCCGCCTACCTTCTGCGCCTCCTCTTCGAAGACCTGGATGAACTCGCGGCCGATCCGCTTGCGCTTCTCCTCAGGATCGGCGACGCCGTACAGCCTGGCGAGGAACCGCTCCCGGGCGTCCACGTGAACGAAGCGCGGCCCGAACCGATCCCGGAAGGTGGCGCACACCTGCTCGGCCTCCCCTTTGCGCAGGAAGCCGTGGTCGACGAAGATGCTCGTCAGCTGATCGCCGACGGCCTGGTAGACCAGGGCGGCGGCCACCGACGAGTCGACCCCGCCCGAAAGCGCGCAGACGACGGCGTCGCCACCCACCTGCCGGCGGATCTCCTCGACGGCCGCCTCAATAAAGTTGCCCATGGTCCACGTAGGCCGGCAGCCGCAGATGTCGATGACAAAGTTGCGGATGATCCGTCCGCCTTGCGGAGTGTGAGAGACTTCCGGGTGGAACTGGACGCCGAAGAGGGGACGCCCCGTGGCGCGCATCGCGGCCACGGGCGTGCCGGGCGTGTGCGCCAGCACCTCGAAGCCGGGAGGCGGCGCCGCGACGCGATCGCCGTGGCTCATCAAGCACTCCAGCCCCTGAGCGGCCTCCTCCTCCAGCCCCCGGAAAAGATCGCCGAAAGAGTCCACCTGAACGCGCACCTTGCCCAGCTCCCGCTTGGGAGCCGGCTCCACGGAAGCGCCCAAGCGGCGGGCCATCAGCTGCATGCCGTAGGCGATGCCCAGGACAGGGATGCCAAGGTCGAAGAGGGCTTCCGGATAGGTCGGCGCGCCGGGCGAATCGACGCTGGCCGGCCCGCCCGAGAGGATGACGCCTTTTACGCCCCGCTCCCTCAGGCGCTCGACGGGCGTCGTGTGGGGCCAAAGCTCACAGTACACATGACACTCCCGCACGCGCCGGACGATGAGCTGGCTGTACTGGGAACCGAAATCGATGACCACAATCGTGTCGTGCTGCTGGCTGACGCTGGTCGGGGCGGTGATCTCCACGATTCGTCCTGAGCCCCCTTCAGATTGGGTTTGTTCCGCGCCTCGCAGGCGGGGCGCCGCTTCGCGCCCGGCGCCTTACTCCTTGCCCTGGTACACCCGGGGATGGAGCGCGCCGACGTAGGGCAGGTTGCGGTACCGCTCGGCGTAGTCGAGGCCGTAGCCCACCACAAATTCGTCGGGTATGATAAAGCCGACGAAATCGGGCGTGACCTCCACTTTGCGCCGCTGGGGCTTGTCCAAAAAGACGCAAGCGCGCACCGAAGCCGCCCCGCGCCCTTTGAGGTTTTCCATCAGGTACTTTAGCGTGAGGCCGGTGTCGACGATGTCTTCGACAACGAGGACGTGCGCTCCCTCGATCGAGCTGTCCAGATCTTTGAGGATGCGCACGACGCCCGAGCTCTTCGTCTGCTTGCCGTAGCTGGAGATGGCCATAAAGTCGAGGGTGAGCGGGATGCGCACCGCGCGCACCAAGTCCGCCGCAAAAATGGCAGCCCCCTTGAGAATGACAACAAAACGCAAAGGACCGTCGATCCCGGCGTAGGCCTGGGAGATCGCCTCGCCCAGCTCCTTCACCTTCGCGGCGATCTCCTCCTCGGTTACCAGGACGCGGGTAATCTCGGACTGCTCGGTCAATGGCTTCACCCTCGCGCGGCGTAAATGTTTGACGCTTTATTTTAGCACGCCCCCGGCCCAGCAGCAACCAAAGGAAAATCCCCCGCTCCCGTCGCGCGGACGGGGCGGGGGATGGCAGGCGCAAGGCCAGCCGGCGCTACATCATGTCGCCGCCGGCCGGTGTCTCGGGTTCCTCTTCTTCGGGCTCCTCGACGATCAAGGTTTCCGTCGTCAGCACCATGCCGGCGATGCTGGCCGCATTCTCCAGGGCGGTGCGAGTCACCTTGGTCGGGTCGATGATCCCGTTGGCGACCATGTCGACGAACTCCCCGGTGAGCGCGTTGAAACCGACGCCCGGCTTCTCGCTCTTCACCCGGTCGGCGACCACCGCGCCCTCCGCTCCGGCGTTGGTCGCGATCACCTTCACCGGCTCCTGCAAGGCCCGCAGGACGATGTTCGCTCCGGTCCGTTCGTCGCCCTCCAAGTTGAGATCCTTCAAGGCCGCCGCCGCCTGGGCCAGCGCCGTGCCGCCGCCGGGGACGATGCCCTCCTCAACGGCCGCGCGCGTTGCGGCCAGGGCGTCCTCGATGCGCTGCTTCTTCTCCTTCATTTCCGTCTCCGTCGCGGCGCCCACCTTGATGACCGCGACGCCGCCCGCGAGCTTCGCCAAGCGCTCCTGCAGCTTCTCGCGGTCGTAGTCCGAGTCCGTCTCCTCGATCTCCCGGCGAATTTGGGCGACGCGCCCGTCGATATCCTCCTGCTTGCCCTTGCCGTCGACGATGATGGTCTCCTCTTTGGTGATGCGCACTTGGCGGGCCTCGCCCAGCATATCGAGGGTGACGTTTTCGAGCTTCACCCCCAGCTCGTCGGAGATCACCCGGCCGCCGGTGACGATCGCGATGTCGCCGAGCATCGCCTTACGCCGGTCGCCGAACCCCGGCGCCTTCACCGCCGCCACCTTCAGCGTCCCCCGGATCTTGTTGACGACCAGGGTCGCGAGGGCCTCGCCCTCCACATCCTCGGCGATGATCAAAATGGAGCGGCCGGTCTGAATCACGCGCTCCAGCACGGGCACCAAGTCGGCGACGGCACTGATCTTCTTGTCGGTGATCAAAATGTAAGGCTCTTCGAGGACCGCCTCCATCCTTTCGGGGTCCGTCACCATGTACGGCGACAGGTACCCGCGGTCGAACTGCATGCCCTCCACCACTTCGACGGAGGTGCCGATGGAGTTGGACTCCTCGACCGTAATGACGCCGTCCTTGCCCACCTTCTCCATCGCCTCGGCGATCAGCTCCCCCACCTCCGGGTCGTCGGCGGAGATCGCCGCCACCTGCGCGATGGCCTCTTTCGACTCGACGGGCTTGCTCACTTTGCCCAGCTCTTCGACGACGCGGGCCACCGCCTTCTCCATGCCCCGCTTCAGCGCCTGGGGGCTCGCGCCGGCGGCCACGTTTTTCATCCCTTCGCGAATCAGGGCCTGCGCGAGGACCGTCGCGGTGGTGGTCCCGTCGCCGGCGACGTCGTTGGTCTTGGTCGCGACCTCTTTGAGCAGCTGAGCCCCCAGATTCTCAAAGGGATCTTCCAGGTCCACCTCTTTGGCGATGGTGACGCCGTCGTTGGTGATCGTGGGGGAGCCCCACTTGCGCTCGAGGACGACGTTGCGTCCCTTGGGCCCCAGCGTCACCTTCACCGCGTCGGCCAGGGAGTTCACGCCGCGTTCAAGGGCGCGGCGGGCCTCCTCGCCAAAGAGAAGCAGCATACCCATGTGCAGCCGTCACCTTCCTTAAATACAGCACGAATATCGGATGTGCGAATTAAAACGGCCCTCGTCTACTCCTCCACGATGGCCAGGATGTCGCTTTCGCTCATGATGAGCATCTTCTTGCCGTTCACCTTCACCTCGGTTCCGGCGTAGCTGGCAAAAAGGACGCGATCGCCAGCCTTGACGCTCATGGGCAACCTCTCGCCGTTCGATGCGATCCGGCCCGATCCGGCGGCGACCACCTTCCCCTGCTGCGGCTTCTCCTTGGCCGTATCGGGCAGGTAGATGCCGCTGGGCGTCTTCTCTTCCTGCTCCAGCGGCTCGACGACGACCCGGTCGGCGAGCGGCTTCAGCTGCATGTCGACTCCCTCCTCGCTTCATGAAGATCGCGCGTTTGACGGTGCGCGGCGCAGCCCCCTTTGAAAAGCCAAGCGCCGCCCGGCGTTGCGGCCGGTTGCGAGACCGTTGTTAGCACTCCTTGGGCATGAGTGCTAACCCAAGTCTAATAATAGCCCAGCGCTCCCTGGAAATGCAACCTCTTCATGGGAATTGCTCCCTGCTTCTACGGCGCGTCCGCTTCGCCGGGGCGGGCCCAATCGCCGCGCGCGCCGCCGGTCTTTTTCACGAGCCGTACCT
>k87-602224_pt1 | contig 11544 bp, 12 predicted proteins | sample MGYA00084031_6733416 | MGnify analysis MGYA00084031
AGATTCTCCTGTACCGTCAGATGGGGAAAGAGGTGAAAGTGCTGAAATACCATCCCCATTTTCGATGTGATGCGCTTGATCCCCTGAGGATTTGCATAAACGCCGTCCTTTACGAGGTACTCGCCTTCCACAGCGATGCTCCCGCCGTTCACCTGCTCCAGGTTCACAAGGCTTCTGAGCATGGTGCTCTTGCCCGAGCCGGACGGACCGATCACAGCGACGACCTCGCCTTTGCCGACCTCAAAGGTAACATCCTTCAGCACATCCAGCGTACCGAATGATTTTTTCAAATTGGTTACTTCGATGATCCCCATTCGTCTCCAGTCCCTTACTCAAATTTGAACCGTCGCTCCAGCGATTTGAAAAACAGTGTCAATACGAAAGCCATGAGCAAATAGATAATGCCGGCTATGAAAAAGGGAGCGATGGTAAAGTCGCGGTTGACGGCGGTCTGCGCGAAATAGAGCAGCTCGGGCACAGCCACGGCATACAAAAGCGCCGTATCCTTGACCAGCGTAATCGACTCGTTGGCGATCGCCGGCAGTGCGACGCGAACCATCTGCGGAACAATAATCTTGGTAGTGGTTTGCCATCTGTTCAAGCCGAGCACCTGGGCAGCCTCATACTGCCCCTTGTCAATCGCCAGCAGCCCGCCTCTGAAAATCTCGGCAAAATAGGCCGCGTAGTTCAGGATGAAGCCGAGACAAGCGGCGACGAAGCGATCCATGACGAGGTAGTCGCCGATGACGGGAATGATCGGCAGCCCGAAGCAGATGAACAACAGTTGCAACAGCAGCGGCGTTCCTCTGACCACGTATATATACGTGTGGGCAAACCAGGCAAGCGGCTTGCTCTTGCTGTTTGCCATGAGCGTCAGTACAAAGCCGAGCGGCAAAGACGCGATGATCGCGATGAAGAACAGCAAAACCGTCATCTGTGCCCCTTCCAGCATCGGCACCGTAATATTGATTAGATAATCGATGTTCATCTTTGATTGGCTCCTTGCGATACGCAGCCCGCCTTCTTTTTCCCTTCAAGAAACATGACTGCGCGAAATCTTCCGTTCGTACAAATGGCAAAACCGGATTTGAAAAACAATCCGGTTTCCCTATTATTTTAAAACCTTGTCCTCGCCAAACCACTTCTCGGAAATCTTTGCTGCCGTACCGTCCTGGTTCATGGCATCGAGCGCTTTTTGAAGCTGCTCCAGCAGCTGTTCGTTTCCTTTTTTCACGCCGACTCCGTACTCTTCAGGCGCCAGGCTTTCATCCAGCAGTTTGAAGGTGTCTTTTTCCTTGGACATGTAATAGCGCGCCACCACTTCGTCGATGACGACCGCATCGACGCGGCCGATCTTCAAATCGCTCAGCGCCAGTACATTGTCTTTGAATTCCGTGACGCTGTTCAGCTTGTCCTTAATCGCGCTTGCATTCAGCGCATCGGCGGCAGAAGACTGGGCCTGCAGGCCGACCTTTTTCCCTGTAAGGTCGTCCAGCTTGCTGATATCGGATTTCGCCAGAACCGCTACCACCTGCGCATTTTTCAGATAAGGCTTGGTGAACAGCACCTTTTGTTTTCGCTCGTCCGTAATTGTATATCCATTCCAGATCAGATCAATGCGTCCGCTGTTCAGCTCCGATTCCTTCGCATTCCAATCAATCGGCTGGAAGGTCGCCTTGTAGCCCATCTTTTCTGCTGCCGCCCGCGCGTAATCAATATCAAAGCCGACAATCTCGTTTTTCTCATCGCGGAAACCCATCGGCGCAAACTTGTCGTCAATCCCGATCACCAACGTCTTGTCGTCCCCATTGGCGGAATTGGCGCCGGAACATCCGGTGATCAGCGAGAGGATGATCCCGCACGCCAGCCACAGTGCTCCTATTTTCTTCATCTTGTATACCCCCTGAATAATGGACCGTGTTTAGTAGTTATAAACATTTTTAAGTGCTTCACGTTTAAGAGTGTATACTTTATTACGGTAAATTGCTAATTCGATAATATACTAAAATATCTTCTTTTTGCTGTTTTAGTTCTATCATTCTCGTGATTTCTCACGTTTTCTTTTGTTTTCACCTTTATTGAACTCCTTAAAGGAAAAACTCCCCCATTGATTTACAAGGGAGGAGATGCATTTGCTATTTGTGATTGTGGTTCGACTATCGCCATGCAGCACCGGCCGACAGCTTCTTGCCGGAAAAAAGCAAACAGGCCCGTTACCCGGAAACCTCCTTGGCAAAAGCCAAAGCGCTGCTTGAGGAAGCGGAGCGAGCACGGATCATCGACCGAATCGAGCAGCTGATCCGGGATGAAAACTGGCTCCTGTACGGCTTTCACAAGCAGAAAGAAGCACGCTATCACCCTGCACTGAAAGGATTGTCCATTGAGTCGTTCAGCTGGGTAGACTTTTCGAAATTGTGGATCAAGCGTTGAGGGAGTTGTGGCTTTGCATAGGATAAAAGAACTTTATAAAATTTTACAAATTATGAGAAATGTGCTATTTTCATAAATGGGAAAAATCAGGAAATCAAAAGGTATAATCGGAAGGTGAAAGTATCATGGGGGACAGTGTAGGCGTACTTCACTATACGACCATCGGTGATATGATAAAGAGATACCGTGAACGGGAACAACTGACTATCACACAACTTGCCAATCTATCCGGAGTTCACAAAGGTGTAATTTCAAAAATAGAATTGGGCGACACGAAACGCCCTGAACTCAGAACGATCAAACCCATTGCAAATGTTCTGGGAATCCCCTTTCCGGAAATAGTCGAGCAATACATCGAAGTAGAGCGGCGGGTCGATGTGCTACGTGAGCTTTTATTGGAGGTCATTCGTTTTTCGAACCAGACATTGATTTCAAAGGTGGCTCTGAAACTCCTCGAATCGCCTCTAGAAGATACTAATACTGCAATTGAGCAACTGTACGATCTAGCTGATACCCTTACCGATACTGACTCGAAATTAGCGCTGTTTAAATTGATTGTGAGATACTCTCGCGAACGAGGAATCCCTCTATTTATTGCAAAGGGATTGCTGCAAACCTATATGATCGAGCGCCTTGATCTGAAGCGCATGGACGAATCCTATAAAGATGGAGAAGAGATATTACATTATATTGAGTTTCTTTCCAAAGAACAAAAAATTAATTATTACTTCAGAATGGCGCTCCAAGCCTTTGCAATCAAAAAATACAAGCAATGTATCAAATTATGCGAATCGGGTCTTGCACTGGAAACGAATGATACTGAGCTCAAAGCTAGAGCTTATCTGGCTATGATCAACTCCTACTACTTCCTGGATCAATTTGATGCCGTAGAAAAACATCTGGATGTATTTGAAAAATTTGAGTACGACTTTGTTAGCGACTCGACCAAGATCAATCGTGCCGCTACCAAGGTAAGAAAGAAAGAGTATGACGAAGCGATCCCAATGTTGAAAACGTACTTGTGGGAGCTGGCACAAGAAAACAGAATCCATATGGCGAACGAGTTGCTTGATATTTATTTAGAGACCGGAAACTTGGATAAAATCACCGAGTTAATAAAAAAAGAGAAGGACCTACTGCCAAGAAAAGTAGAGACACCCTACAAGCATTTGTCACTAGGGATATATTACCAGAGAAAAGGCTCCTACCAGGTACAAACCGGATTGATTCCCGAAGGAATGGAAAGCTTCATCAAAAGCCTACGAGCATACGGAGAGATTCATGCGCTTGAGGAGATCATGAAATGCATAAATGACATCTTCTCCTTTTTCTCGAAAAATTCCATATCTATTGACATTCAATATGTCACGGAACTAAGCAATGTGTATAATAGTATTACAGGTAAAATTAGGAAGTAGGGAGGAAAGTGAAATGAAAAAAGCACTGATGACTATGTTCTTATCTCTAGCCCTGATGGTAACGGTAGGCTCGTTCACCGCGGGGAAAATTGTCGTTTCCCCTCCTGCCAATTCTGCACCGATTGTTAAAAATGTAGCAGACCCAGGTTATTAATGCGAAACAGTTTTTAGACGAAACGATTGTCGAACGTTCCGTAGAATGTAGGTAAAACTCCCTCGGTGTACCAATAACTGAGGGAGTTTTACTTTATTTTTATATATAGGGTAGAAACCGGGAAAGTAGACGAGAATTGTTGTCCCTCTTCCTGCTAATGTAGTACCGATTGTTGGGCGGCACCTAGGTTATTCATTCAACTATCTTTTTACGGAACGCTTGTCAATGCGTTCCTTTTTGATTTACTCCCTTGTAGATTCTCGTCGAATATTGTAAACAATCACCCATCTCCAATTTTTGTAAATAAATGTGCGACGGCTTGTATACTGGCAAAGAAGATGCATTTATTTCTGTAAAGGGGATGATCCTATGACCGCTCGATGTATCAATGAAAAAATGAAAGAGACATTCCTCATTTCGCCACGCAGAAAAGAAACGTCTCATTTTGTTGCAAGTTTAACCAAATTAGCGAGATGAAAACAGGCAAAACCTCCAAATCTAAAACTGTAAAGAGTGACGATATGGATACAACAGATGAAGTAAAGATTAGTAAAATCATTGAGGACTTAAAAAAACAACTGCTTCATTTGGTCAAAAACAAGGGACTTCAGGATGAAGCCGTCATTGAACTGAGTCAGAAGTTGGACAAATACATCGTGCTGGCTCAACGCAACATGAAAAAGTACAGCCGTCGCTGAAAACTCCCAACCTGCTCCATCACCGGATTGAAAACAGACTGGGAGTTTTTCATCCATTCTTCTGATTAACTTATGAGTTTATATTCCATTGGCCGGGATGTTTTTTCCGTAAAAAATCTCATCCATCTCGATTGTCAAACGATTGGTTATTTCCTCCTGTTGCCGCTCGCTCAACTGCTCCTTTGTCCGTCCGAACAGGTAGTTGTTCAGGTCAAAATTTTTCAGCTTGCATTTTGTATGAAAAATATTCTCCTGGTACACGTTGACGTCGATCATGTGGTACAAGCTTTTTACTTCATCCGGTATGTAATTTTGGATCGAGCTGATGTCGTGATCAATAAACAGCTTGTGGCCGCAAATATCTCTCGTAAAGCCTCTTACGCGGTAATCAATCGTCATGATGTCCGTATCAAACGAGTGGATCAGATAGTTGAGCGCCTTCAACGGCGAGATTTCCCCACAGGTAGATACGTCAATATCGGCGCGAAATGTGCTGATCCCCTCATCCGGGTGGTACTCCGGGTACGTATGAACGGTAATATGGCTCTTGTCCAGCGACATGACGACAGATTCAGGGAGGGGGCCCGGCGATTCCTCGAATGACTCCTCAGGGACTTCTACGACAGGGCCTTCCGATACAAGAAAAGTCACACTCGCTCCCTGGGGAACATAATCCTGTTTTGCGATATTCAAAACGTGGGCCCCGATAATCTCTGCTACGTTGTTCAAAATCGTCGTTAGCCGGTCGGCATTGTACTGCTCATCGATATACGCCAGATAGGCTTCGCGCTCTTCTTTCGTTTCTGTATAGCAAATATCGTACATGTTGAAGCTCAACGACTTGGTGAGATTGTTGAAGCCATGCAAAGTAACGCGCTGCTCAGGTGTCAGATTCATGTTTTTGCTCCTTTGACTGATCTGATGGCTGCGGTTGATATTCCGTCCAGATTGTGGCCATTGCTGTCTGCCGAAAAAACACATTATTTGGTAGGATACCCCGCCTTACCATGAAAATACCACGATCAGCATGTATGGAGAAAAACCGTACCGGTCTGGTGTCTTTAATGCCTGCTTTATCGGAATCTCCTGCGCCTGACAAGAAACGCCGTAAATGTCATCAGGGAAGGGACAGCCAAAGCAAAGCACAGTGTCGCCAGAACGAGAAACACATTTGACAACAGTGTAATCCCCTGCGCTTCGACAATCTGACGGTAGATCAGGTGGAAAACGATACTGAAAATGACGAAAACCGCAGCGAGCATCCTCCAGACACCGATTACCCGATTGTACTTTTCATACATCGTGTTTTTATCCGAGTAAATCGGCACTGTTCCGGGAGGCGCTGAAAAGATATGAAGTTTCCCTTGCGTGCAAACGTGGGACCAGCCGCCCGCTTCGAACAGCTCAAAGTACTCGTTCTGTTCTGACGGCTTGAGTTCATGGACGTCCAGGCTGTATTGCAGTTTTTGCGCTTCACCCTTCCGGAGCCTGTACCCCAAGAAGGCAAATGATTCAAGCAGCCACCCCTGCTCAGCCATTTCGCCAAGCTTTTTCATTTCCTTTTCCTCGGCAAATGCGAGGCCCATCGAACTCATGTAGCGCGTTTTGCCTGTCCTATTCATGATTGATCCCCTCCGTCGCTGATTTCCATGCTGCTTTCCCGTGATCCACCATCCTGGAACGCCGGTTGATCTCGCCTTCGATGATGGTCCTTCCCTTTTCTGTGGCAGTGTAGGTTTTTCGCCGTTCGTCCTCGCCTTCGCCAAGAACGATGTAGCCTGCTTCCTGCATTTTTTTTATCAGCGTATACAGGGTCGCCGGTCCGATCGTAACCTCTCCCTCTGTCAGCTCCTCCACGTATTTCATAATGCCGTAACCATGCCTGGGAGTGAGCAGGGACAACAGGATATAGTAAGCAGAGTCGGTAAGCTGCTCTGTGGCAAACGTATTATTCCGCGACAAGAAAGCACCTCCTATCGTATATCCATTTTCAATGCATCCATTCAGGATATATCCATTAACGATATAGTAAACCACCGTTTTTTCTTTGTCAATGGACGCCTTGCCAAAAAAAGAAGACACCGGCTCCCGCTCCGGTGTCTGGTCCATACCGTATTCATGAAATATCCGCTTTGGCCGGTTATTTAAACCAGCCCTTCTCCTTGAAATGCATAATCGCTTCGATCCGGTTGCTGACCCCCAGCTTATCCAGGATGACGGAGATGTAATTGCGGACCGTCCCTGTTGTCAGGTACAACTGGCTCGCGATTTGCTTCGTATTTTTGCCGTCGGCGATCAGCAGCAGGACTTCCTTTTCACGCTCGGTCAACGGATTTTCCTGACCGTACGCCTCATCCATCAGCTCCGGCGCGTAGATGCGTCTGCCCGCCATGATGCTGCGGATCGAGCTGGCCAGCTCCTCGCTGGGACTGTCTTTCAGCAGATAGCCGTCCGCTCCCGCTTTTAATGCACGCTCAAAATATCCGGCTCTGGCAAACGTGGTGAGGATCATGACCTTGCAGCCGGATGTCTTCAGCTCCTCCGCCGCATCCAGCCCGCTCTTCACCGGCATCTCAATATCCATGATGCAAATATCCGGCTGATGCTGATGGACGAGCTTCACAGCGTCCTCGCCATTGCTGGCTCTGCCAACGACCTTCATATCCTCTTCCAAATCGAGCAGGGACGCAAGAGCACCCAACAGCATCCGCTGGTCCTCGGCAATGACGATCCGAATCATATCCCCGCCTCCTTTTCCGGTTGTTTGAAGACGTTTGGCACACGCAGGACGATCGTCGTCCCGCCGTCTGAAACAATTTCCATGCTCCCGTTTACGAATTCGAGCCGCTCCCGCATGCCCCGCAGACCGTTTCCGCGGTAGCAAGCCGACTCGTCGGCGATGCCGATCCCGTCGTCCTTCACTTTGACCACCAGATCGGTCCGCGATGGCTCGATTACGACCGAACAGGCTGACGCACTGCTGTGCTTTACCACATTCGTCGCTGCCTCCTTTATGCACATCGAGAGCACCGTCTCGGTCATCAGGGAGGTTTTCGTCAAGTTGGGGTCGCCCTCTAGCTGAAAATCAATTTGGGCCGCTTCGAGAATCTGCTTGATGCGAAACATCTCTTCCTCAAGCCGCGTACCGCGCATCTGGGTTACCATTTCCCTGACTTCCTTCAATGCGATCCGCGCCGTCTGGCGAACTTCATTGATTTCAACTTTCGCCCGGTCCGGGTCCTTGCTGATCAGCTTGCCCGCCAGATCGCATTTCAACCCGATCAAAGAGAGCTTCTGTCCAAGCGTATCGTGCAGATCGCGTGCGATCCTCTGGCGTTCCTCCAGCTTGACCAGCTCCGATATCCGCTTATTGGCGTCCTCCAGCTGTCCCTCCAGCTTTTCCCGCTTGTTCCGGTTGTAGGTGGTGACGGGAAGGAGGATCACGGCGATCATGCTGACAAGCACAAACGGCAGCTGGTTGATCATCTGCGCGTTTTTCATGATAAACCCGAGATTGATCGTGACCACGGTACTGACGAGATGAATCGAGTACAGCGTATAAAAACCGACCTTGTTCTGAATATTCCCGATAAAAAACGCCAGGAACAGCGAGAAATATACATAGCCGAACAGCAGCGTCATCGTGATGGAAATGATGATTTGCACACTCGTCCAGAAGTAGATCAGCCATCCCTTGGAGAGAAACGAAAACACGTAGCAGACAAAGAACACGAGAATCATCACAATTCCGCTCACAACCTCAAGTGTAGAGGAGGAGCGGAAGATGAAATAGAACGGAAGGATATAAAAGACGACCCACACATAAGGGCTAAGACCGGTGTTTTTGTGAAGAATTTGATACCACTTCTGCATGATCGCCCACCTTTTCCACTACACTGTCTACATTAAGTGTATATGAAGAGAAAGGTTTTCGCAGGTTTATTTTCCTTCCAGACTGGGACTTCTTCTTGGCAACGGCTCTGGAGCAGATCCTGTTTTATCCAGCAAGTCCTTGATCTCCTTAAAGCTGACAAACGCCTTGTTGCGCTCATCCCACAGCCGGAACTGAAGCGATTTCAAGCTGGTGGCAAGTGTAATCGTTGTGGCCTTTTGCAGCGGAGGCGTGGCATTATGCGCCTTCTCCAGATTGTAGTTCGGAACTTTCGGACTTAAATGATGGACGTGGTGAAACCCGATGTTTCCCGTGATCCATTGCAATGGCTTGGGCAGCTTGTAATAGGAGCTCCCCTCCACGGCCGCTTTCACGTAGCTCCACTCTTCCTCGTTTTCAAAGTAGGAATCCTCGAATTGATGCTGCACGTAAAACAGCCAGATGCCGAGCAGGCCGGAGATGAAGAAGATCGGGCCTTGGATGAGCAGAAACGCTTGCCAGCCCACCGCCCAAATCATCAGTGCATACAAAGCGATGATGGCAACATTGGTCAAATACGTGTTCATCCGCTCCTTGGCTCTCGCTCCTTTGCGGTTAAAACGGTACTGGAGCACGAAGACGTAGATCGGACCGAGCCCAAACATGACAAACGGATTGCGGTAGATCCGATAAGCGATCCGGAGCCACAGCGGGGACGACAGGTATTCTTCGACGGTGAGAATCCAGATGTCGCCGACACCCCGTTTGTCGAGGTTGCTGCTCGTCGCATGGTGGATCGAATGACTATGCTTCCACTGCTCATACGGACAGAGCGTGATCACACCTGTAATGGTGCCAAGTATATCGTTCGCCAGGCGATTCTTGAAGAACGACTGGTGACAACAGTCATGAAAGATAATGAACGTCCGAATTACAAATCCGGCAGCGATAATCAAAAGAGGAAGCGTCAGCCAATACGAAACGGCCAGGCTTTGATACGCTGCGAACCATAACAACAAAAAAGGAACCAGGGTGTTGAAAAGCTGTCTGATACTCGACTTCGTATCGTTCTTCTCATAGGGGGCGACATTCTTTTTCAGAGTAGCTATGTTGGATTCGTGCATTGCGTATTGCCTCCTCGATTTGACGCTTAGAAAACGTTCAGGAACGTAGGGCGCAAATTTTTCTTACTTTCATTATAGAAAGCGCATCCTGTTCACTGTAGTCATAAACGTCAACTTGAGGATATGACATTTGTCATGGTTTTTCAGATTTTATTTCCTGTTGTGGAATTAATTGCTGGTTTGCGGTTTTGAGCAGAGCCGTTCCTTTTTATTTTTGAGCGAGAAAGCATGCATGACGAAGAGACGCTTGTCTATTTCAGCCTTGTCTGTTCAATGGAGAAGGTATCTGCGCCATGGCTGACGGCGAAAGTCTGCAAAGCGTTCAATACCTGTTTTTTCAGTGGTCCGGTGAATTTTACATGAGGTTCGATTTGCAGCAATTGAACCGTCAAATGGCGGCTTTTTTTATCCAGCCGGGGGTCCATGCGGCCGATCAGCCTGTCCCCCGCCAGTATCGGCATCGCGTAATAACCGTACTTTCGCTTTGCGGCCGGCGTATAAATTTCCCAGCGGTACTCAAATGCAAACAGGTCTTCCAACCGCTTGCGGCTCCATAACAAATTGTCCAACGGCGGCAGGAAGTAAACGGAAATGTCTTTGTCGTCATCGGCAATCCCGTCCTGCTCTGCTTCGATGTGAGAACAGAGGCGGCCGCTGTCAGAAGCGAGGATAAAATACGGCTTGGCAAGTCCCTCCACCTCTACTCGCACCACTTCACCCGCTTGAATTCGCCGATCAATCGCCTCCCGCCGTTCTCCCGCACTCAGCCGCTGCCAGCCCAGCCGCGGATCGCTCGGTTCGAATACCCGGTACGCCCGGAAATACTTGTCCAGGAGCGCGCTTAGGGCCTCTCCTTTTTCCATCTTCCGGCCCTGAAGCTCGCCAGGAACGATCCGGCTGGACAGATCAAACAGGCGCTGGTTCCCTTCTCTCCCCACGACCGCTATATGCGCCGCATCCAAAAGCAGATTCAGGACATGGGACGTCGCCTTTGTTTTGGCGCTCACATTGTCCCAATAGCCATGAACTCGCAGATCGGATTCAAATGCTTTGGACGGCAGCGGGCCTTCCTCGCCCAGCTTTTGCAGGACGCCGTCCGCAATCGCTTTGAACTGGTCGAGCTGAGGCTGCACGCGCTCGCGCAGCCGCTGGCGAGTCGGTTCAAAGATCGGGTAATCCTCCATCGGAATGATGCAGGCGGCATTCGCCAGGTATTCGAAAAAAGCTCCGGCCCGAAGCAGCTCATCCAGAACCTCTGGCCGGTAGCCGGGAATCCGCGCTGCCAAGACCAGATGTTGATTAGGGCGGACGGCATTCACCGGATCGATCTGGACACATTCGAGACGCCGGATTGTGTCCCGTACGCGGTCTTGCAGGACTTGTGGCGAGTCAATGGGGGTGCCCTTTTCCGTTTCCGGGCTGCCGAGCAGCATTTGCGTCTCCAGCAGAAAACGCCGGACCGCTCGTTTGGTTGATTTGATCGTTTTCATTAAAGGAACCTCCGAGGCTGGTCATTTCGTTATCCTAGCTCTTTTACCTTCGGGTTTGACAGCTTCTTTTTCGCCGCCACTTCATCCAAAAATTGCGTAAAGGTTGAATGGCCACTGTAAGTTAAAAATAACCATTCCAAAGCTCGGGTCATGGCTATATAAAGCAGTGATACCTCTCGTTCTTCTATTTCTTCCAGCGGGAATGGCATATTTTCGACTGCCACGATAAAAACCGCTCGGAAATCGAGACCTTTTGCACTATCTATTGTAGATATTTTCACTTTGTTTTCTTCACGCGAGAAGTTTCTTTTCGTTTCGGCATTTTCTGTAACCCATGTGTACGGCAGCCCGTGTTGTTC
>k87-983782_pt1 | contig 11543 bp, 11 predicted proteins | sample MGYA00084031_6733416 | MGnify analysis MGYA00084031
ATCGGGTTGGTCCGCAACCTGCTCAGCGCGACCGCGAGCGCCTCCTCGCCGGCGAGGTCGGCCAGCACCGGACGGACGTCGGCGGCGAGTTCCAGGGCTCGCCGGCCCCACTGCGCCGGCGTGTCGACCTCGACGTCGGCGGCGCTGACGTAGACGGTGTGCACCGGCTGCGGTTCGGCCCGGTCACCCGGGAACCCCGCGGCGAGGTCGGCGTCGACCGCGCCGAGGATCTCCTCGATCCGTGACGTGGTCTCGGGGTTCACCGACCCCTCACTCGCCCTCGAGGTTCTGGAGGCGGACCTGGGTCTTGGCGACCAGCCGGCCACTCTCGTCGACCATGTCGACCGCCCACAGCTGCTGGCGACGACCACGGTGGATCGGCGTGGAGGTCGCGGTGATCGTGCCGGAGGAGACCGAGCGCAGGAAGTCGGTGTTGTTGTTGACGCCGACCGCGTGACCGCCGATGCCCGTCTCGTGCAGCCAGAGGAATCCACTCATGCTCGCGACGCTCTCCCCGACCGCGCAGTACACGCCGCCGTGGACGATGCCGAACGGCTGGTGGTGCTTCTCGGTGATCTCCATGGTCGCGACGATCCGATCGGGCCCCGCCTCGACGACCTCGAGGACGGCTACGGCCGGCGCGACGACGCCGTCGAGGATCGTCACGCCCGTCACGCCGGCGAGGTGCTCGCGGCGTGGACGTCGATGCGTCCGGCCGCCCCGCGCATGGCCGGGGTCCGGGCCAAGGGCCTCGGCGCCGGCGAACGCCGCCGAGGCCTGCGCACCCTCGAGCTGGTCCTCGACGCGGCCGGCGGCGTGCCGGACGGATTCGTCTTCACCGTCCCGAAGCTGCGCGACGCCCGGCAGGTCGACGCGGTCAACCTCATCTGCGCCGAGTTCGAACGCGTCCACGGTCTCGACGAGGGCGCTCTCGGCTACGAACTGCAGGTCGAGATCCCGCAGGCGGTGCTCGGCGCCGACGGCCGGGCGACCGTGGCCGAGGCGATCCATCGTGGCCGGCCGCGGGTGCGCGCACTGCACTACGGAACCTACGACTACAGCGCGGCGTGCGGCATCGTCTCGGCGCAACAGTCGCTTGCGCATCCGGTCGCCGACCACGCGAAGGCCGTCATGCAGGTCGCGGCCGCCCAGACCGGGGTCTGGGTAAGCGACGGCTCGACACAGGTCGTGCCCGTCGGGCCGCGCGACGCCGTCGAGGCCGCGGTCCGGCGCCACCACGGCCTGGTCGTGCGATCCCTCGAGCGGGGGTTCTATCAGGGCTGGGACATGCATCCGGGCCATCTCGTCACGCGCTGGCTCGCGGTCGCCGGGTTCTACCGGTCGGCGATGCCCGTCGCGGCCCGGCGCCTGCAGGCGTATGCCGAGCGCACCGGCTCGGACGTGATGGACGAACCGGCCACCGCGATGTCGCTCGCTCTGGTCATCCGGCGCGGGGTCCACGCCGGGGCGTTCACCCACGACGAGGTCGCCGCGATCGCGCCGCTCGTCACCGCGGCGTGGCTCGACGAGTTGCGGTCGGCCGGCGGGAGCCTCGGGGACTGACCTCGGTCTTCGGCCCTTGCGCTCGTCGTCGCCGCGCCGATGACGCCGGTGCGTGGCAGGATGTCGGCTTGTCACCGAAAGACCCGTCACCGACACCAGATACGACCCACGGTCGGCGAACTGCTGAGGAGTGAACCCGGTGCGACTGTCACCGCATGAACAGGAACGGCTGTTGATCTCCTACGCGGCCGAACTCGCTCGACGACGACAGGCCCGCGGGCTCAAGCTGAATCACCCCGAGGCGGTGGCGATCATCACCGACCACGTGCTCGAGGGCGCGCGCGACGGTCGTTCGGTGGCCGAGCTCATGGCCTCCGGCCGTGAGGTGCTCCGCCGCGAGGACGTCATGGACGGGGTGCCCGAGATGCTGCACGACGTGCAGGTCGAGGCGACCTTCCCGGACGGCACCAAGCTGGTCACCGTCCACGACCCGATCTCGTAGTACCGCACCACCCGAAGCCGCTGACGCAACCGAGAAAGGCCGAGATGTCGGGAACGCCAACCACATCGACGAGGTCGTCCGTGGTCCCCGGCGAGATCATCGCCGCCGGGGGCACGATCGAGCTGAACGCCGGCGCCGAGGTCGTCGAGGTGACCGTGGTCAACTCCGGCGACCGGCCCGTGCAGGTGGGCAGCCACGTCCACTTCCCCCAGGCCAACGCGGCGCTCGAGTTCGATCGCGCGCTCGCGCGCGGGCGGCGTCTGGACATCCCCGCGGGGACCGCGGTGCGGTTCGAGCCGGGGATCGAGATGACCGTCGCGCTCGTCCCGTTGGGCGGATCCCGTGAGGTGCACGGGATCTCGCTGGACCCGCCGGGCGCGCTCGGCCCGGTGGCCGACGCCGCCGACGGGAGGCCGTGATGGCGATCCTGGGACGCGACCGGTATGCACAGCTCTTCGGCCCGACGACCGGCGACCTCATCCGCCTCGCCGACACCGACCTGCTCATCGAGATCACCGACGACCTCTCGGGCGGACCGGGGCGCGCCGGGGACGAGGCCGTCTTCGGCGGCGGCAAGGTGATCCGCGAATCCATGGGGCAGAGCCGCGCGACCCGCGCCGACGGCGCCCCCGACACCGTCATCACCGGTGTCGTCGTGCTCGACCACTGGGGAGTTGTCAAGGCCGACCTCGGGATTCGCGACGGACGCATCGTCGCGCTCGGCAAGGCCGGCAACCCCGACACCATGGACGGCGTCCACCCGGACCTTGTCATCGGGCCGACCACCGAGATCATCGCCGGCAACGGCAAGATCGTCACCGCCGGCGCCATCGACTGCCACGTCCACTTCATCTGCCCGCAGATCCTCGACGAGGCGCTCGGCAACGGCGTCACCACGCTGATCGGCGGCGGCACCGGACCGGCCGAGGGCAGCAAGGCCACGACCGTGACCCCGGGCGCCTGGCATCTCGCGTCGATCCTCGCCGCGACCGATCACTGGCCGATGAACATCGCCCTGCTCGGCAAGGGCAACACCGTCAGCGCCGAGGCGATGCACGAGCAGATCCGCGCCGGCGCATCCGGATTCAAACTCCACGAGGACTGGGGGAGCACCCCGGCGGCGATCGACGCGTGCCTGCGGGTCGCCGACGAGACCGGCGTCCAGGTGGCCCTGCACTCCGACACGCTCAACGAGGCGGGCTTCGTCGAGTCGACCCTCGGCGCCATCGGCGGCCGGAGCATCCACGCGTACCACACCGAGGGGGCCGGCGGCGGGCACGCGCCCGACATCATCACCGTGGCCGCGTACCCGAATGTGCTTCCCTCGTCGACCAATCCGACGCGTCCGCACACCGTCAACACCCTCGATGAGCACCTCGACATGCTCATGGTGTGCCACCACCTCAACCCGACGGTCCCCGAGGACCTCGCCTTCGCGGAGAGCCGCATCCGGCCGTCGACGATCGCCGCGGAGGACCTGCTGCACGACCTGGGCGCGATCTCGATGATCGGGTCGGACTCGCAGGCCATGGGCCGCATCGGCGAGGTCGTGCTCCGGACCTGGCAGACCGCCCACGTCATGAAACGCAAGCGCGGCTCGCTGCCGGGCGACGGGCGGGCCGACAACAACCGCGCCCGGCGCTATGTCGCGAAGTACACGATCTGCCCCGCGGTCGCGCACGGATTCGACGACGAGATCGGCTCGGTGGAGGTCGGCAAGCTGGCCGACCTCGTGGTGTGGGACCCCGCGTTCTTCGGCGTCCGTCCCGACCTCGTCATCAAGGGCGGGGCGATCGCCTGGGCGGCGATGGGCGACGCGAACGCATCCATCCCCACGCCGCAGCCGGTCCTGCCGCGGCCGATGTTCGGCGCCGCGCCGAAACTCGCGTCCGCGACGTCGGTCGGCTTCGTCGCGCCCGGCGCCGATCCGGACCTCGCCGGGCGGATCGGCGTCGACCGCCGGCTCGTCCCGGTCAAGAACACGCGGAAGGTCGGCAAGGCCGACATGGTGAACAACGACGCCTGCCCGACCATCGAGGTCGACCCGGACACGTTCACGGTCACGGTCGACGGCGAGGTCTGGGACGCCGAGCCGGTCGCCGAACTGCCCATGGCACAGAGATACTTCCTGTTCTGATGTCCGACCGACCGGAACCCGCCGGCCCGGCGCCGGGGACGCAGTCGCCCGCGCATGCCCCGCTGGCGATGATGCTGTCGCTGGCCGACTCCCGGCTGCCGGTGGGCGGTCACGTCCACTCGGGCGGCGTCGAGCAGGCCATCGCCGACGGATTCATCCGCACCGCAGACGAGCTCGCAGGCTTCCTCTACCGCCGGGTCACCACCAGCGGTCTGGTGACGGGGTCGATCGCGGCCGCCGTCGCCGACGGCAGGCTCGACGTCGCCGCTGCGCAACGGGAGACCGATGCCCGCACCCCGTCGGCGGCGGCGCGCAAGGCCTCGCTGGCGCAGGGGAGGGGGATGGTCCGCCTCGCCCGGAGGATGTTCCCCGACCACGACTGGTCGGCGCACCGCCCGGCGACGCACCTGCCGGTGATCAGCGGGTCGATCGGCGCCGCGTCGTCGTTGTCGGGCTTCCATACCGCGCTGGTCCTCGTCTACACGACGATGAGCGGCTCGGCGACCGCGGGGCAGCGACTGCTCGCGCTCGACCCGGCCGATGTGGCGATCATGATCGCCGAGCTCGGCGCCGAGTGCGAACGCGTCGCGGCACAGGCCGCGGTCGGGCTCGCCGACCTGTCCGATCCGATTCTCGACGTCTTCGCCGAACGCCACGAGCGGCAACCGATGCCGCTGTTCATGTCCTGAGCGCGCCGGCGCTCGGATGCAGTCCCCACCGACCGGACGCCGAACCCACCGAGAGCACAGCCCCACCGAGAGGAGTCACCGATGCCCCCGCATCTCATCGACGGGCAGCCGCACGCCCATGACCACGACCGGCCCCGCCGCAAGCGTGCACCGGGCGAGCCGCTGCGGATCGGCGTCGGCGGCCCCGTCGGCTCCGGCAAGACCGCGCTCGTCGCCGCCCTCTGCCGCCAGTTGCGCGACGAGCTGTCGGTCGCGGTCCTGACCAACGACATCTACACCACCGAGGACGCGGACTTCCTGCGCCGCAACGCGGTCCTGCCCGACGAGCGGATCACCGCGGTGCAGACCGGCGGCTGCCCGCACACCGCGATCCGCGACGACATCACCGCCAACCTCGACGCCATCGACGACCTCATCGAGGCGAATCCGCCCCTGGACCTGATCCTCGTCGAGTCCGGCGGCGACAACCTCACCGCGACGTTCTCGACCGGCCTCATCGACGTGCAGATCTTCGTCATCGACGTCGCGGGCGGGGACAAGGTGCCGCGCAAGGGCGGCCCGGGCGTGACCTTCTCGGATCTGCTGGTGATCAACAAGACCGATCTCGCCGAGCGCGTCGGCGCCGACCTCGACGTCATGCGCCGCGATGCCGAGAAGGTGCGCGAGGGCCGGCCGACCGCGATGATCTCGCTGACCGAGGATCCGGCCGCCACCGACGTGCTGGCGTGGGTGCGTGAACAGCTCGCGGCACCCGTGACGGCCGGATAGCGGTGGACACCCTCGTCGAGATCGTCGCGACCGCCGACCGCGGGGTGCGGCACAGGGCGACAGGCGGTCTCGCCGTCCGGGTGACCGCGCCCGGCCACGCGCAACTGATCGGAACCGCGGCCACGCCGCTCGGCGGCGACGAGATCGTCGTGCGGGTCACCGTCGAACCCGGCGCATATCTCCACCTCGGTAGCGTGGCGGCCGCCATCGCACTGCCGGCACACGATCGCGCCGACTCGCGTGCGCGGTGGGAGATCACGGTCGGGGCCGGCGGGCGGCTGCGCGTCGACCCGCAACCGACGATCGTCGCCGGCGGTGCGTTCCACACCTCGGACATCGTCGTCGACCTCGATCCCGCGGCCACTCTGGACCTTCACGAACACGTGCAGATCGGCCGCGCGTCGAGCAGCGGCGATCCCGACCGGAACCGGCGGGACCGCGCCGGCCGGTGGACGGGCGGTCTGCGCGTCGAGGTCGGGGGGGAGGTGCTGCTGGCGCATCGCGTGGCGCTCGGCGACCGGACGCCGGCGGCGACCGCCGGACACCGGGCCATGAGCAGTGTCTTCCGCCACCCCGACGACCGTCCCGAGGACGTCCACCCGACGGCCTTCGCCGCCCGGCTGCGTCTGGCGGGCGCGGCGACCCTGACGAGTGCCCTCGGCACGTCGGTCGCGGGTACCCGGCGCCTCGCCGACTCACTCGACGCCGCAGCCCTGGTCCCCCACTGAGGGACCAGGGCTGCGGTCGAGAATCTACGGCGTCGGTCGTGCCGTCAACTGGCCTCGGGCTCCTTCTCCTTGGACTTGTCGCCCTCCGTCGGCACCGATCCGGTCGCGGGGGTCTCGTCCGATGACACCGTCCCCGGGTCGGTTGCGGCGGCCGCCCCGGACTTCGCCCGCTTTCTCGCCGCCTCCTCGATCTCGGCGTTCTGCTTCTCCAGCGCCGACATCGCGGTGCGCGCGTAGACCTGCTGCTCGGTCACCGCGAGCTGCGAGCGTCCGCGGGTGGTGAACGCGAAGAACCAGTTGATCAGCGTGTTCAGGCGGTTGCGGAAGCCGACCAGGTACACGAGGTGCAGGGCGAGCCAGCCGAGCCACGCGAAGTAGCCCTCGGTCTCGAACTTCTTCTTGGTGCCCGGGATCGGGACCTGCATCACCGCGGAGTACCGCGAGATGGTCGCCATCGAGCCCTTGTCGAAGTAGCTGAACGGCTTGCGCTGGTCCGGCGTCTGGCCCTTCATCGACGCCTTGATCGCGTCCGCGGCGTAGCGGCCGCCCTGGATCGCGCCCTGCGCGACGCCGGGCACACCGTCGACCGCCATCATGTCGCCGACCACGAAGACCTCCGGGTGGCCCGGGATCGTCAGGTCGGGCAGGACCTTCACGCGGCCGGCCCGGTCGAGCTCGGCGCCGGACTGGTCGGAGAGCAGCTTGCCGAGCGGGCTGGCCTGGACGCCTGCCGACCAGACCTTGCACTGGGACTCGATCCGGCGGGTGGTGCCGTCCTTCTCCTTGACCACGAGGCCGTCGTAGTCGACGTCGACGACCATCGCGTTGAGCTGGATCTCCACGCCCAGTTTCTCCAGGCGGGCCGCGGCCTTCTGCCCGAGCTTCGGGCCGAACGGCGGCAGCACCGACGGCGCCGCGTCGAGGAGGATGACCCGAGCCTCGGTCGGGTCGATGTTGCGGAAGGCGCCCTTGAGCGTCTTGTCGCTCATCTCCGCGATCTGGCCGGCGAGCTCCACACCGGTCGGGCCCGCGCCGACGACGACGAACGTCAGCAGCTTGGCGCGCTCGGCCGGGTCGTGGGACAGCTCGGCCTGCTCGAAGGCGCCGAGGATGCGGCCGCGGAGCTCGAGGGCGTGGTCGATGGTCTTCATGCCGGGGGCGTACTCGGCGAAGTGGTCGTTGCCGAAGTACGACTGGTCGGCGCCGGCGGCCACGATCAGGTCGTCGTACGGGGTGACCGTGATGCGCTCGAGGAAGCGCGAGGTGACGGTCCTGGCCTCGAGGTCGATGTCGAACACGTTGCCGAGGAGCACCTGGGTGTTCTTCTGCTTGCGCAGCACCACGCGGGTGGCCGGCGCGATCTCACCCTCGGCGACGATGCCGGTCGCGACCTGGTAGAGCATCGGCTGGAAGAGATGGTGGGTGGTCTTGGCGATCAGCGTCACGTCGACGTCTGCCTTGGCAAGACGCTGGGCGGCGAACAATCCGCCGAAGCCGGAGCCGATGATGACCACTTTGCGGCGGTCCTTGCCCGCAAGTGCGGGGGCCTGGGAGGCGGGGCGGCTCATCTCCAGACATCTCCTTCTCGCTCGATTGGGGACGGTTCGGCGTCGGTCCCGAGTGGGTTCGGCCTCGGCGGATCAGACCGTCACGGTCTCACCGTATCGGCGTGCGGGCCGACGGAAACCGTACATGCCCACAACGGTAGTCAATGACTCCGAGCACGGCGCGGCCAGTGTGGTGTTGTCCGGCACATCGAGCAGGCGGCAGGCGGACCGATCGGGCAGTCCCGAACCCCTCACGCGCTGCGATGCCGCATCGATGACCAGCGCAGAGAACGCCGGCGCCATTCCGTCTGCAGGATCTCGTACTCGACCTCGTACCGATCGGGGTCGTAGGGAGCGGTGCGCGTGTCGACCGCGTGCCCGGGCGCGTCGGGGGTGCCGCACAGGTCGGAGTCGTCGCACAGGTGGATGCCGGTCAGGCTCATACCGATCTTCTCCATCACGCGTCGCGACGGGATGTTGCTCGCGAGCGTGCTCGCGAACACCCGCTCGGTCCCGAGGTGGTCGAAGGCGAAGGCGATGAGCGCGAGAGCCGCCTCGGTGCCCAGGCCGCGTCCCCACACCGTGCGGCGCAGCCGGTAACTGAGTTCGAGCTCGGTGCGGCTGCTGTGTCGCGGCGTCCGCAGCGACGCCCAGCCGAGGAATGCGCCGGTGGCCGGGTCGCACAGCGCCCACGTGCCCGTCCCGTACCGGCGTCGTTCGGCCTCGGCGCGGGGGAGCACCCACTCCTCGATGACCGCGCGCGGCGTCGGCACGCCGCCGCTGACATAGCGCATGACCTCCGGATCGCTGTCGAGATGCACCAGGTCGTCGATGTCGGACGCGGACACCGGGCGCAACCGTGCCCGCGCCGTGTCGATGTTCACCCCTGGCCCCTCACTGCGGTCGCTCGCGTCGGCGTCGTCCGCATGGCGGCGACGCACCCCGGTTCTCGCCGGTGGTCTTCCGTTCCCCGGTCGCGAGTCTACGGTTTCGACCTGCGGCGGACCGCGCTTCGGCGCGTGCGTGTCACGCCGATAAGGTTGGTCCGTGGCATCAGAATCCGCGGCAGCCGACTACTCCCTCGAGATCCCCATCCACCTGCGGTGGGGTGACATGGACATCAACAACCACATCAACAACGTGCAGATCGCGCGACTCTTCGAAGAGGCGCGAGTGCGCTCGTTCCACACGTGGATCGCCGACGCGCCCCGCAACTTCTCGTTCCTGGTGGTCCGTCAGGACATCGAGTTCCACGCCCCGGTCCACTACTCGACACACCCGGTGACGGTGACGTCGTGCGTCGGCCGGGTCGGGAACTCGTCGTTCACCATGGCACTGCGACTCTTCGACAAGGAAGGGGTCCACTGCGCGTCCGCGGAGACGACCATGGTGGTCGTCGACCCGGTGGCCGGTCGTCCCGCCCCGATCCAGAGTCCCCTGCGCGAGGTCCTCACCAACAGTCTCGGCCGGCCGGTGGAGTTCGGCGGCCGGCGGGGCTTCGCGGGCTGACACCGAGCGGTACGCATGCTGATCCTGCACCGGGCGGAACGGACCGACACCCTCGCCGACGCCCTGGCCGAGGTCCTGTCGACGCCGCTGCGTGACCCGATGCGGACCGAGATCGTCTCGGTCCCCGCAGCGGGGGTCGAACGCTGGATCGCCCAGCATCTCGCCTGCCGCCTCGGCGCCGGCCGCCTCGGCGCCGACGGCATCGCCGCGAACATCGACTTCACCGGCCCGGGCCGACTCGCCGACGCGATCGCCGACGCCGTGCTCGACGGCCGGCGTCTCGACACCGGCACCCCGGTGTCGGCGGAGAACCCGTGGCGTGCCGCGGAACTCACCTGGCCGGTGCTGCGGGTGCTCGACGAGCGGGTCGCCGACCCGGCGCTGACCGTGATCGCCCGGCACCTCGGCTTCGGCGAGGAGGACTCCCCGAACGCCGGGCGGCGTTACGCCACGGCCCGGTTCATCGCCGAGTTGTTCGAGCGGTACGGCCGTTCGCGCCCGTCGATGATCGCCGACTGGGCGGCCGGCCGCGACCTGGACGGGGCAGGTGCCCCGTTGCGCGAGGACCTCGCCTGGCAGGCGGACTTCTGGCGCGCCGTGCGCGCCGAGATCGGCCGGCCGCATCCGGCGGAACGGCTCGACGAGGTGTGTGAACGCCTGCGCGCCGACCCGGAGGCGGCCGATCTTCCCGAACGCCTGTCGGTGTTCGGCCCCACGCGGATCACCGAGTCGTTCCGCAGGATCATCGCCGCGGTCGCCGCACATCACGACGTGCATCTGTTCGTGCCGCACCCGAGCCCGCGGCTGTGGGCGGACCTGCGCGCGCTCGAGGCGGCCCCGGCCGGGCCGGGCGTGCCGCCGCGGCGTCGTGACCGGCCGGCCCCGGAGCCGGACAACCCGCTGCTGGCCGCACTCTCGCGTGACGTGCAGGAGCTGCAGCTGCGACTCGACGGGATCGTCGACACCGACTTCCACCACGAGCCGGTGGACCCGCCGCGGTCCGACACCCTCCTCGGGGCGTTGCAGGCCGGTATCCGCGACGACACCGCCGGCCGTCCGCCCGAACCGGTCGCCGACGACGGCTCGGTCGAGGTCCACGCCTGCCATGGCCCCGAACGCCAGGTCGAGGTGCTGCGCGACCGGCTGCTGCACCTGTTCGACGCCGATCCGACGCTCGAACCCCGCGACGTGCTCGTCATGTGCCCGGACGTCGAGACATTCGCACCGCTGATCCGGGGCGCGTTCGGCCAGACGGGATTGCCCCATCGCGCCTTCGAGCTGCGGGTCCGCCTCGCCGACCGCGGCCTGCGGCACGTCAACCCGATCGTCGACACGATCGTCGCGATCGTCGAACTCGCGGCCGGACGCGTCACCGCGGGCGACGTCCTCGACCTGCTCTCCGCGCCGCCCGTGCGTGCCCGGTTCGGCTTCACCGACGACGATCTCGAACTGGTGCGGGAGTGGCTGGCCAACAGCAACGTCCGGTGGGGTCTGGGCACCGCCGAACGGGCCCGCTTCGGGCTCGAACGCTTCCGGCAGGGCACTTTCGACGCCGGCCTCGACCGGATCGCCCTCGGGGTCGTTGCCGAGGAGACCGACGACGAATGGCTCGGCACCGCACTGCCCCTCGCGGGCGTCGAGAGCACGGGTATCGACCTGGTCGGACGCCTCGACGAGTTCCTGGACCGGCTCGGTCGCACCCTCGCCGCGCTCGGCGCACCGGCTCCCGCGCAGCACTGGTCGCGGACCCTGGTCGAGGCGGTGGACTCCCTGACCGCCACCGCGCCCACCGAGGACTGGCAGCGCGCGCAGGCGATCCGCATGCTCGAGGACGCCTTCGGGGCCGCCGAGGAGACACTGCGCCTCGCCGACGTGCGGGACCTGCTGTCGGCGCTCGTCGCCGGACGCCCCACCCGGTCGAACTTCCGCACCGGCGAGCTGACGGTGTGCACGATGGTGCCGATGCGGTCGGTGCCCCATCGGGTCATCGTGCTGCTCGGCATCGACGCCGAGGTCTTCCCGCGTGTGCAACGCATCGACGGCGACGACATCCTCGGCGTCGATCCGCTCGTGGGCGAACGCAATCCGCGCGACGAGGACCGCCAGTGCTTCCTCGACGCGATCGGCGCCGCCCGCGACGCGCTGCTCGTCTTCTACAGC
>k87-596662_pt1 | contig 11536 bp, 9 predicted proteins | sample MGYA00084031_6733416 | MGnify analysis MGYA00084031
GTATAGGTGATTGTATAGCCGATCATCTGGGCATATTGGAGGGTATTGTCCATTCGCGCATTGTCCGGCTTGACCGACATGCCCTTGATGTTTTCCAGCTTGATCGAGGTTCCGTTGTCCAGCTGGAATTGCACGGCATTGTCCTTCATCGTGAATCCGACAATGACTCCGTTTTTGACTTCATCGACGGAAGTGACGTCGTCCGTGGTGTCAGGGTTTCCATCCTTGTCCACCTGCTTCGACTCCGTATAGGACACTTCTTTTCCGATCATCTCGGCGTACTTCAGGCTGTTGTCCAGACTGTTTCCGGACAAGCCTTTCGATTCCAGACCCTCGATCCATTCGCGGGGGACTGGCGTTTGTTCGCCCTGGATGCGGAAGTAGATTTTTCCTTGATCGAGGTATACGGCGTCGATGACTCCCGATTTTTTCTCATGGGTCACTTCGCCCGTCATTTCGTCCTTTTTCTGCATGTCGTAGCTGGCTGTTCTGCCGACCAGCGCTTCGTATTCCCGCAGGGTCAGCATGCTGTTGTTGGACTGCTCCATCAGGCTGGCCATCTTGGTCAGCTTCTCAACCATGGTCATCATGCTCGTTTGCTGCAGGAATTGCGAATTGTCCATCGGAGAGAGCGGGTCCTGCTGTTTCAACTGCTCCAGCATCAGCTTCATAAAGGCATTCTGGTCCAGCTCGGTGGAAAACTCCTTTTTGCCTTTATAGCTCAAATGGGGCTGTATGTGAGTGCTGTTATTGACGGTGTTTGTATCTGACATGGCTGTCCTCCCTGTCTCTGACGGGTACTTCAGTACGTTCACATTCTTCTTTACAATGTATCGGTAAAATCTGCTTGAGAGTAAAGACAAACATTTGTTCGAATTTGCGGCTTATTTTTTGAATGATTGTGTTATAATGGAAATGAGATGTGACAAGGAGATGAACGAGGGAATGGACCGTTTTGAATTGGTATCGGAGTTTCAGCCGTCCGGAGACCAGCCGACAGCCATTGCCGGACTGGTGGAGGGTGTGCTCGCCGGAAAGCGGCACCAGACATTGCTGGGCGCGACCGGTACGGGAAAGACCTTTACGATTGCTCAGGTAATTGCCCAGGTAAACAAGCCGACGCTGGTAATGGCCCACAACAAGACGTTGGCTGCCCAGCTTTGTGCCGAGTTCAAGGAGTTTTTCCCGAACAACGCGGTGGAATACTTCGTCAGCTACTACGATTACTATCAACCGGAAGCGTACATTCCCCAATCGGATACGTATATCGAAAAAGATTCCAGCATCAACGACGAGATCGACAAGTTGCGCCACTCCGCGACCAGCGCGTTGTTTGAGCGGCGTGACGTGATTATCGTGGCGTCGGTGTCGTGCATTTACGGCTTGGGTTCGCCCGAGGAATACAGAGAGCTGCTGCTGTCGCTTCGGGTCGGGATGGAAAAAAGCCGCGACGAAATCCTTCATCGCCTGGTGGACATCCAGTACGACCGCAACGATATCAACTTCGTTCGCGGGACGTTCCGCGTACGGGGAGACGTCGTGGAAATCTTCCCGGCTTCGCAAAGCGAGCAGGCGATCCGCGTCGAGTTTTTCGGCGATGAAATCGAACGGATCACAGAGATTGATGTCCTGACCGGGGAAATCCTCGGGCAGCGCGATCATGTAGCGATTTTCCCAGCTTCCCACTACGTAACGCGCGAAGAAAAAATGAAGCGCGCCGTCCAAAGCATCGAGATGGAGCTGGAGGCGAGGCTCGCGGAGTTTCGCGCGGCAGGCAAGCTGCTGGAAGCGCAGCGTCTGGAGCAGCGCACCCGCTACGACATCGAGATGATGATGGAGATGGGCTTCTGCTCCGGGATTGAAAACTACTCCCGCCATCTGACCGGCTTGCCGGAAGGACACGCGCCGTATACACTGATCGATTATTTTCCCGACGACTTTCTCGTCGTTATGGACGAGTCGCATATGACCCTGCCCCAGGTACGTGCCATGTACAACGGTGACCGGGCACGCAAGGATGTTCTCGTAGAGCACGGCTTCCGTCTGCCGTCAGCGAGAGACAACAGACCGCTGAAATTCGAGGAATTCGAAGCGAAGCTGAAGCAGGCGATCTACATTTCCGCGACCCCGGGTCCCTACGAGCTTGAGCACTGTCCGGAAGTCGTCCAACAGGTTATTCGCCCGACGGGTCTGGTGGACCCGACTGTGACCGTCCGCCCGATCAAGGGGCAAATCGACGATCTGATCGGCGAGATTCAGGCCACCATCGCCAAGGACGAACGGGTTTTGGTGACGACCTTGACGAAAAAGATGGCGGAAGATCTGACCGATTACCTGAAGGATGTTGGTATAAAGGTTCGCTATTTGCACTCCGACATCAAGACGATCGAGCGGATGCAAATTTTGCGTTCCTTGCGTCTGGGTGAATTTGACGTGCTGATCGGGATCAACCTGCTGCGGGAGGGGCTCGACCTGCCTGAAGTTTCGCTCGTCGCCATTCTGGACGCGGACAAAGAAGGCTTCCTGCGCAACGAGCGCTCCCTGATCCAGACGATCGGACGGGCCGCTCGGAACGCCGAGGGACGCGTCATCATGTACGCCGACCGAATAACCGATTCGATGAAGGCGGCGATCAGCGAGACGGAACGGCGCCGCAAAATCCAGACAGAATACAACGAAAAGAACGGAATTACGCCGCAAACGGTCAAGAAGGCTGTCCGCGAAGTCATCGAAGCGACCAAGGTAGCGGAAGAGAAGGCAGATTACCTGCCGCATGCCGACTTTAAAAAGATGCCGAAGAAGGATCGCATCCAGGTGATTGAGCGAATGGAAGAAGAAATGAAGGAAGCGGCGCGCAACCTCATGTTTGAGCGAGCAGCCGAATTGCGTGATTTGATTCTTGAGCTGAAGGCAGAGCTCTAAGGAGAGGGAATTGCATGCCATTGGAACATATTGTGGTGAAAGGTGCCCGTGCCCACAACCTGAAAAACGTCGATGTCGTCATTCCTCGCGACAAGTTTGTCGTGCTGACGGGGTTGTCGGGCTCAGGGAAGTCATCGCTTGCATTTGATACGATTTACGCCGAAGGACAGCGGCGGTATGTGGAGTCGCTGTCCGCCTATGCCCGTCAATTTCTCGGGCAGATGGACAAGCCGGACGTCGACTCCATCGAAGGCTTGTCCCCTGCCATTTCGATCGACCAGAAGACGACGAGCCGCAACCCGCGATCTACAGTAGGGACTGTTACCGAGATTTACGATTACCTGCGCCTTTTGTACGCGCGCATCGGGAGAGCGATCTGTCCCGAACACGGCATCGAGATTCAGTCCCAGACGGTTGAGCAGATGGTCGACCGCGTGATGGAGTACCCTGAGCGTACCCGGCTGCAAATCTTGGCCCCGATGGTTCAGGGACGCAAAGGAGAGCACGTCAAGCTCCTGGAGGACATCCGCAAGCAGGGCTTTGTCCGCGTGCGGGTAGATGGCGAGATTCGCGATTTGTCCGAGGAGATCAAGCTGGAGAAAAACAAAAAGCACAGCATTGAGGTCGTCGTGGACCGGATTGTCGTCAAGCCGGACGTTCAGGCGCGGCTGGCCGATTCGCTGGAGACCGCGCTTCGTCTGGCCGATGGAAAGGTGATCGTCGATGTCATGGAGCAGGAAGAGCTGTTGTTCAGTGAAAAGCACTCCTGCCCGATCTGCGGATTTTCCATCGGCGAGCTGGAGCCGCGCATGTTTTCGTTCAACAGCCCATTCGGCGCCTGCCCGGAGTGCGATGGTCTGGGCGTCAAACTGGAAGTGGACCCGGACATGGTTGTACCCGACGTCACCAAGTCGCTTGCCGACGGTGCCATCGGAGCCTGGGAGCCGAAGTCCTCGACGTACTATCAGCAGCTTCTGGAGTCCGCTTGCCGTCATTTTGACATTCGGATGGACATTCCGTACGAGGAGCTTCCAGAGGAGCACAAGCAAATCCTGATGTACGGCAGCCAGGGAGAAAAAATCCAGTTCCGCTACGAAAACGAGTTTGGCCAGGTCAGAGAGGCGACCGTTCCTTTCGAGGGAGTCGTGATCAATTTGCAGCGCCGCCATCTGGAGACCAGCTCCGACTATATTCGCGAACAAATCGAAGGCTTCATGAGCCAGAAGCATTGTCCTGTCTGCAAAGGACATCGCCTTCGTCAGGAAAGTCTGGCCGTCCGGGTGGGCGGTCGCAGCATTTCCGAACTGACCGATTTGTCCATCACCGACGCGTACGAGTTTATCGACACACTGGATCTGACTGAGAAGGAAATGAAGATCGCCAACCTGATCGTCAAGGAAATCAAGGCGCGCCTCAACTTCCTGATCGACGTCGGACTGGACTACCTGACGCTGAGCCGTGCGGCGGGAACCCTTTCCGGAGGGGAGGCGCAGCGCATCCGGCTTGCTACCCAGATCGGTTCCAGTCTGATGGGCGTTCTCTATATCCTGGACGAGCCGAGCATCGGTCTCCATCAGCGCGACAACGCCCGCCTGATCAAGACGCTGGAGCATATGACCAAGCTGGGCAATACGCTGATCGTCGTAGAGCACGACGAGGATACGATGATGGCTTGCGACTACATCATCGACATTGGACCAGGTGCCGGTATTCACGGCGGCAAAGTCATCGCTGCAGGTACACCGCAGGAAGTGATGGAGAACCCCGATTCTTTGACGGGCGCTTACTTGAGCGGACGCAAGTTCATTCCGGTTCCGATGGAGCGCCGCAAGCCAAACGGCAAATGGCTAACCATCGAGGGAGCAAAGGAAAACAACCTGAAAAACGTCACCGTGAAAATTCCGCTCGGCCTGTTTGTCGCTGTCACAGGCGTTTCCGGTTCTGGAAAGAGCACGTTGATCAACGAGATTTTGCACAAGGCGCTGGCACGCGAGCTCAACCGGGCCAAGGCAAAGCCGGGCGAGCACCGTCGGATCACGGGTCTGGAGCACCTCGACAAGGTGATCGATATCGACCAGTCGCCGATCGGACGCACGCCGCGATCCAACCCTGCCACGTATACCGGCGTGTTTGACGATATCCGCGACCTGTTTGCCTCGACCAACGAAGCGAAGGTCCGCGGCTACAAAAAGGGCCGCTTCAGCTTCAACGTAAAGGGCGGCCGCTGCGAAGCGTGCAGCGGTGACGGGATCATCAAGATTGAAATGCATTTCCTGCCCGACGTCTACGTACCCTGCGAGGTTTGCCACGGCAAGCGCTACAATCGGGAGACGCTGGAAGTGAAGTACAAAGGGAAAAGCATTGCCGACGTCCTGGAAATGACGATTGAGGATTCGCTGGAGTACTTCCGCAACCTGCCGAGGATCGAGCGGAAGCTGCAAACCTTGCTCGACGTGGGGCTGGGCTACATGAAGCTGGGACAGCCGGCCACTACGCTCTCGGGCGGGGAAGCGCAGCGCGTCAAGCTGGCGTCGGAGTTGTACCGCCGCAGCTCCGGCCGTACCCTTTATATCCTGGATGAACCGACGACCGGGCTACACACTGACGATATTGACCGCTTGCTGAAAGTGCTTCAGCGGTTGGTGGAAAACGGGGATACGGTGCTGGTAATCGAGCACAACCTGGACGTTATCAAGACAGTGGATCACATCATCGATTTGGGACCTGAAGGCGGTACCCGCGGCGGACAAATCGTAGGGACGGGAACGCCTGAGGAGTTGGCGGAGGTACAGGGCTCTTACACGGGCCAGTTCCTGAAGCCTATCCTGGAACGCGACCGCGCTCGTACAGTCGCAAGATGGGAGGAGCTCGTCTCCAAGTAAGCGCAACTGACATGAGCGGGAGTGCTTGTGAGTATAATGGACTATAAGTGCGTCATCCAAGATTGCGCAAAGATATCAGCAAAATATGCTTATATTTCCAAGCTGGCACATACAGATGAAAACCAAATAAGAACGCTCTTCAAGAGATGCACGATACAGCCCGGAGTTAATCGCTCCGGGTTTTCTTTCCGATGAAGTAAAGAGGATTCCATTCAAATGATCGATTGTTTTGTCACTGGTCAAAACACTCAACCAGTTGATGGATGTAAAGGGAGAGTGCAAAGAGATGGAGCTCGTGAAAGAAGCGCTGGCTTCCTTGCCAGAGGGCCTGGTAAAAAAAGCGGAGCGATTTTTCGACGGCCAGGACCCGGCCCATGATTGGCAGCATAACTTGCGCGTCATCGGGCTTTGTGAGCGGATCGGACGCGAGGAAGGCGCAGATATGCAAATTCTTCGGCTGGCTGCCTTGCTCCACGACATTGGACGTGCGGAAGAGAGGCGGACGGGAGAGTGCCATGCGGAAATCAGCGCACGCCTCGTGCCGGAGCTGCTGACTGAGTACGGTTATTCCGAAGAACAAGCAGCGCTTGTCCAGCAGGTGATTCTTGCACACCGTTTTCGCAAGGAGCGGCCTCCGACTTCGCTAGAGGACAAGATCTTATTCGATGCCGACAAACTGGACTCAATCGGCGCGATCGGGATTGCCCGTGCCTTCGCCTACTCGGGAGTAATCGGACAGCCGATTTTCTCCGATGACCCTTCCGTGCACACTCCAGCCAGGGAGTACGAGTGGAAGCTCAGCCGCATACAAGAACGACTGATGACGAGCACGGCTCGTCGTATAGCAGAAGAGCGACACACCTTTATGGAGCTTTTTTTTGCACAATGGAAGAAAGAACTGCATGGGATGCTTTAGGGACAAATTTGCCAGCTTCTGAATCAAGAGGGAAGGAGGGGAGACGGATGATTCGGTGGATAGTCAAGCTTTTGTTAAACGGTGCAGCCCTGCTGCTGATTAGCCAGTGGTTTGAGGCGATTACCCTCTCCAGTTTTGGTGTAGCGGTGTGGGCAGCTTTCATTTTGGGATTGGTCAACACGTTTATCAGGCCGATCCTGGTTTTCTTTTCCTTGCCGCTCCACTTTTTGACGCTGGGGCTGTTTTGGTTTGTGATAAATACGCTCACCTTTGCGCTGACGGCCTATTTGATCGATGGCTTTGAGGTGGGGAACTGGCCGGGATCATTCTGGACGGTTCTGATGGCAGCGGTGCTGATGAGCTTGTTTGGATGGATCATTGAAGGTGTCCTCAGCAAAAAGAAGTAGGCAGCGTTGAAAGAGAGGACACGACGGGTTGTCGCCAGTTGACTGGAAAAACCGGAAGACTGGCTGAACGATATCAGGAAAAAGAAAGCGGCTGTCTTCATTTGAAAGTCTTTCCGAAGTGACAGCCGCTTTTTCATGTAAAAAAGGGGCCCCGCTTGCTTCGGGAACACCCTCTTGCATTTTTAAGATCGTAATAAAATCGTAAGAGACTACTGCTGTTTTTCCCGCTGAGAAGGAGGAATCGGTTCGTAGAGGAACCCCCCCTTTAATACACCGGCAACATGCAAGGCAGACAAGGATGCAAAGAAATCTGACGTCAGTTTACGCAATTTCTTCATAACGTACCACCCTTTCTTAACATTTGTTCCAGGCCGGCCACCATACGATACGAAACCGGATGGAGGTGCAGCGACTGCAGAAAAACAGCAAGCGAATATATCAATGCTATTTTCTGGTAATATACTACCAGAAAAAGTATGAAAGTGCAACCTATCGTAATCAGAAATAGGATCACTTTTTTGCTGATTTGTCTGACTCTTTCATTGGTAGGCAAATAAGTGTGGGCGGCAGGAGCATATTTCACATTGATCAGAAAGGCTGCCCCCATAGAAATGACAATCCAGAAATAGGCCAAAGATGTGGTAAGTACGGGGAGATGAGCCATCACGTATCCTGCTCCTGACAAAGTTGCTGTCCCGACGATGAGACAAGACCCGGGTGTGCTCATGTGAACACCCCCGGTAAAGAGACGATGCAGAAAGTAGATAGTGGTTAGGAGAAAAACTTCCCCGACGATGCCAAGAAGGATTGAGACAAGGAACAGAAACATCACGTTTAATAGATTTAGAAGAAAGATTTCAATTCCGTGTGACAGCTCCTCCTCTGTATGAATCGTATCTTCAGACATGATTTTTCTTGCGATCCGCTTCGATGTCTTTTCCATCCATCCCATGGAAACACTCCTTTTTACAAGCCAAAGGAAATTCGAAAGCTGGTGACGCCTTGTTCCGATTGAACCTGAATCTTGCCGCCATATCGTTCGGTCACGGATTTGACGACAGCGAGCCCGACCCCTCCTTCTCCATTGGTTTTCGTTGTATATCCCAGTTGGAAAATAGCCTGCAGCTTCTCTTTTGGAATCGTAGGTCCGCTATTTTCGATATAAAGGTATTGCTCACCCTCGGAATAACCCCATTCCAGCTTTATGTAACGGTTCTCCTCGAGCTCGTAGGAGGAGGCTCGGATAGCATTGTCGAAAAGGTTGCCGATAATCTTGATCAGGTCATACGTTCGAATGAAAGAAAACTGATGAGTCCCGAAGATTTTGATGTCGCACGATATTCGTTCGGCGATGCAAATAGCCATTTTGGATTGAAACAGAGCAGAAATGGCCGGGTTTTGAATGCCTTCCAAAACTTGGACACTGTTTTCTACTGCTTGCTCGATGGACACCGTTTCCTGCAGAAGCTGCTGCACGTATTCTTTGCCCATATCATGCATGCCTTCCTTCAGGAAGCCATTGATAGCCGTGTAGTGGTTGAGAGAATCGTGCTTGATGGACCGGATCGCGGTCAAAAGGTCGTTGATGCTTTGCAGATAAGGAGTCTCCGTTTCGGTCTCGACGCGGTTAATCGTCAGGTTGACGTAAATTCGGAACAGGTAGACGATCACAATAAACAAGATCAGAATGACAAGTTGAAAGAATAGCTGATATTGTGTCGTGTAGAATTGAAGCAATGGAGAATTGTTTCCCCTGATAAAAAATGAAGTATTCATAAACAAGATCAACAAAAATTCAATGCTACCAATCAAAATCAGCATGAACAGGTAACGGTTATGACGGTTTTGCGGAACCATCCTGCGCAAATCGATCTTGAGCATTCGCAGAAAAAAGGCCAAAAGAGCCAAGACAAATAAATAAAGAAATCCTGCAAAATGCTGTAGAAATGATGTGGTAAGAATGTCAAATCCGTAAATCTGCTGGCTGTTTAACAGCATCAAAATTACGAATTCTGCGAGGATCATGCTACCAATTGAGGCAATCGTCATGGAAACCGCCATAAATATCTTTGCTCTAAAGAGAAAAAGAATAAACAGATAGGTAAAAAGAAGCATCGTGACAATTTTTGGTTGATAGGGGACGTTGAGAAAGCTGAGCGACTCCCCTGCAATAGCGAACAGCATACAAAAAACGACAGTTTTCTTCAGATGAGCAACCGGAGATTGATTGAATATGGCAAAACCGATTGTCAGAAGCAAGAAGGCTTCAGGTACATCTATTAGGAAGAAACGGAGCAGGAAATCCAATTGCCTTGCCTCCTCTCAATCTGTAACACACATACGAAAAACGGGGGCAATTATGTAACTATAGTATAGCAGAGAGTATGTAACAAAGATGAAACACTAATTCTATCTTATGAAATAAGTCGATTAATGTAAATGATGTTAGAAGAGTTTGAATAGTCCGATGTTGAGAGCTGCCGGCTCTTTCGATACAATGAGGATACAAAATCGGGACGAGCGCAATAGACTTGGAGGGGAAGACGAGTGAGAAAAACAAAAGTAAGTCACCTGATGGATCATTTCAACATGAAGCTGCTAAGCGGTGAAGAAGGACTGGGAAGAGAGATAACGGTAACAGACCTAAGCCGTCCTGGTCTTCAGCTAGCTGGCTATTACTCGTATTACGCCGCAGAACGCATTCAACTGTTCGGGTTGACCGAAATTAACTTTTTCGAGACGCTCACCAGGGAAGAACGGCTGGAACGCATGCGATTTCTCATGCAAGAGGAAACCCCTTGTTTCTGTGTGACCCGCAACCTGCAGGTGCCGGAAGAAATACTGGAGATATCCAATGAACGCGGTCTTCCTGTCCTCCAATCCTCGCTCGCGACCACTACGTTGGTAGGCAAAGTCACCAATTACCTGGAGAACCGGCTGGCTCCGACGACCACCATTCACGGTGTATTGACGGACATCTACGGGGTAGGCGTACTGATTATGGGTTCGAGCGGGATTGGAAAAAGCGAGGCCGCCCTGGAGCTGGTAAAGCGGGGGCATCGTCTCGTGGCTGATGACGCGGTGGAAATTCGCCAGACTCAGGGTGAACAGTTGGTCGGAAGCGCTCCTGAGCTGATTCAGCATTTGCTTGAAATCCGCGGCGTGGGCATTATCAATGTGATGACGATGTTTGGAGCGGGTGCTGTACGGAATGTAAAAAATATCGCCATGGTGGTCCAACTGGAGCTGTGGGAGCCGCATAAGCAATACGAACGACTCGGACTGGACGAAGAGACGATCAAGATTATGGACACGGAAATCCCGATCATCACGGTGCCTGTCCGCCCTGGCCGCAACTTGGCGGTCATCATCGAAGTGGCCGCGATGAACTTCAGGCTGAAGCGGATGGGGTACAACGCCGCGGTCCATTTTTCCAAAAAGCAGTCCGATATGATTTTGGAGGACACCGATTCCGACTTGTAAGAGAGCTTGTGCGAGAGACTTTTTTCAAACATCTTGTGGAAGGCACACGCGAAAGGGACGAGCAGATGAGCAGAAAGACCAAACGATTTCCCGTCCACGGGGCGAATCCGTTGTGGCAGTTGTACCAAACCGTTAGCTTTTGGAAAGTGGTCAAGAGTTTTGTCGTCATCCAGATTGCCCGATACACGCCGTTTCTCTCCTGGAAAAACTGGCTCTACCGGACTTTTCTGCGTATGGAAATCGGAGAAAAGACAGCGGTAGCCTTGATGGTCATGATGGATATTATGTTTCCGGAGCTGATCAAGATCGGCCGCAATTGTGTGATCGGCTACAATACGACCATTCTTGCTCACGAGTACCTGGTAGATGAGTACCGCTTGGGAGAGGTCCGAATCGAAGACCGAGTGCTGATCGGAGCGAACAGCACCATTTTGCCGGGAGTGACCATCGGCGAAGGGGCGATCGTGGCTGCCGGTACGGTCGTTCACAAGGATGTTCCTCCCGGAGCGTTTGTGGGCGGCAATCCGATGCAGATCATTCGGGAAGGGATTGAGCAGCAAACCGTGGAGCAGACAACAACATAGCAGAGCTGTAAGCATTCGAACCGCCGGGTAATCGGCGGTTTTGTTTTGTTTGTAATCGTCACTTGTTATTAAAGCGGGGCTTTCGTTTGCACTTCGTTGCGGGTTTTATGTTGGCGGTTGGACAGGCTGTAGTGGAAGAGATGAAAAAGGAGAAAACCGCTCAAGGTTCGGTGGGACACTGCGAGGGGGCTGGACTGGCCGGCTCCATTCCAAAAGCAAAACCGCGTCCAAAAGCAGCCTGCTCGAGGGGGCGTCTCAGAGTTGGACGCTAAAAGCGTGTTTTGCTTTTTCCATTCCGCCTGGGAGGTGTCCCAAAGACCTTCGCGGTTTTCTCCTTTTTCA
>k87-2026635_pt1 | contig 11533 bp, 9 predicted proteins | sample MGYA00084031_6733416 | MGnify analysis MGYA00084031
AACATTGAACATATACAGTTCAATACTTCACTTATTCCGATTAATCGTGGTATTTTTATCAGTGCCTATGTCAAGCTCAATGAAGACACATCACTTGATGTACTGCATCAGCTTTATACGTCGACCTACTACCAAAAACCTTTCATCCGCGTGATGCCTGAAGGCACATTGCCCAATATCAAACAGGTTGTCGGCACGAATTTTGCCGACATCGGATTAGCATATAATCAGGATACGAAATACCTCACAATTGTCAGTGTTATTGATAATATGATTAAAGGCGCTGCTGGACAGGCTATCCAAAACATGAATCATCTTTTTGGCTTTGATGAAACGATGGGCCTCGAATTAATTGCACAGTATGCTTAAGAAACAGGATAATAATATGATAAATACACTTGAAAAAATTCATTACATATCAGATGCCGACATTACGGCCCCAATCGGCTTTCATGCTGACGGTCAACACGTTGGTCTAAAACACAAATCAAAAGATTTGGGCTGGATTTTCAGTGAAGTGCCTGCTGCTGTCGCTGGCGTCTTTACAACCAATCAAGTTCAAGCTGCCCCAGTACAACTCAATAAGCAAACCATTAAAAACGGCCAGTTACAAGCAATTATTGTTAATTCTGGTAATGCTAATGCCGTTACCGGAAAAATTGGTCTGACGCACGCAAAAATCATGCAAGCAACAGCAGCCGAACAGTTAAATATACCGCCTCATTTAGTTGGGGTTGCATCAACTGGCATTATTGGTCAAATCTTACCAATCAACAAAGTCGTGAACGGGATACAACAACTGCACGTTGACGGAGATGCGCACGGCTTTGCTCATGCTATTATGACAACTGATACATCTGAAAAAGCCATCACCATTCAATCTGAAATTGATGGTGATCTAATCACAATGAGCGGTGTGGCCAAAGGGTCTGGAATGATTCATCCGAACATGGCAACAATGTTAGGTTTTATTACTACTGATGCCAACATATCTTCAACCATGTTACAACAAGCCTTGTCCGAAGATATTGACACGAGCTTCAATCAAATTACGATTGATGGGGATACCAGTACAAATGATATGGTTTTAGTCTTAGCCAACGGTCTAGCTAGTAACACACAAATCAAAGCAGCTTCAGCAGCATACAATCAATTTAAAACAATGCTACACACCGTAACAACTGCACTGGCTATCGCCATTGCTAATGATGGCGAGGGCGCAACAAAATTAATTACTGTTACCGTTAGCCATGCAAACAATGCTTTGGACGCCAGACTCATTGCAAAGAAAGTCGTTGGCTCATCGTTAGTCAAAACAGCAATGTTTGGTAAAGACCCTAACTGGGGACGTATTATTGCGGCTATTGGTGCAGCCGATGTACAAATTGACCCAGATATTATTGATATTACCATCAACCATTTTTTTGTGATGAAAAACGGTGCTCCTGTGACTTTTGATACGGCAGCGATGGCCAATTCACTGTCTCAAAAAAACATTGATATTGAAATCAATCTGCATCAAGGTGCAGCATCTGGGCAAGCCTGGGGTTCTGATTTAACCTATGACTATGTCAAAATCAACGCACTGTATACAACATAACGGCATTATTTTGGAGAACAAAATGACCAAAAAAATTATCATTAAAATCGGCGGCAGTGCTGCTGAACAACTTACACCAGCTTTTTTTGACACAATTAAGTATTGGCAAACACAAGACACACAAATTGCCATTGTTCATGGCGGTGGCGATCGTATTTCTCAACTCATGTCGCAATTACATGAACCAATTGAGAAAATTAATGGCATTCGATTGACGACTCAAACCGGTATTAATATCACTAAAATGGCACTTCTAGGACAAGTACAACCGGCACTGATAGAAGCCTGCCGTCAACAAGGGATTGCCACAATTGGCTTAAATGCAGGGAGTAACCAATTACTGACAGGTCACCTATTAGATTCCGATACTTATGGATATGTTGGTGCCATCCACCAAGTAAATACACAACTCATCCACCAACTTTGGCAGCAAAAACTGATTCCTATCATTGCCCCATTAGCTATCACAAATGATGGTCAATGGTTAAATGTAAATGCTGATCACGCCGCAACCGCTATCGCCAAATATCTAAAAGCCGATGAACTCTACTTACTCACTGATGTTTCCGGTGTGGCAGTTAGTGGTAATATTTTACAAGAATTAACACCAGGTAAAGCAAAACAATTACAAGACGATCATATTATTACTGGTGGTATGATTCCTAAGATTAATAGTGCACTACACGCGGTTAAACGCGGTGTACACAACGTGCATATTACCGACACAGTCACATATCCTGGAACCATTGTGACGCTTTAAGGAGAAAAGTATGACTCTATTTCCAAATTATCATCGTGCCCCAATTACTTTTTCAAAAATGAGTAATGCCACTTGGTATAGTGACAAAGGGCAAGCCTATACAGATTTATCAAGCGGTATTGGCGTCTATAACGTTGGTGCCAATCATCCCACGGTAGTTCATGCCCTACAACAGCAAGCTGAAAAATTTTGGCACTTGCCAAATCTGTATCAAAATCCTCTCCAAGAAGCAGTTGCGCAAAAGTTAGGTGGCGATAATTATACTGTTTATTTCGCTAATTCTGGTGCAGAAGCTAACGAAGCAGCTATTAAACTAGCGCGCTTAGCTACTGGTAAGTCAACTATTATTTCCTTTACACAGTCATTCCATGGTCGTACTTATGGTGCTATGTCTGCTACTGGCCAAGACAGTATTCACAGTGGCTTACCGATGTTAACAGGTTTTAAATATGCAAATTTCAATGTCATAGATAGTGTCGCTGCGCTGATTGATGACGACACTGCAGCCATTATGCTCGAGTTAGTTCAAGGTGAAGGTGGCGTATTTCCAGCAAATCAGGAATTTATTTCAGCATTAGTAAAACTAGCACAGCGGCATAATATTTTAATTATTGTTGATGAAGTACAAACTGGTATGGGACGTACGGGCACTAAATTTGCCTATATGAACTATCAATTTGAACCTGATATTGTGACGAGCGCTAAAGCGTTAGCAAACGGGTTACCTGTTGGCGCTATGCTAGCCAAGAACCACTTGGCCAATGCATTATCATATGGTACTCACGGTTCAACTTTTGGTGGCAACCCCCTAGTGATGTCAGCTGCACAAGCAACCCTATCTGTCTTAGATGATGTACTGCCAACATTACAGCCTAAGATTGACATTTTTTGGGAAAAGTTAGCAGCAATTGCAGCATTATCTGTTGTTTCTGAGGTGCGCGGTCTAGGTATGATGGCCGGTATTGCATTAGAAACACCTGTGAAAGACGTCGTTTCAGACTTACTAGATGAGCATATTATCGTCTTATCTGCCGGACAAAACACCCTAAGATTGCTACCACCACTAACAATACCATCAGATAAATTAATAAACTCCCTAGATAAAATTAAAAATTATCTTTCTAAAAAATAAGTGTTGACATTTATTTTTAATGTTGATATACTTAAATAGTTGATTAATCAACTTATTGCTCCATAGTTCAGTGGTAGAATAACGCACTGTTAATGCGCAGGTCCCTGGTTCGAATCCAGGTGGAGCAGTTTAATAAAAATAAAAAAAGGTAGTCAAATTAATTTGACTACCTTTTTATTTTTAGATGGTTATGGGTTTTGATTGACAAAAGAACCCTACCGTGTTCGCCTAAGATGCCTTTATTATTTCACCGCATAATGCACTGCTGCTGCACCCAAATTAAAACGCGAAATTTTAACAGTGGCAAAACCAATCTTTAACAACTGCTTGCCAAGGGTCATATAATCCATGAATTGCTCAGTTGTTTCATCTAAATATTTGTATTCTTGATACTTCCCTTTAGCAAATACTTTACCAAATACAGGCATCACTGTACCAAAATAAAACTGCCAGAAAGGCTTTACTATTGGATTATCCGGTTGAGATGTCTCTAGAATAACTAATTGCCCACCTGGTTTCAACACGCGATACATCTCTTTTAACCCCATAACTGGGTCAGGTAAATTACGTAAACCAAAACCAATAGTCACAATATCAAATGACGCATCATCAAAAGGTAGCGCCATGGCATCCCCCTGAATTAAAGTGATTTTGTCAGAGTAATCACTAACGTCAACCTTTTTTTGCCCAACCGCGAGCATTTCCTCGCTAAAATCAAGCCCAGTAACATGAGACGTCTCGTTGCTCTTTTCAGCTAACGCGAGCGCCCAATCAGCGGTACCTGTTGCTAAATCAATAATCTGGGCCCCCACTGGGAACGACATTTTTGCCATCACTTTTTGACGCCACAATTTGTGGGTTCCTAACGAAATAATATTATTCATTTTGTCATATTCAGGTGCAATCTTATTAAACAGTGCTTGGACATCTGTATTTTTTGGTGATTGTGTCATGATTTTTAACCGGCGAAGCCAATGCACTTCGCCTCTCTCCTCAATTATTTTAAAATTTCAAGCGCATCTAAATCCGCTTTGAATTGTTGCCGTTGCACCTTGCCACTTGCTGTACGGTGCCAATACTTAGCTTGGTAAAAAGATTGTGGCACTTTATAATGTGCTAACTTTTCTCGACCAAATTGACGCAAGCTATCACTGGATAAGCCTGTCCCTGAGACGATAGCAACCGGTACCGCACCCCAAACATCATCTGGTACACCAATAACCACAATATCATCCAAGCCTGGCATCTTAGCGTAAGCCGACTCAACTTCATCTGGGAAAATATTTTCTCCACCGGAATTAATCATATCGCCTTGACGACCTTGAACATAAAGAAAACCATCTTCATCCAAATAACCGAAGTCTTCCGTATCGAACCAACCATCATGCATATTTTGTAGTAATTTTTGTGGCTTATTTAAGTACCCAACTGTCAGCGTTGGTGATTTAATCCAAATGTTGCCCTGATCTGCTGGTTGACCATCTTGATCTCTAATGGTTATTGATACTGGAAATAATGGTTTGCCTACTGATTGCATTTTTTTGACTATATCTGCAGAATCTAAGGCCACTACCTGTGATGCCGTTTCTGTCATACCATAAGACTGAATAACTGGCAGTTTGTGAAGTTGTGCTTTTTGTAACGTTGCTAAATCAGTCGGTCCACCACCCAATAACATTGCCCGAAAATGTGAATTATAGTTGACATCATCTGGTAACGCTGCTAATAGTTGCTTTAACATAACCGGCACAACTGACATCGTTGTGATACCATCGTGAATCAATAACTCGTTAATCGCCTGACTGTCAAATTTTTCCACTAAGACCACACGCATGCCATATATCAAGCTACGCATTAAAATTGAAAAGCCACTAATATGAAATATCGGCACAACAGCTAACCAAGCATCTTGAGCAGATAATCCGAGATTGATAGCACTGCCCATCGCTGAATAAAAATGATTCTTATAAGTTTGCATCACACCTTTAGGCTGACTCGTCGTGCCAGAGGTGTACATCACACTAGTTACAAAATCATCCGGAAAGGCTGTAACAGGTATAATTGGTTCCCCATCAGGTAAATCAGAAAAGCGAATTTGTTGTTTAATTTGTAATGCTTGCGTGTAATCATCGTCAGTCAATAATAACGTGACACCCGCATCTGATAATTGATAATTGATTTCATCAACCGATAAACGCCGATTAATGAACACAATGGTTTTTCCTAGCTGTTGTAACGCCATAATAATTAAATAACCTGCTACATTATTCGTCATTATCAAAGCGACACGCGCATTGCAATCTTTTAAACTACTAATTTTACCGGCGATGTGATTCGCTTTTTGGGCGACCTCAGCAAACGTCATATCTTGATGAGCCATTGTCACAGCAACACGGTTTGGCGTAATTTGTGCACGCTTAACCAACCAATTTTCCATTTTTTCAACCTCTTTAATCACTATATTATCATACCATTTTGTCATGTAATTGCTTGCACTTTTTAGTTTACAGTTGTAAACTTATTGTATGAAAACAAATGAAAAAACAATGACAGCTAGTGAGTGGGAAGTCATGCGTATTATTTGGACATTGGGCGAGGCCACAAGTCGACAACTCATACGTATTCTCGGGCAAAAAAATAAATGGTCGCCATCGACTGTTAAAACACTCATCACACGATTACAAACAAAGGGTTATTTGGCTGACAACGGCGCGACACGTGATCGTTTATTTACGCCAACCATACCCGAGATCGAAGCCATGACAGCAACACTAACGCATACGGTACAGTCAATGTGCGCTATGTGTGTGGGACGTTCTCTTATCGCAGTCATTGATGATACGCCCTTATCACAGCAAGATATTACCAACTTACAGCAGCTATTACGTGACAAACAGTCACACGCACCGCAGTCAATCGCCTGTGACTGTATGCCAACACACGGAGAGGACTTCAAATGACGATGAACATGCAACCACATGAACACAAACATGCATCGCAAGCTATGTCGCATCATGACATGACAGCGCATCATCAACACATGTCGGATGATCCTGGTATGGCAAATATGGATATGACTGACATGAAACGCCGTTTCTGGTGGTCTGTTATTTTGATGATACCAATTATTGTTTTAAGCCCATTTATGGGTATGACACTACCATTTACACTCACATTTCCTGGTAGCATTTGGTTCGCCACCCTATTTGCTATTCTGCTATATTTTATTGGTTCAAAACCTTTTTTTGATGGTGCCAAAGCAGAAATCAAAGCTAAAAAACCAGCCATGATGTGTCTGGTCAGTATGGGGCTATTGGTTACATTTTGGTATTCTATTTATGCCGTTTTAATGAATCAATTCTTCCACACATCGCATATTATGGATTTTCTCTGGGAGTTTGCGACACTAACAGTTATTATGTTGCTAGGTCATCGTATTGAAATGACTGCTACAATGCAAGCCGGAGATGCCACTGCAAAATTACAGGCCCTTCTACCCCAAACTGCCCATGTTAAGCACGATAATCAGATGATGGACATGCCTATCAGCAGTCTAAAGTCTGACATGATTGTTCAAGTACTAGCTGGAGAAGCTTTCCCAGCAGACGGCGTTGTGGTTAGTGGTCATAGTCAGGTAGATGAATCGTTAATGACTGGTGAGAGCCGTTTAATTGATAAGCACAAACATAGTAACGTAGTAGGTGGCACAATTAATGGTAATGGCTCATTATTAATCCAACTCACTCAAGTTGGCGCGGCCTCATTCCTTGGTCAATTACAGCAAACACTTGTGATGTCGCAGAGTGCGAAATCTCGTGTGGAAACTATTGCTGATCGTGTTGCTTCATGGCTTTTCTGGATTGCTTTAGTGATCGCGCTGATAGCTTTAATTGTCTGGTTGCCTTTACGTGGCGTAAGTTTTGCCACAAATATTGCTGTGACGGTTCTTGTAATTGCCTGTCCACATGCGCTAGGTCTGGCTGTGCCATTAGTGATTCAGCGTACTAAATCACTTGCCGCCGCCCAAGGCATTCTGATAAAAAACCGTAAAGCTTTGTCCTCAGCGACCCAAGTCAAATTTGCTTTAATGGACAAAACTGGCACATTGACTACTGGCAAGTTTAGTGTGACACATCTTGAGATCTACAAAGGTGATAAAAACCAAGCACTAAGCCTCATGGCTGCACTAGATAAACAATCCACGCACCCATTAGCTCAGGCAATTGTTGCTTACGCAGATCAGCATGCTGCACCGAATCAGACGGCAACCGAAGTTGAAAATTTACCTGGCTATGGTGTCGCCGGTAAAGTCAATGACACATACTATTTACTCGTCTCTAGTCGTTATTTAGCAGATCACGATATTGCATTTACACCAGTGGTTCAAGACGGCACTGTGTCCTATCTGCTAGCAGACAAGCAGGTCATTGCTGCTGTGGTGCAAAGTGATAGCTTAAGAGACACCGCAAAAGATTTTGTCAAACAACTACTTAAACAAGGTATCACGCCCGTGTTAGTCACTGGAGACAATATAAAAACAGCCCAAGCTGTTGCCAATCAACTGACTATCGATGCCGTTCATGCTGAAGTATCGCCACAGGAAAAAATTGCCTTAGTCGCAGATTATCAAAAGCGCGGCCGCGTCATGATGATTGGTGATGGCATCAACGATGCTCCTGCCCTCGCTCAAGCAAACTTATCAGTAGCCATTGGTGCTGGTACGCAAGTGGCTCAAGCTTCTGCCGACACTGTATTGATTGCGAATCATTTACCCAAAATTATTGATTTCTTGGCTTTGGCCAAACGTGCCAACGTTAAACAAATCGAAAATTTGTGGTGGGGGGCTGGCTATAATATCATTGCTATGCCCTTAGCAGCCGGTATTCTATCTGGGTTTGGCATCCTGCTCAATCCAATGATTGGGGCTATTATCATGTCATTATCAACGCTTATCGTCGCACTTAATGCCATGACACTAAACACACCTGCAAAAAGCCGTTGATTTAAACGGCTTTTTTGTAGTATGACTTATTGCCTATCCGCCTTTTGTTGCTGATTTATCGCAATTAATTGTTGTTGCACTTCTCCAAGCATTGTCGTTTGTAACTTTTGTAGTGCCAGCAAATCTGGGTTGTCTTTTTTCAATAAGCGGTCAATTTTGGCATGTAACAATCGCATTTCTTCCTCTGTTTTCAAATTAACATGAAAATCATTATCTGCATGTAAGCGATCATAGTCCGAGGATCTATTTTGACTCATCATAATAAGCGGTGCCTGCAATGCTGCGATCATACTTAAAAACAAATTCAATAAAATAAAAGGGTACGGATCAAAGTTAACGTGGAAAATATGCAGCCCATTAATCATAATCCAAATAATCATAGTTAGCACAGATAATATGATAAAACCCCAACTGCCACCAAATCGTGCGACATCATCAGCTATTCTTTGGCCAAATGTGTAAGACTCTCTTTGATACTTCTTAACATTAATAACTTTAAAACTTTTATCCGTCAAAATATGAGCCAACTTATGATTGATGCGTTGACTTGATTGGCCATTGTCTGCAATCATTTTGTCAATTTTAGCTAACCGATAGGCTAACAAATGATCAAAACAAATAAAATCATTGGGACGTACCTCTGGGAAATCACGTCTAATCGTGTGCTGTAACGTGCCATCTAATTCTCCTACCAAAACGCCAGCAACAATATCTTTATCAGCATGGTCGACTAAACACTGAAATATGTCGTTCCTATCTTTCATCAATCCCACTCCTTTTAGTCTAGAATGCCTTCATTATAGCATTGTGGCCAACATCAACAAAAAAAGACGTCTTATGACGTCTTTTTTGACCTACTCAGACAAACAAGCTCATCAGGAGTACCATGACTAAACCAACCACGGCAATGATTGTCTCCAAAACTGTCCAAATCAATAAGGTCTGTTTCACATTTAAATCGAAATATTCTTTAAACATCCAGAACCCCGCATCGTTTACGTGAGATGCTGCTAATGAGCCGGCACCAATCACAAGCACCATTAAAGCAGGATTGACGTTAGAAGCGACCATCAGTGGTTGTACTAATCCGGCAGCTGTTAATGCGGCAACAGTAGCTGATCCCAATGCAACACGTAGTACAACTGTAATAATCCAAGCAAGCAGTAGTGGTGAGATTGCTGAGTGAATAAATAAAGCGGAAATTTGCCCTGAAATACCACCATCAATCAAAATTTGCTTGAATGCTGCACCGCCACCAATAATGAGCAGTAACATGGCTATAGACTTCACAGCCTCTTCAACAGTTGTCATCATATCTGTTGTCTTACGACCCTGGTGCCAACCCATCGCCCACAAAGCAAAGACTAATGAAATAATCATAGCTGCTACAGGATTTCCAATCATAGTAATAAAGGCATCGAATCCGGTTGGTTTTTTGAATGGCTGACCATCATTAAAAATAATTGTGTAGACGGTCGTAATACCCATCATTAGTACTGGAAACAATGATGTCAACACCGAGATACCAAAACTAGGCGTTTCATTCAAGACGAATTTTTTCTGTTCACCAAATGCCGTCAACTCATGCTTTATCACGAAGGCATCGGGTGCAAATTTCTGAGCGAGTTTTGTGAAAACTGGCCCAGCAATGATTGCTGCTGGAATCGCCACAATCAAGCCATATACCAAAACCGTCCCGGGATTAGCGCCTAAAGCACCCGAAATAGCTGTTGGCGCAGGATGTGGTGGTAAGAAGCCATGCGTTACCGATAGCGCTGCAGCCATTGGGATGCCCAAATATAATAGTGGTACGGATGCTTCAAGTGCGATGGCAAAGACGATTGGAATCAATAGCACCATACCAACTTCGAAGAATAAGGCAATCCCAATAATGAACGCTGCCACCATAATCGCTAGTTGTACACGTTTTTTACCAAACTTAGCAATTAATGTATGCGCAATTCGGTAAGCCCCACCTGCATCAGCAACCAGTCGACCAAGGACTGCACCAAAACCAAAGACAATGGCGAGCTCCCCTAACGAGGAGCCAATACCATTTTGTATCGCGTTGGGAATTTGGTCTAATTTCATCCCCAAACCAATACCAACTAAAGCAGAGGTGAAAATTAACGCAATAAATGTGTTAATTTTGAACTTAATAATGAGTAACAGTAGAAATAATATCCCAACTGCTAAAACGACAAAAGACATCATAATGTACGCTCTCCTAACTTATATTATGAAACCAGTTCTGCGCTATTTTCAGAAGGAAAACAGTTTTAAGATGAAAACTTTTTCTATTGTTGTAAGCGCTTTCATATTCAATATTTTAACATACATCTTTAAAAATACCAATAATTTGTCCTTTTATTAGGACAATGCTTATAAGTTCGCGTTTTTAAGACTGATTTTCCGCTTTTTTAACCGTTACTTAATCTAAGCGTGTATAATGGAATGTATTGGTAATTTTATACATACAAATTAAGGAGAAATACTCATGCGTAAGTATATCGCAGAATTCCTCGGAACATTTATGTTAGTGTTCTTTGGAACTGGTAGCGTTGTTTATTCAGCTGCCACAACACCATCACCACTCACAATTGCTTTAGCCTTTGGCTTAGCTTTGACTGTTGGTATTTATGCCTTCGGCCACATTTCAGGTGGCCACTTCAATCCGGCTGTGTCATTAGCAATGGCGATTCAAAAGCGCTTATCATGGGTTGAATTTGTTGGCTATGTTATCGCCCAACTACTTGGTGCCATTGTTGCATCTCTTGCTGTGTTTGGTGGTGTTTCTGCTTACTTGAAATCCCCAACTGTTGCGCAAGCTTTGTCTGGTCAAAAGATAACAGTTACTCAATTTATTAATTTGGCTGGCCTAGGACAAACAAACTTTGCTGATGGTGAAACAATTTCTGCTTTCATTTTTGAACTTGTTTTGACATTCTTGTTTGTTTTGGTTATTTCAATTGTCACTAAATTGGCTAATGTGCCTGCCCCATTGATTATCGGTTTGTGGTTAGCAGTCCTAATCATTGT
>k87-500052_pt1 | contig 11533 bp, 11 predicted proteins | sample MGYA00084031_6733416 | MGnify analysis MGYA00084031
CCGTCCTTTAGCAAGCAATGCTTGTATTCGCTTGCGTATTGGTAGCGCCAATCCGCCCCTCCTGCATCGGACAAGTACAAGGCAGCTCCGAATCTCGAAGCGATTTCCCGTGCGCCGGAAAGAAAGTCGGCATGAATGTGTGTTTCCGTCACGCCAACGATCTTCACCCCGTTTGCTTTTGCAGCTTTGGCATATGTTTCGATATCGCGGGCAGGATCAATGACGATGGCCTCGCCGGAAGCCTGGCATCCCACCAGATAAGATGCCTGGGCCAATTTGTCATCATAGAAATACTTGAGCAGCATAAGTCAGCCTCCATCCATCTTTTCATTAATTTTTGTCCGATCTGACAAGAGATCGGTAAGCAAAGCGTTTGTGCGGAATGGTTTGGTTTTACATCATCCCTTTGAGCATGCCCTTCCAGTACATCACGGGAAGCAAATCCTTTTTCAGCCAATACATACTGAGCCTTTCACGGGATTGATCAAAGGGAAACGACTCTTGGGGATTGAGCTCATAATCGAATTCCGCCAATATCAATTTTCCATAGCCGGTCACGAGCGGGCATGAGGTATATCCGTTGTATTTGTCGCAAACAGGCTTTCCGCTGATCATGGCCAGCAGGTTTTGCACGACGATCGGCCCCTGCTTGCGGATCGCGGCGCCCGTTTTTGATGTCGGCAAATTGGTGCAGTCCCCCACCCCGAAAACATTCCCAAACCGTTTATGCTGCAGCGTGTATTTATCCACATCGAGCCAACCGTCGCCTGCCGCAAGCGGACTTTTTTTGATAAAATCGGGGGCGCTCATCGGCGGCACGACATGAATCATGTCATAGGGCATGATCACACGCTCGTTGGTATCCATGTTCACAAAGACCGCTTGTTTTTTATCACCGATAATTTCAACGAGATTATGCTTGAACCGTGTCTCGATTTGTTTTCTTTCAATCACCTTCTGCAAAGCATCCGCATACTTTTTCACGGCGAATATGCTCGCTCCGCCGGAGACAAAACGGATGGATGCCCGGGAGCGTACGCCTGATTTGCGAAAGTAATCATCCGCCAAATACATGATTTTCTGAGGAGCCCCGCCGCATTTTACGGGAGTATTGGGGTTGGTAAAAATCGCCGTGCCGCCCGTAAAGCTGCGAATATTGTCCCATGTGCTCTCGACGTAATCATAAGAGTAATTGCTGCAAACCCCGTGTTTGCCAATACTCTCCTTCAGCCCTTTTACCTTCTCCCAATCAATCTGGATGCCCGCTGAAACGACCAGATAGTCGTAGCGGATTTTGTCTCCGGACGCGGTTACGACGGTGTTTTCGTTCGGCAAAAATTCAGTAACGGCATCTTGCACCCATTTCGCGCCATTCGGGATCAGCGATGCTTCCTCGCGCTCGGTAACCTCCTTGCGAACGACACCGGCACCGGCAAGCGTCCACAATGGCTGATAGTAATGCTTCGTCGAGAAGTCTACGATGGCAATCTTTCCGAACAAATCACGCGACTTGCGCAGAAGACGTGCTGCAACCGAGATGCCTGCGCTGCCTCCGCCTACAATCACGATTTTGTAGTGAGCAACTGACATTTCCATCCACCCCATCCCCATGTAAAGTCACATATTCAAGGCCTCTGCATTGAAAAACAGCATGTAAATGGCAACTGCGGCCCGCCAAACATTGACCTGCTCACCAGCAGCACTCGCCTCCTCTTGCTTTTTCTTTGGCATAGACATTCGGACAGCCATGCTCATCATCGAGATGGAAAATAAAAACAATAATTGGTTTTCAGGTATCAATGTACCGGCAAACGATCCGAAATATGCTCCTATTGCACCAAGAATGGCAAAAATCACCGCTGTTTTCCATCGGACATGACCGGCCCTGGCGTGCGGAATGAAATTGGAGCAACGACATGATTGCGAGAATCACGTGAATCGATGTCTGCTCAACCTTCTCCTTCTGACAACATCGGCCTTTTGGACAACACCCGTCCTTTTGATAACTCCCTCCTTCCCGACTCGCTTGCCCTCCCTTCAGACATACTTGACCATGAGTAATAGCAAGCATCGTGCCAATTCGATTTTTCCCGTCAAATCGCCATTTTTCGCTTGTCGCTTTTATGCGCAATTGTCAGCTTTGAAAGCATAATTGATGGAATATTCAGTTATAATTTGAGCTTGAAGCCTCTTGCAACACTGACAACGGTTTGGCATTGTTGGCAAAAGGCAGGCAGAGATTCGGGAAGCTACGCAAAAAAGCCACCCTTTCAGGTGACCTTGCAAATCTTATACCTCGCCTCTCCCAAAACGGGAACGGGCTCTACCACGCCGGTTCGGCAATTTCCTGTATACACTCCGCTACATCATTTTTTGGACTTCCGACAATATGGGAGACAGGGTAGGCTCGCATCTGCGCCGCATCGTAAGGAGTGAGAAGCGACCTCAGCAATTCAGAGTCGCATGTATCGCGATCCAGCCAAATTGCTTCCTCCTCAGGTCCCTTTAAAATAACGGGCATGCGGTCATGGATGCCTGCGACAACCTCGTTGGCACTGGTCGTAATGATTGCACAGGTATGAAGCTTCACCCCATCTGCATTTGTCCAGGTATCAAAGAGACCGGCAAAAGCAAACGGTTCCTCATTTTTCATCATAATGCGCATGGACTGCTTGCCTTTTTGCGTTTGCCTCCATTCATAAAAGCCGTCAGCCGGAATGAGACATCGCTTGCGGACAAAGAGCTTTCGGAAAGCCGGCCTCTCGGTTAAAGTCTCGGCCCGCGCATTGATCATTTTATAACTGTTCCTGTCGTCTTGAGCCCATGACGGAACAAGCCCCCAGCGCAATTGTCCGAGTCTTTGGCGCCCTCCGTCAGCTAGAATGGCCGGAATTGGCTGGCCGGGGGCGATGTTGTACCGCGGCTTTAGGTCGAACAGGATTTCCTGCAGTTGAAACCGGCTCATCAGCTTCTCCGGGTCGGTGACAAGCGTAAAGCGCCCGCACATAGGCAATTCCCTCCTGCCACCAGCATTCCTCATTCCCAACAAAAATACCCCCTCCCCGAAGCACGGGAGCGATTAGACGTGTCATCCCCTCTCCTACTCTCCGGTACATAACAAAAAAGCCCCCGAAGGCGCTTTTTCTTCATAATCCCGCTATTCTTTTGCCCCATTTCTCTCTAATAACTCTGTGAGCTTTGCGTCGTTTATTTCCCTTGAGATTTTTAACGGCGAGTCTCCATAAAAATCTTTGATATTGGGATCGGCTTTGTTCATTAGCAAGTACTCCGCTACCTCATGCTTTTTCCCGATGACAGCATGTAAAAGCGCCGTTCTTCCATCATTGTCTGTAACATCGGGATTCATATTATTCTGGATGAACGGCTTTACCTCGTCCACATTGCCGTTTTGTGCAGCACGGATGAACTCATTTGGGTTGAAGGTTTCATCGTAATTGTCATTGTAATTCTTCGTTTGCCCGAGGTGAAAAACAGCGGAAAATTGAAATAAACCGATTCCAACAAGCACAGTGAATAGGGCAAAAATCAAATATCGTTTATTCATATCGCACCTCATTCTTTATAGACAACCCCTATGAACGTATATGGCAGCAGCAAGCCTAACTCTTTGCATCCTGTTTACGTAACAGAGTCATTTCAACGGAAGGCTGCTTTGCTTATTCCTTTCTGGAACGACAAGCACTTTGGAAGGCCACTCGCCAACTGCCACTTGTTGCTTCTGTTTAAGCTCCTCAGTATCAAACACCGATAGGGTCCCCTGTGTCATATTCGAGACAAGGAGGTTTGAACCATCCAAAGCGATAGAGGAAGGCGTTGGGGATTGCAGCTTTGCTTTCAGCTCCATTTTTTTCAGGTCATAGACTGAGATCGTGTCCCCCGTCATGTCCAAGTCCGTAAAATGATTAACGAAGGCTATGTCTCCCTTTCGCACAATGGATTGAGGAAAGGTTTCTTCCAAAGTGATCTCCTGCAAGACAGAACCTGTTTTCGGATTCAGCACCTTCAGTTTGCTCGTATAGGATTCCGGACGTTTCACCCACTTCGGTTTAGGTCCTTTGGCGAACCCGGCATAGACAGCTATATAGTGATCCTGAAATGGAACAACGCCATTGGGCGGAAGTTCTTCCGGAATATCGTTCATGGTTATGATTTGGTACTTGCCCGTCTCGGCTTTGCCAATTTGGACCTTTTTTGCATACTGCCCATAATTATGCGCCCCGCCTGAGTTCACGTACATCGTTATGCCGTTTTCTGCCGGGATCATAGAGCGCACGGCCCCAGGTACGGTTAGCGTCTCGATGAGAGAAAAAGAGTCGAGATCGACAAGCATGAAATGAAAACCCACATTTCGGGATTCCACGGATGAAGCAATATACGCGATTCGATCGTGAATAAAAAGCTTTTGCGGAATGTAGGGCAGGGTCAATGTTTCGTACGAAAGGTCGTATAGATTCACGGCGTACAGGTCTTTTCTGGGCTCCTCAATTCCTGGATCAATCAGATACAGCGTTTGCCCATCGATCTGTGCATCGATCAGGAATTTGCCGATTTTCTTCTCCTTTACTACTTTGTAGTCTTTATCCAAAGTAACAACATTGGATTTCCCCGCTTGTTTGATGACTGCCAGATGCGGTGTTTTATTTTGCAAAGGCATTTCATCCGTATTCTGGCAGCCTGCTATGAACAGGATGGATACGAGCAGAAACAGCATGTATTTTTTCAATTGGGAACTCCCTCCGATCATGCAGAAACGGACCGAGGCAAAATGGCTTCGGTCCATTATAGAACGCAACTACCTGAGCGAAGATTCTGGCGTGAAACGAACTGTATAAATCATCCAAAAAATTACTTAGCCGGACTGATCATCTAACGGATAATGCAACTTTTCATTTGACTATTCCGCAAATTCCACAAAAACCCTTTTCCGCGGGGACGAAAAATGAAACTGGAACTGGGATAAAATTAATTCAATGTAGTTAAACGTATCCGAAAAGAGTATAATTATGTAAATGGCAAGAAAAACCATTAGATGAGCCTTGTACGTTTCTATCAATCCAAAAGGAAGATGACATATGCGGTTGTCATCTTTTATCAAAGCAAGGATCAACTCAAGAAAGAGAGAACGATATGAAAAAAAACCTCTTGATCGTCATGAGCTTGCTCATCATGATGAGTGTACTGACAGGTTTCCAAGCGGTATCCACCAACCCGTTGCAACAGTCGGTGAAATCCAGCCTCGTCCCTGTTTCCAAAATGGCGCTTCCTTCGAAAACCATTATCGGGTTTGGGGAAGCTACACATGGCAACAAGCAATTTACGATGCTAAAGTTGGATATTTTCAAGCATCTCGTAGAAAAGCAAGGATATCGCGTATTCGCCATCGAAGGCGATTTTGGCGGAGGGCAAAAGGTCAACGAATACATACTGGGAGGCAGCGGAAGTGCCCAAGATGCGGCAAAGGCAATCGGATTTACCATCTACAATACGCAAGAAATGGCAGCCCTTCTCTCCTGGATGCGCTCCTATAACGAGCATCGGGATGCAAAAGACAAAATTCATTTTTACGGGTTTGACATGCAGCGCTATGACCACAACAAAAACGGGCTGTTCTCCTACTTGAAAAAGGTGGACCCGCCACTTGCCTCCAAGTATGAGACGGCACTTGCGAATCTGAATGACAAGACAGTGTATGATCAAAAGAAAGCCACCGTACAAGACGGGCTCTCCCATATGAAAAGCCTGATGGAGCGTATGAAAGAAAATAAATCCGTTTATATCGCCAAAAGCTCCGAGCGAGAATATGAGCTGGCACTGGCCTTTGCCGAGGCGATCAAGCAAAACGCTACTCTTCGCGGAACCAATGCCAACTATAGCAATACCCGCGATTTCTATATGGCGGAAAAAGTGAAGTGGGTCTTGTCCTACGAAAAGAAATATTACGGTCGCGAAAAACTGTTCATCACCGGACATAATGGACACATTGAAAAAACCTCCACTACCGCAGGAACAGCCACTTGCATGGGGGCCCATCTCGCCAAAGCCTTTGGGGACCAGTATTACGCCATCGGCAGTGAATTTTACGAAAGCTCCTTTATTGCCAATGACGCCTTTACCAATGAGCGAAAGGAGTTTCATGTAAAAAATAGCGGCAACGATCGGCTGGCTGTACTGTTTGCACAGACAAACATGCAGGATGGATTCCTGGATTTTGCAAAGGCCAAAAATAATGAAAGTTTCACCGCCTACCTGAATAAAACGCAGCCCATCAGTGCCATCGGAGCAGTCTTTAGCGGATTGTATGAAAAAATGGAAAAGATGTATACGTTGCAGATGGTTCCGGCGAAAGCTTTTGATGCGCTGATTTTCGTGCGGACTGCTACTCCTTCGGTAATGTTAAAAGAGTAACGGAGCGGGAATTGTCGGGTTCCTTGCTGATCATACCGTAGTTTAAAGAAAGAGAATGCCCTTTTTGCTGATGCAAAAAAGGCATTCTCTTTCCTAATTCTATCTGCTTTCCGTATAAATTTGAAAGGTCACGCCAAATTTGTCAGTTACATCGCCAAACCCTGGGCTAAAAGAGTTTTCTTCAAATGGTATATTCACTTGACCGCCTTGCTGCAGGGCTTCAAAAAATCGTTTTGATTTTTCCACGTCATTCGTTGAAAGGCAAATGGTTACCTGTTTGCCCTTGGGAATAGACGAACCGGTTGGAGCATCGGAAAACATGAGTTCCGTTTCACCCACACGCAGCTTTGCGTGTGCCACAAGATTCTTTACCTCATCCGTAAAAGTATCAGGCATTTCCGGCATATCACCGTAAGTAATGATGGTGAGGACTTCGGCACCTATCGCTTGTTCATAAAACTGAATCGCTTCCCTTGCGTTCCCTTCCAAATTTACATAAGGGGTAAGTTTTACTGTCATCCTAGATCAGCTCCTTTTTTTCCCATCATACCTTTTATCAAATGCGTTGATTTCTTTTCAATTGCTATCTTCAATAACCCAAACATTGTATTGGTTCTTCTGCTCATTTATCAGCCTCTCATTCAAACAAGCTGTGGTGCAAAAAATACTATTTGACAGGACACCAAATGGTGTCGTATTATCAAAACAGACACCATTTGGTGTCCGAATGACGATTTATTCATTTTGTAAAGTTTGAATCTGAATAAGTTTGACTTGAACCAATTAAAAGAAGAAAACCAATGAGCAAGCTTATTGGTACGGAAACAACTGCGAAAGTAGAAACCCAGTCAGAGGAAAAAAGATTGAAAAAAGTGCATGCTGACGAAATATCGCCTCGTGGACACTGCGTCCGAAGAGTTGCATACTGTAAGGAGGTGGTGAAATCAACGGCTGTCCCTTAGTACACCATAGATTTCTCCTACATAAAATCATATTTTTTGGAGCGGGTAGCTGTGAACGAGAACAACCAGCGGGATGTGTTTGACGCGATTGCAGATCCAACCAGGCGCCGATTGATTCGTCTGTTGGCAGAGGCAGAGGAGATGCCGCTTCATGAGTTAACCACGCATTTTGAAATGGGCCGTACAGCGGTATCCAAGCATTTGACAGTCCTGAAAGAGGCCGGACTGGTACTTGATCGAAAAGTCGGCAGAGAAACGCGATATAGGCTGAACGCCTCTCCACTCAGAGAAATTCAAGATTGGGTGGCTTTCTACAGCAAGTTCTGGAGTACGAATATATTGCGCTTGAGCCAACTATTAGAGGAGGAAGAAGAATGAGTTTAACCTTATCCCTGGATTTTCAGTACAAGACATCGATGGAGAAGCTTTGGACCGCCTTGACCGATTCAAGCAAGCTTGCCAAGTGGGTGGTCAACATCCACACCGGTCAGGCAATGGAAAATGATTTTAAACCCGTCGTAGGACACCGTTTTCAGTTTCGTACGGAACCGAACGAATATTGGGATGGAATTGTTGAAGGCGAAGTGCTTATCGTGGAGCCACCACACCGATTGTCCTATACTTGGGGCAGCGGAGAGGAGAAGCATACGATCACCTGGACGCTGCAGGATGTAGGGGACGGAAAGGTTAACCTTCATCTCGAACAAACCGGATTCTCAAATGCCCAAGCACTGGGTGGAGCTAAGTATGGCTGGACCAAATGGTGCGGCGAGCTTGAAAAGGTGTTGGAACAATAAGCGCATTCAATATTTATGCATCAATGGCGACAGCCGTATCGAGGCGATAAACAGCAAAAACCGGAGCACGTAATCGCTCCGGTTTTTTGCTGTGCCATGCCATGGCCCCTCAGACGTTTCGACCACGCTGGTTTCGTTTATTCGATCTCGTTTCGCTGGACGGAAGCGACCGGCTCCACGTTTTCCGTGTACATCCGCTTCACCAGCTCGCTCTCGCCCTCTACTCGATCCCCCTGCTTTGCCAAAAAGTCCTGCGACTCCCGCTGCTGATCATTCGGCTTTTTGTTGTTCGGTCTGGACATGTCTGTCCCCCTCCTGTTCTGCGGTAAACACCCTTCTTACTATGAGTGCCTCTGAGGGATTTTATTCCGGGTCCGTGAGGTTACTCAGCCAATCTTTTTGCCCCGCGCAGATCCGGTGTCCCGGTTACGCTGAAGCGGATACCTTCGATCTTTTTGCTGTTGAGGTAGTTTTCGTTGTTGAAATAGATCGGGATGACCGGCATATCCTGCATCAACACGGTTTCGGCGTCGTGCAGAAGCTTCATGCGCGCTTCCTCGTTTTGTTCGACCTTCGCTTTTTCGATCAGCTCGTCAAACTTCGGATTGGCCCAGTTGGTAAAGTTGCGGGAGCTTTTCCCCGTGTACAGCTCCAGCATCGCGAGCGGATCGAGGTAATCGCCGTTCCACCCCATGCGGGCGATCTGGAAGTTTTTCTGCTTGAACGTATCGATGTAGGTTTTCCACTCCTGATTTTCCAGCTTCACCTGCACGCCCAGGTTTTTCTTGAACATTTCCTGCAGCGCTTCGGCGATCTTCTTGTGGTTTTCCGCCGTGCTGTATTTCAGCGTAATCGGCGGAAGCTCTGTCCAGCCTTCTTCCTTCAAGCCTTCCGCCAAAAGCTGCTTCGCCTTGGCCGGATCGAACTGATAGTATGGCGCCACTTCTTCCCGGAAGTCCTTGCCCGCAGGAGTTTTCACCCCGAATGGCGTGTAGCCGTACGCCGGGAGCTGGCCTCCCATGGTCACGTTTGCCGTCAGGATGTCCCGGTCGATTGCGTAGGAAAAGGCCTGACGGATTTTCGCGTTGGTGAACGGCTCTTTCTCTACGTTAAACGTGTACGTATAAATGCTGTAGTCCGGGAACGATTTGTACTCTTCTTTTCCCTTTTCCTGCTCAATCACGTCGATTGGCAAAGAGTCGATCAGGTCAAGCTCTCCCGTTTTGAACATCTGGTAGTAGGTAGTCGCTTCGTTCACCATCTTGAAGTGGACGGTCTCCATCGTTACCTTGTCTTTTTCCCAGTAGCTCTGGCTTTTGGCGATAGTCAGCTGACTGTTGTGGTCCCAGCTCTCCACGGTGTACGGGCCGTTGGTCACGATGCCTTTCGCTTCCGCCGCCCAGTTTTTGTCCGCTTCTACGACTTTCTTGTTCACCGGGAGATAGGCGCGGCTCATCATGATTTTCGGGAAATAGGTGATAGGGTCTTTCAGTCCGACGACGAGTGTCCGGTCATCCTTTGCCTTGATCTGCACGTCATCCACGCTGCCTTTGCCCGAGTTGTACGCCTCCGCGCCTTGTATGTAGTAGAGCGCAGATGGTTCATAGGCGGCAGTCTGCGGGTTCAGCACACGCTTCCAGGAGTATTCGTAGTCATGCGCCGTTACCGGATCGCCGTTCGACCATTTCATCTCGGGGCGCAGGGTAAACGTGTAGGTTTTGCCATCCGGGGAGACTTCCACCTTTTCGGCTGCGCCTTCCACGATGTCCCCGTTTTGGCCGTAGCGGTACAGTCCTTCGTACAGATGGTCGATCACCCAGTACGAGGTGGTATCGGAAGCGAATGCCGGGTCCAATGTGTACGGTTCACCCCGCAGATTGGCGGTCATGACTTGTTTGACGGCTGCCCCCGTCTGTTGATCGGAAGACGTAGCCGGCTTATCGCTGCCGCATGCGGAGAGCGCAGGCACGGCGAGCGCCAGCAGTGCGGCAAAAGCGAGCAATCCTTTTTTCATCGATGATTTCCTCCTTGTTCTCCTCTGTCTACTGTACAAAATGGCAAGCGATCCAGTGTCCGCGCCTCACCTCCTTCCACTCCGGCGCTGCTTCGGCGCAGACGCCTTGGGCCGCCGGGCATCTGGTGCGAAACGGGCACCCGCTTGGCGGATGAATCGGGCTCGGCATCTCTCCGGTCAGGACAATCTGCTCCCGCTCTTCGCGCTGGGCAGGATGGGAGACCGGCATGGCGGAGATCAAAGCCTGCGTGTACGGATGCAGCGGTGCTGCAAACAACTCCTCGCCCGGTGCCAGCTCCATCATCTGCCCCAGGTACATCACGCCGATCCGGTCGCTGATGTGCTTTACCATCGCCAGGTCATGCGCGATAAACAAATAGGTGATGTCCCGCTCTGCCTGCAGATCTGCCAGCAAATTGACGATTTGCGCCTGAATGGATACATCCAGTGCGGAGATGGACTCGTCCGCCACGATAAAGCTCGGCTCCACCGCAAGCGCCCGGGCGATCCCGATGCGCTGCCGTTGTCCGCCGCTGAATTCATGCGGAAAGCGTTTGGCGTGGCCGGGGTGCAGTCCGACCAGCTCCAGCAGGCGGTAGATGCGTTCTTCCCGCTCTTTTCCTTTTGCCAATCCGTAGGCGTCGATTCCTTCGGCGATGATGTCGCCCACCCTGAGCCGCGGATTAAGCGAGGCTTGCGGGTCCTGGAAGATTAGCTGCATGTGGCGGTTTGCTTCCCGCCTTTCGTGTCTGTCCATCCTGGCGAGGTCTTTTCCTTGAAACAGGATGCGCCCCGCCGTAGCCGGGTACAGGCCCACGATCGTCCTGCCCAGCGTCGACTTGCCGCAGCCGCTTTCCCCGACGATTCCGAGCGTCTCCCCTCGCCTGATTTCAAAAGAAACGCGGTCAACAGCCCTGACCCGTTGGCCGCCGCCAATTTCAAACGATTTGGCGAGATTCTCCACCTCCACGATGTTGTCAAGCATATGTCTCCCTCCCTGCTGCAATCCACGCTTCCGCCTTCGGGGCACGCGGGTCGTTCAGCCAGCAGCTCGCCTCATGAGAATCGGAAAACGATTCGGCTGGCGGCATATGCGCCAGGCAAATTTCCATAGCAAAGCGGCAGCGGGCGGCAAACGGACAGCCGGCTGGCGGACGAAACAAATCCGGCGGAGTCCCTTCGATGGGGACCAGCCGCTCTTTTTTGCCTGCCGCAAGACGCGGCACAGACTGCAGCAGCCCTTGTGTGTATGGATGGCGCGGGTTGTCAAAAATCTCTTCCGCCCGGCCGCTCTCCACCACTGCGCCCGCGTACATCACCGTCACGTGGTCGGC
>k87-31436_pt1 | contig 11529 bp, 9 predicted proteins | sample MGYA00084031_6733416 | MGnify analysis MGYA00084031
CCAAACTGATGAAACACAATCCGGCCAACCCCGCTTGGTTTAACCGCGATCGGTTCATCCTTTCGGCGGGGCACGGGTCCATGTTGTTATACAGTTTGTTGCACTTGTGCGGTTATCCTTTGGAATTGGAAGACATCAAGCAATTTCGTCAGTGGAACAGCCTGACCCCCGGACATCCGGAATACGGCCACACACCGGGTGTGGAAGCAACAACCGGCCCCCTGGGGCAAGGTATCGCCATGGCCGTCGGCATGGCGATGGCGGAGCGCCATCTGGCCGCGGTTTACAACCGTCCGGGTCACAACATCATCGACCATTATACATACGTCCTGTGCGGAGACGGCGATCTGATGGAGGGCATCAGTTACGAGGCAGCGTCTTTGGCGGGGCATTTGAAATTGGGCCGTCTCATCGTTTTGTATGACTCCAATGACATTTCCCTCGACGGCGCCACGAATATGACGTTTACCGAAGACATAGCAAAACGGTTTGAAGCCGCTGGCTGGCAATATTTGCGGGTGGATGACGGCAATGACGTGTCGGCAATCTACGACGCCATCGTTCAGGCACAACAAGATACAGAACGGCCGACGCTGATCGAAATTCGAACCGTCATCGGTTACGGCAGCCCCAACAAAGCCGGCAAGTCCGATGCCCACGGCGCACCGTTGGGAGCCGACGAAGTGTTGGCCGCCAAAAAAGCGTACGGCTGGCCGAGCCTAGAGCCCTTTTATGTACCGGAGGAAGTCCGCCAGCTGTTCGCGGAAGTGAAAAAACGGGGAATGGAAGCAGAAAAAGCCTGGCAAGAAAAGTGGGACGCTTATGAGGCCACGTATCCAGAGTTAGCCGCCCAACTGAAAGCGGCCATGGTGGGAGAGTTGCCGGCCGGTTGGGACGCCGACATCCCCGTCTACGCCCCAGACGCCAAAGCCATCGCCACCCGTTCGGCTTCCGGGGATGTCTTGAATGCCCTCGCCCGGCGGTTGCCCATGTTGATCGGCGGCTCCGCCGACTTGGCGTCTTCCAACAAAACGTTGTTGAAAGATGCCGGGACGTTTTCCGCCGCCGATTACAGCGGCCGCAACATCTGGTTCGGCGTGCGGGAACACGCCATGGGAGCCGTGTTGAACGGCATGATGTTGCACGGCGGCGTCCGGGTGTTTGGCGGCACGTTTCTTGTGTTCTCCGATTACTTGCGCCCGGCCATCCGCCTGGCGGCTTTGATGAAGTTGCCGGTCATTTATGTGTTTACCCATGACAGCATTGCCGTCGGCGAAGACGGCCCGACCCACGAACCCGTGGAGCATTTGCCGTCCTTGCGGGCCATGCCGGGACTGTACGTGTTCCGGCCGGCCGACGCCAATGAGACGGCAGCCGCTTACCGGTTTGCGCTCAAGGAAGCCGACGGGCCGGTCGCCATGATTTTGTCGCGGCAAAATTTGCCCATCTTGGAAGGGACAAGGGAGCGGGCAGCAGAACACTTTGCTCGAGGAGCCTATATTTTGCGGGAACCGGATACGCCGCCGCAAGGCATCTTATTGGCCACCGGCTCCGAAGTGGCGTTGGCAATGGAGGCACAACGGCAGTTGGCGGAAGAAGGGTACGCCGTGCGGGTTGTCAGCATGCCCAGCTGGGAATTGTTTGATCGGCAACCGCAACAATACCGGGAAACCGTCTTGCCGCCGACCATCAAGGCGCGACTGGCCATCGAAATGGCCCGGCCCCTCGGGTGGGAAAAATATGTCGGGGAAGAAGGAAAAGTGCTGGGCATCGATACGTTTGGCGCCTCGGCGCCCGGCCAAAAGGTTATGGAAGAATTTGGCTTTACCGTCCAGCATGTGGTGCAACAGATGAAAGAACTGTTGACAGCCCGGCGGTAAAAGCAGGGATGCGCAAAAAGAAGCCGTCCCACGGCTTCTTTTTGCGTCTTGGATAAAACTCATCGTTTTCGCGCATGTGCAAAAGACGCCGTGGAAACGGTGAATGGGGCAGGAGGTTATACATTGGCCAAATCGTTCGATCGACGTTTAGGCTTGATCATGTTTTTATTGGTGACCATCTTCATCGGCTTTGGCTTGATCATTCCCGTCATGCCGGTCTTGGTACAAGAAACAGGGGCCGCGCCATACCATTTGGGGTGGCTGTTGGCCATTTACGCCTTTTGTTCCTTCATCTTGTCTCCCGTTTGGGGCGGGTTGTCGGAGCGGTACGGCCGCCGTCCGCTCATCATGATCGGAACAATCGGTTATGCCGTCAGCTTTTTCTTGTTCGGGATCGCCGCCGATCATTTGTGGCTCATGTACGTGTCGCGCATTCTCGGCGGCTGTTTTTCCGGCGCCGCCACTTCCGTCGCCATGGCCTACGTGGCCGACATCACCTCTGAGGCCGACCGAAATAAAGGCATGGGTTTGGCGGGGATGTCCATTGGGCTCGGGTTTATCATCGGACCGGCCGTTGGCGGGTTGCTCAGTCTGGTCACTTTGACGTTTCCTTTTTTCGTCGCTTCGGGGCTGGCCCTTTTGGTCACCGCCATCGTCTACACCTCTTTAAGTGAAACGTTGTCACCGGAAGAGCGGCAACAACAGCGCCAACAGTCAAAAGCTTCCCGGTGGACGGCATTTACCGGGGCATTGAAATATTTGTATATCGTCGCTTTCATCGGTTCCTTTGGTTTGGCGGGATTGGAGGCGATACTCCAATATTTTCAAATGGTGAAAATTCAAGCGACACCCTTCCAAATCGGAATGATCTTGCTCATCAGCGGCATCTTTGGAGCCTTGATCCAAGGCGGCGTGGTACGAAGAATTCCATCGGGATCCGAACTGCGGTTCATTGGCATCGGCTTGGTCATTTCCGCCGTGGGCATGTTGTTGATTTTGTTTTCGTCTAATTTTTGGACAGCCACGCTGTACGTGGTCATTTTCGGAGCGGGAAACACCTTGATCCGACCGTTGGTGACGTCCTTAGTGACCAAAAAATCCAGCGTCGGTCACGGCATTTCCACTGGCCTTGTGACCTCGATGGACAATTTGGGACGGATGATTGGACCATTGGCAGCCACCAGCATGTATACCGCCAACATTCATCTGCCTTTTCTTGTGATGGCGGCAGTGACGTTGCTTTCCCTGTTCTTAGTGCTGGGTTATGTCCATCACGACAAAAAAATGGCCCCCTCGGTTTCAAAGGGTTGAACAATGCTCAATCGATGATCATCGGCCAGGGGGTCGCTCGTTTATCGTTGATGCGGTAACATCCGACCTCGGGCGCAGGTCCGGCCAGTGACACAACGATGTACGGAATGTCTTCATACGGCGCCAGCAAAATGTCCAAAGGCGACGGAACGGCTGGCGCTGTGGGGTGGGAATGGTAAATTCCGGCCAGTTGTTCCCCGAGGGTGTGGATGTGTTCAAACACGCGTTTCACTTGCTGGTCGTCCATGCGAAACGAAAACGGACTGGCTGCCGTGTTTTTCATCGGCCAAATCGAACTGGCCCGTCCGCCTCTTCCCGACAACAGCCCGCACGCTTCGTTGGGCAACTGGTCCCGGCAGTGGCGGATCATTGCTTCCCAAACGGGTCGCCCGATGACCAAGGGTCGTTCATGGAATTTACTGCGTGGTGCGCCTTCTCCCGCAACATCCGGCATTCTGATTGGCCAACGGTTTGACGACGCGGACGGACGTCCCTGACAACCTGTCCGGTTGTGTGTGGTGCAACACGACCGGTTTGTGATACTCCGTCCGAACGGGGCGCATTTTTCTTAAACGGTAAATTTCCCGCAGTTGTTCAGGAGTCACGTTATCCCTTCCTTTCTTTGTGGGTTGTTGATCATGCTATTCATGGCTCGCCCGGAAGGAAACGGCAATGGCCCCGGCTGTCCGAATGCTACGACATGTTTTTAAACGGATTGAACGGAACCGGTTGAATCGTGTGATACGGTTTGAAAAACGACGAAAAACTTCCGGCCGACGCTGAGAGCCCGTTGGCGTGGACCAGCACCGCTGGCTCCCGCAGCTCGGTCAGGCGGTTTTGCTCCAATATTTTTTTGTATTTCGTCTCTCTTTCTTGATAATCGTGGATGGCTTTTTTGTACTTTTCTTCTTTTTCTTCCAGCGCCTGTATTTTTTCATGCAGCTTTTCCAACGATTGTTTCAATTCTTCGGCCGTCGTTTCGTACTGGGCAATCAGCTCGTCTTTTTGTTGAATCAGTTGAAGGTATTCCTCCAATTGCGCCTCTTTTTCCTTTAACTGGCCATGAATGTCCTCCCATTCTTCCGGCGTCTTTTGCCATTCCAACATCATCGTCTGGTATCGGGAAATGGTCTGATCTTTCAGCCTCAACTGTTCTTCAAATTTCTCCTGCTGTTCTTTGAATCGTTCAATCTGGCGCTCCTTTTCCTTCAACTGCTCACGAAATTCCTGCTCTTTCTTCTCCATCCGTTGACGAAATTCTTGCCCTTTTTCTTCGACCCATTGCAGAAATTCCATTTCTTTCGCGTCCAGCAGACGGCGCGACGCCTGTTCCTTTTCCTCCAACTCCGCCAACTGATGCCGCAATTCATCGATGGTCTTTTCCGCTACATGGTGCATGGCTTCCAACCGCTGCAGCTGTTGTTCTTTGGCTTCCAGCATCTTTTCAAAGCGTTGCCGTTGTTCCGCTTCTTTGTCCTGACAAGCAGCCAGCAGGGCGCTTAACCGGGCGTGTTCGCGGCGGAATTCTTGTTCGATTTCCTCATGCTTTTCCTGCTGTTTCAACATGTGTTGATGTTGTTTGTTAATGATGTCGTTCAACTGTTTCAGCTGCTTTTCTTTTTCTTCCGACGCCTTGCGCAAATCGGCCGCTTTTTTTTCCCATTCGTTCACTTTGTGGGTCAACTGGTCGATGACCTGCTGGTATTCCATTTCTTTTGCCCGAGATTGCCGCACGAGTTCGTCAACCTGTTTCTTTAGCTGGGCATTGGCTTCGTCGCGTGACCCGTGTTCCTGGTTCTGTTCTTTTTGCAGCTGTTCTTTCAACTCTTTCAGTTCGGCGCGGTATTGGTTTGCTTTTTGTTCAAAGTAGTTGCGCTGACGAATCAAGATAGCCATTTGTTCTTTCCAAGTTCGCGTCGTGGCCTTTTGGTGATTTGCCATGAAACGACCTCCCATTCCGAATCAACCTTCCTTATAGACATATGTACCGGTGGAAAAAGTGTTCATGTGGCAGAAACAAAAAAACGGGAGAAAACCTGTTCTCCCATCAGTGACTAGCCATCGGCCATGACGCCTCCCAAGCAGTTTAGGGAACCGACGGCGTGGGAATGACATCCGGGAATGTGACGCAATCTTGGACGACGAGGTTGGCATCCGGTACCGCTTTGAACCCGGTGTCAAACACAATGGTTCCCAAGGCATTGCGCAAGATGAGCCGGTACTCGTCGGTCGTCCCCGGCAATTCGCGAAGCGTCAGTTCAAAGGAAAGGGTATCTTGCGTGTTGGTGGCCGTAAAGGTCCGGACGCCGGTGCCCGTAACCACCGCCTGCAAACCGCCGCCGTTAATGGCAGCGCAACTCGGGCTGCTGATCTGAGTCGGGGTGAAGACAAAGCTGAAATCGCCGGGCACTTCGTCGGTCGGTGTCGGCGTGGGCGTCGGCGAGATGGTGTCGACAAACGTGTACGAGAAGATGCTGCCGCCCGGGTTGCAGCTGGGGCAGATGTCGGCAATCAGCTGTTCCGTTCCCACTTCGTCTACGCCGTCAAACAACACTGTAGAGTTGCTGAGAATGACGTTGGCCGTCGCTTGGCAATCGCAGTTTTGCCGCGGGAAAATTTCCGGACATTGGGCCGGAAACACGATGGGCGGGCATTGAAACGCCGAAGGGGCCGGTGTCGGAACGGGAATGTCGTTCGGGCGGGGTTGGCAAAATTTCGCCAAGACTTCGAGTTTCACTTCGGCTTCGACTTGAATTTCTTTGCAGATGGCCACATCCAGCAAAATTTGACCGCCGAGAATCGGTTCCAACGGCGTGCACTCGATGGCCGTAATGCGGCAGAGGATGTTGTTTTCATCCAGCGGTTCCGGCAGGCAGAGCACGATTTCTTCGTCAAATTGCACCGTCACCGGGAATTCGCACAGCAATGTGCCGTTGGCAAAGATGCGAATCAACACCGTGGCGCTGAACAAGAAACGGACGATGCCGACCCGCACCACATTGCCGCCAATCAGCATGTTTTCCCGACGGATACTGACAATGCGGCAATAAAATTCGGGACCCTGAGTCGGTTGCGGTTTGGGAATGAGCGGAAACGTCGGCGGAACGACCGGTTCCACACATTGCACCGTGATATTTTGTCCGGCTTGAATGGCTTGGTTCACTTGTTCCAGGCAATCGCTCGGAATTTGGATTTTGTTTTGGTAACGGTTGGCCGAGACGACCCAGTCATACACTTTTTGTACGCGTATGCATTCTTCCTGAAGGTCATTGGGAACCGGCAGAGGGGCAGTCGGTGTCGGCGTCGGTGTTGGAATTTGAAAACCTTGAATCAGTTTATTTTGCCTCACCAAAATAAACCCTTCCTTTCTTCAGTCAGTTGTAGTATGCAATACATCCTATGGCGAACGCGGGGATTTGGTTTGTAAGGCAAACGCCTATTTTTTAGGTGAATCTTTCAGGTACGAAGGAGGAGGTTCAGAAAGGAATGCCGAAGCGGCGCATAAACCATTCGTCGTCGTATTTCCTTCGGGCCATATACTGACGGCGTTGTTCCAACACCCCGTCGGCCAAGACCGCTTCTTCGATGCGGGAGGAATCGACATGTTGGATGAGGTTTCGGCACGCGGCAATGCGGGTTTCATTGAAATGGCTGTACGCCATACGCATCATGTTGTAGTAAACGTGTTCCATCGTGACCGAATACGGATGGGACTGGCGAAACAAATGGAGTACTTTGACCAGCGGTTGCACATAACACGTGTAACCGAATAGCCAGAGCTTGATGGACAACTCCACATCTTCAAAACCCCAGACGCGAAATTTTCGGTCAAAACCGCCCACATCGAAAAACGTGCGGCGCCCGATGGCCAAACAGCCGCCCGGAAGGATGGCGGTCGGCACCGGTGACAAGGCTTCCTTGTTCCACTGAACGCCCAACATCCGGTTCAGCGTCTGTCCATAACCGACGACGTTGGGACGATGGATCGAGGCGATGCCCGGCGTTACGGCGTCGGCCAGCCCGCTTTGGATCAAGCTGACCAAATGGTCCAGCCAGTAATTTTGGAAAAAAAGGTGGGCATCGCAAAAAATGAAAAACTCTCCCCGGGCGTGTTCCGCTCCCAAGTTACGGGCAGCCGCTGCACCGATTCCCTCGGTGCGCAAGACCTTGACCGGTTTGTCCCGCCACGAATCCAAAAAGCGGCACCCGTCGTCGGTGGAGCCGTCGTCCACGACGATGATTTCAAAAGGATGGAGCGTTTTGACGTGAAATGCCGACTCCACGGTCATGCGCACGTTCTGTCCTTCATTTTTCACCGGAATGATCACCGAAACGAGAGGCAAACCCGCATCGGACATGGGCTCACTCCTTTCTTACCCGACATCCTATGCCGCAACGTCCGACCGGTGCCCCGGATGGCCCCTTCGCGCCAACAGTGGCATTCTTCGTCGGCCGACATACAATGAACGCAGGGAAAGTGTCCTGTTTCGTCAAGGGAAAGAAGCAGAAAGAGAGGAAGGGGCCTGTTACGAGTTGCCGAACAAGGGGGGAGGAGGTTGCAAGAGTTCCCCGTCTTTTGGGACGGGCAAGCATGCGGAACGATCCCGTTCGCCATGTTGCCGGCTTTGCGGCTGTTTTGCGAGGAGAATGGCATCGCCTTCCGTTGGGAAACCGAACCTTCCCGCGTCGACCTGCGCTCGGGACTGGCCGGCAACATTTGTGTCTTGATATGGGGCGACCATCCGTCGGCCACCGCCGATGCCCAGCAACTGGAACGGGAGATGTTGCTTCAGCTCCAACAGTTCCTCGTCCATGCCGGCATCGGGGTCGTTTTTTCGTCTTCGGCATCCGTTGCACCCTTGGCCCAATTCGCGGTTCAGATCACCGCCCGGTTGGACGAATCGACGGCCGAACCCCATGCCTTGCTCTATACGAACGAGCGTGATCGCCGCCGGTCCCTCGTCGACGTTTTGGAACGGGAATTAAAACAAGCGGACCTGTTGACCCGCGTGGAGAGCCGCCCTTCCGGTGCGGCATTGTCGGTGACGGAAATCGCGTGCTGCTTACCTGCATCCATGCCGCCAACGGCCAGGAAGCAGTTTGCCCAAACCTGCGTTTTGGCCGTCGCCTCCGGCCTGATCCGCTTCTTCTTGCAAGAAGCCCGTGTCTCGATTTGGGCTTGTCTCAAACCGGCCCTCATGAATTGGTTGACCGGCTCCAGCGCACCGGCCCCGCCGGCCGCCAAAACCGCGGGGGAAAGGACCGCATCGACCGACGGGCATGCGGCTCCGGCCCGACAACCGGGAACATGGGCTGCAGAAGTGTTTTTTGACTACACAGTCATCCGGTCTGAATTGGAACACCAACCGCTGATCGTTCGGGGAAACTTGTACATCAAAAACACCGGCCAAGCCATCTTGACGAACCCCGTCATTTGCTTGCGGATTGACCCGCCGGACAACGCGCAGTTGAGCGGGCAAATGTTGCCCGCCCACATGGTGGAAACCTTGGGAATCCAAGGGGCCGATGGGGTCAAGGGATGGCGACTGTTGAAACCCGAAGAGCTGGCGCAAGAAAAACGGCCCGGGGAACACTGGATCGCCCCGGTCCATCCGGTCCACATCGCACCACATACCGTTTTTCCTTTTCAAAATTTTCAATTGTCGGTGCGGACAACAGGGCATGGACGCGGCGGATACGTCACTGTGGAAGGAGCGGTCTTTTTTCGCGAACCGCAACTGCAGTTTTCCGCCAACAATCGGATTGTCTTGTCTTACTGACGGCAAGAGGGAGGGAGGAAAGGAGATGGAGTGGGCCATGGAGTTGACGTGGCTGGAATTGGTCGTGCTTGTCTTGGCCAGTTTTCGGCTAACCCGCCTGATTGTGTACGACGAAATTACGGCATTTTTGCGAGACCCGTTTTTCACCGTCACGTACGAAGATGACGGTACCGGGCGGGTGGTGCGTCATGTCCATCTCAAAGGAACGGGCCTCCGGCAATGGCTCGGGACGTTGCTCAGCTGCCATTGGTGCGTCGGCATCTGGTCATCGGCTTTGGTCGTGGCGCTGCACTGGCTTGTTCCGGCCACTTTTCCACTGCTGTGCGTCTTGGCCGTGGCCGGAGCGGCCGCTTTTCTCGAGACGAAACTGTATTTGGACGGATAGAACAGCCGTTCATCGGGAGAAGGTGACGTTATCGGAGCGAGATGTGACGGTACTTGGCCTGGACCAGGGCCGCTTCTGCCAAGACGTGCTGGGTATGGCGAACCGTGCCCATCTGTTCGTGCACCCGGTAAGACAACAGCCGTTCCGGCACAAATTGAAAATGATGGTACAGAAGCACCCGCAGCCAAAATTCGTAGTCGTGGGCATAACGCAACGATTCATCAAACAGGCCCACCTGACGAAAAATGTCCATGTGGAGCATGACTGTGCTGCCGTTAATGAGACAGTGCTGTTTCATGTGTTCAAAAAAGCGGGCCCGGTCGGCCAGCCAAAAGGAAGACGGTTGGCCGATGACGCGGCCGTTGGCATCGATGAGTCGATAAGCCGTAAAGCTGGCCAACGCCCGATGCTGTTGCATCCATTGCAATTGTTTGGCAATTTTTTCCCGGTCAAACACATCGTCGGCGCTCAACCAAGCAAAATACTGCCCGGAGGCATAGCGGATGCCCATGTTGAGGGCCGTCGCCGTGCCGCCATTGGCTTTTTCTACGTATCGAATGCGGGGCATGTACGGAACGATTTTTTCCTTATATTGATGAGAGCCGTCGTTGACGACGATGACTTCGACGTAAGGGTACGTCTGCCCGAGGGCACTTTCAATGGCTTGATCCACATACGGACAATTGTAAAACGGAATGACCACCGAAACGGTTACCGGTCCGACCATCCTGAACCTCCTAACAAAGAAACTTTCGCGCGACTCGTTGACCCTCCTCAACCGGCAGCAAACCGCCCTTCACCGGTGCCGTTGGCGGTACAGATGTTCCAGCGTCTCGATGATTTGCTGTTCAAACCGTTGTTTTGTAAATGTTTGGGCCACTTTCAGCCCGCCGGCCAACAGCCGTTCGTACAACGCCTTGTCGGTCAAAACGGCCAAAATCCCGTCGGCCAACGCCTGCGGGTTGCGCGGCGGGGTGAGATAGGCGTTGACCAAATGGGTGCAATAATCCAACAATCCCCCCGAGTTGGTCGCCACCACCGGCGTGCCGCAGGCCATGGCTTCCAGGGGCGGGAGGGCATACCCTTCATACCAGGACGACGAGACGAACAGATCGGCCGATTGGTAAAGGACGGCCATATCTTGGTCGCTGGACGGGCGAAAGATTCGGTACGGAACGCCGGGCAGATGCAAATCTCTTTCGGGACAGACCAAATAAACGAGCAAATTTCCGGGATAGCGGCTACGCACCAATTGCATGGCTTGGACAAAGTCGAAAAATCCTTTCATGGCGTATCCGTATGCCGGATCGCGCGCGATATATAAAATGATCTTCGTCCGGTTGTGATCGAATTTGTTCAACGCCCGCGGTTGGAAAGTGGCCGGATCGACACCGGGATTCACGACGGTGGAGCGTTGGCCGACGTGCTGAAAGATTTGTTCGTCCAACCAGCGGGAGATGGAAATGATGGGTACCCCTTGGCGGTAGGTCCATAACGCCGTCGCCTTGTCCGGCACCCAGTACGGCTCAAACCCGAGACTGAGGCGGACCGTCTGCTGCGGCCAGGCATAGTAAGCGGGCAAAAACGTCGTGTAAAAGTTGGGCAGCACCACATCACCATAAGGGATGTAATGCGGTTCCAGACGGGGAATCGGGAGCAGTTGCGCTTTGACCGGATAAACATGGGTTGTGACGGACAACAACGGGATGACGACTTCATGTCCTCGCTGAACGAGGGCGTTGGCAATGTCGATCAAGACTTTACACCCTCCGCTGAGGTGTAAGACCCCCATGGGAATGACGACTTTCATTGGACATCCCTCCCGGTGTCACTTCCTAGCATAGCGTATTCTTGAGTCTCAACAGTGGGGACGGGGTATGCATCCAATTTGCCGTTGGGACAAGCCGTCCCTGTCCAACGACAGGTCGCACGCCTGCCGCGCCTAAGGAGCCGGAATGCCTTGCAAAATCCGGGAAATGGCAGTTTCAAATGCATGAACACTGCGTTCCCAGGTCCATTTGGCCGCTTCCTTTTCCCCTTCGCGGGCCAGCCGGCTTCGCAATTCGGGGTTGTGAATCAGCCGATCCAAATCGTAAAACAGTCGGTTTTCGTACCGATAACTCATCAAACAATTGACTTCGTGCCGACAATAGTCGGCATTGCCGCTGTTGTA
>k87-243731_pt1 | contig 11528 bp, 9 predicted proteins | sample MGYA00084031_6733416 | MGnify analysis MGYA00084031
GTAATGCATCTTCGATTGATTCGTTTTTACGAACTACTGTTTTAGACATCTGTATTTCCCTCCCTCCAAATATCAACAAAGCTTTATTTGTCATTTACATAGCATTTAAATAACTATGTACTATAACATTATAAAATAAGTCATTTTTTAAGTCAATAATCATTTCTTATGAATATTACTTTACAAGTAATCTTTCATCTTTATTCGTTGCATGATTGACTACTTTTACAAGTTTTCCTTTATTAATAGGATAACTTGGTGTTACTACTTTAACTTTCACTAATTCACCAATTAATGACTCGTCACCTTCAAATTCGATCTTCATGTAATTATCAGCATAGCCAACTAATTTTCCATCAGAAGAACCTTTCTCTTCAGGAATAACTTCTAATACAGTTTGATCAAATTTAGACGCGTAATCTTTCGCTAATTGATCAGATAGTTCAATTAATCGATGTACACGATCATTTTTAACATCTTCATCAATTTGATCCGTCATTCTAGCTGCTGGTGTACCTGTTCTCATAGAATAAGGGAACACATGTAATTCTGAAAATTGGTGTTTCACAATAAAATCATATGTCTCTTGAAATTCTTCTTCAGTTTCACCAGGAAAACCAACAATAACATCACTTGTCACAGCTAGACCAGGTAAAGCTTTATGAAGCTTTTGAAGCCTTTCAGAGAAATGTGCCATCGTATATTTTCTTCTCATGCGTTTTAACACAGTATCTGAACCTGATTGTAATGGAATGTGTAAATGTCTCACTACTTTTGTAGATTTATCAATGACATCAATTACTTCATCAGTAAGTTGACTCGCTTCGATTGAAGAAATTCTAATTCTTTCTAAGTTTTTAACTTGTTCTAAATCTCTAAGGAGTTGCGCTAAATTATAATCTTTTAAGTCTTCGCCATATCCACCTGTATGAATTCCAGTTAAAACAATTTCTTTATAACCTGAATTTACTAGTGTTGTTGCTTGACTGACCACTTGTTCAGGATCTCTTGATCTCATCAAGCCTCTAGCCCACGGAATGATACAGAATGTGCAAAAGTTATTACAGCCTTCTTGAATTTTTAATGATGCACGTGTTCTATCAGTAAAATATGGCACTTCTAATTCTTCATATTTTCTGTTTTTCATAATATTACCTACACCATTAATGGGTTGCCTACTCTGTTTATAATCTTCAATGTAAGAGATTAATTTATGTCTATCTTGAGTACCGACAACTATATCAACACCAGGAATCGCCATGATTTCTGCAGGTGATGTTTGAGCATAACAACCCGTTACACAAACGACTGCATCAGGATTTTGACGAATTGCTCGCCTAATAACTTGTCTACTTTTCTTATCGCCCGTATTTGTCACAGTACACGTGTTAATAATAAACACATCTGCATTTGTTTCAAATTCTACTCTTTCGTAATCATTTTCCTTAAATAATTGCCAAATTGCCTCAGTTTCATAATGGTTAACTTTACAACCTAAAGTATGAAATGCTACTGTAGCCAATTATAATCACCTCATTAATTCTAATTGATAACTTAAAGCAGCTAAAGCATACAGTGGAGCGGTTTCAGCTCTTAAAATTCTAGGACCTAAACTCACTTTTTCTGATCCTTTAAAAAGATTGACTTCACTTTCAGTTAAGCCACCTTCTGGTCCAAAGATGATTAAAATCTTTTGCCCATGTTTAAGATTAGAAACAACTTGATGTAATTTACTCGTTTCCCCACGTTTAGCTTCTTCTTCATATGCTATTAATACATAATCATATTCATTCATATTATCATATATTGATTTAAAACTCGACTTATACTCAATGTCTGGAATTGTAAGTCTCATACTTTGTTCACTAGCTTCTTTTATAATTTTTTGCCATCTATCGATTTTCTTAGACTGTTTCTTTTCTTCCAACTTAACAATTGCTCTTTCAGATTGAACAGCAATAAAATGATGTGCGCCCATCTCAGTTCCTTTTTGAATCATCCATTCATATTTGTCACCTTTAATAAGACCACTCGCAATTGTTATCTCAACAGGAAGTTCTGTTTGTCTCGTTGTATCTTCAATCGTTTCTAATTCAATACTATCATCGTGAAAAGCAATTATTTTAGATATTAGAGACTTTTGGTCTTTAAACGTTAAAATAAGTTTTTGATCCACATTCATGCGCATCACATTTTTTATATGATGTATATCATCTGTATTATGTATAAAAAAACGCTGATTTAACTCAGCGTTTTCGAGTAAGAAATATCTTTGCATCATTTCTCCTACTTTCTAGCTCTTATTGAAACCCATCCATCTTCTCGTAATACTTTTTCGATAGTATAACCAGTTTCTTTTAGTTTTTCAATAATTTCATCGGATTTTTCTTCTATAATTCCAGAAGTAATAAAGTAGCCATTATCATTCAGTCTTGCATAACTATCTTCAATCATTAAATCGATTATGTGCGCTAAAATATTAGCAATAATCACATCATATTGTTCAGTTTCTTCAGTTAATAAATTGCCAGTTTCAGCTAATATATCTTGCTCGCAATTATTTTTTTCGAAGTTTTCCTTAGCGACTTTAATAGCTAACTCGTCTAAATCAACAGCTTTAATTGATTGAACGCCAAGTAAATGACAACCAATACTTAAAATACCAGAGCCTGTACCAACATCAATGATTTTATGATTTGGCTTCACAACTTCTTCTATATGTTTTAAACACATGCTTGTAGTTGGATGATCACCAGTACCAAAAGCCATACCTGGATCAAGCTTTATGCATAAATCATCATCTTGGTTATCATATGTGTCTTCTTCCCAACTTGGTACGATTGCAAATCTTTCAGAAGCTTTAAATGGGTGAAAATAATTTTTCCATTCATTTTCCCAATCAGATTCTTTAATAATTGTTTTAGAGAAAGATAATATCTCAGAATTAATACCTTCAACATGAGCAATAGAATCTTTAATTTCTTGTTCTAAACTATCAGTAAAAACTAGTTCATTAAAGTAACACTTAACTCTTATGTCATGTTCCGGATAATCTTTAGGATTTAATTCATAAATTTCACCGTATACGTCAATGTGTTCTTTCTCTAATTCTGATGAATCTTCTATTACAACGCCGTTTGCGCCTAATTCATTTAGCAATGCAGTAACGACTGGTTCTGCTTCTTTATTTATCATGATAGAATACTCAATCCAATTCACAGGCTATTCTCCTTTAAAAAACTTTTTAGCTCTATCTTTTAAGCTAGATGGTTGTTCTGTTAATTTTTCTCCACCAATTTCAGCAAATTCACGTAGGAGCTCTTCTTGTCTCTCAGTCATTTTTTCAGGTGTTACGACTTTAACCGTTACAAAGTAGTCACCTTTACCATAACCGTGAACATTTTGTACACCTTTTTCTCTAAGTCTAAACTGTTTACCTGTTTGAGTACCAGCTGGCACAGAAAGTGATACATTACCAGTTAATGTAGGTACAGTTATTTCATCACCAAGCGCTGCTTGTGGAAATGATAGATTCAAGTCATAAAAGATGTCATCGCCTTCACGTCTGAAATTGCTATGAGGTTTGACTCTGAATACAACATATAAGTCACCAGCAGGTCCACCATTTATACCTGGTCCACCTTTTCCAGCTAGACGAATTTGTTGATCATTGTCTACACCTTCTGGAACTTTAACTGTGATTGTAACTTTTTTGTTTTGTGTACCTTTACCATGACAGTCTGAACATTTTTCTTCAAATACTTGTCCAGAACCTTCACATTCAGGACATACTTTTTGAGTTTGCATTCTACCAAGAATCGTATTTTGTTCAACCGTTACATGACCTTGTCCACTACAATACGTACATGTTTTTTTCTTAGTTCCTGGTTTAGCACCATTACCATGACATGTATCACATTCAACATCTTTGCGTACTGTAATATCTTTTTCAGTACCAAATACAGCTTCTTCAAATGTTAATGTCATGCTATATTGTAAATCGTCACCTTGTCTAGGTGCATTTGGATCTCTTCTAGCACCACCGCCACCGAAGAATGACCCGAATATATCTTCAAATCCACCAAATCCAGAGAAATCTTGTCCTCCAAATCCTTGTGAACCTCCAGAACCTTGTTGTGGTCCATTATGTCCGAAACGGTCATATTGAGCACGTTTGTTTTCATCGCTTAATACTTCATATGCTTCTGATAATTCTTTAAATTTAGCATCAGCACCTTCTTCCTGGTTAATATCAGGATGGTACTTTTTTGATAATTTTCTATAAGCTTTTTTTATTTCATCTTTAGAAGCATCTTTGGAAACACCAAGCACTTCATAATAGTCTCTTTTTGCCAATATAAACTCTCCTTTACACACTGATTTATAATACGGATATGAATTAAAAAAGTCAAAGCCAATCACATTGACTTTGACTTTTTAATGATCAGTATTATTTTTTATCGTCTTCGTTGACTTCTTTGTAGTCAGCATCAACTACGTCATCATCGTTTGAAGTAGATTGGCCATCAGCTGATTCAGCACCTTCTTGTGCTTGTGCAGCTTGTTCATACATTTTCACTGATAATTGTTGTACAATTTCTTGAAGTGCATCTTTTTTAGCTCTGATGTCTTCGATATCAGTGCCTTCTAATGCTGTTTTCAATTCTTCTTTAGCTTCTTCAGCTTTAGTTTTTTCGCTTTCATCAACATTTTCGCCAAGATCAGTTAAAGTTTTTTCAACAGTAAATACCATTTGGTCTGCTTCGTTTCTTACATCGATTTCTTCGCGACGTTTTTTGTCTTCTTCAGCGTTTTTCTCTGCGTCTTGAACCATACGATCGATTTCTTCATCAGATAATGATGAGCTTGATTCGATTGTGATTTTTTGTTCTTTGTTAGTACCTAAATCTTTAGCTGTTACATTTACAATACCGTTTTTATCGATATCAAATGAAACTTCAATTTGTGGTACGCCACGAGGTGCTGGTGGAATGTCCGTTAATTGGAATCTACCAAGCGTTTTGTTATCTGCTGCTAATTGACGTTCACCTTGTAGCACGTGAATATCTACTGCTGGTTGGTTATCAGCTGCTGTAGAGAATACTTGTGATTTAGATGTTGGGATTGTAGTATTTCTTTCGATTAATACTGTAGATACGCCACCCATAGTTTCAATACCTAAAGATAATGGTGTAACGTCAAGTAATACTACGTCTTTAACGTCACCAGTGATAACGCCACCTTGGATCGCAGCACCCATTGCTACTACTTCATCAGGGTTAACACCTTTGTTAGGTTCTTTACCGATTTCTTTTTTGATAGCTTCTTGTACAGCTGGTATACGTGTTGAACCACCAACTAAAATTACTTCGTCAATCTCAGAGTTTGATAAACCAGCATCTTTCATAGCTTGTTTAGTAGGTCCCATAGTTCTTGCAACTAAATCACTTGTTAATGATTCGAATTTAGCTCTTGAAAGAGTAGTTTCTAAGTGTAATGGTCCATTAGCGCCACCTGAAATGAATGGTAATGAAATTTGTGTAGATGATACACCTGATAAGTCTTTTTTAGCTTTTTCAGCTGCGTCTTTTAGACGTTGTACCGCCATTTTATCTTGTGTTAAGTCAATTCCATTTTCTTTTTTGAATTCTTCAGCTAAATATTTAATGATAACATCGTCGAAATCGTCACCACCAAGTTTATTGTCACCCGCAGTTGCTAATACTTCAAATACACCGTCACCTAATTCAAGGATAGATACGTCGAAAGTACCGCCACCAAGGTCGAATACTAATACTTTTTGGTCTGTTTCAGTTTTATCTAAACCATATGCTAATGCAGCTGCAGTAGGTTCGTTAATAATACGTTCTACTTCTAAACCAGCAATTCTACCAGCATCTTTAGTTGCTTGACGTTCTGAGTCATTGAAATACGCAGGAACTGTAATAACTGCTTTAGAAACACTTTCACCTAAATAACTTTCTGCAGTTGATTTTAAGTTTTGTAAAATCATTGCTGAAATTTCTTGTGGTGTATATTCTTTATCTTCAACTTTTTCTTTATAATCAGTACCCATATGACGTTTAACTGATTGAATAGTATTAGGGTTAGTTACTGCTTGACGTTTAGCAACTTCACCAACTTGTGTTTCACCATCTTTAAATGCTACTACTGATGGTGTAGTTCTGTTACCTTCAGGATTTTGGATTACTTTAGGCTCTCCACCTTCTAAAACTGATACTACTGAATTTGTTGTACCTAAGTCTATACCTATTACTTTACTCATAAGAATGATTCCTCCATTTTATAGTTATGTTTTAAACTAAATTGATTATTCGTTTACTTTAACCATTGCCGGTCTTAAAACGCGATCTTTTAATTTATATCCTCTTTGTAGTTCTTCAGTCACTACACCTGACTCGAAATCAGGATTACTATCTTGCATTACTGCTTGATGTACATTAGGATCGAATTCTTGATTATATGATTCGATTTCTTCTAAACCATTATCTTTCAATGATCTTAATAAATCGTTATAAACCATATTGACACCTTTTTTAAATGTTAAGAAGTCTTCAGATTCACCTTCTTGTTGTAATGCGCGATCCATATTATCTAAAGCTGGTAATACATCAGTAAGCACTCTTTGTGCTTGATAATCTTTCATAATACTAGATTCTTGTTTCATTCTACGTTTATAATTTTCAAATTCAGCATATAAACGTAAATATTTTTCTTCTTCAATGTTAACTTTTTGTTTGAGTTCTTCGAGTTCAGCTTCCGGAATTTCGACTAACTTTTCTTCCTCAACCTCTTCAACATTTTCTGTGTTATCTACCGATTCCGTTTCATTTGTTTCTACATCTTCAGTAGCGACAGATTGAGCTTGATCATTTGTTTCGTCGAATTGTTCATTTTGCTTTTCTTCCGTCATTTCATGCCCTCCATTTTCTTTCCTTATTTAAAAATGATTCAACAATTGAATCACTTTGTTATAATGCATAGCAGTTGGACCGATAACAGCTAAATGCCCGCTTATATCTCCAGAAATCTCATAATTCGTACTTACAATAGAAATACCGTGTAAGTCTTTATTGATTTCCTGTCCAATTTTAACGCTTATTGAATCACTAGACGTTTCATTTAAAAATTGAGCGATGCGTTCTGATTCAAGATACTTTAATATCGATTGAATCATCGTTACATTTGTAACATCCAAAGCATCAATCAAATGCATCTTTCCACCTAGAAAGATTTCTTCACTTTGATCATTAATTTGTGTTAATAAAGCATGTTTAAACTTTTTAATAAAGTCATGATCTATGAATGACACCGTTAATGATTCTAACGTTTTTATCATTGTAGATAAAGTGTTTTGCTTAAAATGTTGATTTAAATAGTTCATTAATTTCTCTATTTGTTCTTGTTGTAATGATTCTAATACTTGAACGTGAACTTTTTCAACATATCCATCTGTAAATACAATGACACTCATTAAATGAGTAGGGTTGACTCTAACAAAATGAATTTCAAAAATATATCTTGAAAATTTATTTGGTCCAAGAACCACAGTTGTATAATGAGAACGATTTGATATCTCTAAAGCTAGCCATTTAAGCATTGCATTGACATCATATTGATTTTCATCATGAAATTGATCAAACCAATTTACACTTTTATTGCTTAGAGATTTAGACTTTAATAATTGATTTACATAATGTCTAATGCCTCTTTCGGAAGGTATACGCCCTGATGACGTATGTGTCTTCTCAAGAAGTTGCAAATCTTCAAGTTGTTTCATTTCATTTCTAACTGTAGCCGGACTTAAAGGCAATTGATGCCTTTCGATAATCGACTTAGAACCAATTGGCTGTCCTAACTCAACATAATCCTCAACAATCACATTTAATATTTGTAATTGCCTCTCAGTAATCATGTCATCACCTCGATTAGCACTCTCTGTTCCCAAGTGCTAATTATAATTTATCAAAATGGTCAAAGAAAGTCAACGTTAAAGCATTCAATTTTTAAATCTTTTTTTAATTATGAATCAGCTTAATAAAAATCTTTCAAACACTTCATTCCCAATGATTTGACCTCGGTTACTTAAACGTAAAAAGTCATTCTCATCTATTAATAATGCTTGTGAAGTTAGTTCTTTAACATGCTCGCCGAACACATCTTCAATTGTTCTATTGAACTTGCTTTCAAATTTAGTCTTCGATACACCTTTAGACATTCTGAGCCCAAGAAACATTTCTTCTTCCATCTGCTCTTTAATAGAAACTTCGCTACTTTGCAATTTAGGCAATTCATTGTTTTGAATCTTCTTAATGTATTGATTCACCGGGTTTATATTGCCGTAACGGATACCATTTATATAGCCATGTGCACCTGCACCGAAACCATAATATTCTTCATTTTTCCAATAAACCATATTATGAAGAGATTCATGTCCTTCTTTAGCGAAGTTAGATATTTCATATTGATTTAAATGAGAGGCTTTTAACGTTTCTTTAAGGTGTTGGTACATTTCTTCTCCTAAATCTTCGTTTGGTAGCTTTAATCTACCTTTTCTATATAGGTTATAAAATTGTGTTTTTGGTTCAAGTATTAATGCGTAACTCGAAATGTGATCAACATCTAAAGCTAAAGCTTTATTCAACGAGTCATCAAATTGCTTTAATGTTTGGCCAGGTAAATGAAACATTAAATCTAAACTAACTGACTCAATTTGATGTTTTCTAGATAAATTGACCGCTTTTTCAATATCTTCACTATGATGCGTTCTGCCCAATACTTTTAGTAATTCATTATCAAACGTTTGGACACCTAACGATAATCTATTTACGCCATATTGTTTTAATAATTTTATTTTAGCTTCAGTTAGTTCATCAGGGTTAGCTTCAAAAGTATATTCTTTCGTTATAACAAACAAATCGTTGATTGCTCGAAGTAATTTTTCCAATTGCTCTTCTGATAATGCTGTTGGTGTACCACCACCTACAAACATTGTTTCAACTACTTTATCTTCCCTCGTTGACATCTCTTTAATCAAACAATCCAAATATTCATCCACGGGTTGATTGGCTATATAAAACTTATTAAAATCACAATAAGTACAAATTCTCACACAGAAAGGTATATGAATATATACACTTTTAGCCATTTAAATTCTCCTTTAAAAATAGAAACAGCTACATATTATGCAGCTGCTTCAAAATTAGTCTTCATCCATTTTAAGTACTGCTAAGAATGCATCTTGAGGTATTTCAACATTACCTACTGATTTCATTTTAGCTTTACCTGCTTTTTGTTTTTCAAGCAATTTACGTTTACGGCTAATATCTCCACCGTAACATTTTGCTAATACATTTTTACCCATAGATTTAATATTTGTACGTGCTACTATTTTATTACCAATTGCTGCTTGAACCGGCACTTCAAATTGTTGTCTTGGGATTAATGTTTTTAATTTATCTACTATTGCTTTACCGCGATCATATGCAAAATCTTTATGAACGATAAAACTTAATGCATCTACTTTTTCATTATTTAACAAGATATCCATCTTAACTAATGTACTTTCTTGATATCCAATCAATTCGTAATCAAATGAAGCATAACCTTTCGTATTAGACTTCAACTGATCGAAGAAATCAAAAACAACTTCAGATAACGGAATTTCATAAATAATATTAACTCGAATATCATCTAAATAGTCCATTGTTTTAAAGTTACCACGTTTTTTCTGACATAATTCCATAACAGCACCAACATAGTCATTAGGAACCATCATTGTCGCTTTAACGAATGGCTCATAAATTCTATTGATTGTTTGAGGATCTGGAAATTGTGATGGATTATCAATTTGAAGCTTTTCTCCATCTGTTAATTCACATTCGTATACAACTGAAGGTGCAGTCGCAATTAACTCAATATTGAATTCTCTTTCTATTCTCTCTTGAATAATTTCCATGTGTAATAAGCCTAAAAATCCTGTTCTAAAACCGAAACCTAAAGCTTGAGATGTCTCAGCTTCAAATTCAAGTGAAGCATCATTTAGTTGTAATCTTTCTAAAGCTTCTCTCAAATCGTTATATTTACTATTATCAATAGGATATAAACCACAGAACACCATTGGATTCATCTTCTTATACCCTTGTAATGGTTTCTCAGCAGGTCTGTTAGCTAGCGTTATCGTGTCACCGACATTTGAATCTCCAACATTTTTGATAGCTGCTACAATATAGCCTACATCACCAACAGATAAAGTTTTGACTGGCAGTTGTTTAGGTGTGTTAATACCTACCTCTGTAACTTCAAAAGTTTTACCAGTAGACATCATTTGAATTTTATCTCCTGCTTTAACAGTTCCTTCAACCACTCTTATTGATGAGATGACACCTCTATATGCATCAAATGAAGAATCGAATATAAGTGCTTGTAAAGGATTTTCAGGGTCACCTTCAGGCGGTGGAACCATTTCTACTATTTTTTCTAAAATATCTTCAATTCCAATATTCGCCTTAGCACTAGCAAGAACTGCATCACTCGTGTCTAAACCGATAACATCTTCAATTTCTTGTTTAACACGTTCAGGCTCAGCTGCAGGTAAATCAATTTTATTAATAACTGGAATTAATTCCAAATCATTATCTAGCGCTAAATAAACATTAGCTAAAGTTTGAGCTTCTATACCTTGAGCGGCATCGACAACTAATATAGCACCTTCACATGCTGCCAAAGATCGTGAAACTTCATATGTAAAGTCGACGTGTCCAGGTGTATCAATAAGATGTAGAATATAAGTTTCCCCATCTTTTGCTGTATAGTTTAAACAAACGGCATTAAGTTTAATCGTAATGCCTCTTTCTCTTTCAAGATCCATAGAGTCTAACAACTGTGCCTTCATGTCTCTTGTCTCTACACTTTTAGTGTTTTCCAATATTCTATCAGCTAACGTTGATTTTCCATGATCAATGTGAGCAATGATTGAAAAGTTTCTAATTTTATTTTGGCGCTCTAGGCGTTTAGTTCTGTCCATTTGAACTCCAACTTTCTCGTTAATTTTACATCTTCTAAATGTAAGTCGCATCTTTGATATGATACCGTCTTTACGAAATAAATGCAAACGTATTATCAAACTGTCAATAAAGTGTTATGCTATATAAGGAATGTGCAAATAATGATTGCACTTATGCCCTACATTTGATAAAATATTTTTTGTTGCAATCAAAAAATCTTTGATCACGGACAACATATTTAGGAGGTGACTCTCATGCCAAACATTAAATCTGCAATTAAACGTGTTTCTGTTACTGAAAAGAAAGACGCTGCAAATATTTCACAAAAAAATGATATGCGTTCTGCTGTTAAAGCTGCAAGAACTGCTATCGAAAACAATGCTGATAACAAAGGTGAATTAGTTTCATTAGCTATTAAAAAAGTTGATAAAGCTTCTAAAAACAATCTAATTCATTCAAATAAAGCTGATAGAATTAAATCAAGCTTAATGTCAAAAGCTA
>k87-16516_pt1 | contig 11525 bp, 8 predicted proteins | sample MGYA00084031_6733416 | MGnify analysis MGYA00084031
AGAAGAACTGGATACACAAGACCTGACTTGGCAACAGGTTCTCATTTTGGAACAAATCAAGGATGGACCGAAAACAATCGGCGAGATCAGCAAAGCGGTCGAGCTTCCCTACAGCACCACGTCAGGGCTTGTAAACCGATTGGAGCGAGAAGATTTGGTGAAACGGTTGAGAGACGGAAACGATCGCCGGATCGTATGGGTCTCTCCGACTTTGCGCATAACCAAGGGGGAAGAGGTGGAATCTGACGAATCATACGTAGGGACACTCGAAGGAAAAACTGCTCAGATCATCTCATCACTCCATGTCCTTCACGAGATGTATACCTATAAAAAAAGAGCTACTAGTTGACTGGAAGAGGTGAGTGGATGTGAACCTATCTGCACTTTCGATTAAGCGACCCGTCACGATGATCATGCTGACGGTCGCCATGATTATTTTTGGATTCGTGTCTCTGCCTCGTTTGGCCATCGACCTGATGCCGGAGCTGAACTTTCCGGTAGCTGTGGTCGTTACCTCTGTAGACGGAGGTTCGCCAAGCGAAGTAGAAAAGCTGGTGACCAAGCCGATAGAAAATGCGCTGGGTACGGTAGCGGACCTGGACAGCATTTCATCGGTCTCCATGCAGGGGGCTTCCCAGGTCATTTTGTTCTTCAACTGGGGAACAGATCTGGACCAGGCGACCCTGAATATGCGGGATAAGGTAGACCAGGTGCGGGGGATATTGCCGGATTCGGCACATGCTCCGCGTGTACTTAGAATTGATCCGAACAGTCAGCCGATCCTTACCTACGCGCTGACTGGCGAACAAGATGTAAACCAGTTGAAGAAAATCGCCGAAGATGTCATTCAATCCCGACTGGAGCGGATTGATGGCGTCGCTTCCGTATCGATTGGCGGCGGTCAGGGCCGGGTTGTCGATGTGACATTGGACCCGGCGAAGCTGTCTGCATACGGACTGACGCTTGAACAAATTCAACAAGCCATCGGAAGCAACAACATCTCGGGTACTGCCGGTTCTGTTCGTGAAGGCGACGGCAAAATGAACATCCGGGTGCAAGGCGAGTTCGCGAGTGTCGATCAGATCGCCATGACACCAATCCCGGTAGGAAGCAGCTCGATCCGGTTAAAAGACATTGCGACTGTCGAAGATACACTGGAATCGATCACCCAGTTGAACTACGTAAACGGGCAGCCAAGCCTGGGCCTGTCCATTACGAAAGCATCAGGGGGCAATACGATCGAAGTCGCTGATGCTGTGAAAAAAGAAATGGAGAAGCTGAAGAAGGATCTGCCGGAGAACATCGTCGTCACAAATACGATGGATACTTCTACTTATATCAAGGACTCCATTTACACCACTGCTGAGCACGCTTTGCTGGGTGGCGGTATCGGGATCATCATGCTGTTCTTCTTCCTCGGAAGTTTTCAATCGATGTTGATTGCCACGATCGTTCTTCCTGTTTCGATCGTCGCGACCTTCCTGTTGATGTACATGACAGGACAGACGATCAACCTGATCTCCCTGTCCGGTTTGACTCTCGGACTTGGTTCATTGATTGACTTTGCGGTTGTTATTTTGGAAAATATTTTCCGACAGCGGGAAAAAGGCAAGAGCATGATGGAGGCCGCACTGGTCGGCTCCAAAGAAGTCGGAAACGCCGTAATGGCGTCCGCTTTGGCGCAAATTTGCGTATTCCTTCCGATTGCCATGACGGAAGGAATCGCTTCTGAATTGTTCGGTCCATTGGCGCTGACTGTCGTATACTCCCATATCGCCGCACTGGTGTTCTCGCTCATGCTGGTGCCGATGATGAGCTCGCGCATCTTGAAAAAAGTGCCGCATCATGGTGATATGAAAGGGTACCGGGGCGTCAACCCTGTCAAATGGTTCAATATCGGATTCAAGAGAGTGGAAAACGGCTATCGCGGCCTTTTGAAATGGTCCCTGGGCCACCGGAAAACCGTTCTTTTCGTGACCATCGGTACGATGATCGGCTCTCTGCTGTTGACGCCGATGATCGGAGCAGAGTTCATGCCGGCCATGGATGAAGGACAGGTGTCCATTTCCATTAAGATGCCGAACGGCACGATTGTAGAGGAAACAGAGAAGGTTGCCAAGCAAATCGAAGAAATCGCCTCGAAAGTACCGGAACTGAAAACCTTGTCTACCTCGATCGGCAGCAGCGGTTCGCCGATTGCAGCCACTGCAACATCAAACCGGGCGTCAGTGACATTGCTGCTTGTCGATGTGACCGAGCGGACTCGTTCGTCGAGCGATATCGCCATCGACCTGCAAAAACAAGTGGCGTCGATACCTGGAGCTGAAATTACCGTAAGCTCCTCGCAAGGCTTCGCGACAGGCTCCCCGGTAGAGCTTACCCTCCGTGGTGATGATCTGGCTGTCTTGCAAGACATCGGCGGCATCATCAAGGAACAAATCAAGAGTATCCCGGGTACAGCCAACGTAGCGACAAGTATGGAAGATACGCTGCAGGAATACGAAGTGCTGGTGGATGCCGAGAAAGCTAGTATGTATGGACTTACTACGGGGCAAATCCTGTCCAGCGTCCGTACGTCTTTCCAAGGACAGACTGTAACGAAATATCGTACAGGCGACGATGAAATCGATGTAAAGATCAAACTTCCTGAATCTTACCAAGAAGATATCAACTATCTGAAAAACCTGCGGATTTCAGCGCCGGGCGGAGCGCAAGTCGCGCTTTCCTCTGTAGCGACGATTTCCAAGGTAGAGGTTCCGCTGGCGATCAATCGTTCCAATCTGTCTCGCGAGATCAAGATTACGAGCGATCTGGCCGGGCGCGATCTGAATTCGGTGACGCGAGACATTCAGGCGAAGCTGTCGAAGCTCACGCTGCCGGATGGATATAAAGTTGATTTTGGCGGTCAATCGGAGGACATGGCTGAGTCCTTCGCTAGCCTCGGACTGGCAATTATCCTGTCAGTCGTACTCGTGTACATGGTTATGGCGGGGCAGTTTGAATCCTTCTACACGCCGTTTATCATTATGTTCTCGGTACCGCCGACAGTTACCGGGGTACTTCTCGGACTGCTGGTGACAGCGACACCGCTCAGCGTATCCGTATTGATCGGTTACATTCTTTTGATCGGTCTCGTCGTGAACAACGCGATCGTATTGATCGACTACGTGAATCAACTGCGTGCGAAAGGGCATTCCCTGCACGAAGCGATTCTGGAAGCAGGTCCGATTCGTCTTCGTCCGATTTTGATGACGACCATGACCACGATCCTTGCGATTGGACCGCTTGCCTTCGCAACGGGTTCCGGTAGTGAGTCTCAAGCGCCGATGGCCATCACCGTTATTTTTGGTCTGAGCTTCTCGACGTTGATTACATTGGTGCTGGTGCCTGTTGTCACGACATTGTTCGATGATTTCGGCAAGAAACTGCGCGACAGACGCAACCGGAAAAGAGAGAAGCGGAAACAAAAACAAAGCGTTCCAGTCATCGAATCGTAAGTGCATGTGGGATAAGGAGGGAAATGTGAACGTGAGAAAACAACCCATTATTTTAGCGCTATCCGTGGCATTGCTCGTAGCTGGCTGCTCCCAGCCGGAAGCAGCTGCTCCGTCAGATACGCAGGCAGAAGAAGCGGCGACTCCCGTACAGATTGAACAGGTGAAAAAAGGAGTCGTCAGCAGCGAAGCGGGAATTTCAGCCAAATTGGCTCCAAGCGAGGAAATACAGATCAGTCCCAAAGTCAGCGGGAAAATTACAAGCCTCCCGGTAAAGCTGGGTCAGCCTGTTAAAAAGGGAGAAGTCTTGTTTAAACTGGATGAGACGGATCTCGCCAATACAGTCGCCCAGCAGGAAGCAGCCTATAAGGTGGCGCTGGCGAATCTCAAGCAGTCGGGAAGCAGTACGGATCAAAGCCTGGTACAGGCACAAAACAGCTTGAAACAAGCTGAACAAGCACTGACGGATGCCCAGCTGAACCAGCAACGGATGAAACAACTGTTTGATCAAGGGGCTATCTCATCCCAGCAGTTCGAGCAAGCAAACACAAGTCTGATGAATGCACAGACTGCATATGAAAACGCTAAGCAAACGTTGGAAACAACCAAGCAAAAAACAACCCTGCAAGTATCGGAAGCATCCGTGAACCAAGCAGCGGTCGCTTTGCAAAATGCTAGAGAGCAGCTGGCGAATGCAGTCGTGACAGCGCCGATCAGCGGCTTTGTTTCGAGCGTAAACGGAGCGGTTGGACAGATTGCTTCGCAGGGAACTCCCGTTGTCGTCATCGTCAACACAAACCCGCTCTTGGTCAAAGCGAATCTTTCTGAACAAGACATCACAAAAGTCAAAGTGGGTACGGCCGTAAAGGTAAACATCCCGATTCTCGGCAAAGAAGTGGAAGCAAAAGTATCGGCGGTGAGCCCTGTGATGAATTCACAGCTCAAGGCGTATCCGATCGAAATTTCGATCCCGAACCCTTCCAACGAGCTGAAGGCGGACATGGTCGTGAACGTTACGTTTGCAGGTCAAGTCTCCGGCAAGGAAGAGGAGCTGATCGTTCCGCGCAAAGCCGTGTTTGAACGAGAGGGCAAAAAATTTGTATTCCGTATCGAGGATGAAGTCGCCAAGCAGGTGGAAGTCACTACTGGTGAAGAAACGAGCGACCAGATCGTGATTAAATCCGGTTTGGCCGAGGGAGATAAGGTAGTCGTCAAAGGACAGACATTGCTGCAAGACGGTAAAAAAGTATCGATCATTCAGTAATAAAGGCATTTCGGGATGGGCCTGTACGGACCTTCCCGGGAAGGCTGACAAGACAGAAAAGAGCTGTGCAATCGCAGGAGGCTGCGGCACAGCTCTTTTTTTGTGTCGGTTTGGATCAAGCGGTTTGGAACAAAATAACGAAGGAGCCCTCCGCTCAACAGCGTTTATTTCAGTTGTTCATTTAAGATGCTTTCCTCCAGGACAGCAAATTTATCTCCGTATACTTTGGTAATATGTCTTTCTCCCCAGGCACAAAGGGAGTCCAGTATTCCTTTCAAGCTCCACCCATACTCGCTGAGCTCATATTCGACCCTGGGCGGGACTTGGTTGTACACAATTCGGTTTATGACCCCGTCTTCCTCCAGCTCGCGCAATTGTTGTGTCAGCATTTTTTGGGTAATGGCTGGCATCAGCCGTTTCAATTCGCTCGTCCTCTTTTTGCCGTGGGTCAAATGGCAGAGGATGACGCATTTCCATTTGCCTCCGATGACTTCGAGCGTTGCTTCGACAGCGATGTTGTACTTCTTCTTTTGCATGGTGCTACCTCCTGAAAACAGGCACCAAAAAGTGCCTATCATACTTTTGAGTACCTATGACACAAAAAAGTGCGTTCTTTTCTTTTTGACTTATAACTCCCATAATAGCATTTGCCGGCGGAAAATCACTATACTTTTTTATTTAGATAGTCTGTTGGCAACTAGGGCCCTAGAAATAGACACAAACAGGAGGAGGAACCATGCCTTTGGATCATAAGCGTAATATGTGGGCACTGCTGGCATTGGCAGTGAGTGCATTCGCGATAGGAACCACAGAATTTATCAGCGTGGGATTACTGCCGCTGATCGCTCAAGATTTACACATCTCTGTCACGACAGCCGGGCTGACCGTTTCCCTCTATGCACTTGGGGTCACGGTCGGCGCGCCAATCCTGACATCACTGACTTCCACCATGAACCGGAAAACACTTTTGCTATGGATCATGGTCGTCTTTATCGCGGGGAACAGCATTGCAGCCAGTGCGACCAGCGTAAGCATTCTGCTGATAGCCCGTGTTTTGTCCGCCTTCGCGCACGGTGTATTTATGTCAATCGGGTCTACCATCGCCGCCAATTTGGTGCCGGAGGATCGCAGAGCCAGCGCGATCTCGATCATGTTTACAGGCCTTACGGTGGCTACCGTTACTGGAGTGCCGATCGGAACCTTTATCGGTCAACAGTTCGGGTGGCGGCTTGCCTTTGTAGCGATTGTTGCGGTAGGGGCTATCGCCTTGATTGCGAACGGCATCCTGGTTCCTCGCAATTTGGCAAAAGGGATTCGCACAAAATTTGGCGATCAGCTCAAGCTCGTTACAAATGGGCGGTTGCTGCTGGTATTCTTGATTACCGCGTTGGGGTATGGGGGCACGTTCGTCGTCTTCACTTATTTGTCTCCACTGCTTCAGGATATAACAGGGTTTAAAGCTGAAACGGTCGCGGTCATCTTGCTTGTGTACGGCATCGCGATTGCAGTCGGAAACGTAATTGGCGGAAAAGTAGCGAATCGAAAGCCGATTGTGGCCTTGTTTTATATGTTTATCGTGCAAGCGGCAGTCCTTTTTCTTTTGGCGTTCACCGCACCGTTCAAAGTAGCTGGCTTGATTACGATCTTTCTGATGGGACTGTTCGCCTTTATGAACGTGCCTGGTCTGCAAGTGTACGTCGTCATGCTGGCAGAGCGTTTTGTCCCCAGTGCTGTAGATGTCGCCTCAGCGATCAATATCGCCGCCTTTAATGCAGGTATCGCCATCGGCTCCTATCTCGGCGGGGTCATTACCGATTCCATCGGTCTCATTCATACCTCATGGATCGGCGGCTTCATGGTACTGGCGGCTGTCGTCTTGTCCGGCTGGAGTCGGGCATTGGAGCAAAGGGATCAAAGAGAGCAACGCGCATAATCATCATTTCCATTTCACATAGTCAGGAGGACTTTCATCATGGCAAAACATTTACAAGATACAACAACATTGCATAACGGGGTAAAAATGCCTTGGCTCGGCTTGGGAGTATTTAAGGTAGAAGAAGGGCCGGAATTGGTGAATGCCGTAAAAACCGCTATCGTTCATGGGTACCGGAGTGTCGATACTGCAGCGATTTACGAAAATGAAGCAGGAGTCGGAGAAGGGATCCGTGAAGGGATGAAAGAAGCTCGCATCGCAAGGGAGGAGCTGTTCATCACCTCAAAGGTTTGGAATGCCGACCTGGGATATGAATCGACAATCGCCGCCTACCAGGCAAGCCTGGACAAGCTGGGGCTGGACTATCTTGATCTGTACTTGATTCATTGGCCTGTAGCGGGCAAATACAAAGAGGCATGGCGGGCACTGGAGACGCTTTACAAAGAAGGGCGGGTCAAAGCGATCGGGGTCAGCAACTTCCAAATCCATCACCTCGAAGACTTGATGAAGGATGCAGAAATCAAACCGATGGTGAACCAGGTGGAGTACCATCCGCGCTTGACCCAAAAAGAGCTTCAGGCGTATTGCCAGAAGCACGGCATTCAGTTGGAAGCGTGGTCGCCGCTCATGCAGGGGCAATTGTTGGATAATCCAGTCCTGCAGGAGATCGCAACAAAGCACGGCAAATCGGTTGCCCAGATCATTTTGCGCTGGGACCTGCAAAACGGAGTCGTTACGATCCCCAAATCGACAAAGGCGCAGCGAATCGTCGAAAACGCTACGGTATTCGATTTTGAGCTGACGAGCGAAGAGATGGAGCGAATCGACAGCTTGAATCAAAATCTCAGAGTCGGTCCGGATCCGGATAACTTTGACTTTTAATAGACCGAAAGCCCTCTTGTTGACTATCGCAAGAGGGCTCCTTTCATAATCGGTTTAGGACCGGTCTTTTTCTTTTCATTATAACAGCGAAAAGGGACCTTGCCTCTACCTGGTTCAGCCTGGTAAGAGGTGAGGTCCCTTTTTTGCGTGTTCCGAGCGAAGCAGTGGGTGGATGGAGCCGCCTCCCCCGCACACGTGCGGTATCACATGGTGAGGTTTCAGCAGGAATCCAGCCCTGCATGTTACCCGATCTCTGCGTTTTTTGAAAATGGCGTTCAATCCACGGTCGTTTCTTTACGCTTGATCATCAAAAGGTAGCACAGGATTGCTCCAATTTCGGCAAGCGCGATGACGACACCCATCGGTACGGCTGTGCCGCTGCCGCCGATCCCGACGAGAGGGGCGACGATGCCGCCGGAAACAAAGGAGAGCAGGCCGATCAGCGCAGAGGCGCTGCCTGCCGCTTTGGCCTGGTTTTGCATCGCCAGTGAAAAAGCAGTCGTACTGACGATACCGACGCTGGATACGACGAGGAATAGCGGCGGCAGGACAGCTGCAAGTCCAGCGCCGATGAGGATCATGGCCAAGAGCGAGATGCCGCCGAACACAGCGATCCCCAGTCCGATGATCAGCAGCTTTTTCTCACTGACGCGTCCGGCAAGCTTTCCGGTAATTTGTCCGGCGATAATGATCCCCAGGCCATTTATGGCAAAGAACAAGCTGAACATTTGCGGCGAAGCCCCGTAAATATTTTGAATCACAAAGGGCGAACCGGAAATGTAAGCAAACATCGCCGCCGACACGAGACCCGAGGACAGCGCGTAGCCCATGAAGTTCCGGTCGGTGAGCAGGCCGCGGAAGGTGGAGAGCGTCTGTGTCAAGCCGCCGGGTGCGCGGCGTTCTGCGGGCAGAGTCTCAGGCAGCTTCAGCAAGACCGCGACCAGCATCAGGACCCCGATTGCTCCAAGTACAATGAATACACCCCGCCAAGACGTTACCTCCAGGAGCTGGCCGCCAAAAATAGGGGCCAGAATCGGAGCAGCACCGTTGACGAGCATCAGCATCGAGGAGAATTTCGTCATTTCTGTCCCGGAGTACATGTCCCGAACCATCGCCCGTGCAATCACGATGCCGGCGGCTCCGGCAACCCCTTGAATGAACCGGAGCGCGACGAAGCCCCAAATCGAAGGCATAAGGGCACACAGCAAAGAGGTGACAATGTAGACGATCAGACCGATCAAAAGCGGCTTGCGCCTGCCCTGTACATCGCTGAGCGGTCCTGCCAAAAGCTGTCCCGCAGAAAGGCCGAGCAGGCAGGATGTCAGGCTTAATTGGACCAAAGAAGTGCTCGTTTGCAATTCTTCGGCGATCTTTGGCAGCGACGGCAGGTACATATCGAGAGACAAAGGTCCAAAAGCGGTTAAAGAACCGAGCACAAGAACCATCATCAAACGGCTGGTGCCAATCGCTTTTTCGGTTGTACGGTTGTACGAAATCATTGGATCACTCACAAGTATCATTCAAACCTTTCTGTGCAAATTTCCGTCGATGAACGCTTCGACGACTGTACATCCTCCAAATCTTTATGCATTTGCTGCAGCAAGCGGCGGAACAGCTCCTTTTCTTCCGGGGTAAAGTGTGCGAAGCACTTTTCTTCGATCTCTTGCAACGCTTCTTTTACCGCTTTCTCTGCTTGGCGTCCTTTTTCGGTGAGAAAGACCCTGGACACTCGCTGATCGTGGGGGTCATTTCTGCGCTCCACCAGTCCTGTCTTGACCATCCGGTTGACCATGACGGTCATCGTGGCTGGCTTGATGTTTAGCTTGCGGGCAAGCTCCTGCTGAATCTGGCCGTCCTCTTCCGCCAGACGGATGAGCAGCGGCGGCTGACCGGGGTAAACATCGTAGGCTTGAATCAAGAGGTCGACATTGTGACGGTACAGCTTCATCACATGGCTCATCAGATGGGTTAGGGCAGTGGAGTAGTCAAAAGCCATGAAGATCCCCCTTCGTTTAGCCGACTAATGAAAATGAGTGTAAAGCTTTGCCTCTTTTTTGTCAATGGATGAACAAGCTGCTTGCTGGGGGAAAAAAGAGGACAAAACGGCACTCCAGAAGCATTGACAAAAGCTGAGAAAGTACGTAAAATAATCCAAACTATTCCGATAAGAGAACTACATGTCGACTAGACCACTAGAGACAGGAATACCTTTCAGGGGGATTCTGTCTCTTTTTTTTAGTGGGGCCCGCGAGAAGGCAAAGAACAGCAGTCAGCCTGGAATACGAGGAGAGAGACAGATGAATATCGAAAATCTGGAAGCTTTTGTTTACGTCGTCCACTTTAACAGCTTTAACAAAGCAGCAGATGCCTTGTTCTTGTCGCAGCCATCCATCACGGCCCGGATTCAATCGCTTGAGCGTGAACTGGACACCAAGCTGTTTCACCGGGAAGGCAGGAAATTCACCCTGACGGAAAAAGGGAGGCAGTTTCTTCCGTATGCGCAGCAGATACTGCAATCGTATAAAAAAGGAAAACAGCAGCTTCAGACAACTGGCGCGGGAATAAAGGAAATACGCCTCGGCTGCACAGCATCGGTATCCCATTACTTGATCCCGGAAATCTTGCCGGTCTTGAGAAAAAAATACCCCGAGCTTCAGATCAAGCTGGTGACAGGACCATCCGAAGCGATTTTGCAAAAGGTGACGGAAAACGAAATCGACCTGGGACTGGTGCGAAACATCACACATCCGCGGATTGATTCGGTCATGTTTTATGAAGACCCGATTCGTCTCTTTGTGTATCCAGGCCATCCGTTATGGGAGCAGGATAATGTCACGATAGAAGAAGCAGGGAATTACTCTTTGGTCTTTTTTGAATGCGGCTCGCTTGACTGGATCAAGCTTCACCGACTGTTTGAGTCCTTGTCCCGACTACCGTCCATCGATCTGTACATAGACAATGTAGAGGCCGCGAAAAAATGCATATGCAAAGGACTGGGGATCGGTTTTTTGCCCGAATCATGCGCGAGAAGGGAAGTACGGGAAAAGCAGCTTTGCCCGATTGCGATACCAGCTCTTACCTCGTTAACCTTGCGAACGAATGTGATCGCACGCAAAGGGGAGGGCGGCGAAATCTGGAACACTTTTTTGTCTCTGAGAAAAGAAATCGACTGGAAAAGCAGCTTCCAGGAATCACGATTGAACTTCTCTATTCATGAATAGAAAAAGCTGATTACCCAGCCGATTGACTGTGCGAGGAGGCGGTGGTACATTTTTTTACAACAAATCCCGATTAAACAAATCGGAATAATAAAAGTTATCGTTCAGCTTGCCTGCGAGGAGGGAGCGACCATGAGCATTCGGTTAAGTATTTTGGATCAAAGCCAGATTGGCAAGGGGGAGTCGGCGGAAGAAGCGTTTCTTCATACAATCACCTTGGCCCAAACAGCAGAGGAGCTCGGCTACCATCGGTTTTGGGTGTCGGAGCACCACAATTCTGATGACGTCGTCGGCTCTTCGCCCGAAGTGTTGCTTGCATATTTGGCAGCCAAGACAAAGCGTATCCGGCTCGGTTCCGGAGGAGTGATGCTTCAGCATTACAGTCCCTATAAAGTCGCTGAAAATTTCAACGTGCTGGCAGCGTTGGCCCCGGGGCGCATCGATTTGGGCATTGGCCGTGCGCCGGGCGGACTCCCTTTATCCACGAGGGCCCTGCAGCAAGAGGGCGGAACATCAAAGCCGCTGGAGGAAAAGCTCAAGGAGCTGGATGCCTATCTGCATAACCGGATTGAAGAGACGCATCCGCTGTTTGGCTTGCGTGCGACGCCGATCCCGCAAACCCCGGCTCCCATCTATTTGCTCGGAACAAGCACCTCCAGTGCCGAATTGGCCGCACAAGCTGGCTTGCCTTACGTCTTTGCCCAGTTTATCAACGGGGATGAGGCCGTGATACG
>k87-1717210_pt1 | contig 11516 bp, 12 predicted proteins | sample MGYA00084031_6733416 | MGnify analysis MGYA00084031
AGAAAATAGACTTGCCCTCCGCGAGCCAACTCCCGTTCGATCGCTTCTCGCACCAAGGCACCCGAATACTCCAGCACATAGGTTTGCACCGGAAAACGATTTTCTGGTGGCGTCTCGATCACCGACAAATCGCGCACCCCCATCATCGCCATATGCAGGGTTCGCGGAATCGGCGTAGCTGACAACGTAAGTACGTCAATGTTGTGTTTCAGCGTTTTGATTTTTTCCTTGTGCTTCACGCCAAAACGCTGCTCTTCGTCGATGATCAGCAAGCCGAGGTCTTTATAAGCCACTTCTTTGGACAACAACCGGTGCGTTCCGATGACAATGTCTACCGTGCCATTCTTCAGCCCTTCCAATGTTTCTTTTTGTTGTTTACGCGTGCGGAAGCGGCTCAGCACGTGAATTTGCACTGGGAAGTCAGCAAAGCGCTCGCGAAAAGTTTCATAGTGCTGTTGCGCCAAAATCGTCGTCGGCACCAACACCGCCACTTGTTTCCCTTCCATGGTCGCTTTGAACGCGGCCCGAATGGCCACCTCCGTTTTTCCGTATCCCACATCTCCGCACAACAGGCGATCCATCGGTTGCTCGCTTTCCATGTCCTTTTTAATCTCTTCAATAGAACGCAGCTGGTCTGGGGTCTCTTCATAAGGAAACATCGCTTCAAACTCTTTTTGGTACGGCGTATCCTTGCTAAATGCGTACCCTTTGGCCTGTTGGCGTTTGGCGTACAACTCGATCAGATCTTGGGCGATATCCTGCACCGAAGAGCGGACTTTGTTTTTCACCTTGCTCCATTCACTGCCGCCCAAACTGTACACCTTGGGTGTTTTCTCTTCGCTACCGATGTATTTCTGCACTTGGTCAATCTGCTCTACCGGAACATAAAGTTTATCGTTGCCTGCGTATTGGATGTGCATGTAATCCTTGTGCATGCCGGCCACTTCCAGCGTTTCTATGCCGATGTAACGCCCAATCCCATGGCTGACATGGACAACATAATCCCCTGGTTTCAATTCCTGGTAATCTTTGATTTTCTCAGCATGATCCAATTTGGTGCTACGACGGGTGCGACGTTGCTTCTGGGTGAACACTTCCCCCTCCGTCACCACGATAAGGCGGATTCCTCCCATTTCAAACCCGGCCTGCAATGCACCGATCGTCACCGTTGGTTTGCCCGGCAACAACTGATGCAAAGCCACATCGCGGTTTACTTCCATTCCGTAGTCGGCCAACACCCGTTCCAACCGCTCCAACCGTTCTTCGCTGCTTGCCAAGAATAAGACACGGTAGTTGGCTTTGACCCACCGATCCCACTCCGCCTTGAGCACATGCATCTGACCGTGAAATTGTTGCATGCTACGGCACATCATCTGAATGATGTTTTGCGGTTGGATGCCTGGAAGTTGCCGCATAAACAAGGACAAGTAAACCCGTTGGTGCGTCACTTTCGCGAGCAAATCATCCAATTTGAACGATATTTTCAACTGGGGCAAAAACTCCCCTTGCGACAGAAGGGCTGTTTGCCATTCCCCTTCCTCCCGCTCCATTTGGCGACCGTTTTCCATGATCCGAGACGGTTCATCCATCACGACAACTGCGTCTTTGGGCATGTACTGCAACAAATTCTCACACTCGGGATAAATTTGCTCCACATATTTGTAAATCCCGGTGAAATACATTCCCGATTTCAGCTGTTCAATATCATAACCGATCGACTCGGTCAGCTTTTGCTTCAAGCTTTCGTCTTTCACCTCAGAAAGCCTTGCTGATAAAAGCGTTTCCACACGCATGCCGGCTTGTCGGAGCCGCTCAGAATCTGCGAACAATTCCCTGGCTGGAGGAATCACTGCCTCCGTCCATTTATCGATGGAGCGTTGGTCAGCAACCGAAAACGGCCGGATCGAATCCACCTCATCATCAAACCATTCTATACGGAGCGGCTGGGCAGCATTGACCGGATAGACGTCAACGATCCCACCCCGCACACTACATTCTCCCGGTTTCTCAACCATGTCCACGCGCTGGTAACCGATTTTCACCAACTGCTCCACGAAGGAGTCAATTTCTTGCACAGTTCCCACTTTTAGAGAAATATGGTTTTGCGCAAATATGCTGTGTGGTGGAAAACATTTCCTCATCCCTGCAAACGGCACAATGAGCACGCCAGTAAAACCTTGGGCCAAACGGGATAAGACATCAACTCTTTCACCCAAAGTTTCATGACCTGCCATCGCGATTTCCGTGGTAATCAATTCATTCGCCGGATATAAAAGCACTTCTTCCTTGGGAATCAGTTCCTGCAAATCTTCCGCGGCTTTTTGCGCTTGGTTCAAATTGTGCGTAACCAAGAGCACTGGCCGCTTCAACTCTTGATAAAGGGCAGCCACATAAATCATCCTAGCCGTCCCTGTCAACCCCGCCACCAACTGTTCCCTTAACCCGCCTTGAATCCCAGTCACCGTCGACTGAAAATCATGATCTTGTCTGAATATATGAATCAACGGTATCAACAAACGTTCCTCCTCTGATATATTCAATACAAAAGAAGCCTCAGCTAGCAACAGCCAAGGCCGTCCTTTTTCTAATTTATCAGAAAAAAATCAGGTATCTAATCATGCGCGTGTCAACGATTGTTAAGTTAATGATAGAGAGAAGGATACAATACACGCTCCGGGTGTGATTCCAACACTTGTTGGCACGACTCACAGGTGATATTCACCACCTGATTTCCGGCCGCATCATTGGTTATTATATCTTTCCGCTCTTCCGGGGTCAACTGATCGAAGCCCAATTGTGATTCTGTGGCTTGCCCGTCCGCGATATGACCCAGCGACAGGCGGCAATGACGACATACATAATAAATGGCCATGGCAATGCCTCCTAGACAATCCTTTGCCCTTAGTATTGCCCCCCATTGAGGAGTTATACTTGTGAAGCACGCCATGGCTTTGGCAAATTTCCGCCCATCATCGGCATTATTCCCCGGGCTTGGTGTTGTATCGGTTCATCGCTTCCAAAAACGTCTTATCCAACCAACAGTTGATCGCTGATGCTGAGCGCTCCACCGCATCAACCATTAACTCCAACTCTGACTTGTGGAAAGGGGATAACACATAATCAGGAACCGGCACTCTTCCCTGCGGTCGGCCTATGCCGATTTTGATGCGTTTAAATTGATCCGTCCCCAAATGTTGGATCAATGATTTCATCCCGTTGTGCCCGCCCGAACTGCCTTTTAAACGCAACCGAATTTGTCCAGGAGGCAAATCAAGGTCATCGTACACCACAACCAACTCGTCCAAGTCGGCTTTCAGCCAATCCATGGCCGGGCGAACCGCTTCACCCGATAAATTCATATAAGTGAGGGGCTTCATCAAAATCACTTTCTCCCCCCGGACAACCCCTTCGCCCACTTCGGCTTTCCACTTTTCTTTATTAACCGGAATTCCCCACTCTTCACTCAGTCGGTCAATCACCCAAAACCCGATGTTATGGCGAGTCTGGGCATACTTGATACCGGGGTTACCCAGCCCGACGATCAGTTTCATTTTCTTTTCCCTCCGTTGGCAATCCGTTAAAAAAGACGCAACAACATCCGTTGCGTCTTTATATGCAAGCGGAACCGCTATTCGCTCTGCTCCGGTTCCGGTGTTTCTTCTGTCTCTTCCCCTCTGACCGGGGCAAGAATGGAGGCCACAGGGGTCTCCCTATCTGTCAACAACTCCACTCCAGCCGGCAAAACCACATCCGTCAACGTGATGGAATCGCCGATGTCCAACTGGCTGACATCCAGTGTCACTTCTGATGGCAACCGGTCAGGAAGGGCCCGCACTTCAACCATGCGCAGGGATTGGTCCAACATGCCCCCGTTTTTAACGCCAGTCGCATCCCCACTCAACACAAGTGGGATCTCCGTCGTAATCGGTTCGTTCATCGTCACACGTTGCAAATCGACATGAAGCAATCGAAGCTTAATCGGATCCACTTGGACATCGCGCACCATCACCTGATACTGTTCGCCATCCAGGCTGGCTTGGAACAACCCTTTGGTTTCCGCCGCTTTCCGAAGCTCGCCTTCATCCGCGCTGAACAGCACGGGTTCCATGCCGCGTCCGTACAACACGCCTGGCACTCTGCCACTTTTGCGCAATGCGTTTAAAGCGCCTCGTGTGTTGGTTTCCCGTTTGTTCAATGGTATGGACAATGACATATCCATCCAACCCCTTTCTTTGAAAGGATGATTTCCCTTCACTAGAGGTTTTAAACATGGATGGTGCAAATCCTTCGCGAGAAAGCGATTTCTTTGGGCAACTCAAACCATCGCGACGCGAGGTCACCCTTGCTGCTTAATCAAACAGGGTGCTCACCGATTGCTCTTTGTGAACGCGCATGATCGCTTCACCCATCAGGTTGGCCACGGACAACACTTTGATTTTATCCAATTGCTTGCTTTCCGACAGCGGAATGGTATCGGTGACCACCATTTCAGTGATATTGGATTCGCGGATCCGGTCGATGGCTGGGCCGGAGAATACGGGATGCGTACAACAGGTATAAACTGCTTTCGCACCGTATTCCAATAGGGCATTGGCCGCCAAGGTGATCGTTCCGGCCGTGTCGATGATGTCATCGATGATGATCGCGGTTTTTCCTTTAACATCCCCCACGATATTCATCACTTCTGCCACGTTTGGCTCGGGACGGCGCTTATCGATGATGGCGATAGGCGCTTCCAGACGCTCTGCCAACCGCCGCGCGCGGATTACGCCACCATGGTCAGGGGAGACGACAACGACATCCGTCAACCCTTTGCCTTTGAAATAATCGGCCAAAATCGGAACACCCACCAAATGATCGACTGGGATGTTGAAGAATCCTTGGATTTGGGTTGCGTGCAAATCCATCGTAATGACCCGGTCGGCACCAGCTGTTTCGATCAGGTTGGCCACCAGTTTGGCGGTAATCGGATCACGGGCCCGTGCTTTGCGATCTTGGCGCGCATAGCCGTAATAAGGAATCACGACATTGATCGTGCCGGCGGAAGCACGACGCAAGGCATCCACCATAACCAAGAGTTCCATCAGGTGTTGGTTAACCGGGTCGCATGTCGATTGGATCACATAGACGTCGGAACCGCGCACGCTGTCATCCAACTTAACATGAATCTCCCCGTCGCTAAATTTGCCGACATGGGCATTTCCCAACGGAATCCCGATATGATTGCAGATCGCCTGCGCCAAAACCGGATTCGAATTGCAACTAAACACTTGTAAGCGAGATGTTCTCTCTGACATAACGAACCGTTCCTCCATCTATTCGTTCTTAGAAAGCTTGTTTTTCAGTCTAGTAGCATAGTTTTCTTTGTTAATCTGACGTTCTCGTGCAATCGCCAGCGCTTCTTCCGGCACATCTTGGGTAATCGTGGAGCCTGCCGCCACATAAGCGCCTTTTTCAACCCGAACGGGAGCGACCAAGTTGACGTTGCATCCGATAAACGCCCCATCTTCGATCACTGTTTTATGTTTGCGGACCCCGTCGTAGTTGACCGTCACTACGCCGCATCCAACATTCACGCCTTCTCCGACTTCGGCGTCACCCACATAAGCCAGATGAGAAACTTTCGAGCCACGGCCCAACTTCACTTTTTTCAAGTCGACAAAACAACCCACTTTGGTTTGTTCGCCCAGCTCGGTACCCGGACGGGCATAAACGTATGGTCCCACCGTCGCATCTTCGGCAACGTGGCTTGCATCCATCACCGTGTAGCGAATGCGTACGCCATCTTCGACAACGACGTCGGTCAAATCAGCGTTAGGCCCAATGTGGCATCCTTCCCCGATGACCGTCCGCCCCCGCAAAAAGGTCCCCGGCTCAATCACGGTGTCGGCGCCAATGACAACATCAGACTCAATGTAGGTGTTGTCCGGATCAATAATGGTAACGCCGTTTTTCATATGTTCGCGGAGTATGCGTGCCTGCATGAACTTCGCCGCCTGTGCCAACTGAATACGATCATTGACACCCATGGCTTCATCAGCGTCGCCAATCACTTGAGCACCAATCGTATGACCTTGTTCGCGTAAAATGGAAATCACATCAGGAAGGTAGTATTCACCTTGTGCATTATTATTATTGACTAATGAAAGAGTGGAAAACAGTTGTTGATTATCGAAACAATAAGTCCCTGTGTTGATCTCGTTAATCAACCGCTCTTCTTCTGTTGCGTCTTTGTGCTCCACAATCCGGTCAACCTGTCCGTCTTCCCGACGCACAATGCGGCCGTATCCAGTCGGATCGTCTAACTTCGCCGTGAGGATGCTCGCCGCCGCTCCAGACGCGCGGTGCGTTTCAATGAGTTGATTCAAAGTCTTGGCGGTGAAAAGTGGATGATCCCCGTTGAGGACGAGTGTGATGCCTTCTTTCCCCTTCAACAGCGATTCGGTCTGCATGACGGCGTGTGCGGTGCCCAACTGCTCTTTCTGCTCCACAAACTGCACTTGTTCACCCAGATGCGCCTCTAAGCTTTCTTTTAAATGCCCCACAACCATAATGGTCTTCTTCGCGTCCAACTGAGACAATTCTGCCAAAATGTGGTCAATCATCGGTTTGCCGCAGATGGAGTGAAGAACTTTATGTTTTTTGGACTTCATACGAGTTCCCTTGCCCGCAGCCAAAATCACAGCATAAATATGTTGCATGACAAAAAGCGCCCCCGTTTCTCAAAACTTCCTCCCTGAATATATCCCAAATACTTGGCCTTTGCAACCAACCCAACCACGAACATATTTAAAATAAAAAAAGAACCATTATATAAGGATGAGAAACGACCGCGATGCAATCAAAAAGCACTCAACCTGCAAGAGGATGAGTGCTTTCCTGCAATCTTGTTTATTCTCAGGCATCCATGTGTACATGATGATCCAATGATCCGTTCTCTGCTTCCAATTCTCCAGCACGATGATATTCAGCCAACACAGCCGCCTCGATTTTTTCCCGGCTGAGTGGGGAGATTGGATGCGCAATATCACGAAACTCCCCGTCTGGCGTGCGCTTGGACGGCATAGCGACAAACATGCCGTTATTGCCATCAATCACACGGATATCATGCACTACAAATTCGCTATCAATCGTAATGGAGGCAATTGCACGCATACGACCTTCGCGATTTACTCTACGCAAACGAACATCAGTAATTTCCACCTGGTTCCACCACCTATTTCCAATGATGACTCAAAATACCTATTCTAGATGGAAGAACCATTTCCTTCTATCGACAGCATTTTTATGGAATTTTTTTACTTATCGTTTGCGGGCGATCACTTCCATTTCAATCAGCACATCTTTGGGCAACCGCGCCACTTCCACGCAGGAACGGGCTGGTTTGTGCTCATTGAAATATTCGGCGTAAATGCGATTGATGATTTGAAATTGGTTCATATCCTTGATAAACAGGGTCGTCTTGATCACATGGTTCAAATCACTGCCGGCAGCCGACAAGACAGCTTGGATGTTTTTCAGGACTTGGTGCGTCTGTTCTTCAATTCCTTCGCCCACCAATTCACCAGCTGGTGTCAGCGGGATTTGACCCGATGTGAAGATCAGATCCCCCATCTCCATCGCTTGCACATACGGACCGATCGCTTGTGGCGCATTGCTCGTTTCTACTTTTACCAACATATTCACACGCTCCTTATCAATGAAATGCGTTGCCTGTTTCCACACGAACCATTCTCTCTTTCACGTCGATGGCTGCCACTTGGGCCAGAGAGACATAATCTTCAACCAACCGCTCCTCCGCTGGCGCCTCCAACATCACCCCGACGCCAACCACTTCCGCCTTAAATTCCGTCAGCAAATCCATCATGCCCCGTACCGTGCCGCCCGCTTTCATAAAGTCATCGATGATCAGCACGCGGGAACCTTCAGGCAAGCTGCGTTTGGACAATGACAACTGCTGCATGCGTCTGCTGGACCCGGAAACGGTGTTCACCGTTACCACCGATCCTTCTGTCACCCGGTAATCATACCGAGCGATTACTACAGGAGCACGCAAATACGATGCCGTGGCGTAAGCGATGGGAATTCCTTTCGTTTCCACAGTCATCACCACATCAACCGGCTTTTCTGCAAACACTTTGGCAAAAATACGGCCGATGTCATCAAGTAGCGTAGGATCGCCCAAGAGATCCGACATATAGAGGAATCCCCCCGGCAAAATACGCTCTGGATTAGACAATTTCTCGCATAATCGGCCAATCACCTGAAGCGCGTTATCGTTGCTTATGCTCGGTATGTAGCGCACGCCACCCGCCGCACCCGCAACCGTCTCCAGTTTTCCGTTCCCTTCCGCTTCCAACACCTCGTGAATGATATCCAAATCCTCGCTAATGGACGATTTGGCCGCTTGGTATTGATCAGCGAAGGTGGTAAGCGGAATCAAGCGGTACGGTTGCGTAAGCAAGTGCCGGGTGATGTCAACCAATCTGGCACTTCGTTTCCACTTTTCCATGCCCAACCTCCGAAATCCTAATATTCTTGACCGAAATATATCATTTTGTTCGGACATCATCAAGCACACTTTCGCGGCGGACGCCCAGCATCCTCACGGCAAACACTTGCTGGCAAAAACCCCGCAAACTGTTTACCATTCTAACAGCGCGCGATTCTTGCTTCACCAGCGCAAACACCGTGGGGCCACTGCCTGACATCAACACCCCATCCGCACCGAAGCGCAACATTCTTTCCTTTAATTGTCGCACGTCCTCATGCATGTCCATCGTCACCGGCTCCAACACATTTCCCAAGTGACGAATAATCCCTTCATAATCCCGCTTCTTCACCGCTTCGATCATGCGGCTCGTCTGCGGATGGTCAGTAATGTCATGAACCCGTAACTTCCCGAACACATCTGCCGTGGACACCCCATGATTGGGTTTAGCAAGAACAACCCAACATGTCGGCGGAGCAGGCAAAGCAGTCAACACCTCTCCTCGCCCCTGGGCCAACGCCGTGTTGGAATAAACGCAGAAAGGCACGTCCGAGCCGATCTCCGCACCGATCTCAGCCAACTCCGCATCGCTCAGACCCAATCCCCACAGCCGGTTGCATCCGCGCAAAGTGGCCGCCGCGTCACTGCTTCCACCTGCCAAACCAGCCGCCACTGGAATCCGTTTATCTATATAAATATGTACCCCTTTATCGCATCCGGTCTTTTCTTTTAATAACGCCGCCGCTCGGAAAGCCAGATTGCGTTCATCTTGGGGGACCAAACCAGAACTCGATTCCAATGTGATCGACTTGTTTGTTTGATATAAGTCGATACGATCAAATAAATCGACCGTGGTCATAACCATCTCCAATTCATGGTAACCATCCGGCCTTTTGAAGAGCGCATCCAGTGTTAAATTGATTTTTGCTGGTGCCTTCTCGGATACAAACAAACTCGTTCCCCCTATTCTCTCCTGCTATGTATTCTTCATTGTGACGTGAACCGCGGCAAATTTGCAATATGAACTTAAAGATTTTCCTTATTTTATCATGAACCGATTTTTCCTTAAGCAAACTCGGTCTAAAATAAAATGCCCAAGAGGCATCCCTCTTGGGCTTCAAACCCTTCCTATCTTGAATCTTTGTTCACCAGCTGCGCTTCAGCCAGTTGGATCGCCCGTTTAACCATGTTGCCGGCGTCACGCGCCTTGATTCCTCCCCAACCTTCACGTTGAACGACATCATAAAAACCAAGTTCTTTCGCCAACTCCACTTTCAACTCTTCCGACATGACACCTCGACGAGCCATGTGACGATCCCTCCTTGTGGATTCAAGAATCCGGCTAGGGTAGAGGTAGTATATCCAACAAATGGCTCTTTATGTAAACGCTTTCAGCCTACGGTAAAAAAAGAACACATCAACTGTGTTCCATTTATTGCGTTGCTTTCACATATTTTACTTGAATCTGTTCACTCTCCGCCGGATAGACGGTCAGCTCCACAGACTCAGTCAATATATCAGCGTAACTATAAGAAACACGGCTAAAAGCATGGTCTTCGTCTAATTTGACAACGAACACGGATGGATAAGTCTCTTCCAAAATTCCTGTCCGTTCTACAGTCTTGCGACGCCCACTATTGGCGCGCAGACGAATTTTCTCCCCAATGTAGCCATCCAGAGTGCATTTAATCTCTGTAAGCGCGTTTTTGCCCATTGGTCGACCACCTCACTTATAGAAGATTATACTACAAGCAGGTCGCAAAGTCAAATTAGGTATTATAGCAGGGAGACAAACAATCTGTCAACGGGTACCTTGTACATTTTTTGACCCTTTTTACTTCGTGAAGCGGTCGGCCACCGCACTGGCAGCAAAAGATTCCGGCTTGATTTTTGCCGTATACCCAACAGCGGTCACCCAGCCCACCACTTCTTGAATCAGCTTTCTCGTCTCACCTTGCTGCCCCACATCCAGGTGAATTTCCATCGGAATGTTCACGCCGAAGCCGAAAAAGCCCTTTTCCTTCAACAACTCGACAAACTCCAGACTGTACTCGGTCTCACGGTAGATCCGATAGCGCAATTCCCGCATCGCTTTGTGACGCTTCTTCGTATAATAAAAGACCGCACCCTTTCCAATCCGCTGTACGATGATGGCCGTCACAAAGATCGTTTCTTTTTCCCGCGTTTGCGAATCGGTGCCGATAACGATTTTGTAATTTGCCGTTGGCTCTTCATGGATATACGCTTGAATATCAGATATCATCTGTGCCAAGCTACGCCGTCCATGACGGGGATGGAAAAAGTTCACGGAATACCCTCCATCGGATCAGATTTTGATCCGAGAGGCGTGTCACGATAGAGTTGTCAGTTTTTGGTCGATTACATCAACGAGTGTAGCGAATTCTTCTAGATTCAGTGTTTCTCCGCGCCGCTTCGGATCAATGCCGGCTTCGTTCAACCACGCTTCCACCTGTTGCTTGTTCACTCGCGCAAACAGGGTGGCATGTAGCGTGTTTAATAACGTTTTGCGCCGTTGTGCAAATGAAGCCCTTACGATTTTGAAGAACAATTCCTCATTCTTCACCTCGACCGCTGGACGCTCACGCAATGTCAAACGCGCCACAGCGGAATCAACCTGGGGTCGGGGGACAAACACATGGCTGGGCACTTTGGCCACTTCCTCCGCTTCAGCAAAATATTGAACCAACACCGACAGCGAGCTGTAATCCTTGGTGCCCGGCTTGGCCGCCAGCCGATCGGCCACTTCTTTCTGGATCATGATGACGATATTGGTCAGCGGGTACCGCTCCGTCAGTAACCGGATCAAAATGGGGGAAGTGACATAATAAGGGAGGTTGGCAACTACATGGAGCGTCTTCATATCCCGCATATGCTCTTGAATCACCGCTCCCAAATCGACTTCCAACGCATCCCCATGAATTATTTCCACGTGAGGTTGATGTTGAAACAACTCTTTCAACACCGGTACCAAACGCTGGTCCAATTCCACTGCCACCACTTTGCC
>k87-1674471_pt1 | contig 11514 bp, 7 predicted proteins | sample MGYA00084031_6733416 | MGnify analysis MGYA00084031
AGGCCGGCGTGGCCGTTGAAATCAACACGGCGGGTCTGCACAAGCCGGTCGGAGAGCTTTACCCTGCGCAACCGCTCCTCGAGCGCTTTTACGACCGGGGCGTTCCCATCACGCTGGCCTCCGACGCGCACACGCCGGAGCACGTCGCCCGCGACTTTGACAAAGCGGTTGCGGCGGCCCGCGCCGCCGGCTACGACCAGATCGCCCGCTTTGAACAAAGGCGGCGCACCCTGCACCCTTTGGGCTAGGGCGGCGCTTTCCCGGCGGGCGCTTATCCGGTATCATTGATGAGAAAGAGGCCCGCTCACCGGGCGGGCCCTTCGGGGAACATGCGGGAAAGGGGGTCGCAGGCTGTGCCCACCTACGTCTTTCTGTGCGAAACGTGCCGGGGCGAGTTCTCCGTCGACACGCCTTGGTCGAAGAAGAGCGAAGTTCGCTGCCCTCGCTGCGGCGGCGGGTCGCTGAAGGAGATGTTCGGCCGCTACACCCTCAACGTGATCAGCTCAAACGGAAGCAGCGCTTCCAACGGCGCCGAGACTTGCGCCTGCGGCGAGCCGGGCACGTGCTGCGCGTTCTAACCCCGTCTGAAAGGTGACGCGCTCCCGGCGCGCCGCGCCGGCTCCCACGTCAGATCGTCAGGGATTCCCAAGCGGCGGTAGTGATTCGAATCACCCGCGTCGCCCCGCAGGATGAAACCCCGCCCCGCATGCCACGCCTTTCCTTGAACGAGGTGCTCCACCAACCGCCGTTCTAACGTCGTCCGTTGAGGCAGGGCGGCCGGATCCGCGGGGCGATTCGGGCCGAAGACAAAGCGAAGCGCCGCATCCGGACTTGACGGCGCGGGGAACCGGTAAAAGCGCCGCGAAAAGCGGACGATGTTCGCAGTGGGCGGAAGAACCCCTTCCAGCTGGGCATCGAGGAACCACGTCCCCAGCGAGTAAGCCCGGAAGGGAAACTCGGGCACGTGGCGGGGGAAAAACGCCTCGGCCCGGCAAAGGGACTCGGTGCACTGTTCCGGATCGAGGGGAGCGCCCGAAGGGATGTGCAGGTGGAGGACGGGATCCCCCGGCGCAAGCACCTCCTCCCACTCCGCGAGCGACAAGCGGCACCGCCCGGCCAGGGCCTCCCCCCGAGGGTGAACCGGATGGCCCACGACGCACCCTTCCCGGCGCTCAAGGCGGGCCTGCCACACCTGAGCCGCTTCCTCAAGTTCGGCCCGATCCTCATCGCGAGGCGGCGGCACCACGAGGCGGCCGTCGCGGGAGTACCACGTGCCGTCAGCGGCCAAAGCCAGGACCCGCCCGTCCCGCCGGCGGCGCCACACGTGCACACTGCCCCGGAACGGCCCCATCTCGAACTGGAGGCGTCCCAGCTGAAAGAGGCTGCCGTGAACGTGGCGCAGGAGGAAGGCGAACGAGCCCGGCTGCAGCCCCCGCACGCCGTACCAGCGCTCGTACTCGTTCAACTTGACGCGAATGTCGCTCAGGGTGTCGGCGGCGACATCGCGCGGCAGCGAGCGCCGCGCTGCATTCCGCCGCCACAGGTCGATTCCGGCCAGCAGGATGACAAGGTAAAAGAGGCCCGTGTCCTTGCCCAAAGCCCCCATTTCCCCAGGGAAGGAGCGCAGGGCGCTCCGCTCCTCCTCGGGGGCGACGAAGGCCAGGTAGCGAGCGTGCCACGCGAGGCGGGCCAGGGCCTCATCGGCGGCGATCCGGCGGGCCGTCTCAACCGCGAGCTGAGCGTCGCGCGCGTCGAGGCCCACCTCCCCAGCGGCGGCGCGCACAAACCCCTCGTGCAAAAAGAAGACGCCCTTCCCGCCTTCCGCCGGGAAGTCCGCCTGCGAGCGGGGCCATGCCCGCGCTCCCATCCCTTCGGCCGCCTGGCCTTTGCCGCCTGCGCGGTGCCCTTCCGGTTTGACGGCCGTCACCATCTCTTCGAAGGTCACACGCTTCCCTCCGCTTTTCCGCCCCCGCGCTCGATCTGGAACGGCGCTCACTTGCGCCGCGGGCGGGAATCCGTTAACATAGGGGTGGTTTCAGGTGAGCCGGCCCTTGGCGCGAGCGCACGAACGCCGAGCTCACCCATTGGCAGGATCTTGTGCCGGCGATTGGGTCACGTCGAGCTGAGCTCGACCGCGTTCACTTCTGCTCCGAGCCGGGAGTTCCTCTGTCCAGGGTTGAAAGGTGGCACATCGCATGTCCCAGCCGCTCACGTCCGCCACGGTTCGCACGGTCGAGTCCGCCCGTCGCACCCCGATCGACGTGATCAAGGATTACATCGCCATTACCAAGCCCAAGCATCAAGTGGTCCTCCTCACCTGCTGGGCGACGATGGTGATGGCCGGAGGCCTTCCCCTCCCCTCGCTCCTCTTCGTCCTCTTGGCCACAGGACTGGGGGTCGCGTCGTCCCACGTCTTCAACCAGTTGATCGACAGCGACATCGACGCGCTGATGACGCGGACCCGCAACCGTCCGCTGGCGGCCAAGCGGATCAGCCGCAAGATTTCCACGGCGTTCGGCGTGGTCCTCGGCATCCTCTCCGTCGCCCTCACCTATTGGGGCGTCAACCCGCTGGCGGCGCTTCTCGTCGTGGTCGGCTGGGGTGTATACGTGCTCGTCTACTCCCTGTGGCTGAAGCGGACCACTCCGTGGGGCACGTTGATTGGCGGCGTCTCGGGGGCCGTCCCGACGCTGATCGGGTGGGCGGCCGTCACGGGCCGGCTGGACCTGCCGCCTCTGCTCCTCTTCCTGTTCATGGTCATCTGGCAGTGCCCGCACTTTTTTGCCCTCTCACTCTTTCGAGCGGACGAGTACCGGCGGGCCGGCATCCCGGCGCTGGTCGTCGTCTCCGGACCGGAGGCAACGCTTCGCCAGATGCTCGTCTACTCGCTCTTGATGGTCGCCGCGACGCTCGCGGTGCACGCCACCGGCGTGACGGGAACCGGTTACCTGGTGACGGCGCTGGTGGGCGGGGGCCTTTACCTCGCCGGCGTGATCGCCGCCAACCTCCAGGGCATTGAGAAAGCGCCCCTTTGGGGCAGGCGCCTGTTTTTCTCGTCGTACCCCTACATGGGCGCGATCTACATCAGCGCGGCCCTCGCGTCCAACCTCTGAGAACAGCGAAGGGGCGACCGCCGTGCCCGGAGATTCTCGCCCGCGCCGGCTACGTCGTCACCCTTGGCGGCGACGCCCGTGAGCAGTGCCCGGCGGGCGCCCAGATTGCCGAGCCATTGCGGCGGTTCGCCGCGGCCTTGGCGGCAGGCGGGCCTATTCGCCGCGAATGGTGACGACGGCCGTCATGTTCCAGCGCAGCCGCTCGTCGTGCTCCTCCGGTTCGATCACCACCTTGTAGGTGATGTCTCCCAGGCGGCTTTCGCCCATCGGCTTGATGGACACCACCCGCCCCCCGAGCTCGACGCCGGGCAAAGCGTCCAACTTGATGGTCGCGGCGCTCCCGATCTCGACGTGCACGACCCCCAGCTCGGTCAAGTCCTCCGTCTCGAAGCGCCACCCCGAGTCGTCGGCAAGCCACAGGACGGCCGTCCCCGGGGCGACGTACTCGCCTGTGTTCACGGCGACCGCCCCGACCACTCCGGCAAAGGGCGCCCTCAGCTCCGTCTCCTGCAGCGCTGCTTCCGCCTGCAGCAGGCCGGCGCGCGCCACGGCCAACTCCGCTTCGGCCGCTCGGATCTCTTCGGGCCGCGCCCCCAGGCGGAGCAGCTCGAGCTGAGCCGTGGCCCGGCGCAGCTCGGCCTCGGCAATCTCGACGTCGAGCGGGGGTCCGGCCACGCGCACTTTCGCCAGCTGCGCCCGGGCCACGTCGACGGCGGCGGCGGCCGCCTCGATTTCCTGGGGCAAAGCCCCCTGTTGAAGCTGGGCAAGGCGCGCCTGGGCCCGCTGCACTTCGGCGCGCGCTTGCGCCACTGCCGCCTCCTGGCGCGCACGGCTGAGCCGGAGGAGCACCTCGCCCGCTTGGACTCGCTGCCCTTCCTCGACCAGCACTTCGGCCACAATCCCGCCGACCGGCATGCCTAACGCGGCGCTCCGTACGGGCACCACCTTAGCGTCGGCGACGACCGTGGTCTGGGCCCGCACCGGCGGCACCAGGCTCTCCTCCCCATCCACCGGGAGCGTTGCCTGCCCGCCCCCGCGGCCCAACAACACGTAAATGACGCCTCCGAGCGCGGCTGCCAGCAACAGGAGCGTCACCGCGCGCTTCATGCTGTGATCCCCTTTCCCTTTCGCATCCGGCCTGTGCCGGCGCCTGCGTTCGTCACTCGTAAGCCAATACGTCGCGGACGGTGAGCCGGGCGGCGTTCCACGCCGGAATCAAGCTGGCAATCGCCGCCAAAAAGAGCACGATCCCCAGCCACAAGACGACGCCGAAGGGAGAGAACGCACGGACCAGCGGCGCCTGCGTGAACGCGATGCCCACCGCGTCGCTGAGGAGCTGACTGAGCGGAACCGCGAGCAACCCTCCCAGGACCCAGCTGATCGCGCCGATCACCAGGCCCTCGACGATCACCAGCTGCATGATGGAACGGTTGGAAGCGCCGACGGCCCGCATGACGCCGATCTCCCGGGTCCGCTCCAGCACGTTGATGCTCATGGTGCCCGCCAGGCCCAGCGCGCCCACGACGGCCAGGAGCGTGGCCATGATCAAAAGAAACGCGATCAAGATGTTGAACTGCAGGACGATCGGCTCACGCACCTGGGCGATGGTCTCGGTCCCGCTCACCTGCATCCCCGCCGCTTCGAAGCGCTCCTTCAACAAAGCCGCGACGCGGCCCAGCCGGGCCGGATCATCGCTGTCGACCACGACCCGCACGTTGGTGGCCCGCCCGACGCTGCGCGTCACCCTTGAAAAGTAATCGTAATTGGTCCAAAGGGCCGGGCCCGTGTGCGGACTGCGCACCACGCCGACGATGCGCCAGCGGGACTCCCGCTCCCCGATTTTGAGCGTCAGTTCGTCTCCGACTCGCAGGTGCGGCTCTTCCTTCAGCACGTCGCTGGTGATCACGACTGCGCTCTCGTCCTCCGGCACCAGCCAGCGCCCCCAGATCACATCGGGCTCGATCATGCGCGAGCCCCCGGGCGGCGCGATCATTTGGTAATTGGGGCTTTCGCTGCCGTCGGGCCGCTGCACGCGGACCGTCGCGAACCCCCAGCTCTCCGCCGCGACAACGCCGGGAACCGTCAGGGCGACCCGCTCGATGCGCTCGATGCGATGGGCACGGCGAAAACTGGCCGCAATGTCGTACTTCCAGTACCGCAGCGCGTCGTCGAGCGTCAGAAAGAGCGCCTTTTGAACGCTCATGACGGAGATGAAGATCGCTCCACCCAGCGTGAGGGTGACGAGGGTCATGGCCAGGCGCCCCCGGCGGCGGAACGTGTTGGCCAGCGACAAAAGGAGCGGGCGGGATATACCGGGAATGCGGGCCGCCCACTGGTAAAGGGCGCTCTGCCGAGAGGGAACGGACCTCGTCCCGTGATCGCTGATCGCCTCCCGCACGGTCCGGCGCGTCCCCACCCAGGTGGGGTAGAGGGAAGCCAGCAAAGGGACGCAAAGCCCCACCGCGACCTGCAGGAGGACGACCCCGGGGCCCGGATCGAAATTCACCACGTCGAAGTTGACCAGGCTTGCCATGTAGGCCGTCACCGCCCGGGACGCAAGCCCTGCCAGGGGAACGGCAAGGGCCAAGGCAGCGACGCCCAGCGCCGCAACCATCCCCAAGTACATCCCGAGCAGTTGATGCGTGCGGGCGCCGATCGCTTTCATCACGCCGATCTGCCGGACCTGCTGGGTCATGATCGCGGCCATCGTGTTGACGACCAGGAAGCCGCTCATCACCAAAGTGAGGACGCCCAGGAAGCCCAAAATGATGAGCAGGGGCTGGATCACGTCGTCGGCCGGGTGTTTGCCGGGCGTGGGAATCCAAGTCCAGCTCACCGGCCGCCCGCTCTTTTCGACCCGCTTGGCGACCGCCTGCGCCACGCGGCGGATGTAGGCGACGTCCCTCGCCTCTTCCGGCGCGCCGTCGACGACGATGTGCAGCTCGTTAAAGGCCCTTTGCCACCCCAGCCATTCGAGGGTGTCGAAGGTGATGTATCCGTAGGCCGTGCCCGACAGCGGCGTGGGAAACTGGTTGAGATCGTGAGCCGTTCCCACCACCCGCAGCTCCCGCAGCCGTCCCTCAGGGGTCTCGACGCGGATCGTGTCGCCGATGCGGGCTCGCAGTGTGGAAAGCGACGCCCGCTCCAGGAGCACCTCCCGGGCGGACGGCCCCCACTTTCCGTCTTGGGGCCGAATTTGGTTGATGCGGATGTCGTCGTAATCGGAGACGACGAAAAGGACCAGCCGGCGCCAGTCGTCGGCGGCCACCTGAACCCGGACCGAGAGCGCCCGGCGCCCTTCGGCCTCCTTCACGCCGGGCATCTTGCGCACCGCGCGCACCAGTTCTTCGCCGAATCCGCCCGTGTAAAGGATCGCGCTGGCCGGGTTGATGGCGAGATAGGCGCGGGTGAGCTCCCGCGAGAGGAGCACGTGCGTCCCGGCGATCATGCCGACGGAGAAGACACCGACGGCGATGGACGTGACAACCAGCAACGTGCGGACTTTGCTTCCCCAAAGGTCCCGCAGCACCTTGCGCCAGCGAGGAGACACCACGATCGTCCCCGAGTTACTCCTCTCCGGCGCTGGACGTGCGTTGCGGGCGGTTGATCCGCTCGCCCGCAATCTCGCCGTCAGCGATGGTGATCGTCCGCGTCGCTCGCCGTGCCAGGTCGTCGTCGTGCGTCACCATGACGACGGTCTTCCCCTGAGCGACCAACCTTTCAAACAGGCGGAAGACCGCGTCGGCCGTCTTGGAGTCGAGGTTCCCCGTCGGCTCGTCGGCCACCAGGATGGGCGGGTCGTTGGCCAGCGCCCGGGCGATGGCGGCCCTTTGCTGCTGTCCTCCGGAAAGGGCGGAGGGCAGCTTGTGCGCGTGCGCCTCCAGCTCCACTTGGGCCAACAGGTTCATCGCCCGCTCACGGCGCTCCCGGGGCGTGAACATGCCGCAAAAGTCCATGGGGAGCATGACGTTGTCTAAAATCGAAAGCGTGGGAAGCAGCTGAAAGAACTGAAAGACGACGCCGACGTTGCGGCCCCGCCACTTGGCGCACGCTCCCTCGCTGAGGGCGTGAACCGCCGTCCCGCCCACGATCACCTCGCCGGAGGTGGGCCGATCGATGCCGGTCATCATGTTGATAAGCGTCGACTTGCCGCTGCCCGACTTGCCCACGATGGCGAGAAACTCCCCGGCCTCCACGGCAAGATCGATCCCCTTCAGGGCCGTATAGGCGCCCGCCTCGCTTTGGTAGGTCTTCACCACCCTCCTCAGCTCAATCACCGGCTGCACCCGCTACCTTCTCCTCCTTCCCTGCCCAGCCCAAGTGGCGGTCGAGGAAGGCGAAGGTGCCCACGCCATGGATCTCGTGCCCCCCTTGAAAGAACTCGATCTCAGTCCGCTCAGCGATGCCCAAGTCCGCGTAGTGCCGCCTCACCTTGGCGTATTCAAAGGCCACCCATTCGTCGTCGCCGCACGGGTCAAACCGGCCCCGTTCGACCATAAAGGGGCGAGGGCAGATCAGGCGGGCCATCTCCGCGTAATTGAACGTGCTCGCCAGGTCAAACTCGAAAATCTCGTACTCCCCCGTGAACATGTAGCTCGTGCGAAACTCCGTGCTCACGGTCTTGTAGATCCACTCGTTGAAGTCACCAGAGCAAATCGACAGGGCGTATTCGGGAAGGAGCGCCGGGATGCGCATCGCCGTCTTGCCCCCGTAAGAGAGGCCGTAAAAGCCGATCCGGGCCCCGTCGACGAAGGGTAAAGATCCCAGCCACTGGAGGATCCGCTTGTGCTGCACGGCGATGAGGGAGAACAGGCTCCAGCCCAAAGCGTTCGCCTTGAACTGGAGCACGCGGAACGCGTCTCCTTTGGGGCCAATGTAGGGATTTTGAGGGGCGTAAACCACATAGCCGCGCTCGGCAAGACGCCGGGCGAAGCCGTGGTACGCTTTGTTCCCCTCGTCGAGGGTGGCGTGAGGGTACCCGCCCAGACCGTGCTGGCAGACGACGGCCGGGCGCTTCTCCCCTTCGGCGATCCCCTTCGGCACCAGCAAGAAGCCGAGGTTGGGCACCTGCGGCCAGATGTGCAGCACCACTTCGTATAGGTCGTACGCATGCCGTGACTCCGCGAGACGGCTTTGCGGCGCCAGCGGCGTATCGGGAACGGGGCAGCGCCCGATCACTTCGTCCCAAAAGTACGCTCGATACCGCTCGATGCTGCGCGCGTACGCCTGTACGGAACTCATATCGAGCTCGGCCCAAAAAGCGTCCCGCTCCTTAGCCGACCCGGGGACGAGCCTTTGGGTAAAGTCGCAAAGCTCGCGGAACTGGCGCTCCATGCGCGCCCGGGCGTCGACGCGCGCGACGGCGCGCGCCGGCTGCGCCGCGCCTTCGGAAGCCGGCAAGCTCACTCCCAGCGCCGCCACAAGCCTGGCCAGCGCCTCCTCTTCGGCGCCGGGGCCATCAGGGACGACCAGCGCCAACCGCTCCGGCGCGCCCAGCGCGGCGTACGCGCGGCGCGCCAGCGCCGCCTCCCGCTCCACTTCGTCCAGCAGCGCAGGGCGGAGCCGGCCCGGAGCCGCGCCGCTGCGCCCTGCGCGCGCCGGCGGCGGTCCGTCCACCGTGGGGCCCGGCCGGGCCTCGATGATGAGCGCGCGCGGCGCGATCAGCGCTGCCAGCTCGGCGTCCGTCAGCCCCCGGCACCGCCGCCACACGTTCCGGTAAATCGGCTCCTCTCCGACGCTCGCGCGGTACTGGAAGGCCCCGCTCACCAGCGCGGCAGCGATGCGCTCGTCGGCCGCCGCGGCGCAAAGCGCGACGAGTCCCCCTTCGCCGTAGCCATACACCCCGACCGCCAGCCCGGGGTGCTCCTTTTCCCACCAGTCGACCAGCGCCAGCACCTTCTGCACCTCGTAACCGAGGATGTGCCGGCCCATCTCGTAGGCCATCCGGTAGATGTACTCCCGGTGAGGCTGGTTGGTCATGCGGATCCGGGGATTTCCCGACCACGTGTCGTCGCGGTCGATGACGACGGGCACCACGACCGCGCAGCCCGCCGCGGCCAGCCGCCCCGCCACCGGGTAAGCACAGGCCTGCGCAGCGCCGCCTTCGAGGCCCGCCATAGCCTCCGGACTTTGGTCCGCGTCGGGCAGCGCCACCACGCAGGCGGCGGCAGGGCGGCGCGGCCTGAGAAATAGGCCCTCTCCCGTCACGCCCGGCAGGACGGGCCAGCGCACCGCGTGCACTTCATAAGCGGGGTGCTCGGCGACCAGGGACGGGGCTTTGGTCGTCGCCACGAATTCGAGGGCATCGCACGGAACGCGCGCGTCCCGCAGGCCCAAGGAGCGGCAAAGCTGCCTGCGGTGGGCAAGGACCGCCGCGTCCCGCGCCGTCCCGGGTCCCGTAAACAAAACCGAGCGCTCCCGCTGCCGGATCGCCTTTTCCAGCTCCTGGTCGAGCAGCTCCCTTAAGCCCGCGAGCAGCAAATCGTCGATGCCGCTCGTCGTCGCCGCCAAAGGCGCCGTTCCCGCCAGGCGCCCTGCCTCCTCAGGCACACTACCCCCTCCTCGCGCTCAGCCGCCCGGAGAGCGCCCCGTGACCGCGGCAAACCCTCGCGGCTAACCCGTCTTCTCCTGCGACTCCTGCTCGGAACGGTTCAGGATCACGTACACCGCGCCGTCGACGTTGCGGTTCGGCACCGTGTGGACGTGGCCGTTGTCGTCCCGTATTTTGGTCTTGCGAATCGTCAGATCGACGAGCGTCCCCTCGATGCCGCCCGCTTTCACGCGCTGGCCGATGGTGAACTCTTTGTCCGAGATGAGAAACATTCCGGCCATCAGGTCCTGGGTGACGTTATTCAAACCGGTCGCGAGGGCCATGGCGATCAGGGCCACGGAGCCGCCCAAAGCGAGCGAAAGCTGGTTTAGCTCCATCACGCTGAGCGCCGCGGCGATGGCCAACACCCAGCCCGCGAAGCTTGCGGCGGACAGGGCCATCGACTGGATGGCCGGATCGATGCGAGCCATTGTCATGGCGCCCTTAAGCAGCCGGCGTCCCATGCGCAGCAACACGTACGCAATCGCCAAAGTGACCAGCGCGGCCGGCAGTTTCGTCAAGTACTTCAGGTTCCCCTCAACGATGCCGTGTAAAATCTCAACGCCCTCCACGGTCTTCCCCCTTTTCCTTAAACCTGAAGCGCCCGGCGGCCGGTCAGATGCTCCAGTCGAGCGTCACCGCCGTGCCCGACTGAGCGGAGCGGTAGATCCCGTCTAAGACCAGGTTGTTGACGAAGCCCGTCATCGCCGAGCTGATCGGCTCTTTCCCCTCGCGCACGCACTCGATAAAGTGACGCGCCATCAATAGGCGCGGATCGTCCACCGCCTTGGGAGGGGTGAGCGCCGCCTGAACGGGCCGGTCGAAAAGCTCCGCGTAGAGCGTCCCTTGGTCGCCCCGGAGCGCGGCGCCTCCTTCGCTGCCCATCAAGTGAACGTAACCGCCGCCTCCCTCGAACTCCCCGTGAACGGCCCAACTCACATCGAGCGAGATCGTGCTGCCGTCCTCCAACCGGATCAGCGCCGTCGCCAGGTCCTCGACGTCGAAGATGCCGTTCCAATCGGGCTTGCCCCACGTGCCGATCCCTCTTTTGCGAGGTCCGAACTCGGCGTAGGTCGCGCCGAAGACGCTCACCGGCTTGGGATTGCCCATCAAATACAAGGTCAGGTCGAGCATGTGCACGCCGATGTCGATAAGCGGCCCGCCGCCCGACTCCGATTTGCGGGTGAACCACGTCCCCCAGCCGGGGATGCCCTTTCGCCGCATCCACCCGGTCTTGGCGTGGTAAATCCGGCCCAGCGCCCCTTTTTCGATCTGCTCCTTCACCTGGCGCGCCGCCCATCCCCAGCGCATCTGGTGCGGAATCATGAGCACCGTCCCTGCGGCCCTTTGCGCCCGCACGATGGCACGCGCCGCCTCCAGCTCGTGGGCCATGGGCTTTTCGAGAAGGACGTGCTTGCCCTCTTCCAGCGCCTTGATGGCCAAGGGCGCGTGATACTTGTTCGGAACGCCGATCACCACGGCGTCAATGGCGTCGTCTGCCAACAGCTCGTCGGGGCTGGCGTAGACGCGCTCGATGCCGTGCTGTCGAGCCCGCTCCTCCGCTAAAGGGCGGGAGACATCCGCGACGCCGACCAGCGCCACGTCGGGAATTTGACTAAAAATGTGCATATGGACATTGCCGATGTTGCCCGCGCCGATGAATCCGAGCGCAATCCTTTCGTTTGCCGACACGTACCCATCCCTCGCTTGGACGCAGCTTCTCACTCGTTTGCTAATTCGGGACCCTTCGCGTCCTTCCTGCGGCGCCTTTCCCGGCGCGGCCGTCCAAGCGGCCGCGCCGGCGCTTTCCCC
>k87-544849_pt1 | contig 11511 bp, 10 predicted proteins | sample MGYA00084031_6733416 | MGnify analysis MGYA00084031
GCCCGGTGCGATGGACGACTGGGCCGAGCCGTCCTACGGCGCCGCGTGGCCGATGAGCCACCGCCCGCTCTGACCGGCTTCGCCGGTACGACGGCCCGCGCTCGCGCCGCACGGCGCGGACGCGGGCCGTTCTCATGCCGCCCGTCGGAACGCCGCGCTCGGCGGCCGGCCCGGGCGGTGATCGGTGGACGTCCCGAGCGGCTCGCAGACGATCAGCGGGTACCCCGGGAACGGGGCTGCTTGCGCAGTTTGAGATAGACGAAGGTCTCGGTGGCGCGGACCGCGGGAACGGCCCGTATCCTGCCGATTACGTCCAGCAGGTGCTGGTCGTCCTCGCAGACGACCTCCACCATGAGATCCATCGATCCCGCGGTCAGCGCCACGTGGCCGATCTCCTCGATGGAGGCCAGCTCGTCGGCCACCGCCTCCAGGTCGCCCTCGCACTTCACGCCGATCATGGCCTGTCGCCGGAAACCGAGGGTGAGCGGATCGGTCACCGCGACGATCTGCATCACGCCCGCATCGATGAGGCGCTGAACGCGCTGGCGGACGGCGGCCTCCGACAGCCCCACCGCCTTCCCGATCGCGGCGTACGGCTTGCGCCCGTCCTGCCGCAGTTGCTCGATGATCTTCTTGGAGATGTCGTCGAGTATGACGGCACCTTGAGACCCTGGCCGGCCGGTCGAGCGTGCTCTGGGCGGGGTCGTCATTCGCACGTCCTCCTCTGCGGCCTTCGGCCGCGCCGGTGGCGGGCACCGGGATGTCTGCGCTCCTGGTGCGATATCGTGTCAGCTTCTCCGGGTAAGTCAAGCGATTTCGTGGTTCTTCAGTATCTTGGCCACGAAATCCATCGTCTACATGGTGATCCCCTGTCAGGGGCGCCCCGCGCGTATGCCGTTTCCGCGGCGGGCGGCGGCGCCCGCCGCGGCATGGCCGCGCCGGGACACGTCGCCGCCCGAAGCGGCCCCGGCGAGCCGTGCCCTCAGGTGCCGGTCTCCGGTGAGGACGCCGACACGCGGCGGCGGCCTTCAAGCCGCGGGGCGTACCGCTCCCGAAGGGCGATCGGTCCTCCGGCCGCGGGGCGCCGACGCGATCGGACGGCGCGCGGACGGGCCGGTCGAGGCGGAGTGCCGCAGCATCGGTAAGCCCTTTCACCCGGATGGGCGAGGGCGGGATTCCGCCCGCCGCCGACCGCTTCCGGTTCGCCGCGCCGACCGCGGTGGCCGGGCCGCGGTGGGGCGACGGGATGGTGCGGACGGGGGTGTCCGGGCCGGTGCTCACCGTCCGGCCGTTCACCGATGAGGCCGCCACGGTGGCCGAGGTCGGCCGATGTGAAACACGGTCTGGCCGGATCCGTGCGGACCTCCGACCACTGGCGGGCGATGCGCGTGTCGAACCGGCTAGACTTCGGCGCGGTGTGGGTGAAAACGCACATTCCGTTCATTTCCGAGACGCCACACCACGGCGTCGAGCATTCCGGATACGGCAAGGACCTGTCGGTTTTCAGCCTTCATGACTACACGAGGGTCAAGCACGTCATGCACTACATCGGCGCGTGAGGAGCTGGATGCGAAGCGGGACGGCCTGGGCATGAGCAGAACCTACGCGGGCATGGGCGCCATCGTCACCGAGCCCGCTCCCTCGCCGACGCCCGCCATCGAACTCGACTCCGTCGTCAAGGAGTACCGCGCCAGGGGTGAGATCGTGCGGGCCGTGAAGGGGGTGACGTTCGCCATTGCGGAAGGCGAGTTCTTCTCCCTGCTCGGCCCTTCAGGGTGCGGCAAGACCACCACCATGCGGATGATCGCCGGTTTCGAGGAGCCCTCCTCGGGCGTGATCCGCCTGCATGGCGAGGACGTCACCGGCGTGCCGCCGAACAAGCGGGACGTCAACATGGTGTTCCAGTCCTACGCCCTGTTCCCGCACATGGACGTGTGGGAGAACGTCGCCTTCGGGCTGCGGCGCAAGAAGGTGCCCGAACCGGAGATCCGGCGGCGGGTCGGCGAGATGCTGGAGATCGTCAACCTGACGGGAATGGAGAAGCGCCGCCCCCGGGAGATGTCCGGTGGCCAGCAGCAGCGGGTGGCGCTCGCCCGCGCCCTGGTCAACCGGCCCCGAGCGCTGCTGCTCGACGAGCCGCTCGGCGCGCTCGACCTCAAGCTGCGCCAGGCGATGCAGATCGAGCTCAAGCGCATTCAGCGCGATGTCGGCGTCACCTTCGTCTACGTCACCCACGACCAGAACGAGGCGCTCACCATGAGCGACCGGATCGCGGTCATGAACGAAGGGGTGGTGGAGCAGCTCGCCCCGCCCCGGGAGATCTACGAGCGGCCCGCGACCGCCTTCGTCGCCGACTTCATCGGCACGTCCAACCTGCTTGCCGGAACGGTGGAACGGGTCGCCGACGGCGTCGCCGTGATACCGCGCGAGTACGGGCGGGTGCTCGTGGCGGGGGCAGCGTGCGCGGCCGGAGACCGGCTGACGGTCACCGTGCGCCCGGAGAAGATCACCATTTCGACCGAGGAGCCCGCCGGGGAGGTCAGCGCCGTCCGCGGCACCGTCGCGGAGGTCGTCTACCTCGGCACCTACAGCAGTTACGCCGTGGGGCTGGCCGACGGCACCGAGGTGACCGTCTTCCAGCAGAACGCGCATGACAACACGGCCACGGCGGAACGAGGGGACGCCGTGTGGCTGTCATGGCGACCGCAGCACTCCTACGCGATTGGAAGTTGAACCACTCCATGGACCTCCGCACCGATCCCGTCTTCATGCGGGGCATGACGCAGAGCCGCCGCGTAAGCCGTCGCGAGGCGCTCCGCATCGCCGGCCTGGCCACGGCGGGGCTCGCGCTCGCCGCCTGCGGCGTGCAGGGGAAGAAGGCCGATCCGCCCAAGGCTGACGCGGTCGCCGACTTCTGGGCGGACAAGAAGCAGAACGGCACGCTGCGCTTCGCCAACTGGCCGCTGTACATCGACAAGGACGGCAAGCGCTATCCGTCGCTGGAGAAGTTCACCGCCGAGACCGGCATCGAGGTCGTCTACCAGGAGCCGATCCAGGAGATGCCCACCTGGTTCGGCAAGATCCAGCCGATGCTCGCCAGCGGCCAGGACATCGGCTACGACGTCATGGTCATGACCAACGGCTTCCAGCTCACCCGGGCGCTGAACCTCGGCTACCTGGCGCCGTTGGACCACTCCAGGCTGCCGAACTTCGCCGCCAACGCCGGCGAGACGTTCAAGAACCCCGCCTGGGACCCGGACAACGCGCACACCATCCCGTGGGCGGCGGGCGTCACCGGCATCGCCTACAACCCCGAGTACGTCGACGAGGTCACCAGCATCCAGGAGCTGTGGAACCCGAAGTACAAGGGCAAGATCGGCATGATGGTCGATACCCAGGAGATCGCCAACTTCGGCATGTTCGCCCTGGGCATCGATCCGGAGAAGGCGGGCCGGGCCGAGTGGGAGAAGGCCGCTGCCAAGCTTCAAGAGCAGCGCGACGCCGGCCTGGTGCGCAAGTACTACGAGAACGACTACGTCGAGGCCCTGGCGCGCGGCGATGTGTGGATCACCATGGCGTGGTCCGGGGACATCTACCAGCAGATCGCGGAGGGTAAGAACCTGAAGTTCGTGGTGCCCGAGGAGGGCGCCACGATCTGGACCGACAACCTGTGCATCCCCAAGACCGCGCGCAACCCGGTGGACGCGCTCATGCTGATGGACTTCGTCTACCGGCCGGAGGTGGCCCGGATGCTCGTGGAGTACATCAACTACATCACGCCGGTCCCCGCCACCAAGGACCTCATCCTGGCCCGTGCGCAGGAGGAGTCGGGGGAGGAGCGCGAGACCTTGGAGGAGCTCGCCAACAGCCCGCTCGTCTACCCCTCCGAGGCCGACCAGGCGCGACTGCGCTCCTACAGTATCCTCAGCACGGCCGATGAGAAGGTTTTCGAGGACATCTTCCAGCCGATCACCCAGGGCTGAGCCGATGGGGAGGCCGGACGCGGCGGCCCGTCGAAGGCGGGAGGGTGAGCGATGAGACGGTTCACGCCCTACCTGCTGGTCCTTCCCGGCGGACTGTGGCTGCTGATCTTCCTGGTGGTGCCGCTGGTCTTCATGGCCTCGGTGTCGACCCAGGAGGGCGACGTCGTCAACGGTTTCGTGCAGACCTTCGACTTCGCCAACTACGGCGAGGCGCTCGTCCGGTACCGGACGCAGTTCCTGCGTTCGGCGTGGTACGGCCTGGCCGGCACGGTGCTGGCGATCGTCATCGCCTACCCGGTGGCGTACTGGATCGCCTTCCGCGGCGGCGCCCGCAAGCCGACCTACCTGCTGCTGGTGCTGCTGCCGTACGTCGTGCCGTTCGTGCTGCGCGCGGTCTCGTGGAAGTTCCTGCTGGCGGACGACGGGATCGTGCTCTCCCCGTTGAAGTCGGCGGGGCTGGTGCCGGACGACTTCCACGTGCTGCAGACCACACCGGCGGTGATCTGCGGTCTGGTCTACACCTACCTGCCGTTCATGATCTTGCCGATCTACGTCGCGCTGGAGCGGGTGAATCCGCAGGTGATGGAGGCGGCCCGCGACCTGTACGCCTCGTGGTGGGAGGCGTTCACGAAGATCGTGCTGCCGCTGTCGCTGCCCGGCGTGTTCGCAGGGGTGCTCATGACGTTCGTCCCGATGACCTCCGACTACGTCAACGCCACGATCCTCGGCGGTCCGGAGAACACCATGATCGGCAACATCATTCAGACGGAGTACCTGGTCAACAACGACTACCCGGTGGGTGCGGCGCTGTCGTTCACGCTGATGTCGATCATGCTGATCGGCATCTTCGTCTACGCCAGGGCGCTGGGCACCGAGAACGTGCTTGAGGCGGCGGCCCGATGACGACGGCCCGGACGGCGCGGCCGCCGGACGCCGCTCGTCCGCCTCGCTGGGGACGGCTGGGCGAACGGCTGCTGTTCGCCTACGTCTGGCTGGTGCTGATCTGGCTGTTCCTGCCGATCGCCGTCATGATCGTCTTCGGGTTCAACGACACGAAGAGCAAGTCGAACGTCACCTGGCAGGGCTTCACGCTCGACTGGTGGGGCAGGCTCGGCGAGTACCCGGAGTTGATCAAGGCGGTCCTCAACTCCGTCACGATCGCGTTGCTGTCCACCCTGATCACCACGGTCCTGGGCACGCTTCTAGGGCTGGCGCTGGGCCGGTACCGCTTCCGCGGTCAGGGATTGGCCAACCTCGCGATCTTCGTCGCGATCGCCTCGCCCGAACTGGTCATGGGCGCCTCGCTGCTGTCGCTGTTCGTCAGCGCGGGTGTGCAGACCGGTTATCTGACGATCGTGCTGGCGCATGTGCTGTTCTCGCTGTCGTTCGTGGCGGTGACGGTGCGCGCCCGGGTCGTCGGCCTCGACCCGTCGCTCGAGGAGGCAGCGCGCGACCTGGGCGCCTCCGCGTGGACGACCTTCTGGCGGGTCACCTTCCCGATGATCCTGCCCGGTGTGATGGCGGGTGCGCTGCTCGCCTTCGCGCTGTCCATCGACGACTTCGTGATCACCCAGTTCACCAGCGGCGCGGAGGTCACCTTCCCGCTGTGGATCTACGGCGCGGTGCGGATCGGTGTCCCACCGCAGGTCAACATCCTCGGCACGCTGATCTTCGTGGCGGGCGCGGTCATCGCCGTGGTCAACTCGCTCATCGCCCGGCGCAGCCCCCGGGTTTGAATCCCGGTAGGGCCGCGGCGGCCTGTGGCCGCGCCGCTCGCCCCTTGCGGCCGGGCTTCCACCCTTTCCAGAACCTCGTGGCGAGCGCACTCTGTCACGGCTGGGGCCTGGCAGTCCGGCCGGCCGGCATGCGTCCGTGGCGGACCGTCGCGGCCCGGGAGGAGACCACCGCCCGGGACGGCACGGAGCCCGCCGGGGATCAGCCGATCGTGACGGTGCCCGAGGATCCGTCCACGGTGATCCGCGCGCCGTCTTCGATCGTCTCCGTGGCGTGGGCCACGCCCACCACCGCGGGGATGCCGTACTCTCTGGCGACCACCGCGCCGTGCGAGTTCGCCCCGCCCATCTCCATCACCAGGCCGCCCGCGGTGAGGAACAGCGGCGTCCAGCCGGGGTCCGTGGACGGGCAGACGAGGATCTCGCCCGGTGCCAGCCGCGCCCCCACCGGGTCGAACACCACCCGGGCGGTGCCGGTCACCACGCCGGGGGAGGCGGGCGTGCCGGACAGCGAGCCGTCGCCGGGGCCGCCGCGCGCGACCGCCTCCGGGTCGGTGCCGTCGGACAGTAGCACCCGCGGCACCCGGCGCCTGCGTTCCTCCCGTTCGTATTCCGCGCGCCGCTGCGCCACCAGCGGGCGCGGATCACCGCCTGCCAGGGCGGCCCTGGCCTCGGGCAGGGTCAGGAAGAACACGTCGTCCGGCTCGTCCAGCCTCCCGGCCGCGGCCAGTTCCGCACCGACCGCGGCGATCTGCTCACGCGCCGCGGTCAGCGCGATGACCGCGCAGTACTTGGGCGCCTCCCGCGAGCCGATCAGGGCACGTGCCCGGCGCAGCGCGAACCGTACGACGTGCCTGCGCCATCCGCCCACCCGGCCGGCCAGCGTCTCGATCATCCGTTCGGCCTCGGCGACCCCGCGGGCGAACACCGCGTCCGGCGCCGCGTCGGGATCCTCCAGCCGCAGGTAGTTGGCCAGGACGCCGAGGATGTGCGCGGGCTCCTCCGACCAGCGCGGCAGCCCGAGGTCGATCTCGCCGACCGCGCGATGACCGTAGACCGCGAGGAACGAGGTCAGGCCTTCCTGGAGTACCCGCGGCAGCCGTTCCTCGCGGTAGAGCACGGCCAGCTCGGCGGGGGAGGCGGACAGCAGCGTGCGGGCCGCCGGGGAGTCCCGCCGCACCGCCGTCGCGAGATCCCACAGCGCCAGGTCCATCTCGGTGGTGACGTTGCCCGGCAGGCCGCGCAAGACCGTCATCAGCTCCGACGGCGTGGCGCGGTCGCCGAGCAGCCCGGCGGCCAGGGCGAGCATGACGCCTCCGGCCAGGGGAGCGGGGGCGACGGCCGGCAGCACCGGAAACAGCGTCTCGCCCAGGACGCGCTCGGCGTGATCCAGACGGGCCGCGCCGGAGACTCCGGCCGGGGGACGCACGCGGGCGCGCAGCCCGGCGACGGCCCGCTCGATGTGGCCGGCCGCGGCGGACGGACGCAGGATGAACCGGACCAGGCGCGGCGGGATGCGGTGCCGCCGCAGGATGCGCACCGCCCGTCGGAGCGCGGGGAGACGGCGGTGCTGCAGGATGGTGAACCGGGGATCGGCGGTCAGCTCCCGCATGATCTTCGCGGATCTGGCCTCCATCAGCGACAGCACCCGCAGCATCACGGCCCTGCCCACGGTGCTGCGCAGTGCGCCCGTGACGTCGATGAACGGCCGGTGCGCCGCCTCGGCGAACACCGCAGGCCCCGCCAGGCGGTCGGCCGGGGGCATGCCGAACGCGGTGGTGACCGACGAGGCGATCAGCCGGAAGGCGGACATGCCCATCGGCGTGATCGGCCGGTACAGGCCCTGGGCGAGGCTGAGGCAGAAGAAGACGCGCGTCTCCTCCTCGCTCGCCGCCTTCCCGCTCACCGGTATCGGAAAGAGGGTGGTGATGGGCCGCGCCTGGGTCAGCCAGATCGTCCCCGAGCCGTCGATCGCCCACTCGGTGTCCTGCGGCGCGCCGTAAAGGTCTTCCACCCGGGTGCCGAGCCGGGCCAGTTCGAGAATCCGCTCGTCCGGCAGGCACCCCTCACCGTCCTTCGGGGCGTCGGCGGACGGCGAGGCGACGCGCGCCACGCCTCCGCCGGCGAGAGGACGGACGGCGGTCCGTTTGTCGCCGATGCGGCGCTCCACGACGGCGCCGGCCGCGACGTCCACCACGAACCGGTCGGGGTTCGTCGCGCCGGACACCACCGCCTCGCCCAGGCCGAAAGCGGCGTCGATGACCGCCCGCCGCCTGCGGCCGGTCACCGGGTCGGCGGTGAACATCACCCCCGCCACCTCGGCGTCCACCATCTCCTGCACGACCACGGCCAGCCGTACGGCGCGGTGGCCGATGCCGTTGGCGGTGCGGTAGGCCACCGCGCGGTCGGTCCACAGCGACGCCCAGCACCGGCGTACCGCGTCGGCCGCCGCGTCGGGGCCGATCACGTTCAGGTAGGTGTCCTGCTGGCCGGCGAAGCTGGCGTGCGGCAGGTCTTCCGCGGTGGCCGAGGACCGCACCGCCACCGGCCGGCCGGTCAGCCGCTCTGCCACCGCCCGCCTGAGGTCCGCCGGGACCTCCGCCTCCAGCAGGGCCCGCCTGGCGCGGGCGGCGAGTTCGGCGGGGTCGTCGATCCGGTCGAGCAGGTCGTCGAGGCCCGCCCGGGCGGCCGCCCGTCGGTACGCCTCCGTCGTGACGACGAACCCCGGCGGCACGGGCATCCCCGCCCGCAGCAGCACGTGCAGGTTGGCGGCCTTGCCGCCGACCAGATCGGGCGCTTTGGCCTCGCCGTCGGCGAGATCGACCACGAGGGGTGACGTGATCTCCATGGGACCCCCTGGAACGGCACATGCCTGGTCGCCGCTAACTGGTCATATCGGACACCGCTTCACGCTAGCCATCCCCCACGCATAAGTCAACATGCGTTGAATTAATGTCCGCGTGACCGCCCCTGCCGCGCGGCGGCACCCCGTCCGGACGGCTCTCCCTGATCACGACATCGACCGGACCGGGGCCTCCACTGGGGCCTGACCGGACGGCGCTGCGGGAACGCGGCCACGGCCCGGTCCACGCGGCGGACGGGCCGAGCGGCCCGGCGGCCCGTGACGGGCATGAGAAAGCCCCGGGGCGGAATCGCGACCCGGGGCGCGAAGGAGGTGCTCTCTCCGCAGCCGGGGGTGCTCCCGGAGTTCTGCGGGAGGGGAAGGCCGGCCGTCGTCGGCGGGCTCAGGTCATCGTCTTGCCGCCGTTGACGGCTATACGCTGGCCCGTGATGAAGCGGGCGCCCGGAGAAGCCAGGAACGCCACGACCTCCGCCACGTCGGACGGCTTGCCCATGTGGCCGAGCGCCACATTGCGCAGGTAGGGCTCGGTGTCCTCGTCGGTCACCTCGCCGTGCCGCTCGACGGGGATCCAGCCGGGCTCGACGGTGTTCACCGTGATCCCGAAGGGACCCAGCTCACGCGCCCAGGAGCGGGTAAGCCCGTGCATCGCGGCCTTGGCGGAGACGTAGTGGCTCATCTCAGGGTTGCCCAGGTCGACGACCTCGCTGCCGATGTTGATGATCCGGCCGCCTCCGGCGGCCCGCATGTCCGGCAGCACCGCCTGCAGGAGCAGCAGCGGCGCCTTGACGAAGAAACGGAGCTGGTCGAGGTGGTCGTCCCAGGTCAGCTTCTCGACCGGAATCAGCGGCTGCGGCCCGGTGGCGTTGTTCACCACCACCCTGATCGGGCCCGCCTCCTCGACGATGCCGGCCACGCCCTGCCGCACCGACTCCTCGTCGGTCACGTCGAAGCGGGCCGCGTGGGCGCGTCCGCCCGCGGCGACGATCCGCTCGACGACCGCGGAGGCCCCCGCGGTGTCGTGCGCGTAGTTGACCGCGACGTGCCACCCGTCGGCGGCCAGTCGCTGGGCGATGACGGCGCCGAGACCGCGCGAAGCGCCGGTCACCAGCAGACATCCACGATCCATGAGAGCTCCGTCAGGCGGACTTGGCGGCTTGGGCGGCACGGCGCGCCTCGCGGCGCTCCACGAAGCGCGAGGCGGTCACCTCCAGCTTGTCGAGGAAGGCGGCGAGCTCCTCGCGGGCCTTCTCGCCCTCGGCGCTGAGGCCGCCGCGGTCGAACACCGACCACTGCCGCAGCACCGGCCTCAGCACGTCGTCCAGGTGGAGGCGGAGGTCGTAGATGCCCTCGTGGGCGATGATCATCGCCTTGCGGGAGAAGCCCTCGATGCCGGTGCCGGGCATCTGGAAGGTGGTGACGACGTCGGTGATCGCGCGCATGGTCTGGTCGGGATCGAGGTCGAAGGCCGCGCCGAGGAGGTTCCGGTAGAAGAGCATGTGCAGGTTCTCGTCGGCGGCGATACGGGCCATCATCTGCTCGCAGATCGGATCGCCCGCGACGCGGCCGGTGTTGCGGTGGGCGATGCGCGTGGCCAGCTCTTGGAAGGACACGTAGGCGATCTGCTGGAGCATCGTGGCGTACGGGGTGGCGAACCCGTTGCTCATGTGGGTCATCCGGGCCCGCTCCAGGGCGACGGGGTCGACCGCCCGGGTCACCGTCAGATAATCGCGCAGCACCATGCTGTGCCGGTCCTCCTCGGCGGTCCAGCGGTGCACCCACGTGCCCCACGCGCCGTCACGGCCGAAGGTGGTCGCGATCTCGTAGTGGTAGCTCGGCAGATTGTCCTCGGTGAGCAGGTTGACGATCAGCGACACCTTCGCGGCCTCGGGCAGCTTGGAGTCCTCAGGCGACCACGCATCCCCGCCGAGCACGCCGTCGTAGTCCCGCCCCTCGCTCCACGGCACGTACTCGTGCGGGAACCAGTCCTTGGCCATCTTCAGGTGCCTGTCCAGCTCACTTGCCACGACGGGCTCCAGCTCGTGCAGGAGTTCAGTCTGGCTGAGTGGGCGCTTGGACATCGTCATTCCTGCTCCTCTTCATGATCTACGGCACCGTAACTTACGATACCGTAGCCTTCCCGTTCGCCGCAGAATCATGACATTCCTCCGCGGCGCAGGGCTAGGCACCCCGCTGTGAGAAGTGACGCCAGCGCCACCAAGACCGTGACCAGCACGCGCTGCACCAGGGCGTAGTAGGCGTGGCCGGTCAGCAGCTCGGAGACGAGGGAGCCCGGGTGGACGGCGAGGAAGACCGCCAGGAGCAGGAAGGCGGCCAGGCACGCGCCGCGGAGCACGCGGCGGAGCGCCGCCGCGAGCGGAGCGCGGGCGAGCATCCATCCGGCGACCGGTATCCCCGTGAACACCACCGCGGCCGACCAGCGGTGGATCTCCCCCTGCGAAGAGGTGACGCCGGGGGCGGGGTCGCTGGTGAAGATCGCGGTGACCACCAGGCCGAGGGCGCAGATGATCAACAGGACGCGGGTCGCCGCGGTGTGCGCGGGGGCGACCCCCGCCAGGCCGTACACCGTCCACAGCAGGCTCATGGCCAGCACCAGGGTGCCGATCAGGCTGGCCGCGCGCGTGTCCGGGGCGTGCGCGTAGTCGCTGATCGGATCGGTCAGCAGGCTGACCTCGGGCGCCGCCAGGTGGGCGTAGACCAGCGCGGCGAGGGCGACCACGGGCCCGGCCCCGCCGAGCCAGGCCCACAGCGGGTAGCCGAGCAGCCTCGGTTCCTCGCGATGCGCGGGCGAGGTCAGCGCGCTCATAGCGGAGCCTCCTCTTCCGCGGCTGTCCGCCGCGCGGCGGACAGCGACCGGTAGATGTCCTCGAACCGGGCCAGCGACGCCTGGTGGTCGTGGGTCATGGCGATCCGC
>k87-622012_pt1 | contig 11503 bp, 8 predicted proteins | sample MGYA00084031_6733416 | MGnify analysis MGYA00084031
GCTTGAGAAAAATGTTGATCGGAGAAATTTGTGAACCTTCATGTTGTTTTAGTCATAGAGCATTGCTTTTTTAATACATTGATACAATTAGTCGTCTTTCGCCAAAGCTTGTTGTAAATTCAAATCTGTCAGAAGAATGAATCCCGCGTTCGAAATGATGCTGAATGGCGCAAATGGATTCTTCGTTGTCAAATTGAAAAAAAGAAACACCCTTTTTATTTGCTTTGTTTGAAAAAAAGAGCAACTGATTGTAGGAATAAATACAATCATAAGGTGAAAATGATAATGAATTAAGCTGCTTAATGATTTTGACAAAGGTCTCATCAGGTAGTTCCTTTAACATTTCATCAAGTGCAAACGGAAGTGTTTTTCGGATTCGTACAGAATCGCCGCAATTTAATGTAAATAGCTCCCCATCTGTTTTCACCTTTCCTAGACCTAACCAATTCGCACTTTTCCAGCCTTGAGGACTAAGGACTTCAAGTTGTTTATCACCAAGTTCCTCTAATAAAAAAAATTCATCATTCATATCATCGTATATAACATATTGATCCTCTGTTATATCAATTTTACCAATATAGTAGGACCGCTTTTGCTTTAATAATACATCAGAACGCTTATAAGAGCTCATTTCGTAACCTCCAACATTATGTATATCCAATTTGTGTTTTTTAACGGGAATTGATGGAGAAGAAGACAGTATCATCGTTTTAGACAAATCGAACAAATTTTATGCATTTTTTTTTAGGACAATTCAACATGTAAATAAAGTGGGCATACAATAAAATCTGGGCAAGGCAATCGGACGTGATATCTGTATCGATAGGTGAAAATTTTATCGGGAGTTGATGCAAGAATGTGTGGAATCACAGGTTGGGTTAACTATAAAGGGAATATCCAAAATGAAGAAGAAACAATAAGTAAAATGACAGAAACCTTAGCAAAGCGTGGGCCAGATGATACAAATATATGGGGAGAAAATCACGTGTTATTTGGTCATAAGCGGTTAGTTGTCGTTGACCCAGAATGTGGTAAGCAGCCAATGATCCGAACGAAGGAAGGGAATAGCTATACGATTTGCTACAACGGAGAACTTTATAATACGGAAGATATTCGAAAGGAGCTACTTGCAAGAGGTTATTCCTTTGTCGGACATTCAGATACAGAGGTATTGCTACAATCATATATTGAGTGGGGAGAAGAATGTGTTCACCACTTAAACGGTATTTTTGCCTTTGCAGTATGGGATTCCGCTAACGAAAAATTGTTCATTGCACGGGATCGAATGGGGGTTAAACCGTTATTTTTCAAAGAAGAAAATGGTTCGTTATTATTTGCATCTGAATTAAAAGCGATTTTAGCACATCCTTCCGTATCTGCAATTCTTGATTATACCGGTTTAGCAGAGATATTTGGAGTTGGGCCTTCAAGGACGCCAGGAGTAGGAGTATTTAAAGGAATTGATGAGCTAAGACCAGCACATGCCCTCGTATATTCCAAAAATGGGTTGAAAATTTGGAGATATTGGAATGTAAAGAGTCAAAAGCATGAATATTCATTGGAGGAAACGGCTGAAAACGTAAGATTTTTATTTACAGATGCAGTTAAAAGACAGCTTGTATCAGATGTGCCTTTATGTACATTCCTATCGGGTGGCTTAGATTCCAGTGCGATAACTGCAATAGCTGCTAAACAATATCAACTAGAGGGAAAGGGCAATCTTCATTCATTTTCGATTGATTATGAGGATAATGAGAAATTTTTTAAAGCAAATGAGTTTCAACCAAATTCTGATGGTCCTTGGATTAAGAAAGTAAGTGAAGAATTTAACACAATTCATCACCAATGTGTCATTAGCCAGAATGAATTAGTCGATCACCTCATTGAAGCGACGTATGTAAGAGATTTACCTGGCATGGCTGATGTTGATTCATCATTACTTTGGTTTTGTCGAGAAATAAAACAGGATTTTGTTGTAGGGTTATCTGGAGAATGTGCCGATGAAATTTTTGGGGGATATCCTTGGTTTCATCGACCAGATGATCTATCAAGTCCCGCATTTCCATGGATGCGCTCAACCGATGCGAGAGTGAATTTATTAAAGCCGGAATGGCAGGAAAAGTTAAAGCTAAATGAATATGTTCAAGCACGATATGAAGAAACCGTAAAAGAAACACCATTGTTAGAAGGTGAAACAGAAATTGAAGCAAAAAGACGCCAGCTCTTTTATTTAAATCTCCATTGGTTTATGACAAATTTACTGGACAGAAAAGATCGAATGAGTATGGGAGCAAGCTTAGAGGTTCGTGTACCATTTGCTGATCATCGACTTGTTGAATATGTATGGAATATTCCTTGGGAGATGAAAATGCATGGAGGAAGGGAAAAAGGGATATTACGAAAAGCACTAGAAGGAATTCTCCCAAATGAGGTACTCTATCGTAAAAAAAGCCCTTATCCAAAAACTCATAATCCAGAATATACGCGATTAGTGAAAAACTGGTTACAAACACTTGTAGCGAATAAAGATTCGATATTACATGTTTTATTATCAAAACAAATGCTCCAAGATTTAATTGAATCAGAAGGAAATACATTTAAAGTTCCGTGGTTTGGCCAATTAATGTCAGGACCGCAATTGCTTGCACATCTAGCACAAATTCATGTATGGTTTGAAAATTACCGTATTGATCTTGATGAAAGATAAACTGTTTGAATAAAAAATAAGGCTATCCCACAGAAAGCATCGTCATGGGATAGCCTTATCTAGTTCTAATCTTGTAACTGAAATAGAAGGTTGTTTAGTTCTTTTTAAGTAGTAACTGCTTTCTGAGCAAAACGTTTCGTCATCCAAGCACGAGATTTCCAACGGTAAAGCATTATGATTCCTCGGAACCACTCATCTGCAATAAAGGCAATCCAAACGCCAACGAGGCCCAAATCGAAGTGAATTCCTAATATATAGGCCACTGGAACAGCAATGCCCCACATTGATAAAATACCTACATAGGTCGGGAATTTTATATCTCCTGCAGCTCTTAAGGAACCGATAATGACCATATTAAAGGATCTTCCTGGTTCTAGAATAATTGTTAAGAGCACTAAAAGACCGCCGACCTCTAAAATACGTTCATTTGAAGTGAAAATTCCTAATAATGGCTTAGAGAATATACTAAAGATAACTGCCATTAAGATTGAAATTGTTATCCCAGAATATAGACTTTTTAAACAGCGTTTATAGGCGGATTCATACTCCTTTGCACCAATTAAATAACCAATTAAAATTTGTGTTCCTTGGCTAATGGCAATGCTAAATAACATCATAAACATCATTAAATTTTGCGTATAAACTCTAGTAGTAAGGGCTTCTGTACCTATCATCGTAATGAAAAAAGTGATCGCCATTTGTGATGTGTTATAGGATAATTGTTCACCAGCAGTTGGTACCCCAATACCTAATAGATTTTTAAGATGGTGCATTGGGATATGAATTAAATCTTTTAGCTTGATCGTAAAATATAACCGCTTTTTTAACATATAAAAAATGATAAATAAAGCAATAATACGAGAAACGACCGTTGAAATCGCAGCTCCTTGTACACCAAGTGCAGGTATTCCGAATGCCCCAAATATGAGAACAAAGTTACCGATTACATTTAATAGGTTCATACCAATTGTAAGAAACATCGTGTCCTTCGTATAACCATAGCTTTTTAAGATGGCACTAACAGTCATAATTAATGCTTGAACAAATGAAAAGCCACCAACGATTTGTAAATATGATTTAGCCTCTGGTATTAATTCTTCTGGTAAATTCATTAATCGAAGAATCTCATCACTAGCGATGACAATAGCAACGCTTAATATAAGACTAATTATAAGATTAGCAGAAATGGATACAATTGAAACCTCTTTAGCATCCTTAACATTATTCGCACCTAAATATTGCGTTATAAGAATCGTTGTTCCTATTGCAATGAAACCAAACATAACGATTAATAAAAATAATATTTGATTTGACACACCGACTGCTGCCACAGAGTTATCCGAATATTGGCTAAGCATCAATGTATCAGCATTTCCCATTAGCATATGAAGCATTTGCTCGATAAAGATCGGCCATGTAAGAGCGAATAATGTCAAATTCCGATTTTTAAATTCTGATGACATTTTTTATCAACACCTTTTGAAGTACGTTATTAAGTCTTAATTAGTTTACATACGTTCGTGTATAATAGAAAGAGAGGATTACGATAATTCTTGGAGAAATCCGACTATCAACATTTTTTGAGAAAGACATCATAAAATGTAAGCGTTTATCGATCTGTTAAGCTCCTAATTGAAAAATTATTGGACAATAAATCTCATAATTTATTATTTAAAGATAAAAATTTTGCTGATAATGATGCATCATACTAGAGTAACTTTGAAAAGGGTGATTGGATATGTCATATATTGAAATGATGGTTCCACCATTCCCAACATTAATAATGGGGGGATATGCTGTTTTTGAAAAAGGCACAAGGCATTTTAGGAGAACTTTTACAGTATTTGATTTAATCTATGTAAAGCACGGTGAATTATTTATTACAGAGGATGACATTCCTTATACGGTTGGTGAGGGGCAATATATTATTTTAGTCCCAGGATTTGAACATTTTGGCCATAAAGGCTGCTGTGTCAAAACAGAATATTATTGGCTGCATTTTTCGATGCCTAATCATTATGACCTTGTTGAGGATGGGATTGATAATTGGGCAGATATTTTGTTATCAGAAGGTGATATGGAAACTCCTTCTGCTTACCGTTTTTGTCTGCCTTGCTTTGGAGAAATTGAGAATATGAAGTTTGTAGAAAATATTTTTGATAACTTAATGAGTATTAGTCATCAAACACCAGACTATCAATTACGGCAACAATTATATTTTCAAGAATTTCTCTTACATTTACAAAAAGAGGCATGTAAAATTCCTTCTGCAGCAGAGAGAGTTGTTGAAGAAACGGTTAAATTTATTAAGGATCATTATAAGGAAGAATTAAAGATGGAGCATCTATCAAATGCACTGCATTTTCATCCAGACTACATTACTCGTTGCATGCAAAAAATTATTGGAATGACGCCTAATAATTATTTAAATCAATACCGAATGAATGAAGCAAAAAAGCTGCTTGCTATGACCGATGAGAAGGTGGCGAATATTTCTCAAGAGGTTGGCATTATGGATGCGACGTATTTTTCAAAGCTCTTTAAGAGATTAGAAGGTTTAAGTCCCTATGAGTATCGAAGAATTATTTTAAGGAAAAAGTAGATTGTAAATACTTACAGTATAATAAAGATTGCCCAATCAGTTAGGGGGAAAACAACCAACTGTTTGGGCAATAATGGTTCATTAAGCTTTACAAAGTAAAAATGTAAAGCTATATGGAGCAAGTTGTACAGAAATTTTGTTTGTATGTGCAGCAAATTCCTTTTCGTTCCAGAGATCGATAATTGTTTTGTCTTTTAAATTCAAAGGAATTGGAATGTCTTGCATTGTATCATTATTGTTGAATACAACTAAAAGCTGCTCTTGTTCGTTTCTTTTTATATAAGAAACATGATTAGAAGTATTATTTGCATCAAATAAAATGAATTCCCCGTCATTTCCAAGGAGCGGGTATTGTTTGCGAAGCTGAATTAGTTTTTTTGTGAATGCTAGCATTTCTAAATCCTGCCTATCTTCATCCCAAACCATACATTTTCTGCAACCTGGGTCCTGTTCACCAGTCATCCCAATTTCATCACCATAGTAAATACACGGTGTACCGGGTGTGCTTAACAGGAAGGCAAATAGAAGCTTTACCCTTTCATTATTGAAATTGGCAATATTCATTACTCTTGGGGTATCGTGACTGCCCAGTAAATTAAATAATATATGATTAATGTTGCGAGGATACATGTGTAAATATTTTTGCAATGTTTCAATAAATTCAATAGCTCCTATTTCATTTTTGGCAAAAAAGCGAAGTGCATTATCTGTATAAGGATAATTCATAACAGAATCAAATTGATCTCCTCTAAGCCAAGGCATTGCATCATGCCATATTTCTCCGAGTATATAAATATCAGGCTTTATTTTTTTCATTTCCTTCCTGAATTCCCGCCAAAATTGATGGTCTACTTCGTTTGCGACATCTAGCCTCCAGCCATCGATATTAAATTCCTTTATCCAGTAGCGACCAACATTTAATAGGTATTCCTTCACTTCTGGATTTTCTGTATTAAGTTTGGGCATGCTTGCCTCAAATGCAAATGAATCATAATTTGGAATCGGTTTTGTTTGGATTGGAAAATCATGAATATGAAACCAATTTTTATAAATCGATTTTTCGCCGTTCTTTAATACATCCTGGAATGGAGCGAAATAGTAACCGCTATGGTTAAAGACTGCGTCTAGCATGACTTTAATACCCTGCTTATGGCATTCCTCGACTAATTGCTTAAATGTTTCCTTCGTTCCAAATTGCGGATCTATTTCCATGTAGTCTATCGTGTCATATTTGTGATTAGAAAAAGCTTTAAAGATTGGAGTGAAGTATATCCCAGTAATGCCTAGGTTGACAAGATAGTCAATATGGTCGATAACCCCTTTAAAGTCACCGCCATAGTAAATCGTTGGGGTAGGCTCCTGTTGTTCCCATTCGACTGTTCCTTTGGGATTTAACGTTGGGTCACCATTTGCAAATCTTTCTGGGAAAATTTGATACCAAATTGTGTTTTCCACCCATTTTGGTGGCTTGTAAACATCGATTGAATTGATAAAAGGAAAACAAAAATAATATGCTGTATCATCTAAAGGTGGTTGTTCGAAAAAGCCCTTTTCAGTATATACACAGCTTTTCGATTCATTAGATAGTAAAAAACCGTAACGGAGGCGTTTAAATGGTGGATGAATGGCGATAAACCAATAATCAAAAAATTGGTCAGAATAAGCTATATTCATTTTATTTGTTACTGCATTCCATGTTGAATGATTCCAATCATACGGATCTCCATAAATAATTTCGACAGTTTCAATATCTTGCTTTTTCGTTCGTAATTGGATATGTATCGTGTTCTCATCATATGAATAAGCATATTGATCCTGTGGTCTATGATAAATCGCTTCTAAAAACATAATCTTCACTCCTTGAATTGTCGAAATATGTGCAATCGCTTGCTTTATAAGGCAGTAAATGAATATATGTTGATCCTATTGAATATATATCTTGATGTCAATCATTTTAATCTAAAAAAACACTTGAATTGTCATTGTTATGTATTTACAATAGGGAATATAGAAAGTGAAATCGCTTTCAGTAAATTATATTTGAAGATTGACAGATGCTATTAAACTATCTTTTCAAATATATGAGAGTAGCTTTCTTTGAAAAATAATGCAAACGATTGCATGAACCAATAGGAGGGTCAAAATGAAAAAGGTTTTATCTTTATTTATGATGGGATTACTTTTATTAGGTGTATTAGCAGCGTGTGGACCAGATTCATCAACACAATCTGGAGGAACTGATTCAAACAATAATAATGAAAACGAAACAACATCTGAAGGAACAATGCCAGAAAAGCCGGAAAAGCTTGTTGTCTGGGAGGATACAGACAGAGGAGTTGCATTAGAGCCTGCAATTGAATCGTTTGAAAAAGAATATGGGATTGAAATTGAGTATAAAGAGCTTGGTATGGCAGATGAAATACGTGACCAGCTTCGCTTAGATGGTCCAGCGGGGACAGGGCCAGATATTGTAACATTGCCACATGATCAAATTGGTCAGGTTGTAACAGAAGGACTTATTACAAATATTAATGTTGATCAAAAAGTAGTGGATACTTTTACAGAAACCTCTATTGCAGCTCAAATGTATGATGGGGTGTTATATGGATTACCAAAGGCAACGGAAACACCAATCTTCCTATACAATAAGGCACATTTAAGTGAAGCGCCAAAAACGATGGAAGAAATGTATACATTTGCAAAGGATTTTACAAAGGATGGTAACTTTGGTTTCTTATTCTTAGGTGATAACTATTACTTTGCTCATGGATTAATTGGCGGATTCGGCGGTTATGTGTTTAAAGATAATAGTGGTGCCTTAGATCCGAAAGATGTTGGCTTAAATAATGAAGGGGCCATTACTGGAGCGGAAGAAATTCAAAAATGGTATACAGAAGGACTATTCCCAAAAGGAATTATTGGTGAAAACGGCGGTTCTACAATGGACGGATTATTTAATGAAGGAAAAGTAGCTGCTGTGATGAATGGACCTTGGGCTGTACAAGGAATGAAAGATGCTGGAATCGATGTAGGTGCTTCTGCACTCCCTACCTTATCAAATGGTGAACATGTCAAAACATTTATGGGTGTAAAAGGCTGGCATGTTTCGGCATTTTCTAAAAACATAGAATGGGCAACAAAATTTATTGAACATATTACAAATGCGGAAAATGCAAAAAAACGCTTTGAATTAACAAATGAGGTTCCACCAGTTAAGGAATTAATCGAGGATCCTATTATTAAAGATAATGAGGTAGCTGCAGCAGTAGCTGAGCAATCTCAATATGCAGTACCAACACCAAATATTCCTGAAATGGCTGAAGTTTGGGAGCCAATGGCTGATAGCCTCCAAACAATTGTGACAGGGAAAGCTGAGCCGAAAGCTGCTTTAGATAGTGCAGTAAAAACCATTAAGCAAAATATTGAAACAAACCATCAATAAGCCATACTTATGAGACATAAATAAAAGGATAACGAAATTTGGAGAGGGTTGATGCTACTAGTCATCCTCTTCATCCTTTTATGTCATTTGCTTTATGAAGATTTATATATTCATTTGTGAAAGGGGATTTTAAAAATGGTGGAAGGCATAAAAGCTAGCTCTAAACATCGCAAAACAGCCTTGCTGTTATCGATTATCCCTGGAATAGGACAATTGTATAATCGGCAAAGAATGAAAGGAATCCTATTCCTCATCTTAGCTGCTTCCTTTTTATATGTGTTTTGGGATTTGCTCGATATAGGAATATGGGGCTTATTGACGCTTGGTACTGAAACTCCAAGGGATCACTCTATATTTCTACTAGTCTATGGAATAATCGCGTTAATTGTTTTAGCATTTGGGATTGGATTTTACCTATTTAATTTGAGGGATGCATACAGAAATGGTAAAAAACGTGACCTTAATCAACCGATCAGCACTGTAAAGGAGCAATATAAAAACTTAATTGATAATGGCTTCCCTTATTTAATGATTTCCCCAGGATTTTTACTTTTAACATTTGTCGTTATATTGCCAATCATCTTTGTTTTTTTATTAGCGTTTACAAATTATGATTTGTATCATTCTCCACCAGCAAAACTAGTAGATTGGGTATGGTTTCAAAATTTTGCAGATATCGTGAATATTGATATTTGGCGAAATACATTTTTCTCTGTGTTAGCTTGGACAATTGTTTGGACATTTGGAGCTACAACACTTCAAGTTGCATTAGGGATCTTTTTAGCTGTCTTAGTGAATCAAAAGGATTTAAAAGGAAAGGCGATTATTCGAACAGTATTTATTTTACCTTGGGCAGTTCCGGCATTTGTATCTATTTTAGTTTTTGCAGGAATGTTTAATGAATCATTTGGCACGATTAATACGGATATTTTAGCCTTCTTTGGGATTGATAATATCCCATGGATGACTGAACCGATGTGGACAAGAATCGCCCTTATCATTATTCAAAGCTGGCTAGGTTTTCCGTTCATATTTGCGATGACTACAGGTGTATTGCAATCGATTCCAGATGAATTATATGAGGCTGCAACTGTAGATGGTGCAACTATCATCCAAAAATTCAAGAAGATCACGCTACCGCTCGTCTTGTTTGCGACAGCTCCAATTATGATTACACAATATACATTTAACTTTAATAACTTTAATGTCATCTTCCTATTTAACGGTGGAGGTCCTGCTATTCCAGAACAAAATGCTGGAGGAACCGATATTCTAATATCATGGATTTATAATTTAACAATGACATCAGCCCAATATTCAAAAGCAGCTGCTATCACTATGTTGCTTTCCGTTCTCGTCATTTCGGTAGCGATTTGGCAGTTTAGAAGAACAAAATCATTCCAAGAAGAGGATATGATGTGATATGAATATAAAAACTGGTAAGTACATTCGACTAACATTATCGTATTTTGTTGTAGCCATTATGTTTATGGTCATTCTTTACCCTATCATTTGGATCATCGGTTCGTCCTTTAATCCTGGCGATAGTTTATCAGGATCTTCAATTATTCCAAAAAACGCAACATTAGCCCATTATAAAGAATTATTTAATACGGAAAATAGCGATTATCTCTATTGGTATTGGAACTCGTTGAAAGTTAGTGTTTTAACAATGCTTATCACAGTCATTTTAGTTAGCTTAACAGCATATTCGTTTTCTAGATATCGCTTTATCGGTAGAAAAAATGGCTTAATGACCTTCTTAATTTTACAAATGGTCCCGAATTTTGCTGCTTTGATCGCAATATTTGTTCTTGCCTTATTAACGGGATTATTAGATAGTCATCTTGGACTAATACTTGTTTATGTCGGTGGACAAATTCCGATGAATACCTATTTAATGAAAGGGTATTTAGATACGATTCCTAAGGAGTTAGATGAATCAGCGCGAATGGATGGGGCAGGACATTTGCGTGTATTTTTCCAAATCGTTATGCCATTAGCTAAACCGATTGTTGCTGTTGTTGCACTTTTTGCATTTATAGCACCTTTTGCAGATTTCATCATTGCTAATATTCTTTTACGGTCAGAAAAGAAATTTACACTTGCAGTTGGATTATATAAATTAATTTCTGATCAATTTGGTGCGAAATTCACTGAGTTTGCTGCAGGATCGGTATTAATTGCGATCCCAATTGCAATTTTATTCCTATGCTTCCAAAAGTATTTTGTTTCTGGATTGACGGCAGGTGGTACAAAAGGATAATCTTATAGGCGTAAAGAAAAATTCAAGCACTCGATGCTATCTATAGAAGTGCGAAATGAGTAGGAGGAGCGGTGATGTATAAACAAAGGATCTTGTTTTTACTTATCCCGTTTCTTCTTTTTTACGCCTTACCTGTAAGCGCTGTTAAAAAAGAAGAAAATAAATGGCATGAAGAATTGGTTTACTATCTTGAGATTGACCGTTTTAACAATGGAGATGTAACAAATGATGGTTCTGATTTCAATTTGAATGACCCACTTGGATACCATGGCGGTGATTTAAAGGGGATAACAAATAAGCTTGATTATCTTCAAGAAATGGGATTTTCAACGATTATTTTATCTCCTGTGTTCAATGCAAAAGATCCAACAGGTGAACAGGTTGAGAATTTCAAAGAGGTAGATGAGCATTTTGGTAGCTTGAAGGATATGCAGCAATTATCAAAGGAAGCACATGAGCGAGAAATGAAGGTGCTAATGAGTTTTA
>k87-2000723_pt1 | contig 11500 bp, 11 predicted proteins | sample MGYA00084031_6733416 | MGnify analysis MGYA00084031
CGCCCGCCGATGGTCCCGCTGGGCCAGGCCGGCGGCCGCCGCCGCGGCCGTCGCCGCGTTCGCCGGATTCATGCTCACCCAGACGACCGGCGGCCCGTCGGATGACTCCGCGCAGTCGATCGGCGGGGTGCAACCCGAGACCCTGGTGGCACCGGGCGGTCTGGAGGTTGGGCCGCGCGCCGAACGCGTCGTCGCCAGCGGCACCGACTACACCCGGGCCGGTCTGGCGGAAGCCGTCGCCGCGCTCGCCGGAACGCAACCGGACAACCGGGTGCTGAGCAGCCCGCCCCCCGCCGCGTCCGTGCCTGCGGTGGCCGGGCTGACCCGCCTGTCCGACGGCCGGCTGCTGGCCGCGTGCCTGGACGCGGTCGCCGCCGAGCACGGGCGTGGCCCGGTCACGGTCGAACTGGTCGACTACGCGTCCTTCGAAGGCACACCTGCGGTGGTCGTCAGTCTGGTGGACCAGGGGGGCGAGCGCTGGGCGTGGGTGGCCGGACCGCGATGCGGCAGCGACGACGCCGACACCCGGTACCGAACGCGGGTAGGGTGAGGTGTGAGCCGGCGGTGACGTTACCCACTCGAATGACCGTAGCGGGAATATCCGGTTCGTACGATGAGTTCTGCTGTCGCCAGCGTCGCGTCTCCTGCCTCTTGTGTGCCGGCGCGGTCACGGAGAGAGACAGACAGGGATCGGGAGTTCGAAGTGAATGGGGTCCGTAACCTGATCATCATCGGTTCAGGGCCGGCCGGCTACACCGCCGCCATCTACGCAGCGCGCGCCAACCTCAAGCCCCTTGTCATCGAAGGCGTGCAGTCCGGCGGCGCCCTCATGACCACCACCGAGGTGGAGAACTTCCCGGGGTTCCCGGACGGGATCCTGGGCCCCGAGTTGATGGATGCGATGCGCAAGCAGGCCGAGCGCTTCGGCGCGGAGTTCGTCACTGACGACGTCACCCGGGTTGAGCTGCGGGACACGGGTGTCCCAGGCTCCGGCGCGTACCACACGGTCTACGTCGGTGAGACCCAGACGACGTACCACGCGAAGGCGGTGATCCTCGCCACCGGCTCGGCCTGGCGGCCCTTGGGTGTGCCGGGCGAGCAGGAGTACCTGGGCCACGGGGTCTCCTCCTGCGCCACCTGTGATGGCTTCTTCTTCCGTGACCAGGACGTGGCCGTGGTCGGAGGCGGCGACTCGGCGATGGAGGAGGCGACCTTCCTGACCCGGTTCGCGAAGTCCGTCACCATCATCCACCGCCGTGACGAGTTCCGGGCGAGCAAGATCATGGCGCAGCGGGCGCTGAGCAACGACAAGATCCGGGTGGAGTGGAACAGCATTGTGCGGGAGATCCTCGGCAGCGACGGCAAGGTGACCGGCGTCCGGCTGCTGAACACCCACACCGGCGAGGAGAAGATTCTCAATGTGGCCGGGGTCTTTGTGGCGATCGGCCACGACCCGCGCAGCGAACTGTTCCGGGGTCAGGTCGAGCTGGACGACAACGGATACGTGAAGGTGAAGTGGCCGAGCACGCAGACGAACATCCCGGGCGTGTTCGCGGCGGGCGACCTGGTCGACCACACCTACCGGCAGGCGATCACCGCGGCCGGCAGCGGCTGCGCCGCCGCGCTCGACGCGGAGCGGTTCCTCGCGACGCTGTCCGAAGACTGAGAGGCCTGGAAGAGGACGAAGATCCGCAACCCTGAGGGAGGGCTCAGTGGGAGCAACCAAGGCGGTCACTGACGCCACGTTCGCCGCCGATGTGCTGCAGTCCGACAAGCCGGTGCTGGTTGACTTCTGGGCCGAGTGGTGCGTGCCCTGCCGGAAGATCGCGCCGATGCTGGAGGAGATCGCTGACGAGATGGGCGACAAGGTCAGCGTCGTCAAGCTCAACATCGACGAGAACCCGGAAACGGCCCGTACCTACAACGTGATGTCCGTGCCGACCCTGATGATGTTCAAGAACGGCCAGCCGGTGCGGAGCATTGTCGGAGTCAAGCCGAAGAGCGTCCTGGTCGAGTTGATCGAGTCGGCGCTCTGACCGGCTCCGGGCGCCGCGTCCCGCGATCGCGTTGCCGCATTCGCGAGCGACGGCTGCCCGGTCACGATACGCTCCGGAGGCGTTCTCAGGTTGAGCCGACGCCAAACGTATCCGGCAAGGCCCGCCAGCCAGCCGAGCACCGAGGGAGGCGATAGTGCGTCCGATCCGACGTGGTGAGCGCGGTCCGGCGGTGGCCGAGATCCGGCGGATCCTCGCCAGCCTTGACCTCCTGCCCGTCGGTGAGCCGAGCGACGAGTTCGATGCCGACACCGAACGGGCCGTGTGCGCATTTCAGCAGAGCCGCGGGCTCAGCGTGGACGGCGTGGTCGGGCCGGAGACCTGGCGGGCCCTGGACGCGGCGCGGTGGCGACTTGGTGCCCGCACCCTCTACCACTCGGTCTCCGAACCCCTGTGCGGCGAGGACGTGCGCCTGCTGCAGGAGCGGATGCTGGAGATGGGCTACGACGTCGGGCGCGCCGACAGCATCTACGGGGCCCGGACAGCCCGGGCGGTCGCCCAGTTCCAGCGGGAGATCGGACTCCGCCCGGACGGAATCTGCGGTCCCAAGACGATCAACGCCTTGCGACGCCTTGGGCGGAAGGTCATCGGCGGCCGACCGCAGTGGTTGCGGGAGGCGGAGGCACTGCGCCGTGCCGGGCCGAACCTCGTCGGGAAGGTCATCGTCGTCGATCCTGGGCACGGCGGCCCGGAGGATCCCGGCGTAGTGGTGCAGGACGGCTCGGTCCGCTGGACCGAGGCGGACTTGGCGTACGACCTCGCGACCCGACTGGAGGGTCGCCTCGCCGCGGTCGGCATGCGGGTCCACCTCACCCGCGGGCCCGCGCCGGCGGAGCCCCTGCCCGACCTGGCCCGTGCCGAACTGGCCAACGAACTCGATGCTGACCTGCTCATATCGCTACACATCGATGGTCATCGCAACCCTGAGGCCAACGGGGTCGCCACCTACCACTACGGCACGGGCAACGGGGTGACCTCGACCATCGGCGAGCACCTGGCCGGGCTCGTACAGCGGGAGATCGTGGCCCGAACCGGCCTGCTCGACTGCCGCACCCATGCGAAGACCTGGGAATTGCTGCGGCTCACCCGGATGCCCGCGGTCCGTGTCGAGGTCGGCTATCTCACCTCGCCCGCGGATCGGGCACGGTTGGTGGACCCGCGCTTCCGGGACACGGTCGTGGAGGCGATCATCGCGGCCGTGCAGCGGATGTACTTCCCGGCCGACCAGGACGTCCCGACCGGATCGATCGACGTGCGCGAGCTGCGGGCGATGGTGGCGGCCGCGACGGCGGCCGAGTCCCGTTAGGCCCCGGCGGACCGGGCGGCGGGGCTGACCGGCTGCAGCAGGGCTTCGGGACGCATCGACCCGAGCAGCCGGTCCAGAGCGTGCTCGACATCCGACTTCCACGACAGCGCGGTGCGCAACTCGAGACGCAACCTGGGATAGCGCGGATGCGGCCGGACCGTCTTGAACCCGACCGCGAGGAAGAAGTCGGCCGGCGCGAGGCAGCCCCGCGTCCCGTCCGGGCGCCCGGAGGCGTCACCAAAGGCCTCGATCGCTTTGATCCCTCGCCTCGTCAGATTCCGGGCCACGGCCTGCACGAGCATCCGCCCCAGTCCGCAGCCTGCGAACGCGCGGACCACGTGCGCCGTGGTCAGCAGGGCTGCGTCGGCGGAGACCGGAGACGTGGGAAAAGCCATGGCGCGCGGCACGTAGGCCGGCGGCGCGTACATCACGAAGCCGGCCGGTATGTCGTCCACGTAGACCAGTTCGCCGCATGACCCCCACTCCAGCAGGGTCTGCGAAACCCAGGCCTCCTTTTCCAGACCCGGATCGCCCGCGGCGCAGGCGTGTTCCGCCGCGACCGGATCAAGTTCCCAGTAGACGCAGTTCCGACAGGGGAGCGGAAGGTCCTCAAGCGTGTCGAGGGTCAAGCTGACCAGACGACGCGACATCGACAGGCCTCCACGTACCGGTCAATCTTGAAGGACCATCCTGTCGGCGCACATTCGCCTCCTAGCCCCAAGCAGCGATCCTACGCCGCAATCGGGCAATTGGCGCGGGATCGGAAGGACGCGAGCCGGCGTGCGTCATCAAACGGGCTGAGAGGGTAATCAGCGAACCGAAGGACTACTATCAACCAACCAGCGGTGCCGCCGGAGTCGCCGCAAAGCGCCCACTCGGCGGTTCGGGGAGCCGGGGGGCCGGGCGAAAGTGCACGCGAGGTGATCGCATGACCCGAACCACGCTCGACGACTACACCGACCACTACGCCCGGCGGGTCCGCGGGATGAGGGCATCGGAGATCCGCGCTCTCTTCGCCGTCACCAGCCGACCCGAGGTCGTGTCCCTCGCCGGCGGCGCCCCCTGCGTCAGCGCATTGCCGCTCGACGCCGTCGGTGAGATGCTCGGCCGTCTCGCAATGGAGAAGGGCGCGACGGCCCTCCAGTACGGCGTCGGCCAGGGTGACCTCGACCTCCGGGAGCGCATCTGCGAGGTGATGGCCGAATCGGGGATCGACGTCGGATGCGGCGCCTCCCCGGAGGACGTGGTCGTCACCGTCGGGGGACAGCAAGCGCTCGACCTGGTCGCCCGGCTCTTCCTCGATCCCGGGGACGTGGTCCTGGCCGAGGGCCCCACGTACGTCGGCGCGCTCGGCGTCTTCCAGGCCGCCCAGGCGCAGGTCGTCCACGTGCCGATGGACCACGACGGACTGATCCCGGAGGCGCTGGAGCAGACGATCGAAGCCGTCAGCCGCGCCGGGCGTCGCGCCAAGTTTCTCTACACCATCCCCACCTTCCAGAACCCGACCGGCGTCACCCTGTCCGAGGAGCGGCGCGAGCGGGTGCTCGACATCTGCGAGCGCGCCGGGCTGCTGGTGATCGAGGACGACCCGTACAGCCAGCTCAGCTTCGACGAGTCGGCACCGGCGCCGCTGCGCGCCCGCCGCCCGGACGGCGTCTTCTATCTCGGGACGTTCTCCAAGACCTTCGCGCCGGGGCTGCGGGTCGGCTGGATCCTGGCCCCCCACGCGGTGCGCGAGAAGCTGGTGATCGCCAGCGAGGCGCAGATCCTCTGCCCCAGCGCCTTTGCCCAGGCCGCCGTCGCCACGTACCTCTCGACAATGCCCTGGCGCGAGCAGATCAAGTCCTTCCGGGAGCTGTACCGCGAGCGACGCGACGCGCTACTGACGGCGCTGACCGACCTGATGCCGGAAGGAACCACGTGGACGAAGCCGCGGGGCGGGCTCTTCGTCTGGGCGACCCTTCCGGACGGGCTGGACTCCAAGGCGATGCTGCCTCGCGCCATCGCTGAGCGGGTCGCCTACGTGCCCGGAACCGGCTTCTACGCCGACGGGTCGGGCGCGCGCAACATGCGGCTCAACTTCTCGTTCCCGTCACCGGAGCGGATTCGGGAGGGGGTTCGCCGCCTCGCGCGGGTGATGGAACAGGAGTCGGCCCTCCGCAAGGTCTTTGGTTCGGTCACCGGCCCGACTCGCCGCCGCACCCGGCCCGGCGCCGACGCTCCGGGTCCGTACGGGGCATGATTGCCGGGATGGTTACCCCGGGACATCCGGCCGGTCGGCTTGAGGTCACCCTTCCCGACGCCGTGAAGGAACTGCGGGTGATGGTGCTGGCCGGCGGCCTCTCGTACGAGCGGGAGGTGTCTTTGCGGTCGGGCCGCCGGGTGCTCGACGCCCTGCGCTCGGTGGGCATCGAGGCGGAGCTGCGTGACGCCGACGCCACGCTGCTGCCCATCCTCGAGACGGATCCGCCGGACGCCGTGGTCATCGCACTGCACGGCGCGCCCGGTGAGGACGGGTCCCTGCGTGGCGTGCTCGACCTGTGCGGAGTTCCGTACGTCGGCTGCGACGCGCGGTCCGCACGACTGGCCTGGGACAAACCGTCCGCGAAGGCCGTGCTGCGCGAGTCGGGAATCCCCACCCCGGACTGGGTGGCCCTGCCGCATGACCGCTTCTCCGAGCTGGGAGCTGCCGCCGTGCTCGACCGGATCGTCGACCGCCTCGGCCTTCCGTTGATGGTCAAGCCGGCGCAGGGCGGTTCGGGGCTCGGCGCGGCGGTGGTGCGCCAGGCCACCGAGCTGCCGGCGGCGATGGTCGGCTGCTTCGGTTACGACTCCACTGCGCTCGTGGAGCGCTACGTGCCCGGAATGGACGTCGCGGTTTCTGTTGTCGATCTCGGCGACGGCCCGCAACCCCTGCCCGGGATCGAGATCGTCCCGCGCAACGGTGTCTACGACTACGCCGCCCGCTACACCGCGGGACTGACCACGTGGCACGTGCCCGCCCGGCTGGCGCCGGACGTCGCGGCCCGCGTCGCCCAGGTCGCGGTCGCCGCGCACTCCGCGCTGGGCCTGCGGGACCTGTCCCGCGTGGACCTGATCGTCGACGAGCACGGCGACCCGCACGTCCTGGAGGTCAATGTCGCCCCGGGGATGACCTCGACGTCGCTGCTGCCGCTCGCCGCGCAGGCCGCCGGGGTCGACCTCGGCCGACTCATCGGCGCGCTGGTCGCCCGTGCGGCCGCCCGTGGTCGGAACGCGTAGGCGGTTACCGTCCGGGCCTCCCGCGGAAGCGGATGAGCCGATGCGCGATGCTCATTGAGCATGATGATCCGTGACGCCACGGCCGACGACTGGCCGGAGATCTGGCCATTCCTGCGGCGAATCGTCGCAGCAGGCGAGACCTACTGCTGGGACCCAGACATCACCGAGGACGAGGCGCGTGCGAAGTGGCTCCACGGGCCACCCGGCCGCACCTTCGTCGCGCTGAGCGCCGACGGCGCCGTGGTCGGGACTGCCGAACTGCACCCCAACCAGGAGGGACCCGGATCCCACGTTGCCAACGCCGGCTTCATGGTGGATCCCGACCACGAAGGGCGCGGCATCGGCCGCGCCCTGGCCGAGCACGTCATCGCCGCGGCGCGCGCCGACGGCTACCGGGCCATGCAGTTCAACGCCGTCGTGGAAACCAACACCCGGGCGGTGGCGCTGTGGCGCTCCCTCGGCTTCACGATTCTGGCCACCGTGCCCGAGGCGTTCCGGCATCCGACCCGGGGTTACGTCGGACTGCACATCATGCACCGCCGGCTCTGACCGGCCTGCCCGGCGCTAGCCGGGCTCGTTTCCGTCCGCCGTCCTGTCCTCGGCCGACGCCGGTTCGGATCCGTTCAAACTGCCGATGTTCAGTTCGGACAGACTCGACGGCGCCTGCCACTGGATCCGCGGCGGCTCCGCGAGCGACCGCCCGCCGAACTCGGCGAGCCACGCCGCCACCAGCGCCAGGTTCTCCCGCCACTTCTCCTCGGGGATCGGCGGGAGGATGCTGTCCCACAGGGGCAGAAACGTGCCCCGCAACTGCAACCGGCCGTAGGGGCGGGCGAGGAACCAGACGTGCAGGTGTGCCGAGCCGTCCCCCCAACGGTTCACATGCACTCGGGCGACCCCGTCGAGCGAGCGGATGGCCCGCTCGAGTCGGACGGTCATGACACCGAGCTCGGCCGCGAGGAGGTTCGGCAGGTCACCCAGGTCGAGATGAGACCGGGACTCCAGGATGAGCACCATGGGGAGCCCGCTCGGGCGATCCATCGCCCGTACCCGCCAACGCTCATCCACCCATATGTAGGCGTCGTCCGGCGTGTTACACGCCACGCACTCGGCCGGGTCCTCGCCCTTGCGCGGCGGTTCGACGGGGACAGGGTCCCTGAGCTCCTTGACCCGGAATTCGCCTTCAAAGGGGAACGAGGACCACTGGACGAAGTCAGGAACGGAGACAGGGGCGTCGGACACGAGGCAGACCTTAGCCGGTTCGGCGCCGACTGTCCCTAGTCGGAGGATCCGCCGCCCGACGCGCCCTCCCGACTCCCGCCCGCCACTGTTTCACGTGAAACATTTCCAGGCCAAGCGAGTGCTGTCCCGGGGCGAGGATGGATCTCCGTTGTCGCGGACCCGGGCGATCACGGACGGCTAGGACCGCTTGTTGTCCAGGCCGATGATCCCGACGATCCGTTCCAGGTCGTCCACGGACGCGAACTCAATCGTGATCTTCCCCTTGTTCCGCCCGATGTCGACCCTCACCTTGGTGTCGAAGCGGTCGGACAACCGCTCCGCCAACTCCTCCAGGCCCGGTACATGCGGCTTCTGCCGCCGCCTCGTCGAGGACGACTTCTTCGGCCGGACCTCGGCCAGCGCCAGCGCGACCAGTTCCTCGGTCGCCCGCACCGACAGCCCTTCGGCCACGATGCGGTGCGCGAGATCCTCCTGAGCCTGCGGGTCGTCCAACGCGAGCAGCGCCCGGGCATGGCCGGCGGAGAGCACCCCGGCCGCCACTCGTCGCTGAACCGACGGGGGCAGGTTGAGCAACCGGATGGTGTTCGAGATCTGCGGCCGACTACGGCCGATCCGGCGAGCCAACTCCTCGTGCGTCGCGCCGAACTCCTCCAGGAGCTGCTGGTACGCGGCCGCCTCCTCCAACGGGTTGAGATCGACCCGGTGGATGTTCTCGAGCAGCGCGTCGAGCAGCATGGAGTCGTCCCGCGTCTCCCGAACGATCGCCGGGATCAGTTTCCGGCCGATCGCCTGAGCCGCGCGCCACCGACGCTCGCCCATCACGAGCTCGTACCGCTCCCCGTCGAGCGGGCGGACGACGATTGGCTGGAGGAGGCCGACCTCACGGATGGAGGTCTTGAGTTCCTCGAGCGCCTCCTCGTCGAAGACCTGCCGGGGCTGCTTCGGATTCGGAACGATCGACTCCACCGGGATCTCCGCGAAGCGGGCGCCCGGCACCGGCGTCAATGGCGACTGGGCGCCCCATCCCGCCGCGCCGCTCGCAGGCACCGTGGTGGTGGCCGCCTGTGTCTGTGCCGGCGCGGTGGGGATCAGAGCACCGAGACCTCGCCCCAACCCACCCCGCGGACGGTTCTTCATGCCAATGCCTCCCGGCTCGGTCTGTTGATGACTCGGTAAGTCCACCATCCGCGGCTGCGCCGCAGACGGGGCCCGACGTCACACCCTGCGGATCGTCGGGGCGCCCCGTTCCGCGATCTCCTGCGCCGCCTCGAAGTAGCTGGTGGCTCCACGCGATCCCGGATCGTAGGTCATCACGGACTGGCCGTAGCTCGGGGCCTCCGAAACCCGCACGTTCCGCGGGATGACCGTGCGCAGCACCTTGTCGCCAAAGTGGTTCCGGACGTCCTGTTCCACCGCGTCCGCCAGCCGGGTCCGTCGGTCGTACATCGTGAGCAGGATCGTGGACACGGTGAGGGCCGGGTTCAGGTGCTGCTGCACCAGCGCGATGTTGTTGAGCAACTGGTTGAGCCCCTCCAGCGCGTAGTACTCGCACTGAATCGGAATGAGCACCTCCTGGGCGGCCACCAGGGCGTTGACGGTCAGGAGACCGAGAGACGGTGGACAGTCGATGAAGATGTAGTCGACCTTTGCCGGATAGGCGGCGATCGCCCGAGCCAGCCGCGACTCCCGGGCGACGACGGACACCAGCTCGATCTCGGCGCCCGCGAGATCGATCGTCGCGGGCGCGCACCAGAGGTTGGGGATGCCCTCGACCTCCTGCACCACCTCGACGAGCGGGTAGCCGTTGATCAGGCAGTCGTATACGTCCGGCACGCCGGTGTGGTGCGGCACGTTGAGACCGGTGGAGGCGTTTCCTTGCGGGTCCAGATCGATCACGAGGACCCGGTTGCCGTGGAGGGCGAGCGCCACCGCGAGGTTGACCGCGGTCGTGGTCTTGCCGACGCCACCCTTCTGGTTCGCCACGCACATGATCCGAGTCCGCTCGGGTCGAGGCATGGTCACCTCCCCGCTCGGATTCAGGATCTGCACAGCCCGCCTCGCCTCAAGGGCCAGTGGGGGATCGTCCTCTTCCACTGGCACGTCCGGTGTTTCACGTGAAACAACGGGATCGGCTGCGGGGTCCGCGACGGGAACCGTGGCACGCATGTCGAAGCCGACATCGCCGGGGCGGGTTTCACGTGAAACATCCAGGACCTCGGGGTGGTAACCGCTGTGGTTCATCCGCGGATCGCCGTACCTGTCGTTCTCATGCACCGTGTCGTCCCTGCCCGCATCGAATGGATCGGTACCGCCAGCGCTCACGTCCGCGCCTTTGGGCGACGCGTGCGATCCGAGCAGCAGGAGTCAAGTTATTCCGCCGCCGCCCAATCCGCACTATCGACGCGCGGCCAGCCTACGGTGGAAGGGGTGATTGCCGCCACGGGCAGCCGTCCCGGTGCGCCACCGGCGACCGCCGCACCGAGCCGGCGGACGCTACCGGGAACGGCGACCGCGACGGACGTCGCGTCTCGCTGCCCGCGCTCTCGCCGGGGTCGTCGCCCGCTCCCGCCGCGAGGCAGCCGAGCGTGGCGCTACCTCACGGGTCTTGACGATCTCTACGACGACCGCTGGTGGATCGATCAGGCCGACCCCGCAGTGCCGGATGACCGGGTCGGCGCCGCCCAGACGTCCTATCAGAGCTCGGTGCGCCTCGACCTCGTCAGCCGCCGACGCGCCCTTGATCGCCAGCAGCCGCCCGCCGACCGCGGCGAGCGGCAGACACCAGGCAGCGAGGCGGTCGAGCGACGCGACAGCCCGGGCGGTGACGACATCCGCCGGCGGCACGTCCCGCACCGGGCCGGTGCGGTCCTCGGCCCGTCCCCGGACAACCGTCACGCGGTCGAGTCCCAGCTTCTCCACCACCTCGGCGAGAAAGGCGGCGCGTCGCGCCATCGACTCGATCAGGGTCACGGAGAGGTCGGGACGCGCCAGGGCCAGGACGACACCGGGCAGACCGGCCCCCGAACCGACATCGATCAGGAAGGCGTCGAGCGGGACCAGTTCCGAGACCACGGCGCAGTTGAGCAGGTGCCGCTCCCAGATCCGCGGAGCCTCCCTCGGCCCGATCAGCCCCCGCGCGACTCCGTCCGTGACGAGCATCTCGGCGTACGCCACGGCGAGGTCCAACCGGTCGCCGAAGAGCGCCCGCGCCGCCTCGGCGAGTTCCGGGGGCACGTCTGATCCGACCGGGTCCTCGGGGGTCGAGGGCGGCGGCACAGGGTCGCACATGGGCGTCTCAGTCGGCGGGCCGGACGACAACCCGCCGGTTGGGCTCCACACCCTCCGACTCGCTCACCACGCCCTCGATCGCGTTGACCACGTCGTGCACGCACTTGCGCTCGAACGCCGTCATCGGTTCGAGCTTGACCGGTTCGCCGTACTCCTTGACCTTCTCCACGGCGTTCTTGGCGACGGCGGCCAGTTCCTTGCGCCGGTTGGCGCGGTACCCGCCGATATCGAGCATCAGCCGCGTGGGTGATCCGGTCTTCCGGAAGACGGCCAGGCGGGTCAGTTCCTGCAGGGCCTCCAGCGTGGCTCCCCGTTGCCCGACCAGGTTCTGCAGTCGGCCGCCGACCAC
>k87-605337_pt1 | contig 11498 bp, 11 predicted proteins | sample MGYA00084031_6733416 | MGnify analysis MGYA00084031
CGGCACGCCGCACGACCTCGCCTCCTACCGGAAGGTCATCGACGTCAACCTGATCGGCACCTTCAACCTCATGCGCATCGGCGCCGCGGCGATCGGCAAGACCGATCCCGTGAACGAGGACGGCGCCCGCGGTGTCATCATCAACACCGCGTCGGTGGCGGCCTTGGAGGGCCAGGTGGGACAGGTGGCCTACTCGGCGTCCAAGGGCGGCATCGTCGGCATGACCGTGCCCGCGGCCCGCGACCTGTCCGTCATCGGCGTGCGGGTCAACACGATCTGCCCCGGCATCATCGACACCCCGATCTACGGCTTCGCCCCCAACGCCGAGGAGTTCAAGGCCAAGCTGGTGGCCCCGGTGGTGTTCCCCAAGCGCATGGGCCGTCCCGCGGAGTTCGCCCACCTGGTGCGGATGTTGATCGAGAACGACTACATCAACGCCGAGATCATCCGCCTCGACGGCGGTATCCGCTTCCAGCCCAAGTAGCCCGGAGGTCGCTGTGTCTGACGAGGTCCTCGTCGACGTCGACGGCGGTGTCGCCGTCATCACGCTCAACCGCCCGAAGGTCAAGAACGCCATCAACGGCGCCATGGCGCGCGGCGTGGCCGCAGCCCTCGACGAGCTGGAGGAGCGCAAGGACGTCTCGGTGTACGTGCTCACCGGCGCGGGCGGCACGTTCTGCGCGGGCATGGACCTGAAGGCGTTCCTCGGTGGGGACTTCCCGACCGTCGAGGGCCGGGGGTTCGGCGGGGTGACCGAGGCCCCGCCGAAGAAGCCCATGGTGGCCGCCGTCGAGGGGTACGCCTTGGCGGGCGGTTTCGAGCTGGCGCTGGCCTGCGATGTGATCGTCGCGTCCGAGGAGGCCAAGTTCGGCCTTCCGGAGCCCACACGCGGGCTGGTGGCGGGGGCGGGCGGCGTCATGTGGCTGTCCCGCCGCATCCCCTACCACGCGGCCATGGAGATCGTGCTGACCGGTGCGCACTACCCGGCGTCCCGCATGTACGAGCTGGGCCTGGTCAACCGGATCGCTCCGGCGGGCCAGGCGCTGCCGGCGGCGCTCGAACTGGCCAAGCAGATCGGGGCCAACGCTCCGCTGGCCCTCGCTGCGACCAAGCGGCTCATGCGGGAGTCCGCGGACTGGTCGCTGGAGGAGATGTTCAAGAAGCAGAACGAGATCGTCCAGCCGGTCTTCACCTCGCAGGACGCGATGGAGGGCGCCGCGGCCTTCGCCGAGAAGCGCCCGCCGCGCTGGAAGGGCGAGTAACGCGGTGCACGGCGCGCCCCGCCCGGGCGTTCCCGTCCGGGCGGGGCGCGTCCGCGTGCGGAAGATCCCACAGCGCGCGCACGGGCATTCCTGCGTACGGTAAAAGGAGGAGCGGGATCGCCGGGACGGCTTCCGCTTCGCTCTTCCGCATCGCCAGGAGAGGTTGATGAGCGACTACCTCAGCGGCTATTCAGGCTCCTCCGGCTCGGAGCAGTGGAAGCGCAAGGCGACCGCCGCCTTCACCAGGGCTCTGAGCAGCATCCTGCTGGTGCTCGGCATGCTCGCCGTCATGTGGGTGCTGGAGATCTTCGATTACACCCTCGGCGGTGCGCTCGACGTCTACGGCATCGTGGCCTGGAGCCCGGACCACCTGTCGGGCATCCTGTTCGCGCCGTTCCTGCACGGCGGGTTCGCCCACCTGACGGCCAACTCGCTGCCGCTGCTCATCCTCGGCGTCCTGGCGGCCATGCGGGGCATCGGCCGCTTCCTGGCCGCCACCCTGATCATCATGCTGGTGAGCGGTGTGGGCGTCTGGCTGACCACCAGCCCGTATTACGTGACCATCGGCGCCAGCGGCCTGGTGTTCGGCTACTTCGGCCTGGTCGTCACCCGGGGCCTGTTCGACCGCCGCCTGGTGGACATCCTGGTCGGCGTCGGCGTCGCCGTCGCGTACTACTCGCTCCTGTGGGGCGTGCTGCCCGGCCAGCCGGGCATCTCCTGGCAGGGCCACCTGTTCGGCCTCATCGGCGGCGTGCTGGCCGCGTGGCTGCTGCGCCGCAGGAAGCCTGAGGTCTCCGGCCCCTCCGCGCGGTCGGGCCTGCCGCCGACCCTGTGGTGAGAGGGCCCGCGCCGCCTCGGCCGGCGGCGCGGGAGGACACGGCTACAGGCGCTCGACCACGTAGTCGATGCAGGTGGTGAGGGCCTCGATGTCGGCGGGGTCGATCGCCGGGTACATGGCGATGCGGAGCTGGTTGCGGCCGAGCTTGCGGTAGGGCTCGGTGTCCACGATGCCGTTGGCGCGCAGCGTCTTGGCCACCGTAGCGGCGTCCACGGAGTCGGCGAAGTCGATGGTGGCGACGACGTTGGAGCGCTGGGCGGGGTCGGCGACGAACGGCGTGGCGTACGAGCACTTCTCCGCCCAGGTGTACAGCCGCTGGGCGGAGTCGGCCGACCGGGCGGTGGTCCAGGCCAGACCACCCTGCTCGTTCATCCAGTCGAGCTGCTCGGCGAGCAGGAACAGCGTGGCGACGGCCGGGGTGTTGTAGGTCTGGTCCTTGCGCGAGTTGTCGATGGCCGTGGGCAGGTTGTAGAACTCCGGCACGTAGCGATCGGTGGCGGCGATCTCCTCCACCCGGCGCAGCGCCTTGGGCGAGAACAGCGCGAGCCACAGGCCGCCGTCGGAGGCGAAGCTCTTCTGCGGGGCGAAGTAGTACACGTCGAACTCGTCGGCGCTCACCGGCAGACCGGCCGCGCCGGAGGTGGCGTCGACCAGCACCAGCGAGTCGTCATCGGCCACCCGCTTGATCGGCATGGCCACGCCGGTGGAGGTCTCGTTGTGCGTGAGCGCGTAGACGTCGACGCCCTCCTCGGCCCGTGGCGTCGGGTGTGAGCCGGGCTCGGACTCGATCACACTGGGCTCGCTCAGCCAGGGGGCCTTGCGCGTCACCTTGGCGAACTTCGAGGAGAACTCGCCGAACACCAGGTGCTGCGCCCGCTCCCGGACGAGCCCGAAGGCCGCGATGTCCCAGAAAGCGGTGGTGCCGCCGTTGCCGAGCACGACCTCGTACCCCTCTGGGAGGGAGAACAGGCTCGTCAGGCCCTCGCGGACGCGGCGCACGAGGTCTTTGACCGGGCGCTGGCGGTGCGAGGTGCCCATCACCGACGCGCCGGCGGACGCGAGGGCGGCGAGCTGCTCGGGGCGCACCTTCGAGGGGCCGCTGCCGAAACGGCCGTCGGCGGGCTTGATGTCTTCAGGGATCACGATGTCAGCCACGTAACCAGGGTAGTGACCCGCCGTTATGCTCCGGCCCCGGGTCCACATGCCGAGACGCGCCGACGCATGCCGGGACGGGGGAGCCTCGCCGGGCGCGTGCCGGAACGCGGACGGGCCGCCCCTCACGCGAGGGACGGCCCGTCGTGTCCCGAGATCTCAGAACTTGCCGATGACCTCGGCGGCTCCCGGAACGTCGTGCACCGAGCGCTGCGACGGCCCGACGTAGCGCGCGCTGGGGCGGACAAGCCTGCCCGTGCGCTTCTGCTCCAGGATGTGCGCGGCCCAGCCCGCCGTACGAGCGCAGGTGAACATCGAGGTGAACATGTGCGGGGGCACCTCGGCGAAGTCCAGGACGATCGCCGCCCAGAACTCCACGTTGGTGGCCAGCACCCGGTCGGGCTTGCGCGCCTGCAGCTCGGCCAGCGCGGCCTTCTCCAGCGCCACGGCGACCTCGTAGCGCGGCGCGCCCAGCTCCTTCGCGGTACGGCGGAGCACCCGGGCCCGCGGATCCTCGGCCCGGTAGACCCGGTGGCCGAAGCCCATCAGCCGCTCACCCCTGTCCAGCGCCTGCTTGACGTAGGCCTCGGCGTCGCCGAGACGCTCCACCTCCTCGATCATGTGCAGCACCCGCGCCGGGGCGCCGCCGTGCAGCGGGCCCGACATGGCGCCCACCGCGCCGGACAGCGCGGCGGCCACGTCGGCACCGGTCGAGGCGATCACCCGGGCGGTGAAGGTGGAGGCGTTCATGCCGTGCTCGGCGGCGGAGGTCCAGTAGGCGTCGATGGCCCGGACGTGCTTGGGGTCCGGCTCACCGCGCCAGCGGATCATGAAACGTTCGGTGATGCTCGCCGCCTCGTCCACCCGCTTCTGCGGAACCATCGGCAGGCCCAGGCCGCGCGCGGACTGGGCGACGAAGCTCAGCGCGGTGACGCTCGCCCTGGCCAGGTCCTCACGCGCCTGCTTGTCGTCGATGTCGAGCAGCGGGCGGAAGCCGTACGCGGGGGCCAGCATGGCCAGCGCGCTCTGCACGTCGACGCGGATGTCGCCAGAGTGAACGGGGATGGGATACGGCTCGGCCGGCGGCAGCCCCGGCTGGAACTCGTTGTCGACCAGCAGGCCCCAGACGTGCCCAAAAGAGACGCGGCCGACGAGTTCCTCGATGTCGACGCCCCTATACCGTAGGGCGCCCCCTTCCTTGTCCGGTTCCGCGATCTCGGTTTCGAAGGCTACAACGCCCTCGAGACCGGGTTTGAAGTCGGACATTCCCGGCCGCCTCCCTTTCTGAAGTCGAAGCCTTGATGTCGAGATACCGGCTGGTCATATTCAACCCCCTCTCGTGGTGTGGCTCACTCCGGGACCCACCCAAACGTGATTTACGCAGGTAGAGGGGTATGGCGGCGGTCGGGACGCCGGACAGGCGACAATACTTTGTCGTGGACGCCACAACCCCGCCCTCGCTCGCTGGGCTCCGCCGTACGTATGAGGGGCACCCGTTGCTCGAAGCAGATCTCGCGCCCGACCCCATCGACCAGTTCGTCATCTGGTTCAACGAGGCGCTCGCCGCGGGCGTGCCCGAGCCGAACGCCATGGTGCTCGCCACCGCCTCCGCGGGCGGGCGCCCCAGCGCGAGGACGGTCCTGTTGAAGGACGTCTCCGCGGACGGGTTCGTCTTCTACACCAACTACGAGTCCCGCAAGGGGCGCGACCTGCGGGAGAACCCGCGGGCGAGCCTGCTGTTCCCCTGGCATCCGATCCGCCGCCAGGTCCGCGTGGAAGGCCGGGTGGTGCGCCTGTCCCGCGAGCAGTCGGAGGTGTACTTCCGCAGCCGGCCGTACGGCTCCCGCATCGCCGCATGGGCCTCCCGCCAGTCGGCGGTCATCCCCTCCCGGGAGGACCTGGACCGCCGCTACGAGGAGCTGGCCGCGCGCTGGCCGGAGGATCCGCCGCTGCCCGACTTCTGGGGGGGCTTCCGGGTGATCCCGGAGGAGCTGGAGTTCTGGCAGGGGCAGCTCGACCGGATGCACGATCGCCTGCGCTACCGCCTGACCGGCGGAAAGTGGATCATCGAACGCCTCGCCCCCTGACCCGTCCGGCCCGCCGGCGGACCCCGCGAGAGGGCCGTCGGCGGAGTTTTGAGAAGATTTGTGAAGTCTTTACGGACTTCGGGGGAGGGGGTCGATGGGCGGCTCGGTGTGGCGCCGGATCGCCGTAGACGTCACCCCCCTCCGCCACCCCGCCTTCCGGCGGCTGTGGATCGGCCAGAGCGTCTCGTTCGTCGGCTTCCAGCTCTCCTCGGTCGCGGTCGCCGGCCAGATCTACGACATCACCTCCTCCTCGTTCTGGGTCGGCATGCTCGGCCCCGCCTCGCTGATCCCCCTGGTGATCTTCGGACTGTGGGGCGGCGCGGTCGCCGACGCCGTGGACCGCCGCCGCCTGCTCCTGTGGGGATCGGTGATCGCCTGGACGGCCACCGTCGCGCTGCTGCTGCACGCGGTGCTCCGGCTGGACGACGTGGTCCTCATGCTGGCCGCCATGGCCGTCCACGCCACCGGATTCGCCATCACCGGCCCGGTCCGCGGCGCGATCATCCCCCGGCTCGTCCCGGTGGCCGAGGTGCCCGCGGCCAACACGCTCAACTTCCTGTCCAGCAGCGTCGGCTCGGTGGTCGGCCCGCTCATCGCCGGCGTGGTGCTGAACAGCAGCGGCTACACCGCCGCCTACCTGATCGACGCGCTGCTGTTCGCCACCGGCTTCTACGCCGCCGTCCGCCTGCCCTCCCTCCCGCCGCTCGGCGCGACCCGGCGGCCCGGTGCGCGGGCCGTGGCGGAAGGGCTGCGCTTCATCGCCGGGCATCCCGTCGTGCTCATGTCGTTCGTGGTGGACATCATCGCGATGGCCTTCGCGCTGCCCCGCGCGCTGTTCCCGGAGATGGCGGCCGAGCGGTTCGGCGGATCACCGCTCGCCTTCGGCTGGCTGAACGCGAGCATCGCCATCGGCTCGGCCCTCGGCGGACTGTTCTCCGGCTGGGTGAGCCGGGTCAGCCGCCAGGGGATCGCGCTGACCGTCGTCATCGCCGTCTGGGGCGCGTCCGTGGCACTGGCCGGCCTGGCCGGGGAGCTGTGGCTCATGGTCGTCCTGCTCGCGATCGGCGGCGCGGCGGACCTCGTCTCGGCCGTGTGGCGGCAGACGATCCTGCAGACCTACGCGCCCGATGAGATGCGCGGCCGGCTCCAGGGCGTCTTCTACGTGGTCGTGGCGGGCGGGCCGCGCCTGGGCGACCTGCGTGCCGGCTTCACCGCCTCGGCGTTCGGCGTGACACCCGCCTGGGTCGGCGGCGGGCTGGTGTGCGCGGTGGCGGTGCTCGCGGCCGGGCTGGCCGTACCGTCGTTCAGGAGGTACCGGCCCGGGCGGCGACCTTGATGTCGGCGAGGAAACCGTCGTAGGCGGCGTCGCGATTCGGTGCGCGCAGCACCGCGGAGGGGTGTATGGTCGCCACCATGATCGTGTCCCCGTGCGGCAGTGGTTCACCCCTGTGCCGGGTGACGCGGAAAGACGGCCCGAGCAGCGCACGCGCCGCTGTCGCGCCGAGCACGACCGTGACCGCCGGGCGCAGTATCTCCATCTCCGCGGTCAGCCATGGCAGGCACGCATCGATCTCGGCGGTGGACGGCCTGCCGTGGATGCGGCGCCTCCCCTTGGAGGTGAACTTGAAGTGCTTGACCGCGTTGGTCACATAGACGGTTCCGCGATCGATGCCCGCCTCCTTGAGCGCTCGGTCCAGGATCCGCCCGGCGGGGCCGACGAACGGCGCGCCTTCGAGGTCCTCCTTGTCCCCCGGCTGTTCACCGACGAACAGGAAGCGGGCGTCCGGCGGGCCCTCGCCGAACACCGTCTGCGTGGCGTCGCGGTACAGGCCGCATCCTCGGCAACCGGCGGCGGCACGGCGCAACTCGGGCAAAGTGTGCTCTCCGGGAAGGTATCGGGCGGCGCCGGTGTTGCCCTGTGAAGCCATCGCAGGTCACCCTCCCCATAGGGTGTCGAGCAGACGATGGCTCCCTGCCCCCGGCGAGTGGTCTCAGTCCCGGGTCCTTGGGCGTAGCATCGAAGACACGACGGGAGGAGCCTTGACCGCACACGGCCTGATCGATACCACGGAGATGTATCTCCGTACGATATTCGAGTTGGAGGAGGAGGGCATCGTCCCCCTCCGCGCGCGGATCGCCGAGCGGCTGCAGCAGAGCGGGCCGACCGTGAGCCAGACCGTGGCTCGTATGGAGCGGGACGGCCTCGTCCGCGTCGAGGGCGACCGCCACCTGGCGATGACCCCGCTGGGACGCACGCTCGCCATCCGTGTCATGCGCAAGCACCGCCTGGCCGAGTGCCTTCTCGTCCAGGTGATCGGCCTGCCCTGGGAGGACGTCCACGTGGAGGCGTGCCGCTGGGAGCACGTCATGTCCGACGCGGTGGAGGCCCGCATCGTCGAGCTGCTGAACCACCCCACCGTCTGCCCGCACGGCAACCCCATCCCCGGCCTGGAGGAGCTGGGTGTGGAGAAGGCGGCCGAGGTGGAAGAAGAGCCCATGATCGCCATGATGGACGTGGCGGGGCCGAAGAGCGTGCCGGTGGTGGTGCGACGAATCAGCGAACAAGTGCAAAGCGACCCTGCTGTGATGCTTAAACTCAAGCAAGTTGGGATACAACCCGGACGCGAGGTGACGCTCGCGGCGAGCGACGATGGTGTGCGGGTGACAGGTGACGAGCAGACAGACAACTCTCTCGCGGAGCTGCCGCGTGATGTCGCCGCGCACGTTTTCGTCTCCAAGCGGTGAACCTTCCACGACCGCTTGGTTGAATCCCGCCCGGGAGTCCGCCAGCCCCCCAGCACACACAGCAGGAGCGCCCGTGGTTCGCTTTGCGTACAACCGCCGTCCAGAGGTGGTCGACGGATGAAACGCTGGGGGGATCTTTCACAGGACGCCGTCGACCACCTGACCGCCCAGGCCGTCCTCGATCAGGCTGAGATGGCGGTCATCGTCACCGACCGGTTCAGCAACGTCCTGTACTGGAACCCGTTCGCCGAGACGCTCTTCGGCCGTCCGGGCCGGTCGGGGCCGCACGAGTCGCCCGTCCTGTCGCTGGGCATCGTGGAGCGCGACCACCCGCTCGCCGTGGAACTGGCCCGCCACGTCCTCCAGGGAGGAGTGTGGGAGGGCACCTTCGACGTCCGCCGCGACGACGGCACCATGATCTACGTTCGGGCCCAGGCCGTACCGCTGCGCCACTCCTCGGGCTCGGTCACCGGCATCGTCATCACCGCGCGCGAGGCGATGCGCAGCAACGAACGGGAGAACGACCGTTTCGGCCTGCTCGAACGTATCGGTGAGCGGCTTGCGGGCTCCCTGTACCTGGAGGAGACGCTCAACCGGGTCGCCGAGATCCTCGTCCCCCAGTTCGCCGACCACTGCTTCATCGAGCTGATGGAGAACAACCGGCTCATCCGCCGGGTCTCCACCCACGTCCCCGGCTGGACGCCCCCGCCGGACACGTGGAAGCCGGTCGGCTCCGAGATCGTATACCCGCCGGGCCACTACGCCGACGCCGCGCTGCGCCGCCAGGAGACCGTCCTGGTGGAGGACTTCTCCCAGACCAACTACCCCCACCCCAGCCCCGAGAGCGCCAAGCTGTGCGGCGAGGTCGGCATGACCTCCGCGATCGTCGCCCCGCTGTGCGCCCGGGGCGAGACGCTCGGCCTGCTCTACCTCGGCCTGTCCAACCTCACCGACCGGCGCAGCCCTCACTACGACGCCTTCGACCGCGATTTCGTGGGCGCCATCGCCACCCGGGTCGCTCTCGCCGTGGACAACGCGCTGCTGTTCGAGGAGGAGCGGCACACCGCCGAATCGTTCCAGAAGCACCTGCTGCCGCGGGAGACGCCGAAACTCGACGGCCTGGAGATCGCCGTACGCTACTGCCCGGCCGCGCCGCTCGCCTCCCACGGGCAGGGGATCCAGACCCAGGTCGGCGGCGACTGGTACGACGTGATCCCGCTGTCCGCCGGCCGGGTCGGCATCGTGATCGGCGACGTCGAAGGGCGCGGCGCCAAAGCCGCCGCCATCATGGGCCAGCTCCGCGCCGCCCTGCGCGCCTTCGCGCAGGACGACAAGCCGCCGGCCGACATCCTCGCCCGGCTCGACGCCTGGACCAGGGACGAATGGAGCAGGAGCGGCGCCTCCGACGACCCCGACGCCGAGCCGCCCATCGTGACCTGCCAGTACATGGTCTACGACGCGTGGTCGCGCGAGCTCTCCTTCGCCAACGCCGGGCACACCCCGCCGCTGCTCCTCGTGGACGGCACGTGCACCGAGCTCAACATCTCCGAGGTGGGGCAGCCGCTCGGCGTCCACGCTGACGGCCGGCCGGCGGACCTGGTCTACAAGGAGGAGACCCACACCCTCCCGCCCGGCGCGGCCCTCCTGCTCTACACCGACGGTCTGATCGACCGCCGTCCCGTCCGCGACGCCGAAGGCCGTCCGCTGGACGACTCCGCCACGCTGGCCGTGCTGTGCGAGAAGCTGGCCAAGGTCCAAGACGCCCCGATCGAGCAGCTCGCCGACGCCGCGACCAGCGCCGTGCCCGGTGACATCGACGACGACATGGCGATCCTGGTCATCCGGTCCAGCCCGGTCGATCTCGATGTCGAGGAACGCACCTTCCCCGCCCAGCCGATCATGGTGGGTGAGGCGCGGCGCATGGCCGCCGAGGCCTTCGCCGAGTGGAACGTCCCCGAAGAGAGCGCCGAGCTGGCCTGCCTCCTCGTCTCCGAGGTGGTCACCAACGTCGTCCTGCACGCCGCGAGCGCGAGCGTGTCGCGCAGGAACCTCCTCATGGAAGGGCCCCCGCTGTCCTTCGAGGACTCCTGGGACATCCCGCTGGAAGAGGAGATCGTCACCGAGAAGGAGTTCACGCTGCGCCTGCGGCGCGGCAGCGAGTCCGTCTGGGTCGAGGTGTTCGACCAGGATCTCCGGCTGCCCCGCATCCGCAGCGCGGGCGAGAACGACGAGGGGGGCCGTGGGCTCTACCTCGTCGACCAGCTCGCCAGCCGGTGGGGTTCCCGGCCCACCAACGAGGGCAAGGCCGTCTGGTTCGAGATCCCGGCGTGGGGACGTGACCGTACCGGTCACTAGCGCATCGTCTGCCCCCACACGGCGAGCATCACGATGATGAAAGTGATCATCAGGCCGGCGTAGCCGACCGGGCTCAGCCGGAAGAACCGGCGCACCCTGTTGACACCCCAGGCGAACAGCAGCGCCAGGAACACCAGCAGGATCAGCCCGCTGTCCATGTGCCGCACCGCCTTCGCACGCAGAGGGAGCCTGGGGGAGAACGCCTCCGCTTCCCAGTATGCATCGCCGCCGCACGCGGGCGCGCTCTCCGCACGGACCCGCGCGGAGCGGGTTTCGGTGGTGTTTATCCGGCGCGCGGGATGATGACCGCCGATCATCGGCCGCTCACCTGCGGAGGACCCGACATGGCGACCGACCACGCTCACCGCCCGGCCGGGCGGCGGATCGAAGGACGGCTCCATGACGACGTGCTGCTGGAGCGCCACCACTACCCGCCCGGCCCGGCGATCGTCCTGCCCAGCCACGCGCACGACGATTACCACGTCTGCCTCAACCTCGGAACCGCCGGCAGCTACCACTACCGCGGTGCCCGGCACGTGATCCCCCCGGGCAGCCTGAGCGTGATCATGCCGGACGAGGTGCACCTGGCGCGGGACCTCGACGACCGCGACCACGCCTCCTCCTGCACCCTGCTCTACGTCGGATCCGAGCACATGCGGAAGGCCGCGGCCGAACACGGCGGGCCACGGGCGGGCCTGCCGTACTTCTCCGACCCCCTGATCAGAGACGACGACCTCGTCCGGCGGTTCACCCGGCTGTACGCGCAGCTCGACGAGCCCGCCCTCGCCCGGGACACGCACCTGACGTCGGTGCTCAGCGCGCTCGTCACCCGGTACGGCGGCATCCGCACCGCCTCGCCGCCCGAGAGCGGACCGCGTCGCGCCGTGGACGTGGTCCGCGCCTACCTGCACGACAACTACGCCGCCGACGTGTCACTCACCGACCTCGCCCGGCTGGTCGACCTCAGCCCATAGGCCACCCAGCACGTCATCGCCAACGTGCTCACCGACATCTCCGGCGACACGGCGACCGCCACGGCGAACGTCGTCGCCACCCACC
>k87-686289_pt1 | contig 11494 bp, 4 predicted proteins | sample MGYA00084031_6733416 | MGnify analysis MGYA00084031
CTCCACGAGCGCGTCAGCGCGGCGCATCGTGAGCACCGCCGCGGCGACGAGGTAGCCGAAACCGCAGTTGCCGACCACCATCACGGCAGCGATGGGCACTGCCAGGAGAGAGCCGCCGAGGTCGAAGGAAGCGTGGAGCACGACGATCGCGAACGCGAGGAGGATGAGGCTCGCTGCTGACGCGTAGATGGTGCCGGTCAGGACGGAACCGATGACGTACGCCTCTCGTGGCGCGGGGGTGGACCAGGAGTGTTCTATTACGCCGGTGACGCGGTCCGCGTCCAGCGTGTTGTAGGCGCTGTTGACCACGCCGGCGAGAAGGGACGCGGACAGCATCCCGAGACCGATCCAGCCGGCCAGGTCGGTTGTCCCGGTCATCTGGGACAGACCAACCGCCGAGCCGTTGACCATGAACGCGGCGCCGAGTAACAGGGTCGGCAGCGCAAGTTGGTACAGCGGCGTCAACAGGACGAGGTTCACCATGGAGATCGGGTAGCGACGCTGGACCCGCCACTCCCGTAGGACCACTGCGGCGGCGATCTTGATCAATATTGCCCCAATCTACCGGTGCGGCGTATGTTGCGCAGCACTAGCTTGAACAGCGCCATCGCGGTGGCGCATATGATCACGCCGAACGCAAGCAGGATGAGAGATCGGCTCCAGACCTCGGCGAGCTTGGCATGTCTCAGCACTGCCTCGCGTAACGCGTCAACGACCATTGTGATCGGAAGTGCGCGGCTGATTGGCTGGATCCATTCGGGCAGCACCGCGATCGGGTACGTGATGCCGCAGAAAATGCCGATCAGACCACGTAGCGCGGAGTTCAGACCGGAAGCGTCCCGTATCCGCATCACCGACACCCCGACGAGTGCGGCGAGCCCGAACAACAACGGAATAGATGCGATGACCACGAGGACGCCCACCAGGATTTGTCGGGCGTCGAGGGGAACGTCGAACACGTACCGCATCATCAGCCCGACCACGGTGAACAGCAGCGCGGTTGGGACGAGTTGTGTGGTGGATGGCCCGAAGAGGAGAGTGAACCGGGACACGGGGGTGAGGAATAAGGCCTCCAATGAACCCTGCATGCGTTCCTTGCGCAGGGACGTCCCCGGGCCCCAAACGACCATGGTGACCCACATGTAAACGACCCAGCCGAGATAAATAAACCCGGCTACGCTCGATGTCCCCGAACGCTGCTCGAACGCCTCTGCGGCTTGCGGGTCGCCACCTTCAAAACCTGCAGCCTGAGCCCAATAGGCGATCGGCATGAGAATGGCCTCAAGGAGGAGCAGAGCCGTGTTCGGCCAGTACCGCATCATCACCTGCCACTCCTTTCGAACAGTGGCGGTGAACGCGATCGCTTCACTTTGTATCGAGATCAGCGGAAAGCCTCCTCCCGGTCAGAGCGAGGAAGACGTCCTTGAGGCTCACCGACTCGTTCTCGACTCGGAGCACGGTTGCGCCGCGCGTGCCAGCGACAGCGAACAGCGCCGGTACGATCTCGTCCGCGAGGTGACTGAGCATCGTGAGAACGAAAACGCCGTTGCCTTGTGGTTCGACGCTTATCTTCGCGACGCCGGCGAGATCGTCGATCAACAGGTCGAGGTCAGACTGGGTCGGCACGGCGATTCGAACGTGTACCACTCCGGTCGAACCTACCAACCGCTTCAACTCAGCCGGTGTTCCCTCGCCGACGAGCTTGCCGCCGTCGATGATGCCGAGCCGGTCTGACAGCGAGTCCGCCTCGGCCATGTCGTGAGTGGTGAGCAGGATCGTGTGCCCGGCCTTTTTTAGTTGGAGAACAATGTCGTTCATCATCTGTGCTGCTCGTGGATCCAGGCCGCTGGACGGTTCGTCGAGCAGCAGGACTTGAGGCCGGTTCAGTAGCGCGCGCGCCATAACGAGGCGCTGTCGCATACCGGTTGACCAGGTTTCGATGTGATCGTCTGCGCGGTCCGCAAGGCCCATCTGCTCCAGTACCTCGAGGATGCGGGTACGTGACTTGCGCCGGGAGTAACCGTGCAGCGCGGCAAAGTACTCGAGGTTCTGACGTGCGGTGAGCTTCCAGTAGAGCGACCGCTCACCTCCCAGGGCGACCCCCAGCAATGCCCGGACCTCGCGTTCGTGCGTGCGCGTGTCGAACCCGCACACCCGAATGTGACCCGACGTTGGTTCGAGCAGGGTGGCGATCATCCGGACAATCGTAGACTTGCCGGCACCGTTCGGGCCGAGCAGGCCGTAGACCTCCCCCGGCTCGATCCGAAGGTTGACGTTGTTGACGGATGGGATGGGTGTCCCGTCGGCAGCGCGCCGATTCGGGTAGATCTTTGTGAGATCTTGCAGTTCTACAGCGGGAGCTAGGTCTGTCCGCGCGGGGTTCATTGGGGTGACCGTGCGATTGAAGTCAGTAGTCGCTGAGGGCACGGCAGATCACCTCCATGAGCCGTTGCTCTCCGATTGGCGAGGGAAAGTGACCACCCGGCAGGAGCACCGTTTCGGTGTCGTTGCGCGTCATCGCCCGCCAGTCGGGCAACAGCTCCACCGGGACCGTCGCATCCGCGACGCCGCCAAAAGCGGTGATGGGACACTCAAGCGCGGGGTCCTCCGGCCATGGATATGTCTCGACAAGCTGCAAGTCTGCCCGCGTGGTGGCGATAACCGTCTCGGCGATGTCTGAGTACTCCATCAGGTTTGGGGGTATCCGGCCGTATCCGATCAGTCGGTTGAGGAAGCGCTCGTGAGGCAACCGATGGATCGGAAAATCCGGATCCGGATGTTGCGGCGGCCGGCATCCACTGACAAAAAGGTGCCGCGGGGTCGACCGACCGAGTGTGGACATGTGCCGGGCGAATGCGTATGCCATGACAGCACCCGCGCTGTGGCCGTACACCGCGTACGGCCGATCGCCAATCTGCGGGGAGACCACATTGGTTAGTACCTTTGTCATCGAGACGAGGTCGGTGAAATATGGCTCAGAAAACCTCGTTTCGCGGCCAGGCGGCTGCACCGGCCAGACCTCGATGCCACGATCCGCCAGTCCGGCAGCGAAGCTGCGGAAGGCGGAAGCGGCGCCGCCCGCGTACGGAAAGCACAACAGGATGATCCGTGCACCGGGAACTGGACGCACATAATGGATCCAGGGTGTGAGTAGGCTGGGTTCGGTCACCTTCATCGGCTGCGCTCCAGGAACTCAGCGAGCGCGCGGATCGTCGGATGATCGAACAGGATAGCGATAGGAAGCTCGATCGAGAAGGTGTCGCGGATGCGGGAGGCAAGCTGCACCGCGACGAGCGAGTTGCCGCCGAGTTCGAAAAAGACATCGTCAATGCCGATCGGGGTCACACCTAGCGCTGCCTCCCACAAGCCAACGATGGCGTGCTGGAGCTCCGTCTCCGGCTCCGCGTACGGCGTGTCTACAAACCGCTCGTCGGCAGCCGAAGCGGTGGCGAGGTACGCGTTGCCGAGCTCACGCTCAACGAGATCCAACGTCACCGACTGGGTTCGCCGGAGGTTGCGGTGAATTCCCTCGGGAACCACTAGCAGGTGTGGCGCGGGACGCCAGTGCAGGATTCGGCGGAGCACATCGCGTCCGAGATCGGGGGTGATGCTCACATCCTTGGCGCTCCGCGTGTGGGGGGCCGCAGTGGTCGGTGTCGATTGGTCGGGCAAGCCTGCGACAGCGGCCTTGATCGCGGCTGGGTCAACGCGACGCTCGGTGTACTCGTCCACGCGTGCGATTTCCTTGCCGTCGTCGTGCATGAGCACTACTGTCATCCGGTCCACCTCAGCGCCTGGCTCACTGAGGTGGCGGATGTGCACCCAGAAGCGCGGCGGCAGCGGCTCGTGTACCCGCAGGCGGCCGTAGCCGAGCGGAAGGTAGCTTTCGCCGCTCTGTCGCCGGTCCTCGGCGTAGTTTGCCTCAGTGACCGCGGTGTCGAGCAAAGCCGGATGCAGCCGGTACTGTCCGCACTCGTGCCAGAACTGCTCCGCAAACTCCACGCGGGACAGCTCCTCGCGTTCGCCGACGGCAGTGCTTTTTATGTTGTCGGCCCAATGCGCCCCATGCTCGATCATGTTGCCGGCAGATCTCAACTCTTCGGCACTCACGGTAAACCGTGAGCATCGACTTGCGATTGCGGCAAGATCGTGAGTGGGAACGGGGCCGCTTTCGGACGGCCGCACCCGACAGCGCAACCGCTCAACCCAGCTGGGGCCATCCGGGCCTGGTGTCGCCACGGTGACCGTGACGTCGTGACCCGCACCGTCGGGACGTAGCTCAATGCGTAGTTCAGTAGGCGCTGTGACGCCGATCGGGCCAAGGAAGATGACGTCGCGAATCTCAGGTGTTCCGCCAACGGCTTCCCGATAGGCGCCGTCGATCATCTCGAGCAGAGCTGTCCCGACGACGACGTCCCGGCCATCGAGTCGGTGTTCGGATGAGATCCAGTGCTTGCCCGGCTCCAGCACGGTGCTGAACAGAATCGAACCGCCGGGTGCGTGGATCCTGCGGTCGAGCAACGGATGGGCAGCAGGCTCGGAACGGGCGCCTGTCTGCAGCTCCCGGAACGCATGCGGCGCTGCCGCTTCGGAGTCAGCGGACATACCAGACTCCGCCCATTGCGTCCACCCGATGGAGTAGACAGGGCGGCCTTGCTGCGTTGCCCAGCGGGCGAACGCGTCCAGGAAGTTGTTCGCCGCGCAATAATCGACCTGACCGAATGTGCCAGCCGCCGCTGTGAGCGAGGAAAACAGGACGAAAAATTCCACCTCGTCACCGAGCAGCTTATAGAGATTGAGCGTGCCGTCCACCTTCGGCGCGAGTACGCGCTTGGCGTCGTCATCCGTGCGCACGGCCATCATGCCGCCACCCGCGATACCCGCCGAGTGGAAGACCCCGCGCACCGTGCCGAAGCAGCGGTGGACAGTAGCTAAGGTGTCAGCGAGCGCCGCTTCGTCAGTGACATCGCACTGCATCGGAACCACCGTCGTGCCTTGCTCTTCGATGGCGAGCAGGCGAGACAGCTTGCGGCGCAGCTCGTCCGGTGTATCCGATGCGGCGATCAATTCTGGCCACTTTTCGCGGGGCGGGATCGGTGAGCGTCCTAGGAGCACGACGGTGTTCGGTGCGCTGGTTGCGAGTTCCTCAGCGACGACGAGGCCGAGCGCGCCGAGGCCGCCAGTGATCAGATACGTGCCACCAGGCATCGGCCTACGTGGCGCCGGTTCCATCGGGATCACCTGGTAGTCGAGGCGCCAGCGTTTGCGGCCGCGCCAGCCAACCTGGGTGTGCGGTCCTGGTGCGGTGATCTCCGCGACGAGCTGCTTCGCGACTGTGTTGAGCGGGGCCATGGACGGCAGCGCGATATCGATGCTACGTGCCGTTACCTCGACGATTTCGCGCTGCATCAGCATCACCGGGCCCAGCAGGACTGACTTTGCCGGCTCCAGTTGTTCAGTGCCGGAAATCTCCTGCATGTTGCTGGACACCACATGCACGCGTACGGCCTTGCCCCTGGCGCGACGCGCAAGTTGTTGACCGAGGTGCAGGAGGCTGAAAAAGCCGTCGTTCAGACCTGCCGCGATGGTCGCGGTTTCGATCGCGGACTCCGGCAGATCGGTGAGGGTGAAGGTGTGGATGATATCGGGCGGCAATTCGCCGAGCACATCGAACAAGTCATCAAGATCGGACGCGTACTCTGGCCGGATCGTGTATGTGTTCGGGCCGATGCGGGCAAAGGCCGGACCGCGGCGAACCACGGTCACCACAGCGCCACCTGCGGCCAGTTCATCGATCAATGCCGCAGCAACCGGGTGACCACCGTCGAAGACGAGCATTGCCGATCCGGTGATGTCAGCGACCGGATTGGTGTGCAGCTCCTCACGCCAGATGGGTGCGAACGAGCAGCGTTCCGCAGGCAGCGGCCAACTCGCTTCCTCCGCCGGACCCTCGTCGGTCGCTTGAGTGTTTGGGTCCGGCTTGATGAAGAAGTGCTGCCGCTCGAATGGATACGTTGGCAGCGGAACGCGGCGCTGTCTGCCCGTCCACGCTTCCCAGTCGACGTCGATGCCGTGGCACCACAGCGCGCCCAGCGCTTCGGCGAGTATTCGGTCGTCGGGAACGTCCCGCAGCGGGTGCCGCATCGTCGCCACAATTGGATGTGTCTTTCCGGACAGGCATTGGCGGGCGAGTTTGGACAGTGTGTCGCTAGGTCCGACCTCGAGCAGCAGCACGTCGTCCTTGGCGGTGAGCGTCCCGATTCCATTTGCGAACAGGACGGTCGATCGCAGGTGCCGTGCCCAGTACTGCGGATTAATCGCCTCCTCGTCGGTGATCCAGGTGCCGGTCACGTTCGAGACGAACGGCACTGTGGGAGCGGCTCGGGGAACGCTGGCCACGACATCGGCGAACGTGTCGAGGCACGGCTCCATGAGATGGGTGTGAAATGCGTGCGAGGTGACCAGATTCGTGTACGCGATGCGATTTTCGTCCAGGATTTCCCGCGTCTTCGCGATGGAGTCCACGGATCCCGCTACCACCGTTGAGCGCGGACCATTGACTGCGGCGACCTCGACGTCGTCGGGAAGTAGACCGTTGATGACATAGGCCGGGCCATCGATGGCGAGCATCGCGCCGGGCGCCATCGATTGCATGAGTCGGCCGCGGGCGGCGACGACCGTAAGCGCATCGGGAAGCCGGAATACACCGGCGAGGCACGCGGCTACGTATTCGCCGATCGAGTGGCCGATCATACATGACGGAGTGATGCCGGCAGTGCTTAACAAGGCCGCGAGTGAGTACTCGACGGCGAAGAGTGCAGGCTGGCTGAATTGGGTCTCGCGTAGTCGCGCTTGAGCCTCGTCGGCGTCCGCATTGGTGGGAAAGAGCAAGTCTCGGATGTCAAGGCCGAGATGTGGTTCCAACAGGGAAGCGCACTCATCGAGGGCGTCCCGGTACGCCGGTTCCGTCGTATACAGGTCGCGGCTCATGCCGACGTACTGCGTGCCCTGGCCTGGGAACATCATGGCGAGCTGCCGAGGTGTGGCCTGTCCCTTCAGCTGCCGGGTGGAGTTCACCATCGTCAACGCCTTCGCGGCGTCCTCGAGCGACTCTGCGACGACCGCCCGGCGATGACCAAACGGCGTCCGTCCCACCTGCGCGGTGTACGCGACATCGCTGAGTTGGTACTCCGGTGCCTCGGTGAGCGCCGCGCCGAGACGTCGAGCAGCGGCTGCCGCAGCGGATGAGGTCTTGCCTGACACCGGGATCGTCTGCCACCGCCGGGACGAGGTGTCGCGCGTTTTCGGCAAGTCCCGAGGAGGAGGTGCCTCCTCCACGATGATGTGCGCATTGGTGCCGCCGATGCCGAATGAGCTGACACCGGCGCGGCGCGGGGTGTCATGGGAGGGCCACGGCGTTAGCTCGGTGACGACATAGAACGGACTCTGGTCGAGGTTGAGGTTCGGGTTGGGTGTGCTGAAGTTGATGTTGGGTGGAATCGCCTTGTGCTGGAGCGCCAGGCAGACTTTGATGAGCCCGGCGATTCCGGAGGCTGGGCCGAGGTGTCCGATGTTCGCCTTCACCGAGCCAATTGGGCAGGTCCCCACACCGGTCGCGCCGGCGGCGCGATAGGCGCGGGTCAAGCCGGCAACCTCGATCGGATCGCCGACGAGCGTTCCGGTCGCGTGGGCCTCCACGAATCCGATTGTGTCCGGGTGCACCTGGGCCACAGCGAGCGCTTCCATGATGAGCTGCGCTTGACCTTCGACACCGGGGGCGGTGAACCCGGCCCGGTTGCCGCCGTCGTTGTTGACTGCGGAACCGCGTAGCACCGCGTAGATGTGGTCGCCGTCGGCGAGGGCGTCGCCGAGCCGTTTCAGCGCGACAACGCCGACACCGCTGCCGAACATGGTTCCTGAGGCATTCGCATCAAAGGGGCGGATATGCCCGTCCCTGGTGTAAATGTTGCCTTCAACCCACATGTGACCGGCGCGGTAGGGCAACTCCACCTCGACTCCACCGGCTAACGCATAGTCGCATTCGCCGTTGCGCAGCATCTGGCTCGCCATGTGGACAGCGACCAACGCTGTCGAACACGCTGTCTGGACGTTGATGCTCGGCCCCTGGAAGCCCAAGCGGTACGACACGGTGGTGGCGAGGTAGTCGGACCTGTTGCCGACGTCAATCGCCATCGTGCCCACGGTCGCTCGCAGGGCGGCGTTCGCCTTTACGTGGCGCTCGCCGTACGAGTTGTGCGACATGCCGCCGACCACCGCGACGAGCCCGTTGATGCGGGCTGGGTCGTACCCACTATCCTCGATCGCTGCGTAGCACGTCTCGAGGAACAGCCGGCTTTGTGGATCAGCCACCTCGGCCTCGCGTGGCGTGTAGCCGAAGAATCGGGCGTCGAAGCCCTCCATGTCATCAAGGAGAAAGGCGGCCTTCACGTAGTGGGGGTGTCGGAACTCGGCCGGTGGCACACCACTGTCGAGGAGGTCCTGCTCGGTCAGCCAGGTGATCGACTCCACGCCGTTAACGAGGTTCTGCCAGAACTCGCGTGGCGAATTCGCCCCGGGGAACCGACACGCCATACCAACGACGGCGATGTAGTCGTTTGGATCGTCCGACATTGACGCTCCCTCGCCAGTCACGAATCGGTGGTGAATCTAGGCGGTCGGCCCAGACCGGTGGGAGAGTCTCATTCCGCTGTCCATCGAATGACAGACAACAAAAGAACGACCAGCGAGTCAGTCCGGGTTTGTATCAACCGCTGAAAGCCGGTCATCAGAATCAGACATACCGACGCCAGGTGAGGACACGTACCCTGCGGGGGCGACGTGAAAGGAGCCGTGCCCGTGAGCGCAGCAGAGGATGTCTCCGCCACGAAATGGCGGCCCATCGCGATCGTCGGGATGGCCGGCCGATTTCCGGGCGCCGCCGACGTTGACCAGTTCTGGTCGAACCTTGTCGCCGGAGTCGAGTCGCTCACTGAGCTGCAGCCAGAACAGCTGCTGGCGGCAGGGCTATCGAGATCCACCATCGATAACCCGGACTACGTGCGCCTCAAGCCTCTTCTCGACGATATCGAGGGCTTCGACGCTCGCTACTTCGGCTATCACCCGCGAGAAGCGCAGATCGCGGATCCGCAGCAGCGCATCTTCCTTGAGGTCTGCAACACGGCGCTCCAGCACGCTGGGTACGACCCCACAAGATACCCAGGTGCCATCGGTGTATTCGGTGGAGGCGCCCCGAACGGCTATAGCGAATACTACGTCTACGAGGACGACAGCATCCGTGCCGCGGTCGGTGACATAGCGATCGAAATCAACAATGCGTCTGACTACATCGCCACGCGTGTCGCGTATGCTCTCGGGCTTACTGGTCCGGCCGTTTCCGTCGAAACGGCGTGCTCGACCGCGCTGGTTGCGGTCCACCTGGCATGCAAATCTCTGGCCGCTGGCGAGTGCTCGATGGCCCTTGCCGGGGCTGTCAACATCCGCGTGCCGCATCACCGCGGTCATATGTGGACAGAAAACAGCATTTACTCCCGAGACGGTCATGTCCGCGTGTTCGATGCGAATGCCACCGGCACCAACTTCGGGCACGGTGCTGGGGTCGTCGTGCTCAAGCGCTACGAGGATGCCATCGCCGATGGCGACACCGTTTACGCCGTCATCATTGGGTCGGCGATTAACAACGACGGCGCGAAACGGCCTAGCTTCAGTGCTCCAGGGATCGCTGGGCAGACCGCCGTCATCCTTCAAGCGCTACGGTCCGCCGGGAACATATCCCCTGACACCATTGGCTACGTCGAGGCGCATGGCACCGGCACTGCTGTCGGAGATCCTATCGAGGTTGCCGCGCTTTCCTCGGCGTACCGCCAGGCCGGGTGCACCAGAAGGCAGTACATCCCGATAGGCAGCGTGAAGACGAACATCGGGCATCTCGGCGCGGCCGCTGGGGCGCCGGGCCTGATCAAGGCCGTGCTTGCGATCCAGCACAAGCTGATCCCCGCCACGCTGCACTACGAGAAGCCGAATCCGCAAATCGACTTTGCCCAGACGCCCTTCCACGTCAACCGCAAGCCACGCACCTGGCCACGGCTGGACGGCCCGCTGCGCGCCGGCGTCAGCTCATTCGGCATCGGCGGTACCAACGCACACGTCATCGTTGAGGAGCCAAAGCCCCAGGAGCCGTCGGATCCCGGTCGCACGTGGCAGATTCTGCCGCTGTCGGCGAAGACGCCAACCGCGCTCGAGAGGATGCGCGAGCAACTTGCGCAACACATTCAGGATCATCCCGATCAGCCGCTCGCCGACATTGCGTATACGCTTCAGGTCGGTCGACCCGAACTTGAGCACCGCACGTTCGCGGTATGCCGTGACCGTGACGCCGCCGTCGCCGGACTTGCGTCCGGCGAGGTCGTCGCGGTGAAGCCGAAGCAACCTACGCCGGTCGCGTTCCTGTTCCCAGGCCAAGGTGCGCAGCACGTCGACATGGCCGAGGAGGTCTACCGGACTGAGCCGCTGTTCCGGGACATCGTTGACGAATGCGCACGGATCCTCGAACCACATCTCGGCCTCGACCTGCGTGATGCGCTGTTCAGCGCACGCTCCGACGGGCTTGACGCTGCCCAGATGGCTGAGCGGCTGAACCAGACACGCCTCACACAGCCCGCCCTGTTCGTGATCGAGTACGCCCTTGCCCGGCTGTGGATGAGCTGGGGCGTCGAACCCGCTGTGATGATCGGTCACAGCGTCGGCGAGTTTGTTGCCGCCTGTATCGCTGACGTGCTCACACTGCCTGCCGCGCTCGAGCTCGTCGCGACCCGCGGTCGACTTATCCAGTCAATGCCCACCGGATCGATGCTTGCGTTGCCCCTGTCCGAGGAGGAAGTCGCGTCCTTCCTCTCGGACGAGATCAGCCTGGCTGCGGTCAATGCGCCACGAGCGACCGTGGTCGCGGGGCCGACTGACGCCATCAACGCCCTCCGGGACATGCTCGAGCGCATCGGTGTGCAGGGCACTGTGCTGCGCACGTCGCATGCTTTCCACTCAGCGATGCTCGACCCGATAGTCGAGGAAATGCGTGCCTGCGCCAGCCGGGCCGACCTCACCCCGCCGACGCGCCGCTTCGTGTCCACGCTCACCGGCACCTGGATCACCGACGAGCAGGCGACCGACCCCGGCTACTGGGCGAACCAACTGCGCAGAACAGTGCGGTTTGCGCAGGCGTGCCAGACCGTGGCAGAGACCGGGGCGATCCTGCTTGAGGTTGGCCCTGGCCGGTCGTTGATGACGCTTGCGAAGCAGACCGTTCCGTCGGCGCGTGCCGTCGCGTCGCTTGGTCGTGCTGGCCGTCCGGACGGACAGGCGCTCGCACAGGCCTTCGGTCAGCTGTGGGCGGCCGGCGCAGCGGGCGCGGTTCGGCGTCAGATCGACGTCGACCCAGTACCGGACCCGCTCGTACGGATACGTCGGCAGCGGCACGCGC
>k87-1761850_pt1 | contig 11488 bp, 7 predicted proteins | sample MGYA00084031_6733416 | MGnify analysis MGYA00084031
CCATCGTGCGGTTCTGGATGCAGGTGACCTCGATCCGCGCCGTCGTCGGGCCAGCCAAGAACGACAGCCGCATGACGGTGCCCGACGGCAGGCTCGCCATCTCGTCCAGCCCGGGGTGGCTGAACGTGGCGTCATACCACTGCGACAGCCCGAGCCCGTCCGGCCCCCAGAACCGAATCTCCGACTCGAAGTCGGGAACGTGGCAGACCACCGACGTGAGCTCGGTGTAGAAGCGGTCTGGCTCGGCGTCCCACGCCGCCGTGCCCCGCGGCACGGCCGGCTGGACGAACACCACCGCGGTGCCCTCCGGGGCGTTGCAGAAGCCCTCGGTGACCGTGACGACCTTCTCCCCCAGCGGCACCTCCCAGGTCGCCGGAGGCGTGACCCACGAGTAGCCGGCCGCCGTCAACACCCGGTGCGACTCCTGGATGTCCCGGGTGTACAGGTCGATGCCGGCCAAGCCGAAGTCGGCCGAGTGGGGGTAGACGGCGGGGCCGGGGTTTGGCACCTGGAGCAGCACGATCCGGCCATGGTCCGCGCCGGCGGCGGTCAGCACCGTCACGCCGATCTCGCCGACGCCCTCACCCCAGATCGCCGAGGCCTCGGCGGCGCTGAGCCGTCCGGTCTCCGCGACCGCGAAACCCAGCTGGTCACAGTAGAACTTCAGATGGTCGTCCGGATTCGTGACGCCGACGAACGCCGCGTTGATCCCTTGGATCAATGGCTCGTCACTCATCCCTGCACTCCTCCCCTACTTCACCGCAGCGGCAAGGCGAGCACCGAGCCTGCGACCGAGGGTCATAGCTGGTGTGACGCTCATGCCACCGACGTAGTTGTCGCCCGCGAAGACGTTGTTGCCGAGGACCTCGCCCACCGCGTACAGGCCCGGAATCGGCGTGCCGGCCTCGGTCAGCACCTGCATGTCGGTGTTCACCCGCAGCCCATCGCGCGAGAGGATCGAGGCCGCCACGCTCGTGACGGCGTAGAACGGGGGCGTGGCGATGCGGGTGGGCAGGGTGGTCCGCCCGAAGTCGGGGTCGGTGCCGGAGTCGACGGCGGCGTTGTACCGCTCTACCGTCGCCACCAACCTCTCCGGATCGATGCCGAGCTTCTCGGCGAGCTCCGCGAGGGTGTCGGCCCGGGTGACCCACGGACTGGTCCGGCACGCCTCCGCGAACCGCTCCTTGGTCCAGTCACCGGTGTTGTTCCGGATCAACGGCACGGGGGCGTTCTCGACCGCCGTCTGGTCGAAGACCACGTACATGGTCACGTCAGGCTGCTCGAGGAGCGCCCGCTCGCGCTGCTCGGGGCTGGTGGTGTCCTCCGCGACGAAGCGCTCGCCCCGCTTGTTGACCCAAATCTCGTACGGCGTGCGGTACGCGGGCGCCATCTCCAGGAACGCCTCGCGGTAGTCCACGGCGAAGCCCGGCCGGTTCGGATCCGGGATCAGCCCCATCACGGGCAGGAAGATCCCGTCGTGGGAGACCGCGGCGCCGAGCTCCCGCGCCATGAGCAGACCGTCGCCGGTGGCGTGGTCGAGGCAGCCGATCAGCGCCGATCGGCAGTGCTCGGGGAGGAACTGGTTCCGCAGCTCCACGTTCGCGTCGTACCCACCGGTGGCGAGCACCACCGCGTCGCCGCGGATCTGCCACTCCTCACCACTGCCGTCGGAGCGGCGGACCTGGACCCCGCACACCCGGCCGTCGACGGTCACCAGCTTGGTCACCCGGGTGTTGAGGTGCAGGGTGACCCGTCCGGATTCGACGAGCGGCGTGAGCATCCGCTCCAGGAGCTGGAGCACCGACAACCCGTACTTGACACCCCAGTAGGTGCGCGGCACCGAGTAAACCTCGTGGCCGTGCACCAAGCCCGGTGTGTCGGGGTGGAATTCAAAGCCGTTCTCGTCGAGCCAGTCGACCAGCTCCCCTTGCAGGCTCACCGACAGCCACGCCAGCTCCCGGTTGACCTTGCCGTGCGACAGGCGCAGCACGTCCTCGAAGTGACGCTGGGGATCGTCGTCGATACCCCGCTCCCGCTGGCGACGGGTACCGGCGCCGGAGAACTCGCCGTTGGCGATGTGGAGCATCCCGCCGATGCGGGACTGCTTTTCGACGAGGTGGACGTGGGCGCCGTTCTGGGCCGCGGCGATCGCGGTGCAGAGCCCGCTGCTGCCACCGCCGATGACGACGATGGTCCGGCCGGCGTCCGCCGCCTCGGTGGCCGGCGCCGCGGTCTCGGCGGCCGGGACAAGGGCGATCTCCACCCCCACCGGCCCGCGGAGCACGCCGTCGCCGAGGTCCTCGGCTCCGGCGGCCAGCAGGGCCTGACGGGTCGCGGACGGGTCATCGGCGGCGAAGACGATCCGGGTGATCCCCACGGGCTCCGCCGTCCGCGGGGTGACGGGCACCCCGGTGAAGGACATGATCTCCAGTCGCGCGGGCGCCGCGTCCGGACCCACCAGGAAGGCCAACCGCAGCTGCGCACCCGGCGGCATGCCGACGAGCTCTTCGAACTCCGCGCCGGCCATCGTGCCGTCGAAGATCGCCCGCATTCCGGCGGACGTGAAGAACTGCACCGCCGCGTCGTGCTCCTGGCTGTCGACGACCAGCACGACGGTGTGCAGCTCAGAGTGCAGCCGCTGGGCGTCGCCCTCCAGCGCCGGGCTGGGGCGGTGCGCGCCGGCGACGGCCTTCGGGATCGTCCACCACACGCCGTCGGCACCGCGGGCCACCAGCTCCGACAGGCTCCCCCCGCCGTACGCGTAGGTCACCGGGGTGCGGGGGGCGCCACCCGCCGCGGCGATCGCCTCGACCGTGGCGTCCAGGTCGCGGGAGTAGATCCCGAGCAGGCGGGGACCGGGATCCCACACGTTCGGCGGAGTGGTGGGCGCCGCCGACGCGGGAACGAGCCGCAGGCGGCCACTGGGTGAACCGGGTACGCCGAGCAGCACGCCGTCGGCGCTGTCGACGCTGCCCGCCAGCACCTCGAAGCCGAAGGCCTGGCGATGGAACTGAACCGCGGCCGCCACATCGGCGCTGGCGACCACGACCTCGTGCACGTGACGGAGGCTCACCTCTGGCTCCTTTGACTGTCAGCCGTGTCCGGGGACACGTCGCCTACCGGGCGAGGCTCAGCACCCGCCGCGCGTTGCGCACCACCGCTTCGTCGATCATTCGGCCGTCCGGGCCTACGGCGACGCCGCGGCCTTCCGCCATCGCGGCGTCGAACGCGGTGACCACGTCACGGGCGGCGGCGACGGTGGCCTCGTCCGGGGTGAAGACCTCGTTGACCACCGCGATCTGCGCGGGGTGAATGCATGCGCGACCCACGAAGCCCTGCCGAGCCAGCGCCTCGGTCGACCGGCGCAGCTTCTCCAGGTCCCGGAAGTTCGTCGACACCGGCGCGACGGGCGGGTTGATCCGGGCCGCGGCGCTGACGAGGACGACGTGGGCGCGGATCATCGCCCACTCGCGTTCGTCCTCCCCTGGGGTGATACCGGTGTCCGCTCCGAGATCCGCCTCGCCGACCTGGAGGCGGACCACCCGGGGACCCGTGGCGATGTCCTGGGCGCGCAGCACAGCGGCGGCGGATTCCAGCAGTGGGACGACCTGGACGCTGCCGCGGGCCAGCCCTGCCTTCTCCTCGACCTCGGTGAGGACGTCGTCGAGAGCGCGCAGATCCGCCACCGACTCGGTCTTGGCGAGCATGACGCCGGTGAGCGCGGGCCCTACGACCGCGCGCACGTCCTCGTGTCCCAGCTCGCCGGGGTTGATCCGCACCCACAGCTGGACTGGCTGGTCACCCGCGGCGGGCAGCGTGCGCAGCCACTCCGCCACGACGGTCCGCGCCTCAGCTTTCCGGGCTGGCGCCACCGCATCCTCAAGATCAACAATCAGCGCATCCGCACCGCGCCCCAACGCCTTGTGGAGCTTCTCCGGGGCATCGCCAGGCACGTACAGGTAGGAGCGCGGGAGCACAAGGCCCTCCTTAGTGATCGGCCGATCTCAAGGACACCCATCATTCCATTGCGCGGAATGCCGTTTCACGTACACTACGGTGGGCTTTCACGCCGAGTCAACGCCGGGTTAACGGCGAGAGGGGGTTCGTGACGCGTCAGCAGCAATCAGCCGCGGTTCCCGTTCGACGCTCGTTCAAACTGACAGCGGTCCTCTGCGCCACCGGCTTGGCCTTGGCGACGTTCGACCAGTCGTCGTTCACGACAGCGCTGGCCGCGATCCGCAGCGACCTCGCCATCGACCTCAGCACCCTCCAGTGGATCACTTCGGTGTTGCCGCTCGCGGCCGCCGTAGCGCTGCCGATCAGCGGCACCCTCGGTGACTTCTGGGGCGCCCGCGCCACCATGCAGGCCGGATTCCTCGTGTTCTCCTGCGGCGCGCTGCTCACCCTGTTCTCCACCGACGCGACGACCCTACTCATCGCGCGGGTGATCCAAGGGATCGGCGTCGCGCTGATGCTGCCCAACGGCGCGGCGCTGTTAGGCCACAACCTCGGCGACGGCACCCACCGCGCGACCGCCTTCGGGTTCTGGCTCATGATCAGTTCCTCGGGCCTGGTCCTCGGCCCACTCGCCGGCGGCGCATTCGCCCAGACCGTGGGGTGGCGCTACACCTACGCGGTCATGGTGCCGGCCGGGCTGCTCAGCGCGGTCGGGCTGCGCCGGCTCGTCGACACCCCGCGTCAGCGGAGCCGCTCCATCGACGTCGCGGGCCTCCTGACCGCCTCCACCGGGCTCGGGCTGCTCTGCTGGGCGCTGATCGAAGTCGGCCGTATCGGGCGAGCCGACGCCCGACTGACCGCGGCAGCGATGGCCGCGGCGGGCGCGCTGGTCGCGTTCGCGCTGTTCGTCGCGGTGGAGAAGCGCGTGCGGCACCCCGTCCTGGACCTGGCGCTCCTGCGCAACCGGCAGTACACCGCGGTGCTCGGTGCCGCCCTGCTGTACAACTTGGCGACCTCGGGCGGCATCTTCCTGCTGTCGATCTACCTGCAAGAGCAGCGGGGCGTCGGTTCGGTCGTCACCGGCGTGCTCCTGATCATCTCCAACCTCGGGATGCCCCTGGCCGGTCGCCTGGCCGGTCCTCTCGCGCGATGGCGCCCGCCTCTCGTCATCATGAGCGGGAGCGCCGCCGGGATGGCGCTCACCTACATCGCCCTCGGCGCGCTCGCGGTCGCCCCCATCGCTGCCCTGGCCCTGCCGCTGGTCCTCGTCGGCTTGACCTGTGGGGTGCTCTACTCCTTCGACACCCAGGCGGTGCTGGAGCGGGTGCCGGCTGAGCGGTCCGCCTCGGCGCTCGCCACGTTGGCCTTGATGCGTCAGGTCGGTGGCGTCCTCGGCATCGCCGTCTTGGGCAGCATCGCGCAGCTCGCGAGCCACGTCCCCGGAGTCGCCGGGGAGCGGGTCGCGCTGGTGACGACCGGCGTGCTCCTCATCCCCGCCGCGCTGTGGCTGCGGTGGGCCCGCCGGCCGGCGGGCAATGAGCCGGCCGCCACATCAAAAGGCCCCGTACCAGCTCAAACCGGTGCATCTCGCGGGGGCGAAGAGGGCGATCCCCCATTGACTGCCCATTCCCCCTCGGATACCGTCTAACGAAACGTCGTTCCGTGTATTGGAACATCCGAGAGACCAGAGAGGAATGTCGGTGTCAGACGGTCCCCTGAGCGGCATTCGGGTTCTCGACGTGTCGACGATCCTGGCCGGTCCCCTGTGCTGCCAAATCCTTGGTGACTTCGGTGCGGAGGTCATCAAGATCGAGCACCCGGTCGCCGGGGACAGCATGCGCGGACACGGCGAAAGCAAGGACGGCGTCCCGCTGTGGTGGAAGGAAATCTCGCGGAACAAGCGGACGATCGGGCTGAGCCTCTCCGCCCCCGAGGGCGCGGAGCTCTTCCTCAAGCTGGCGAAGACCGCCGACGTTGTCGTCGAGAACTTCCGCCCCGGCACCCTGGAGCGGTGGGGCGTCGGGCCGGACAAGCTCCACGAGATCAACCCCGGCCTGGTGATCGTACGGATCACAGGTTTCGGCCAGACCGGCCCCTACGCCTCGCGGGCGGGCTTCGGCACGCTCGCCGAGGCGATGAGCGGCTTCGCGCACCTCACCGGGCAGCCGGACGGCCCGCCGACCCTGCCGGCCTTCGGTCTCGCCGACAGCATCTGCGGCATCGCCGCCTCCTCGGCGGCGAGCATGGCGCTCTTCGCGCGGGAGCGGAACGGCGGGCGCGGCCAGGTCATCGACATCAACCTGCTTGAGCCGATCATGACAGCGGTGGGTCCGGGCCCGACGGTCTACGACCAGCTCGGCAAGATCCCCATGCGGCACGGCAACCGGTCGACCAACAACGCGCCGCGGAACACCTACCAGACCAAGGACGGCCACTGGGTGGCCATCTCCACCAGTGCGCAGTCCATCGCCGAGCGCGTCCTCACGCTCGTCGGTCACCCCGAGGTCATCAAGGAACCCTGGTTCGCCTCCGGGCGGACGCGGGCCGAGCACGCGGACCTGCTCGACGAGTACGTGGGGGGCTGGATCGCGCAGCGCACCCGCGACGAGGTCATCGCCGCCTTCACCGAAGCCGGCGCCGCCGTCGCGCCCATCTACAACGCCAAGGACATCGTGGAAGACCCCCACGTCCAGGCCACGCAGATGATCGTCGACGTCCCGGACCCGGATCTCGGCCGGATCAAGATGCACAACGTGATGTGGCGGATGTCGGAGACACCGGGCCGTATTCGATTCACCGGACGAGCGAAGGGCGCCGACACCGACGCGATCCTCATCGACGAGCTCGGCTGCGACCCAGCCACGATCGCCGATCTCCGCGCGCGCCAAATCGTCTACTGAGCCCTAGCTCATCCGCCAACCGATTCCCCCGAGGAGAAGATGAGCACCGAGGATCCCCTGCTGTCCATCGTCCGTGCGGGCGTTCGCATTATCGACTTGGGTCGACGTCTCACCGTCGGTATGCCCCAGTCCCCCAACCACCCGGCGTACTGGCATTCGCTGCCGCGCCGGCACGGGGACATGGTGCGCGCCGATGGCGGGTCTGCCGCCAACGACATGATCACCATGGGGACCCACGTCGGCACCCACATCGACGCGCTCGCCCACGTCTCGCAGGACGGAAAGCTCTACGGCGGCCTCCGTGTGGACGAGGCGATGGAGGGCGGAAAGTTCGTCAAGCTGGGCGCCCACACCATCGAGCCGATCATCCGGCGTGGCGTCCTCCTCGACATTCCCGCGCTCAAGGGCGTGACCTGCCTGGAGCCCGGGTACGAGATCACGGTGGAAGACCTGGAGGCCGCGGTCGCGCGACAGGGCACCGAGATCGGCGCCGGGGACGTCGTGTTGATCCGCAGCGGGTGGGGTCAGCACTTCGACACGAACAAGGAGCTGTTCATGGGGCAGACCTCGGGTGTGCCCGGGGTCAGCACCGCCGGCGCGACCTGGCTCGCCGAGAAGCGGGTCCACGCGGCGGGCGCGGACACCATCGCCTTCGAGCGGCTCGCCCCCGGCGCGGGGCACTCCCTGCTGCCCGCGCACCGGGTGCTCCTCGTCGAGCACGGCATCTACATCATCGAGACCCTGAACCTCGAGCAGCTCGCCAGCGAGGCGGTCTACGAATTCGTGTTCATCCTGTCCCCGCTGCCGTTCTTCGGCGCGACCGGTTCGCCCGTACGGCCGTTGGCGGTGATCAGCAATGGCTGATCAGACGTTGGGCGAGCAGCTCGCCGCGTGCGCCGCGCGGGTCGCCGCGGAGGGCGTGCCCGATGAGGTCACGGCGAGCGTGCGCCAGCGGGTGCTGGACGTGCTCGGCCTGTGCGTGGCCGCGCACCGTCTCGACACCAGCGCCGCCATCATCGACCACCTCCTCGACCAGGGCGGCCACCCGCAGGCCCACATCGTCGGCGTGCCCCAGGCGGTCACCGCGGCCCAAGCGGCGTTCGGCAACGGCGTGCTGGCGCACTCGCTGGACTACGACGACACCCACCTGCCCTCGGTGCTGCACCCCAGCGCCAGCGTGGTCCCCGCGGCGCTCGCCGTCGCCGAGCACGTCGGCGCCAGCGGGCAGCAGGTCGTGCGGGCCATCGCGATGGGGCTCGAGGTCGCGGTCCGGCTCGGCATGGCTGGCTACGACCACGAGCTGGGCAACTCGGTGTTCTTCGAGCACGGCCAGCACGCGACCTCGATCACGGGCGCGATGGGCAGCGCGGTCGCCGCGGCGATGCTCTACGGCGCGGACGAGAAGGGCATCCTCCACGCGCTCGGCATCACCGCCTCGATGGCCTCCGGCATCATCGAGGCCAACCGGACGGGCGGCACGGTCAAGCGGCTGCACTGCGGCTGGGCGGCGCAGTCCGGGGTGACCGCCGCGCAGCTGGTCCGCCGGGGCTTCACGGGACCGCCCACGGTGCTCGAGGGCCGCTTCGGCTTCTTCCAGGCCTGGCTGCACGGCACGTTCCACGCCGACGAGATCACTCGCGGCCTGGGTGAGGAGTGGTCGGTACCCGGAATCTTCTTCAAGCCGTACCCCGCCAACCACTTCACCCACACCTCGATCGACGCCGGGCTGGCCCTGCGCGCCCGTGGGGTGACCCCGGAGATGATCGAGCGGATCACCATCGGCGTGCCGACCGCGGTCATCCGCACCATCGGTCAGCCCATCGAGACCAAGCGCGCCCCGGAGACCGGGTACCAGGCGCAGTTCAGCGGCCCGTACGCCGTGGTCGCCGGGCTGCTCGGCGGCGGTGGGCTCGGCGTGGGCCTCGACGACTTCACCGACGAACTCGCGCGGGATCCCCAGCGGCGGGCGTTGATGGCCAAGGTCGACGTGGTGCCCAACCCCCGCTGCGACGAGATCTTCCCCTACCAGTTCCCCGCCATCGTGACGGTTCGGACCACCGACGGCGAGGAGATTGTCGAGGAGGTCCTCACTAACCGGGGCGGCCCACAACGCCCGCTCAGCGACGAGGAACTCGCGCTGAAGTTCGACGACAACGTCCGAGGACGGCTCTCCACCGAGGTGGCCACTGAGGTCCGGGAGCGCGTGCTCGCCCTCGACGAGCTCCCGTCGGTCACCCCGGTGCTGGAGCTGGTCTCCACTTTCTCCACCGCCCGCTGAACCACCGCCGCGTTAGGAGGATCGTGTGACCACACCGCTCGACCTATTGATTAAGAACGTCTCTGTGGTCCTCGACGGCCAGCCTGATCCGGTCCGTCTCGACATCGGCATCAAGGACGGCAAGATCGCCCGTCTGGAGGCGGACATCCCGGCGACCGAGGCCGCTCAGGTCGTCGACGGCAAAGGTCGGGTCGCTTTCCCCGGTGTGATCGACGCCCACCAGCACTGGGGTATCTACCAGCCGCTGGACGAGGACACCAAGACGGAGAGCCGGGCCTGTGCGCAGGGCGGTGTCACCACCGCGATCAACTACATGCGCACCGGCCAGTACTACCTCAACCGCGGCGGCCCGTACGAGGAGTTCTTCCCCCAGGTGCTCGCCGCCACCGAAGGTCGGTCGCTGGTCGACTACGCCTTCCACCTGGCGCCGATGAGCAAGCAGCACATCGGCGAGCTGCCGAAGCTCGTCAACGACTTCGGCGTCACCTCGTTCAAGATCTTCATGTTCTACGGCAGCCACGGGCTGCACGGGCGGTCGTCCGACCAGAGCTCGTTCCTCATGATCCCGGAGGGCGAGCGCTACGACTACGCCCACTTCGAGTTCGTCATGCGGGGCGTGCAGGCGGTTCGGGAGGCGCGGCCCGACATCGCCGACCAGATCTCGCTCTCGCTGCACTGCGAGACCGCCGAGATCATGACGGCGTACACCAAGATGGTGGAGGAGGAGGGCAAGCTCAAGGGCCTGGAGGCCTACAGCGCCTCCCGCCCGCCCCACTCCGAGGGCCTTGCGATCACCATCGCCTCCTACCTCGCGCACGAGACCGGGCTGCCGAACATCAACCTGCTGCACCTGACCTCGGCGAAGGCGGTCGAGGCGGCCATGCTCATGGCCAAGACCTTCCCGCACATCAACTTCCGCCGCGAGGTGACCATCGGCCACCTGCTGGCCGACATCCACACCGCCAGCGGGATCGGCGGCAAGGTCAACCCGCCGCTGCGTCCGCGCGAGGACGTCGAGGCGCTGTGGCAGCACCTGCTCGAGGGGCACATCGACTGGGTGGTCAGCGACCACGCCTGCTGCCGGGAGGAGCAGAAGTTCGGCGACCCGGCCGACGACGTCTTCCGGGCCAAGTCCGGGTTCGGCGGCGCGGAGTACCTGCTCCCCGGTCTGATCACTGAGGGGCGGAAGCGCGGGCTGTCCTTCGGGCGGATCGCCGAGCTGACCGCGAAGAACCCCGCCCAGCGGTTCGGCCTCAACAGCAAGGGCGCGATCAAGGTGGGGCTCGACGCCGACATCGCGCTGGTCGACGTCAACCACACGTGGACGGTGCGCGCGGCGGACTCGGAGTCGGCGCAGGAGTACACCCCGTTCGAGGGCTTCGAGATGACCGCGAAGGTCACGGACACCTTCCTGCGCGGCGTGCAGATCATGACCGACGGTGTGGTGAGCACGGCGGCTCCCACGGGTCGGTACATCTCCCGCCCGAGCGCCTAAGGGAGGCGCCACAGCAGCAGGGCCGGCCGCAGCGTCGCGGCCGGCCCTGTCGCGTTCGGCGCCACTCCCGCGGGGACCTCCCGGGGTCACCGCAAAAGGTGCGCCCCGCCACCCGAGCCTCGCGGGGGTGGCGGGGCGACGAGGGGTCAGCGGTCGAAGTGCTCGCGCAACAGGGCGGCCACCTCCGCCGTCCGCGTGATCATCATCTGGTGGCCCCAGCCCGGCAAGCGCACGAAACGCCCGCGGTTAATCAGCGGCTCCGCGCGGAGCGTCGGGACTTCGAGGTCGTCCTCCGGGCACAGGAGCAACACCTCCTGCTGCACTCGAGGGAGATACTCGGCGTGCTGGTAGGAGAAGGCGGCGAGGTAGCCCCAGTGCGCCCGCTCCCCCGCGCGCAGCTGCTCCGCGAACTCGCGCTGGATCAACTCCAGCGGCGTCCCCGGTGGCCGCCAGTGCAGCAGCTCCCGGAACTGGTCGACCAGATGCTGGCCGCTCTCGTCGATCCGCCGGGGGGTGGCGAGGGTACGGGCCTGCCGGGCCAACTCCTCCTCGGTGTACACGGGCGCCGAGACCAAGGCGATCGCGTGTACCCGCTGCGGCTGCGTCACCGCCAACTCCACGGCGATCTTGGACCCCGTGTGGTAGCCGAGCAGGTCCACCGAGTCGATGCCGTAGTGGTCGAGGAGGGCGGTCATCGCCCGGGCGTAGTCGGGGATCGTCGGCACCTGCGGTGGCGGGTCACTCGCGCCGTAGCCCGGGGTGTCCGGCGCCAGCGCGAAGCGGTCCCGCCCCAGCTCGGCGAGCAACTCCTCGTACATCCGGCCCGAGCCGGGGGTGAGGTGGAAGCACACCACCGGC
>k87-215393_pt1 | contig 11488 bp, 9 predicted proteins | sample MGYA00084031_6733416 | MGnify analysis MGYA00084031
CCATGAGCGACCAAACAGCAATGTGGGGACGGACCGTGGCGGCTGCGGCTCTGGAATGGGTGGGAACACCGTACCGCCATCAGGGCAGCTGCAAGGGCGTGGGCTGCGACTGCCTCGGACTGGTCAGGGGCGTTTGGCGTGCGCTCTACGGCAGGGAGCCGGAACCTCCGGTCCATTACAGCCGGGACTGGGCCGAGGCGGGTGGCGAGGAGCTGCTGCTGGAAGCTGTACGCAGGCACTTCGTCACCTGTCCAGACGGGAAGACCGATACAGGACGGCTCATCGTGTTCCGCTGGCGGCCGGACGTGCCGGCCAAGCATGCCGGCATCTGCATCGATGGCGAACGCTTCGTTCACGCCTACGAGGGGACGGCCGTGACTGTCTCCCGCCTGGTGCCGCAATGGCGGCGGAGGATCGCAGGTGTCTTCGCTTTTCCAGAGAGAGTGGGGGCTTGAGCCATGGCAACGATCGTCTTGCAGAGCGCGGGCGCGAGGCTAGGCAGCATGTTCGGTGCCGTGGGGGCGGCGATCGGCGCGGCCGTCGGAGCTTTTGCGGGCTACATGGTCGACCGGGCGATCCTTACGCGCGGCCAACACTACGAAGGACCGCGGCTCGGGCAGGGCCGTCCGATGACGGCCGAAGAGGGCAGTCCGCTGCCCAGGGTCTATGGTACCATGCGCGTGGGTGGCGCGCTGATCTGGGCGACGCGCTTCGAGGAACGCTCGACGACGACGCGGGCCGGCAAGATGGGGCCCAAGCAGACCACGTATTCCTATTTCGCCAATGTCGCGCTGGCGCTGTGCGAAGGGGAGATTGCGGGGGTGCGCCGCATCTGGGCGGACGGGCGCGAGCTCGACCTCAGCAACTACGAGTTCCGCGTCTACCGGGGAGACGAGGAGCAGCTTCCCGACCCATTGATCGAGGCGAAGCAGGGTGTTGGCAATGCTCCCGCCTATCGCGGCGTGGCCTATGTGGTGTTCGAGCGGTTCCCCATCGACGATTTCGGACGGCGCATCCCGCAGTTCCAGTTCGAGGTGCTGCGCCCGGGCGGGGCGCTCTGCGAACGGATCCGTTCGGTGGCGCTGATACCAGGATCTACCGAATATGGCCTCTCACCACACCTCATCACCGTTGCTGGCGAACCAGGGGAGACGATCGCGGTCAACCGTCACAATGCTTACGGTCGCACGGATTTCGATGCGGCAGTGGACGAGCTGCTGGCCATCTGCCCCAACCTGAAGAGCGTTTCACTGGTGGTCAGCTGGTTCGGGACGGACCTGCGGGCGGGCCATTGCCGGATCGAGCCGCGCGTCACCCGGGCGGAAGGCAACTATTCACTGCCGTGGCGCGTGTCCGGCCTGACCCGGGCCCAGGCGCAGACCGTCTCGCAGCACGACGGCAGGGCCGCCTACGGAGGAACTCCCGCCGACAGGACTGTCGTCGACGCGATACGGGCGCTCAAGGCGCGCGGTCTCAAGGTCACCCTTTATCCGTTCGTCATGATGGACGTGCCGGAGAACAACGGGTTTCCGGATCCCTACGGCGACGTGGCGCAGGCGGCGTATCCCTGGCGCGGTCGGATCACCTGTGATCCGGCTCCCGGCAGGCCGGGCAGCGCGGACCGGACGGGGACAGCGCGGACGCAGGTCGAGGCATTCCTGGGATCGGCCGGAGCAACGCAGTTCGTCCATGGTGGCGATACGGTGGCCTTCACCGGCAATGCGAACGACTGGGGATTCCGCCGCCACATCCTGCACTACGCCCATCTCGCTGCCATGGCGGGGGGCGTCGACGGGTTCATCATCGGTTCGGAGATGCCCGGTCTCACCCGCGTGCGAGATACGGGCAACGCGTTTCCGTTCGTGGAAGGGCTGGTGGCGCTGGCAGAGGATGTCCGTTCCATTCTCGGTGGCGGAACGCGGATCACCTATGCCGCCGATTGGAGCGAATACTTCGGCTACCATCCGCAGGACGGGTCCGGCGACGTCTTCTTCCACCTGGACGAACTATGGGCCAGCGAGGCGATCGACTGCATCGGCATCGACAACTACATGCCGCTTTCCGACTGGCGGGACGAAGACGTATCCGGGGGTAATCCTGACGGGGCGGCCAGCGCCTATGATCTTGTGGCCCTGAAAGCGGCGATTACGGGCGGCGAAGGCTTCGACTGGTACTATGCAAGCCCTGCCGACCGGCATGCGCGCGTGCGGACGCCGATAGGAGATGGAGCCACGGCAAGGACTGGGTGTTCCGATACAAGGACCTTCCCGGTTGGTGGTCGAATCTGCATTACAATCGGATCGGCGGCGTGGAACAGGCACAGCCCACGGCGTGGGTGCCCATGTCGAAGCCCTTCCATTTCACCGAGCTCGGTTGCGGGGCGGTGGACAAGGGGCCCAATCAGCCGAACCTGTTTCGCGACCCGAAGTCCGCTGAGAACGGTATCCCACATTTTTCGAACGGCGGCCGGTCCGACCTCGCACAGTACCGGTTCCTGCTAGCCCATCACCTGCACTGGCAGGAGGGTGGCGAGGAGGCTAACCCAACGTCTCCGGTCTATGGCGGTCGGATGGTGGATCCGGACGCGCTCTCTGTCTGGGCATGGGACCTGCGGCCCTTTCCGGCCTTTCCCGTCCAGAAAGAGGTCTGGGGAGACGGCGAGAACTGGATCTGTGGCCACTGGCTCAACGGGCGGCTGAACGCGATACCGGTCGGCGCGCTGATCGACCGGATCATGGCGGATTTCGGCCTGCCGGCGGCCGCCACGTCGCGGGCGGACGGAATGGTGAGCGGCTATGTGATCGCCAATCCCACGACGGCGCGCGCCGCGCTCGAACCGATCGTGGAGCTGTTCGGCATTTCCGTACGCTCGCAAGGGGACCGGCTGGTGTTTGCGACCGAGGGGATGGAGCAGACCGATACAATTCCGGCAGGCGATCTCGTCATTCCCGACGAGGGCGACGTGCTCGCCCGCGTGCGGACGCCGGATCACGATCTCCCCGGCCAAGTGCACCTCGACTTTCGCGACCAGCTCAACGAGCATCAGTCCGCCACCGCCTGCGTCGATTTGGCCGGGACCGAGGGGGCGGGCACGCGCTTCATCAGCTTTCCGGGCGTGCTGGCGGCGGACGAGGCGGAGACACTGGCTGCCAATTTCCTGCACCGCATCTGGGACAGGCGGGAGGGGATCTCCTTCGCCTTGCCAATAACGCGTCAGGACGTGCGGGTCGGCAGGATAATCCGCCTCGACGGAGAGGATCGGGACTACCTGGTAACAGAGATCGAGGAGGGGCTCGTCCGTCGGGTACAGGCGGTGCGCATCCGACGCTCGCCGGACATGCCAGCGACTGAAGGAAGAATTCCCGCAGGCGGCGGTGGCGAGCCGCTGACCTTCGGGAAGCCATACGCCCTGCTCATGGATCTGCCTCTCGTGAATGGGGAGGATCAACCGCATGAGCGTCTGCGCATCGCGGTGCGGGCGAAGCCGTGGAAAAGTCAGGCCGTCTACTGTTCGCCGGAGACGACGGGCTTTTCGTTCCGGGGAGTGGTGGCTGAGCGAGCGATCATCGGCGAGCTTGTCGCGCCGCTACCGGGCACGGCTGTAACCGGACGGCTCGATCCCGTTTCCCGGGTGGACGTGCGGCTGTTCGATGGCGAACTGGAAAGCGTGTCGCTGCCGCTCCTGCTGGGGGGCGCAAATGCGGCGGCCGTGCTTGCAGACAATGGCGTCTGGGAAATTCTCCAGTTCCATAAAGCGCAGGAGATTGCCGTCAACCGATGGGTTCTGGACGGTCTCTTGCGCGGGCAGCACGGCACGACAGACGCAATGCGCGCTGGGGCCGGCGCGGGTTCTCCCTTCGTGCTGCTTAACGGGGCTGTCACCGCCGCAGGACTGAGGCCCGAGGAGACGGGACTTCTCCTCAACTGGCGCATCGGACCAGCCGGATTCGATCTTTCCGACACCCATTTTTCCTCGCTTGGCGCAAGCGGAGGAACGAGGGCCCTGCTGCCCCTTGCTCCGGTCCATCTCCGGTGCAGGATCAATGGCGGGGACGTGCATTTCTCCTGGACACGAAGCGATCGCAGCGCGGAGTCCGACAGCTGGCTCAGCGAGGACATTCCGCTGAGCGAAACCGACGAGCGATATCTGGTGGAGGTGGTCGCGGATGACGGAGAGACGGTCGTTCGGTCCCAGATGGTCAGCGTGCCCGTGTGGGTCTATCCGTCAGCCGAAATCTTGGGCGACTTCGGCGTGATGCCGGATGCCGTCACCCTGCGGGTGAGGCAGATCAGCGTGAGGGTCGGGCCCGGAGTGGCCGCCGAACGCAGATTCAATCTGGCGTAAGTGTGGCATTGGCCGGGCCGATGGTTTTATGCTTAATTACGCTCCACGTTCATTCACCATTCATACATGCTATCCTAAACCTCGCCTCATGACAAACGCCCGCCTGACCATTTTCGGACTCTTCGCCGCAGCAGCAACCCTGCTGGTTGCCGCGCCTGCCCGTGCTGCGGAGGACAATGCCCCGCTGGTTCTGGCGCAGGGCGCCGATTGCTATGCGATCGGGCAACGGGTCGCCGCCCAGATGGGAGGACAGCTCGCCGCCGCCAATGCGGAGAATCAGGGCGGACAGATCGTGTGCCGGATCGTCGTACTGATCCCGGGCGGGAATGGCGAGCGACCACGCCGCGAGGAAGTGGTGGTGCCCGCCCGATGAGCCAGCCGTTCATGTGACCGCAGTCAGTCAGAGACCGTCCCGCGATGAGAATCCTTGTTGTTGAAGACGATCGGGAGCTGAACCGCCAGATTACCACGGCGCTGGAGAATGCGAGCTACGTGGTCGACCGCGCCTTCGACGGCGAGGAGGGGCATTTCCTGGGAGACACCGAGCCCTATGACGCTGTCATCCTGGATATCGGCCTGCCGCGCATGGATGGCATCAGCGTGCTGGAACGCTGGCGGCGTGACGGGCGAAAGATGCCCGTGCTGATCCTGACCGCGCGCGACCGCTGGAGCGACAAGGTCGCCGGCATCGACGCCGGTGCCGACGACTATGTCACAAAACCTTTCCACATGGAGGAAATCCTGGCCCGAGTGCGGGCCCTGATCCGCAGGGCGGCGGGGCATGCGAGTTCAGAGCTCACCTGCGGGCCGCTGCGGCTCGACACGACCACGTCAAAGGCGGATGTAAACGGCATTCCGCTCAAGCTCACGTCGCACGAATACCGGATGCTCGCCTATCTCATGCACCACAAGGGCGCCGTCGTGTCCCGCACCGAGCTGGTGGAGCACCTCTATGACCAGGACTTCGACCGCGACTCCAACACGATCGAAGTGTTTGTCGGACGGTTGAGGAAGAAGATCGGCGCGGATCTGATCGAAACCGTACGCGGCATGGGCTACCGCATACGGGAACCGAATGAGTGAGAATACGCCCCATCCGTTCTCACTGAAGGGGCTCGCTGCCCGGCTGCGGGGCCTCGGCCAGCGGCTGACCTTCCGCGTCGTCGCCATTTCCTCCCTGTGGGCGATCATCTCGCTCATCGTCATCGCCACGGTCATCACCGCACTCTTCAGGCAGGTCAGTCACCGCGGTTTCGAGACCGTCCTTTCAGCTCACCTCTTCAACCTGATCGCTTCCGTCAGCGCCAACGAGGACGGATGGATCTCGGGCTCGCCCAATCTCGGCGATCTGCGTTTCTCCGAACCGCTCTCCGGCTGGTACTGGTCGGTGGAGCCCGTCTCTCCCGGCTTGAGCAACGCGCTGCGTTCCTCATCGCTCGCGGGCTTTCCGCCTCCTCCGGAGGATCCTTCCGTTCCGTTCGATTCCGACTACCGGCGGCAGTATCTGTCGACCGGGCCCCGCGGCGAGCAGGTCGAGGTGATCGAGGCCGAGGTGGTGCTGGGTCAGAGCGACCGGATCGTGCGGTTTCGCGTGATGGGTAACCGGACGGAACTTGAACGCGAGATCACAAGCTTCACCCGGCGGCTGCTCGCCTATCTCGCCATGTTCGGCGCCGGAATGGTAATCATCAACGTGGCGGCCATCCTGCTGGCGCTGAAGCCGCTTCGCAGCATCCGCGACGCGCTGGCGAACATCCGCGCCGGCACCGCCGAGCAGCTCACCGGACCTTTCCCCGCCGAAATCGCACCGCTCGCCGATGAAACCAACGCCCTCATCGACAGCAACCGCCGGATCATCGAGCGGTCGCGCAAGCAGGTAGGCAACCTTGCGCATTCGCTGAAGACGCCGCTCACCGTCATCATGAACGAGGGCCGCGCGATGGGCGACCAGCGCGGCGAGCTCATCAGCAACCAGGCGGAGGCGATGCAGAAGCAGATTGATCACTATCTGCAGCGCGCCCGCGCGGCCGCGCAACGCAGCACGCTGTCCGTCCGCACCGACGTGAACGATACCGTGCAGCGGCTGGCACGCGTGTTCGCCAAGCTGGCGCGCGACAAACAGCTGGCGCTGGACCTGCCCGAACGCCCGCTCTTCTTCGCCGGAGAGAAAGAGGACCTTGAGGAAATCATCGGCAATCTGCTGGAGAACGCGGCCAAGTGGGCGCAGAGCAGAATTGCCGTTTCGCTGACATCCACCGGCATGACACGGGTGGACCGGACGATGTTCCAGATCGCGATCGAGGACGACGGCCCGGGCATTCCGGAAGATCAGGCAAAGCAGGCGCTCAAGCGGGGGCGGCGCCTCGACGAGACGAAACAGGGAAGCGGCCTTGGCCTCGCCATCGTGGCGGATCTGGTCGATGAGTATGGTGGAGAACTGCGCCTCGTCCGGTCGGAACTTGGCGGATTGCGCGCAGAGGTGGAGTTGCGCATTGCTTGATTATAACGGGCTTATGCGCCTAAGTAGAACCTCCAGCAGATTCCAGTCTGGAAGGGCAGGGACGGTAAGGGATCTGACGTCTGGGAACAGGACGTGAGAATGAGGAGTTTCATGCGTCACGCATGTCTGATGATCAGCTCTCTGGCAGCGATGCTTCTCGCCGGATGCTCTGGCAGCAGGATCCCTGTTGCATCAGGAAGTGTCGCGTTCACGCCACCGCTGATGGGTGGCGCTGCGGCAACGTCCGGTCTCGTCTCCCAGGCGAACGTTCGGTTGTCGCGGGCCGATCTCGCTTCCGCGCTGGCGGCTGAGCAGCGCGCGCTGGAGGCGGCTCCCGCCGGCCAGCCGGTGGAGTGGCAGGGTAGCGGCGGCAGCAGCGGTACGGTCATCGCCGCCCAGCCCTACCGGGTGGGTTCGCAGGATTGCCGTCCCTACTCGCACGTGGTCCGCGCGGGCGGTCCCGCCCAGTCGCTGCGCGGCACGGCATGCCGCAACCCTGACGGGACATGGTCGCTGCTCAATTAGCGCCCGAATTCACCAAATCTTGTCAAAAGGCCGCAACCGCCTCGGTTGGCAGTGCTGGGAATTGTCGCTATTTGAGGCGCTATGCTGTTCTGGATCATAACCGCCGTTCTCACCGCTGCCGCCTCGCTGGCGGTGATGTATCCGTTTCTGCGGCGGGACAAGGGAGCTGCGGAAGCCGCCTATGACCTTGCCGTCTACAAGGACCAGCTGGCCGAGCTCGAGAACGAGGTGAAGCGCGGCCTGATCTCCGAGGCCGACGCCGCGGAGGCGCGCGCCGAAATAGGTCGTCGCATCCTCAAGCTAAACGCGACCCAGGAGCGTTCTGCAGCTGCCGGGACTTCCAGCAAGGCCGTCCGCGCGATCGCCGTCCTGGGCGTTCTTGCCGTGCCGGTGGTCAGCTGGGCGGTCTATTCCTATCTCGGCTCTCCCGGTGTGCCGGCCATGCCGCTGGCGGCCCGGCTGCAGGAAGATCCGGCGAACGCGCCGATTTCGGAACTCATCGCCAGGGCAGAGGCCCATCTGGCGAGCAATCCGGATGACCGGCGCGGCTGGGAGGCGCTTGCGCCGATTTACATGCGTCTCGGCCGCTTCGCCGATGCGGCGCGTGCTTACCAGCAGATCATTGCGCTCGGCGGGGCGACGGCCAATACCTACGCCATGCTTGGCGAGGCGCTCGTGGGTATCGAACAGGGCATCGTCACCGCGGAGGCTGTGAAGGCGTTCGAGAACGCGCTTGCCGAGGATCCGGCGGAGCCGCGGTCGCGCTTCTTCGTCGCGCTGGCCAAGGCGCAGGAGGGCAAGATCGAGGAAGCCCGCGCGCTCTGGACCCAGATGGTGGCCGACCTGCCCGAGGGATCGCCCTGGCGCGGCATCGCCGAGGAAGCTTTGAAGGGAAGGGGACCGGACGGCGAGGCATCCGCACAGGACCAGGCTGGCAGCGCGGGGCCTCGGGCTGATGGCGGCAGTCAGCAGTCGCCGGATGGCCAGCAGCAGATGATCGAGGAGATGGTGGCCAGGCTTGATGCCCGGCTGCGGGAAAGCCCCAACGATCCGGAGGGTTGGCAGCGCCTCGTGCGTTCCTATATCGTCCTGCAGCGCACTGACGCTGCCCGGGACGCCCTTCAGCGCGGAGTGAAGGCGCTGGGCGAGAACACGGAAGCTGCCAGGGATTTGAGCTCCTTCGCCAGGGGGCTCGGCCTTGTACTGCCTGAGGATGAGCAATGACGCGCAAACAGAAGCGGGCGATCGTGATCGCCGCCGGCATGTGTTTTCTCGCCCTGGCCGCGGGCCTTACCCTGGTCGCCCTCGGCCAGCAGACATCCTATTTTTACATGCCAGCGGATGTGCTGGCCAATCCCGTCCAGGCGGGTGAGCGCATCCGGCTCGGCGGACTTGTCGAAGACGGATCGGTCGAGCGGATCGACGGGACGACGGTCCGTTTCTCCGTGACCGATGGCCAGCATTCCATCAAGGTGGGCTACACGGGCATCCTGCCCGACCTTTTTAGGGAAGGGCAGGGCGTGGTGGCCGAAGGCACGTTCGGGGCGGATGGCACCTTCGTCGCCGACAGCGTGCTCGCCAAGCACGACGAGAACTACATGCCGCGCGAGGTTGCCGACCGGCTGAAGGAAAGCGGCGTGTGGGAAGGGCAGGAAGGCGGTTCGGACAAATGACCGTTGAGCTTGGCCATTTCGCGCTGGTCCTCGCGCTTGCGCTCTCCATCGTCCAGGCAGTGGTTCCGCTGGCGGGTGCCCGCCTCAAGAGCACGCAGCTCATGCGCGTCGGCGAGCCGGTGGCGGTGGCCGGCTTCCTTCTGGTGGCGGCCGCCTTCGCCACGCTGGTCCACGGCTATGTCACGTCGGACTTCTCCATTCTGAACGTGTGGGAAAATTCCCATTCGGCGCAGCCGCTTCTCTACAAGATCACCGGTACGTGGGGTAACCACGAGGGCTCCATGCTGCTGTGGGTGCAGATCCTCACCTTCTTCAGCGCGCTGGTGGCTGTTTTCGGGCGGAACCTTCCGCCCTCCCTCAGGGCGAACGTCCTGTCCGTGCAGGGCATGGTCGGAACCGCGTTCCTGCTGTTCATCCTCTTTACCTCCAATCCGTTCACCCGCCTGGTTCCGGCGCCATTCGAGGGCAAGGATCTCAATCCGCTGCTGCAGGACATCGGGCTCGCGCTGCATCCGCCGCTGCTCTACCTCGGCTATGTCGGCTTCTCGGTCGCCTTTTCCTTCGCGGCCGCCGCGCTCATCGAGGGTCGTATCGACGCCGCATGGGCGCGCTGGGTGAGGCCGTGGACGCTGATGGCCTGGGCGTTCCTCACGGGCGGCATCGCCATGGGCTCCTACTGGGCCTATTATGAGCTCGGCTGGGGCGGCTTCTGGTTCTGGGATCCCGTCGAAAACGCCTCGCTGATGCCGTGGCTCGCGGGCACGGCGCTGCTGCATTCGGCCATCGTCATGGAAAAGCGCTCGGCGCTCAAAATCTGGACGGTGCTGCTGGCGATCCTCACCTTCTCGCTGTCGCTGGTGGGAACGTTCCTGGTGCGATCCGGCGTGCTCACGTCCGTTCACGCCTTCGCCACCGATCCGACCCGCGGCGTCTTCATCCTGGCGATCCTGATGATCTTCATAGGCGGCTCGCTGGCGCTGTTCGCGCTGCGTGCGAGCTCGCTTACGGCGGGCGGACTGTTCCACCCGATCTCGCGCGAGGGGTCGCTGGTGCTCAACAACCTGATCCTCAGCACCTGCACGGCGACCGTGCTGGTGGGAACCCTCTACCCGCTGCTGATCGAGGCGCTGACGGCCGAGAAGATTTCCGTCGGCGCGCCCTTCTTCAACCTCACCTTCATCCCCCTTGCCATACCGCTGCTGATCGCCGTGCCGTTCGGGCCGCAGCTTGCCTGGAAGCGCGGTGACCTGCTTGCCGCCGCACAGCGCCTGTTCGCAGCCTTCGCCATCTCGGCGGCGGTCATCATCGGCGTCCTGTTCTTCGTCGACAGGGCCTCGACCGTCGCGGCGCTCGGCATCGGCCTTGGCTTCTGGCTCATCTTCGGTTCCCTCACGGACATCGTGTTCAAGGCGGGCGTGGGCAAGGCCAGCCCCGGCGTGGTCTTCAGCAGGCTCAAGGGACTGCCGCTTTCAGTCTTCGGCACGGCCGTCGCCCATGCCGGCATCGGCCTCACGGTCATCGGGCTTTCATGCGTGACCACCATGCAGGTGGAACGCATCACCGTCATGAAGCCCAACGATGTGGTCGAGGCGGGCGGCTATACCATGCGGTTCCGGGAAATCGCGGCGCTCAAGGGCCCCAATTTCGGCGAAGACCGGGCAGTCTTCGATCTTACGGGGCCTGATGGCCGCAGGCTTGGCGAGATCGCGTCGTCCAAGCGGATCTATACGGCGCGCGCCATGCCGACCACCGAGGCCGGCATCCGCACCTTCGGCTTCAGCCAGCTCTACGTCTCCATCGGCGATGCGACTGAGAGCGGCCTCGTGGTCCATGCCTGGTGGAAGCCTCAGGTGACGCTCATCTGGTGGGGCGCGGTGGTGATGATGTTCGGCGGGTTTCTGTCGCTCTGCGACCGCCGCCTGCGTGTCGGCGTTCCGACGCGGCGGAAGGCAGCCCTCCAGGCAGCCAAGGGGTAAATACCCATGCGCAAGATCCTGCTCGCACTTTTCCTCGTCTTCGCTTCGGCCAACCTCGCGGCGGCGGTCGTGTCGCCCGACGAGATGCTGGACGATCCGGCGCTCGAGGCGCGGGCCCGCGCGCTGTCGGCGCAGCTGCGCTGCATGGTCTGCCAGAACCAGTCCATCGATGACTCGGACGCGGAACTGGCGCGCGACCTGCGCCTGCTGGTCCGCGAACGCATCCTCGCCGGTGACACCGACGAGCAGGTCATCAGCTATCTTACCTCGCGCTACGGCGAGTTTGTGCTGCTCAAGCCGCAGTTCAACGCGCGCAACCTCATCCTCTGGGGCACCCCGGTGATCGTACTGATTGCCGGCGGCATCCTTGTACTGGCGGCGACGCGCCGGCGCGCCCGCGCAAACCGTCCCGTGGAACGGCTGACGCCCGAGGAGGAAGCCGCTCTGCGGAAGGCGCTCGATTCCCAGG